>WNFX01006290.1_pt1 | contig 11309 bp, 10 predicted proteins | sample 5400111 | NCBI WGS metagenome assembly WNFX01 (sample SAMN13153363, study PRJNA577476) | soil metagenome | isolation source: 40 cm soil or saprolite under grassland replicate 1 | place: USA:California | collected 2016-06-15
CTCTCGCACTCACTTGCGCGAGGGCATTCTGGCATTCATTGCCTACTACAATCGTACTTCCAACGGGGCCTTTCGCTGGACCTACAAAGGGCCTTCTCGTTCCTAGACTCCTACGCTATTTCCGCCACGCTGTACTAGCACGGGAGGTACCGGCAGAGGCTCCGGTCAACAGAGCGGGAACCTGTACGATTGCGCGAGCGCGCCGACGAAGTAGTTCTCGCCAGCAGCGCATACGTTACGCTGCTTGTAACGCAGGAGACCGCTGCAAGGAGAGCCTTCCTTGCAGCGGTTTCCTTCTTTGCAATAGATGGAAGAAGCGACCGATCAGTAAAGAGCTGACATCTCTTCGTAAATGTCGACAATAAGTCCATTCTCTGTCTCTACGCTTTGTAAGCCGTTACCTCAAAGCTGGCTAGCAATGTGATGCTGTCACAGATCTCGTCGACGCCCGGCTCAAGGGCCTGGGTCGCTGGATCAACGCGACCACCCACAACATATTCGGCCTGCGTCGCCATGTCATTACGCAGATTCTGCGCCTGCATCAGTTGCGTATCGTTCATGGCGACGAGCTTCAACGCATCGCTACGGACCTGCAGCAGCCAGGCTTTTACGTTGTTGAGATCACTGTTGATCTGAACCGCGCGGCTCTGTTGCTGCGGAGTCACACCAGGAGCATACGCGATCCCCTTGAGATGGGTCCCGACATGCGTCAGGTGCGCCGGAGGATTTTGCAGAAGAGCACAATCCAGCAAGGAGACGGTGGCCGCGTGGGCGATGCCCGTATTCTCAGGACCCAGCGTCACACCCGCATTCTTTAACTCCTGCGGGGCGCATTTTCCGTCCAGGTAGTAGATGACGTCGACGAGCAACTGCCGGACCTCCGCCGGATTGTTATGATCACGCACCTCCTTAGCATTTTTCTGCATCTCCTGAACGTTGCTCTGGAGCCAGTAGTCGACGCCACCCCTTAAACCCAGGTTATCAAGCGCCGCCTCACCGGTCAATAAGTGACGCACATGATCGAGGTAGCTGAAGTGGTCCACCGGCGAAGGAGTCTGAGAAAGTGAGGCAGAGTAGCGCCACTTAGTCTTATCGAGCGATGGATTATCCGGCACCACGTTGGCAGGCTCCTCAGTCACCAGGAAGTTGCCCATGGAAGCGAGCAGGTCGCGATGCTGACTATCGGTATATGAAAGCGTCGCGACACCCTGATTGACCTTTAAAACGCCGAGATATGTTGAAACCGTTTCGACCTGGTTGTCCTGCAGCCATGCGTAGTACTGGTTGCCCGGAGCTGGTGGCGGCACGTTCTGGAGGTGCACCAAAATACCATCATTCCTGCTGGGGGTGCCGTCGGCATTGAGCACGCCACTACTGACGAAAGCAGCGGTACCGATGATGGTCGAAGAGGTCCCGGAGCCGCCCAGCAGGAGATACGCTCCTATACCAGCGCCTAGCAACACGATCAGCAGCATAATGCTTCCGATAACGATAGCTCGCTTGCTTCGTTTCCTTGAAGATATCTGTGGCCGTGGCGTAGCTGAAACGAGCGGTGCGATGGGCAGATCCGTAGGCGGTAGGGGCGTGACAGGGCCCGCGAAACGCGGTGTTTGCGGCACAGCCCGGACATCAAATCCATTAGCGGCAGCGGGATTGAGAGTATGATCAGGGAAAAAATTGTCGTCTGCGGCTATCTTTGCCATATCTTCCGACACCTGATATGCAGGGGAAAAACGCCTCTATTGTGCGAGGAATGCCAGAAAGCGGGAGACCTCTAGGCGTGATGCCCGGCTGTGACGACGGCTTTGCCACCCTACCACCAGATCTCCCATCCGTGTTAGGAGACGAGACGGCGTGACGGATCTGATCGGGAACAGGCACGCCGAATGCTTCCGCAAGGGCAAATGTCATCGCCGAAGCGCTGGGAAAGCGCGCCTGTGGATTTCTGGATAGACAGCGCAAGATAACGGCATCCAGAGCCATCGAGACATGCGGGTTGAGCCGGCTGGGAGGGAGTGGAGTGTTATTCACATGCTGGGCCATTATTGCGTAGGGAGTATCGCCATGATATGGCGGCTCGCCGGTGCACATCTCATAGAGCATCACGCCCAGAGAATAGATATCACTTCTCTCGTTGTCGGGTTGTCCCTGCACCTGTTCCGGCGAGATATAGATCGGCGTCCCCATGGACATGCCGGTCGCCGTGATCGTCGAGGTTCCCATCATCTTCACAATCCCGAAGTCGGTTAAGACGGGTTCGCCCATGGGATTATGCACCGTATTACGTGTATCGAGCAATATATTAGCGGGCTTGATATCGCGGTGTACCATGCGCTGGCTATGGGCGTAGTCGACCGCCAGGCTGATAGAGGTAAACAGTTGCACGATCTCATCGGCGGTCGGAAAGTTCCGCGCGTAAGAAGTGCTGCGCATATAATCGGCCAGTGTTGGCCCCTCTATATAATCCATTACCATATAGGCTGCGGGGTTTTCATCCTGGGACGTGCCGACCTGGAAGTCATAGACCTGCACGATATTGGGATGGCGTAGAGCGGCAATAGCCTGACCTTCACGTAAAAAGCGATTCATGAAATCGGGGTCAGACCGTAGATTCGCGTGCATAAATTTTATAGCAACGTAACGTTTTAACTGTGGATCGAAACCTTTCCATACCTCAGCCATCCCCCCACGACCCAGCAGTTCTTGTAACTCGTACTTACCGAGACGTTTTGGATTTGTATTCGCCATAAAGACCTCCTCGCGTGTTTCGCGCTGCTGGTCATGCCGTTGCTCTTTCAGCCTCTTCTTGCTCATGAACAACGAGGATCAACACGCTTGAAGATAATGTACCATATCTTTTGCACCGATACTAGAGAATACCTCAACGTAATCCTGTCAAATAGCTCACAATTCGAGCGCGACTCAAGTCGATGGAACTTGAGTCGCGCTCGAAAAGACCTGGAAAAGATGTCGATCAAGCGATTGAGCGCTGCGTGGAAACGCCTGATCGGATCGCTCAGGGTGATCGGATATGGCCGTCTTAAGACGTTGTCTCTGTTGTCTCCTCGTGACCACCGAACTGGAAGCGCATCGCGGACAACACCTTATTGGCAAAATCCGCCTGGCCGCGTGAGCTGAAGCGCTCGTATAGTGCAGCGGTCAACACATGCGCCGGAATGCCTTCATCGATAGCGGCGGAGATCGTCCAGCGTCCTTCTCCTGAGTCTGCCACGTAGCCCTGGAATCTTTCGAGGGTTGGGCTCTGGAGGAGCGAGATGGCGGTAAGGTCCAGGAGCCAGGAGCCGATGACGCTGCCACGGCGCCACAGTTCTGTCACATCGGTGAGATTGAGATCGTACTGGTAGTACTCGGGATTGCTCAGGGGAGCGGTCTCGGCATCGATCGCCTGCTCACCTTTGCCGATGTTGGCGTGGCGCAGGATATTCAGTCCCTCGGCATAGGCGGCCATGATGCCGTACTCGATGCCATTGTGCACCATCTTGACAAAATGTCCGGCACCATGTGGACCGCAGTGGAGATAGCCCTTCTCCGCCGTGCCCCCAAGCTTCTCGCGACCAGGAGTGCGCGACGCGGCTTCTACACCGGGAGCCAGGGTCGAGAAGATCGGATCGAGCCGCTTGACGATCTCTTCCTCGCCGCCGATCATCTGGCAATAGCCGCGCTCCAATCCCCACACACCGCCGCTCACACCCGCGTCGACGTAGTGGATATTTTTCTCAGTGAGGGCTTTGGCACGCCTGATATCGTCGTGATAGTAGGAGTTCCCGCCATCGACGACCACATCGTCGGGCGAGAGCAGAGGCACGACTTCAGCGAGCGTCGCATCCACCGAGGCGGCGGGCACCATGAGCCAGACGATGCGCGGTTTGTCGAGCTGGTTTACCAGATCAGCCAGCGAGCTTGCACCAGCCGAGATCGATTTCTCACTCAGGCGCTTCTCCACAGTGCTGGCATGACGAGCATAGCCAACGACGTTATGCCCCGCGTTTAAAAGGCGCTTGGCCATATAGGCACCCATACGGCCAAGTCCAATGAGTCCTAGTTGCATATCAGTTCCTTTCTTCAAAACTAAATTCTTACGAACGAAGCCCTCCTCTTTCAGAATGCTTCAGCAAATAGGCCCGTGTCTACCGCTATTATACGGCAAATTTAACGATTTGTGTTTCTCCCTGACTCCTCGTGGCTCCTTAGCGCCAGACGTTGTATATTATGATGGATAAACTGAGGTAAGAGCATCCTATCGTTGATCACTGATTGCAAGTGAGAAGGAGGGAATATGCCAGATAAAAAACGCGTCCTGGTATTACAACATTTCTATGAGAATCCTGCTGGTCACGTGGGGAACCTGCTCGATGAGCACAGCATCCCTTACGACAATATCCACGTCGGCACAGATACGCTCCCTGATCTTGAGGAGTACCACGCACTCATCGTCCTGGGTGGGACACAGCATCTCTACGACAAAAATAAGTATCCCTATACCGTGCACGAGGAGATCTATCTGCACAAGGCTATTAGAGAAGGCATACCATACCTGGGCATGTGTCTGGGCGGTCAACTGCTGGCGAACGCCTTCAATGCCCCCATCAGGCGGCTCCCCAAAGAGCGCATCGGCTTTTTACAGATACACTTTACGGAGCATGGTACGCACGATCCACTCTATCACGGTCTGCCGGGCTACCAACAGGCATTCCAATGGCACGAGGACTGCTTCGAGTTGCCGGAGGGGGCAGTGGCACTGGCGCAGCATACAGACGGCTCGAACCAGGCATTTCGCTATGGACGTCATGCCTACGGACTACAGTACCATATTGAGCTGACGCAAGAGATGCTTAACACCTGGCTCAATGATCCCTCGCTGAAAGTTGAGTTCATCGAAGCATACGGAATCGATGCCTATAACAAGGTGGAGCAGGAGGTGCCGCAACTCTTCCCCACGTACAATCAGCACGCCCGCACGCTGATCGAGAACTTTTTCAGGATCAGCGGACTGATTTAAGCAATGGGTAGAGGACACGCACGTTCTCTACTCCTGATTATCCTTAAAAGTGAAATTAAAACGCATCCTATTTCGTTATTATAAATGGATAGGCCGCAATTCTGGCTGCATCGAGCTTCCGTGATGAAGCATTTTTCCTCGTGTGTACAACGATATCGAGATCCACTTTTGATAATGTGTCCAGAGTGACGTCTATCCTTATGCATACACGGAAGTGAGGAGTACGCCTTAGCACAAGCGGGCGTGCATTTTTATCCCAGAAAGGACGGTGTTTTATGATCGCCCTCCTTACGTTCTTAGCACTTTTAGTCTTTATCAGCAGCGGAATGATTCTTCATTTTTACCTGTACAGACATGGAGCCATAGATGGCACCAGTCACACCAGGCCACGCAGGCAGGCGACGATGCCTATGTGAGCGCAGGCGCTTACGTACGCGATGGAGCTCAAAGACAGTAACACCTTCTACAGATCCTGTTAGTGAGAGCATGTCATCCAAAATAGAGAGCCGGAGAATTTCTCATTCTCCGGCTCTCTGTTATGAGGAACCAGAGGCCATCAGTTGTCGCTGCTGAGCAAGCGAGCGCCTGTAGAGAAATACGAGTCCGACAATACCAACAATACCGAGGACCAGCGACGTTACGGAGACAGGAATGCCGGGCGGAACGATGAAGTATATTGAGTACGGAAAGCCATCCCAGAGGCCATGCAATACAGAGACGAGGAGATACGTCAGTATCACGGCGCCGGTGATACGAAAGCGGCGTGGCTCACTCTCTCGAAAAAGTACAGCCCCCAGTATAGCCGTCCACACGCCATGACCAAATGGTGCGAACAGGCCACGGATAATTGTCTCAATAATGGAGACGCTCACATGACCGCCGCTGGTGAGAAAGGCCGTAAAGGCATAGCCAGTGCTCTCCAGGGCAGCAAAGCCCATGCCAACAGCACCACCCAGCAGCAATCCGTCCATCTCCGAAGTATGAGACATGCGCCGGGCGAGAAGTATCACCGCTACTATCTTGCACCCCTCCTCAATTAAGCCCACCAGCAATCCACTGCTCAATGAAAGTCCTTGACCAGGGCTGGTCGGTATAGGAACCAGCAGGGATTCGAAGATGGAGGCTCCAATGACACCCAGCACACCACCGACACAGAAGCTGACCCCTATAGTCGTAGGTGTCAATGCACTGAAGTGCCGGTGATCGTAGAGGAACGCGACAAAGACGATCGGCACCAGAAAATTGCCGATCATGATAACGGTCGGGTACAGGTTGGGATTCGCGGTCAAAAACATCACCAGCGTCGTGGCGATAAAGAGCAGCAGGCCGACGAAGAACACACGCAGCCAGCTCCGTCCGCGGCGTAGAGGTTCCTGAGCAGGCGAGAAAGGGAAGTTTTGCGCCATGAAAATTCTCCACTTTCTTTAGAGGATTCAAAAAAATACACTCAGAGAACAACACGATAGCAGGGGATAAAAGGTTTCTTGCAGCTTCACTACATAAGCTTCTGATAGCAAAAGCAATGTCTACTTCTTCTCAGCCATATTAACCTTGACGCTCCTCCGACAGAATGTTATAGTTACCTCATACAGTCAATCGAATATGATTGAGCCGCTATTTTATGATCAGGTTGCATTCTCTTCGTTCCCGTCGACTGCGACGAAGATGTCACCATAACTCTCGATGGAGAAAGTGATGGTAACAAGTGATGCCTGGCGCACTCTTACGCCCATATTTGATACGAGCCTGAGCTGCGGACAGCTCATCGCTCAGGGCGAGATATTCGCTATCGTCAACTCAGTTATCACCGCTACACAGCTTGATCCTCCCCACTGGCACGATACGTATGAGATCGGGTGTGTACTTCAGGGAACGGGTATTATGGTGATGGGCGAGCGCGTGTACCCCTATGTGCCGGGCCAGGTCTACGTCATCAATGATCTCATACCGCACAGAACGTATAGCGACGAGGAGGAGACGCTGCTCTTCGTCGTCCATTTTCATCCGGCCTTGTTGGAGAGTAGCTGGCTCGGGCAGAAGTGGCACGCAGTACAGACGCCGTTCCTGCTTTTCTATATGGGCAGAGCGCTCCAGAATGGGTATACTTTCCACAGTTCTTCCAACGATTCGTATCTTTCTTACTCCAGTTGTCTTTTATGCACACGTGTGCATATATCAACCGGATATTTTATTGTCCTTTTATGCACACGTGTGCATGAATTGATTACCTCTATATACAGATCGTCGAGCGAACGGAAGCAGGTGGATTCATTGCGCCAGCAAGAGATCTCCATCGAAGATATTGCGCGCGCGGCGGGAGTCTCGCACTCCACCGTCTCGCGGGCCCTGCACGGGAGCACGCTCATCAGCGTCGATGTTCGTGAGCGCATTCAGCAACTGGCGCAGCAGATGGGCTACACGCCCAACGCCGTCGCGCGCAGCCTGCAGATGCGTCGGACGCACACTATCGGCCTGGTGATCACATCTATTGCCGACCCGTTCTTCGGCGATGTCGTCAAGGGCGTTGAAGAGGTCGCTCGCGTAGCCGACTTCAGCGTATTTCTTAGCGCGTCGCACAACGATTCACGGCAGGAAACGGCGATCATCGACAGCTTCCACCAGCGGCGCGTCGATGGCATCCTGATCTCTTCATCGCGCATCAGTAGCAACTATAAAGAGCGGTTAGGCCGCACGCGTGTCCCGATCGTACTGATTAACAGCCAGGCGGAGTCGTATAATCCGTTGCTCCACTGGGTTGCGGTAGACGATCGCGAGGGGACACGGCTCGCGGTCGAGCATCTGGTGCGACTGGGTCACTCTATGATCGGGTATTTAGGGACTGAGAGTCGCCCGCGCTCGAATCGCGATCGCTTCGCGGGTTACAGAGACGCATTAATGGCGCTGGGTATCGCCGGTCGCGACGACTGGGTGGTGATCGCGCCTGAGACGGATGCCTTACCAGAGGAGGATGTGCGCAGTGGACAGACGCTGCTGCCACGCCTGCTTGCCGCCGGCGTAACAGCCGTTCTTTGTTACAACGACATGTTAGCCATAGGCGCCCTTTTAGCCTGCCGTGAACGAGGCATCGCTGTACCAGAGGAGCTAAGCATAATAGGCTTTGACGATATTACCATGGCTGATTATGTCTTCCCGCCGCTGACGACGATCCACCAGCCGAAGGTCGGCCTGGGGAAGGCGGCAATGGAGATGTTGCTACATTTATTAGACGAGCGGCCTGTAGAAAACCATACACTAGCACCAACGCTCAAGCTGCGCGCCAGCACCGCGCCACGAAGTTAAGCCGGGAGGGAGAAACGCAGGCATGACGGCACGACTCAAACTGGGTGTGATCGGCCTTGGCCGCATGGGACAGCTCTACGCACGCACACTGGCAACGCGGGCCTACCAGACGAACAGCATTGTCCGTATTGATGAGCTACAACATTTGTAAACAGCAGTAAGGAGGGCTAACCATCAAAAAGTAAGTCGATCGTCAGAAAGCGGCTCATATTTCTGGCATCATCATGAGCCATTCCGTGAAGCGTCATTCATTGCGGCTGCATGAGCGCAGCTAGCTGTGTAGACAGCGTTTGCAGCCGAATAGGGAGCGTCATTCATTGCGGCTGCATGAGCGCAGCTAGCTGTGTAGACAGCGTTTGCAGCCGCATAAGGAGCATCATTCATTACAACGTCAGTATATCTCAACCGTAACCAAAGGAGGGTACGATGCACCGACACTTCAAAAAGTTTTTTGTCCTGGCAATACTTCTGCCTTTCTTCCTTGCCGCCTGCGGTGGAGCATCAAACAGTCAGTCGTCTAGCACCAGCAGTTCGTCAAATAGCGCGCGCGAGCCTCAAGTTCTACGTCATCACCCACGGTCAGGCCTCGGACCCATTCTGGTCGGTCGTTAAGAAGGGTGTCGATCAGGCAGCCAGGGATATGGGCGTACAGGCGATCTACGAAGCTCCCGCCACCTTCGACATGGTCGCCATGTCTCACCTCATCGACAGCGCAGTAGCGGCCCATCCGGCTGGACTGGTCGTCTCGATCCCCGATCCCACCGCCCTGGGTCCCTCGATCAAAGCCGCCGTCGCCGCTGGTATCCCAGTCATCTCGATCAACTCGGGTGCCGATGCCGCCAAGAGCCTGGGAGTCCTGGTGCACGTCGGGCAGACCGAGTACCAGGCTGGTCTTGCCGGTGGTCAGAAGATGGCGGCAGCCAGCGTCAAGCACGCCCTCTGCATCAACCAGGAAGTCGGCAACGCCGCCCTTGAGCAGCGCTGCGCGGGCTTCACGGCGGCCATGAAGCAGGCCGGAGCCACAGTGAAAGAGATAGGAGTCAACCTGAACAATCCTACCCAGACGCAGCAGACCATCGAGGCCGCGATACAGCATGACTCCTCGATTGATGGCATACTGGCGCTTGGCCCCACCGGCGCTACTCCCGCGCTGAAAGCGTTGCAGGATCTGAATAAGACGAGCTCGATCAAGCTGGCAACCTTCGACCTGTCATCCGACGTTTTGACAGCGATTAAAAATGGTCAGATGCTCTTCGCTATCGACCAGCAGCAGTATCTCCAGGGATACCTTCCTATCGTCTTATTGACGCTGTACCGCACGAACCTCAACACTGTGGCAAACGATGTGATCATGACGGGTCCTGGTTTCGTCACGTCGGACAACGTAAGCAGAGTGATCCAGTTGACGGCGCAAGGGACGCGCTAATAGGGATAAAGCTTGCCCCCATCCGGCCTGCCAGCAATTGTCTCCCTGACACATTTCGGAAGATAAATTTTTTGTGGTAGGGACCAGTTTGCAGCGCGTCCGCGATTGATCGATTTCCTACCCGTTTGGGGAAGGAGATGATGAGGAGCGCATAGGAAGTGATAAATCCAGATGCGCTGCAAACTGGTCCCTACCCCGATCGCATGATTGACAAAAATGTGTCAGAGAGAGAAGGCGCCGCAAAGCAGGCACCCGGATGGAGGCAAGGCCGACCCCTACTCAAAAGGAGGGAAAAATGACCGTCACCCAAGGAACTCCTGGCCAGGCCAGTGAGCGTATGTTACGTGTCAACCCACTGCGGCGGCTCCTGATTCGCCCAGAAACGGGAGCCATTGCCGGATCGATCGCCGTCTGGATCTTCTTCGCCATCGTCGCAGGCAACAGTGGCTTTCTTACCTTACGTGGCACAGCAAGCTATCTCAGCGTCGCGGCTGAGTTGACGATTCAGGCCGTGCCCGTCGCCCTACTCATGATCGGAGGCGAATTCGATCTCTCGGTCGGTTCGACGGTTGGTGCCTGTGGCATGCTTATCGCCGTCTTATGCACGCAATTTGGATGGAACATCTGGTTAGCGATTATCGCAGCCTTCATCTTGGCGATATTGATCGGCATATTGAACGGGTACCTGGTCATACGCACCGGCCTGCCATCCTTCATTATCACGCTGGGCACCGCCTATATTCTGCTTGGTACAACAACGGGCCTCACCTCCCTCATCACTAGCGGACTCACCGAGGTAGGTGGTCTCGCCCAGGTATCGGGGTATAGCTCGGCCCAATCAGTCTTCGCCAGTACCATCAATATCGGTGGTCGGGGCTTCCCTATCGAGATCATCTGGGCCCTGGCGCTGGTAGCGGTCGCGACCTGGCTGCTGCTGGGCACGCCCTTTGGCAACTGGATCTTCGGCGTCGGCGGCGATTCCAACGCGGCGCGTAACGTCGGCGTCCCGGTGATACAGGTCAAGGTCCTTCTGTTCGTCGGCACCGCCGTTTGCTCCTGCTTGCTGGCCGTGATCGAAGCGGTCACCTTTGGCAACGCCGACGTTCTGCGCGGCCAGGGCAACGAGTTTCTGGCCATCGTCTCAGCGGTCATCGGAGGCGTGCTGCTCACGGGCGGCTATGGATCGGCCATCGGAGCCATGTTTGGAGCACTGGCCTTCGGCATCGTGGAGGAAGGCATCGTCTTCGCGGGCGTTGATGCTAACTGGTACAAGGCATTCATTGGCCTCATCCTGCTGCTCGCGGTCCTGCTCAACAACTATGTTCGCAAACTAGCCATGGAGACGCGCAAATGAGTACAACACTTACAGGCAAGACCCCTGTTCCCCTACTCGAGGTGCAGAATATCTCGAAGTACTTTGGAAGGTGCGATTCGTTCGCTCGAAACGGTGATAACACCGGGGATAAGCGGCAGGGAAGAATACCCCTGATAACTAACTTTTTGACGTTGGGCGCAATTCCCAACCTGCTAGATGGGCAGCAGACAGCCGTACCCTCACCGTAG
>WNFX01009568.1_pt1 | contig 11309 bp, 6 predicted proteins | sample 5400111 | NCBI WGS metagenome assembly WNFX01 (sample SAMN13153363, study PRJNA577476) | soil metagenome | isolation source: 40 cm soil or saprolite under grassland replicate 1 | place: USA:California | collected 2016-06-15
CCTGATGACAGGCTATCCTTTTGTGCAAAAACAAAGAAAGGAAATAGGAAAATAAGTATCAATAAAGTTTTTTTCATGTCGAATAGAATGTTAGTCTACAAGAATTCTGACGATGAATGCTCCGAGGCAACAAAAGTATCATAGTGTACAACTGGTTGTCTAAAAAATAAAAATCAAACACTAAAATCATACTTCTTGCGACGTGGTCGTGATAGCATGGCAGTCGCTTCTTTATCGTCGTTTTTAAAACTTTCTTTTTCAGGATCCCAATAAATTCTTCTTTTCAATTTCATGGCGATTTGATGAAGAAGGCAGGCACTGCACGAGCGATGTCCGATTTCAATAGGAGCGGACGGCTCTTTGCGTGACTTAACGCAATCCAGCCAATTTGCATGCTGCTCTGAACTTTCATAAAGATGAATTTCCTTTGGGCCAATCACCGATTGTAAAATTTTCGGATTACTTGCGTCGATGGGTTTTATTCCGTCCTTGTCGGCAACGGGGTCGCTATCGGTAACTCTATAATTTCCACGGGTCACCCAGATCCATCCTTCAATACCAATAAATTTCACGCCGGTTGGAAGTTCATTTGAAACAATCATGTGCACACCGTTTGCATACATGGCTTCAGTGCGGAAAATGCCATGCACATCCCACAAACCTTTATAGCCAGGATCATCTGTTGGAAAAGAAGCCTTGCCCCAAATTTCAGTCGGCCCGGAAAGTTCGGTGCCCATTCCCCAATGTGCCGTGTCAATATGATGAGCACCCCACCCGGTGATCATGCCCGCACCGAATTGCTCACAACGCAACCAACCCGGCCTGCTTGAAATTCCTTGTGGTGATGCATCATGTGAATGAACCCTGTCTTCAGTATAATACACTTCAGGCGTAGCACCGAGCCATGCATCATAATTCAAGTTTTTAGGAACAGGCATTTCTTGCGGATTGCCACCACCCGGGTCACCCGGCAAACCCACTTCAATAATTTTTAATTGACCAATGCGGCCATTGCGAACCAGTTCACATGCTTTTTTAAATTGTGGCCATGGATCAATAGAACGTTGTTGACTTCCCATTTGTAAAATGCGCCGGCTTTTCTTCACAGCGTTTGTCAAAATTCTTCCTTCTTCAATTGTGAGGGACGCGGGCTTTTGCAGATAAACATCCTTGCCGGCATTCACCGCATGCACTCCCACAATCGCATGCTGATGATCGGGCAAACTGATATGCACAGCGTCGATATCTTTATTTTGCAAAAGCTCTTTATAATCGTAGTAAACTTTTATTTCCCAGTCACCCGTTAGCCCGCCATTATCTTTTGTTTTTCGCTGTTTCATTGCGCAGTGTTTTTATAAATAAAAATCTCAGTTCTCAAATATCAAGAACCAAATAAATCAGGCAAAACAAATTAACGAGTGGCTCATTTTTAATTTTTGATTCTTCATTGTTGGATTTATTTCGAATTTGGTTCTTGCTATTTGAATGTTAGTTTGTACTCTGAATTTTTTTTTCATTTTTTAAAATTAATTCTTTGTGCATTCTTCTGCGCCTTCAAGGCAAGCTCTGTTGCCAGAAAACAATGATGCTGCGTCATCGCTGTTTCGGAGCGGTTAATAATATCATCAACCAATTGCCTGCCATAGGGAAGCTCCACCTTGCTGCAATCTATATATTGCGTGTCTTTTCCGTTCACAAGGAAAAGATGACTACCACCTTCCCTTCCGGCTATGTCAATGTTTTTGCGGATTTCAATATATCCTTCTGTGCCCAGAATCGTGAGTCGGCCATCACCCCATGTTTTAAGACCATCAGGTGTAAACCAATCCACACGAATGTACCCGGTTCCACCATTGCCACGTATCATGACATCTCCAAAGTCTTCGAAATTGGGATATTGAGGATGCGCTACATTGCCAACCTCTGATGATACGATTTCGGCTTTATCGGAGTTAGTGAAAAAAAGAAACTGGTCAAACTGGTGTGAACCTATGTCAGTAATAATGCCGCCAAAATATTTGCGATCAAAAAACCATTTAGGACGGGTGCTTGCACTCATGCGATGGGGGCCCAACCCAATGGTTTGAATCACTCTGCCTATAGCACCTTCTTTTACAAAATCGGCTGCCTTAACCGTCGCCTTATTTTCAAATCGCTCACTGTACATAATTGAATAAATACGCCCGGTTTGTTTCTGTGTGCGACTCACTTCCGCTAATTGCTCCAGCGAAGTGATTCCGGGTTTATCTGCCATATAGTCTTTTCCATGTCGCATAGCACGAATGCCAAGAGGTGCCCGATCGGCAGGTATGATGGAGCTAAGAATAAGCTGTATCGATTTGTCTTCAAGAATTTCCGATTCACTCGCGGCCAATTTTACCTGCGGATATTTTTTGGTAAATCTTTCAATGAGATCGGGTTCTTTCGCGTAAAGGGAAATCAATTGCCCGCCTCCTCTTATTACAGCGTCAACCTGTGAATAGATATGATCATGATTGATGCCGATTACAGAAAATTTAATTCTCGGATCATCCCATTGACGGGGGGCTTCCTGACGATAACCTGCTTCGTCAACTTTTTCAGATGCAAACGCATTAGAAGGAAAATGCGAAAGCAAACTGATTCCCGCTGCTGTAGTCGCTGTATATTTTAAAAACTTACGGCGATTAAAGTTTGATCTTTGCATATTTTATATTACTCTTTTATAGTTATTGTCAATCATTGAAAATGATTGGGTGAAATCGCAAACCCCTGTGGCACAAAAAAAGTTTTTAAAAATTCACTACTTCCCATTAAGCTCTTTCGTTTTAGTCATCATCATAAAAAAATAAATAACTGTGTTTGATTCAATACCGTACCGGTGTATCTCTTGTATCGGCATAGGCCTTTTTAAAATCAAGTCCTTTTAGCTGGCCGGCAACATAGCGAATACCCTGGAATATATGTTTGATAAAAACAGGATCTGAATAATCTTTTTTATCATGACCCAAAACCGTACACCAGGTGTGACCACCATCAAAATCATAGGACCATACTGCAGGATATAATTCCGCGTATCCACCCGCATTTTTTATGATCAGGTTTTTTTGAGCCGTGTCGGATGTATTCAGTGAGGTAATATCATGAGCCATAATTGCTTTAGGTCCAGGATACAATTCTTTTGCAAAATAGCATTCATCTTCTTTTATCCATTCTTTGGGCAAGCCCTGCACCGAAAGATGCGAAGGGTCAATAACCTTTATTGTAAATTTTTGAAATTTAGCGTGCCAGGAGAAGGTGCCACCCAGCATCATCTTAAACCATTTCCAATTCCTTTCAGTTCCGGTTACAGAATGGATGCCAACAAACCCTCCTCCAGCCTCAATATAATGACGGAAAGCAAGACGTTGATCATCTGTATCAAAAACATCATTGTTGGTACTTGTGAAAATCAGCAGCGAATATTGTTTCAGATAATTTTCTGTCATAACTGACGGATTGCCTGAAGAATCAACTGCGAACCCATTTTGCTTTCCCAGATTTTGAATGCAATTCACCGCATAAGGTATGTTATCATGTACATAACCTTTACCATTTTTTGTATAAACCAGCACTTTTATCTTTTTCCAGTTCACCGCCTGTGCCCCGGTTTGTTGCGATGAAAAGCTCAGGATAAAATAAAGCAGTAAGAGATGATTAAATACTTTCATTATTTATCGAAATATTAATATTGATGAGGATGAGCAAAATCTTAAGAAGGGTTTAGCAGGAAGCCTCTCAAAAAGGGGTCGACAATTTTTCATATCATTTTGACAAAGACATAGGATGGAAAAATTGCCAGGCAATCCATTCAAGGCAGCCCTGCCGGTTGGCAGATACATTCAAATAATCCATAGGTTCACCTTTTTTTTTTAAAGGACAGCATGCATTCAAGAGCCATGAATACTTTGAATGCATGCGCCCGGCATAGAACTACTCTGGAATTTTATCAAGTGCTATCAAGGTTGGATCGTATCCCGTGTAGCCCTTGTTTTGTTTGATTCGTCCATCAGTGTTCCCGTTAATTGACCGGGTTGGAATCGGCCATAAAATATGATAGGGACTCATGGTGTATTTATCACCATGATTCGTTACAATCCCCAATTTGTAAAAATTATTTTTCGCCATTACACGGTCATAGAGATAATTGCTCTCCGATATGCCATCTAAAGTATACGTTTTTCCATTTTCCGCAGGCTTTCCGGTTTTTGCAAACAAAAATGATATTCTTGTCAATTCTGTTTTACGAGGTTCTTCGAAAAAAAGTTCACGGGCTCTTTCATCGAGGATGGTTCCCATATTCACATCCGCGGCAGTGATTGGTGCACAACCTGCCCGGGTTCTTACAGCATTGATATCATCTGCAGCTTTCGCAAGATCTCCTTTCCAGAAATAAGCTTCAGCCCGCAATAAATATGTTTCAGCTAACCTAAACAGATACCAGTCACTATGGCCTCCTTGTTTAGGTGAATTCTCGTTATCATCAACAAATAATTTGTAATGAGGCCAGCCAAACCAACTCCTGATAGTGTCAGTGGTAAGTATTCCGCCCGTAGAGTTTCTTAATTGTAGATTTTTAAGATAACTAGGATCATTGGCAGTTTTAAGCCCCGGATCGTTGTATAGAAGATCCTCCATCCTCATCCAATTTCCTTTTGCATGTCTCAGATCATTTGAATCATTCCAGATTTCGTATTGAGCATAATTACTTGGACGGGATCTTCCAATACCTCTCCCATAGTAATTTGATTGAACTAATTCTGCAGTCAGGTTATCATATGTTCCTTTCTTACCGCTGGGAGCATTCACATTACTTCCCCAAAATGCAACTGCCTGCCGCATGATGGTCATACCGGTGCCAAACTGTCCATCTCCAAATCTGTCAATTATCATAAACAAACCTTCCTTATTTGCGGCAATTGATTTATTCTCTGGCCGATGAAGAGACCATATTACATTATTGGGCAGTGTTAGAGGTGTTTTGGAATCAGCCGGAAAATAATATGGCGGGGCTGCAGATCCAAATGCAGTTTTCATTAAACTATATACACCTCCATTAATAACCCCATTTGCCGCCGTGATTGCATCATCAAAATTGCCAAGTGCCAGGTTAACCTTTGTAAGCAAATGACCTACTGCACCTTTGGTTACTTCACCCTTGTTGACTGCATCTGATGTCCAAAGAAGAGCAGAATCAAGATCAAGCTTTATCTTTTTAAGAATTACTTCCCGCTTTGTAGAATAAAAATCTAGTTTGGGAGCTGTAATCTCTTTCATTATAGCCGGAACATCGCCAAATTGATTCGTTAGTTTGTAATATCTGAGTGCCCTGTGAAAATATGCTGCACCAAGAATAGCATTACGCTCCGCTGTTGATGCATATGTTGCATTATCAATTCTGGAAATAACCGTATTTGCATATTTTATTCCACTATAGGCTTCTCTCCAATAAACATAAATTTTATTGTGATCGTCATCATCTGCCTGAACTCCATCTGGTGTTATAAGTAAATTCAGATCCTGCGCAGGCCCTGATTTATCAGTCGTACCTTCAACCGCAATATCTGTAAACAACATTTCTGTTAAAATAGGCGGGTTACCACCATAATATTCAAAGCGTAAATTTCTTGCACAGGCTGTTAAAGCAGCACGCATAGCTGCTGCGTCAACATAGGTTTCTGAAGGTTCATAAAACGAAAGAGGCTCTGGTTTAAGAAATTCTTTTTTACAACTTAAAACACAAGTAAGGGTTGTTGTAAAAAGCCCTATAATTAGTATGTGGTTTTTATTCTTTTTCATGTTATAATCATTTTAGTGGAGATCAATTAAAGGGTTAGATTAATGCCTAGCGTATAGTAACGTGGCGGAGGTATTATGCCACGATCGGTAGGAGGGTTTACTCTATATTCTGCATCCCACCAACTCCACTCGGGCTGATATACCGCTACATTATTCACATTAACGTAGATCTTTAGTGCTTGTATTTTAGCCCTGCTTAACATCTTCGAGGGTAATGTATAAGCAAGTGCCACCGTACTTAACCTGATAAATGACGTTTGTCTGTACGCATTAAAAGCAGCGCTGCCGTTACTGGAGAAAAGCCTTGCAAAATCATTAATTGGATTAGTAGGAGTCCAGTATGGCACGATATAAGAATTCTGACGGTCTATAAATCCCCCATTATTCTTAGCCTGGTTAAATTCTTCCTTCATTCCCCAATTAGAATAGATCAGGAAAGAAAGATCAAAGTCGTGTAAGAAAGTAAACTCGTTCCTCAAGCTCCATTGATATTTTGGGTTTCTATATCCAACGAACTGCCTGTCGGCATCAGAAAATTTGCCATCGCCATTTACATCCTGGAGCTTAAAGTCTCCCGGTCTCACTCCAAATTTTGCAGCTTCAGTAGCTTCATTTAATTGCCAAACTCCTAAAATTTTTAAATCCCATATTTCATCCATATCATGGCCAATGAACCAACGATTAGCGACGTCATCTTTTTCTGACTGGCCAATTAATTTCCCAGTTGGATCATAGTCATTAGTTAGGCCATATAAATGAACAATTTTATTTCTGTTTATCGTAAACGTCGCAGTAGACCACCAGGAAAAATTTGGGTGTTTCATGTTAACGGAGTTAAGACTTAATTCAATTCCCTTGTTTTGCACCTCTCCGATATTATCTATGACATTTGAAAACCCCGTTACATCTGGTAAAGCCCTGTTTACTAAAAGATCTTTCGTTGATTTTCTATATACGTCTATTGAACCACCAATTCTGTCTCCAAGTATTGAATAATCAAGACCCAGATTATAGGATTCTGTCCTTTCCCATTTTAGATCAGGATTCTGCAAGCGATTTACATAGAGCTGAGAAACCAGGAGTATTTGTCCGCTTGGCGTTATATACTGGTACTTCCCTGTTGTGAGATCGGACAATGCACCATAACGACTTAACGAACCGGGAATATCACGATTACCATTCAGTCCCCACGAAGCACGGAGTTTGGCATAATTAAGAAACTTTATATCGGACATAAACCTCTCACGGCTAAACACCCAGCCTAAGGCTATGGAGGGGAAAGTTGCCCTGGGATTTCGGAGCCCAAAACCTGAATAGCCATCCCGTCGCACTGAAGTTGTAAGTAAATACTTATCCTTAAATGAGTAATTCAAGCGTCCCATCAGGGCATCTCCTGTACTTTTTTGATCATTACTGGTTACAGTAGGCTTGATTCCGGCACCAATATTATGATAGCTCAAATTATCATTGGGATCAAATCCTTCATTGTTCATTGTTTCATCCCACTGCTGCCATTTCTCTGCATTAATAAGGAAGGTTGCATCAAATTTATGATCTCCGAATGTCTTATTCCACATTAATAGGTTATCGATTTGCCAGTTGAAGGTAGTGCGATTCTGCCTTGATGCTACTCCTTTACGTGCTGATACCCGGAAATCTTTGGCTGAAGTTCCATTGAAATTTCTGTAAAATTCAAAATTGGGCGTGAAGTTGGTTTGATAAGAAAATCCCCAAGGCAAATTACCCTTAACGTAAATACTTCCAAATAAGGTATTAAATTTTCTAAGACGGTTGGTATAAGTATTATCCAGAAAAGGATTAAGGTTATTGCCAACATCATCGTTGGGACTATCTCGTAACGTAATGCCATCTGCTTTATACACTTCACCGTAAGGAGATGCATTTACCATTTGCCCCCAGGTAACAGGTACCTGGCTCTCGTCACGATCGGCGTACTGGAGATTTAAGCCCGCTGTTAGAAATTTTGCTGCCTTCGCCTCCAGATTTATACGTATTCTGTAGGTCGTAAACTTATCTCCTACAATATATCCCTGGTTATTAGTATAGTTGGCAGATAAGTAATAGGAAACGTCTTCTTTCTTACCGGAAACACTTACAGTATGATCATGGCGCATGCCTGTCTGAAACATCATATTATACCAGTTGGTGGTTTTGCCTATTTTATAATTTTCTCTTTCTACAGGTAATAACTTCAACCTCGTTAACCATATATCTACCGGATCGCCTGTAGGAGATGAATTATCATAAGCCTTCCATTGCGCTAAAGTAATGCTGGAAGGAAGATTCCTCGGGTCATCATACTGGTAGGGTTTTGCGGTGGTAATGTTTTGACTTTTTAGAACCTCTGTTCTCCAGTTAACAAACCCTGGTCCGTCATATAATGGCTCATCCATAGCTAATGTGGCGAGACCTACATTGCTATTAAAAGTAATAGTAGGCTTGGAGCCTGTACCTTTTTTTGTAGTAACCAGGATTACTCCACTCGCGGCTTTCGCACCATACACAGCTGCGGAGCTTGCATCTTTTAAAATATCTATAGTGGAAATATCGTTCGGATTGATATCCGATAAATCACCCTGGTAAATAACACCATCAAGAACGATCAAAGGGGAAGTTGCACCGCTAATTGAAGACTTTCCCCTTATTTGCAAATTTCCTCCGCCTTTTGCATTCGGACTTGAGGTAACAAATACTCCCGGCACATTTCCTCTTAAGGCATCCTGAACACTTGCCGGATTTTCATTTTCCAGCTGTGCCATTTTTACTTGAGATATGGCCCCGGTAACATCCTTTTTTGCGCGGGTACCATACCCGGTTACAACTACCTCATTCAAAGAAGAAACAGATTCGATCAGTGTAATATCAATGGTCGCTTTTCCATTTACCGGAATTTCCTGGGTTGTATAACCGGTAAAGCTGAATAACAAAACACCGTTTTCAGGAATATCTGCAAGCTGATACCTGCCATCTGCATCGGTAGAAGTTCCCTTAACAGTTCCTTTTATTATAACACTTACCCCCCGGAGCGGATTTTTTTTACTGTCCGTAACCTTTCCTGAAATTGTAAGTGTTGGAGATTTTGCATTAAGTACCAGAGGCAGGCAAATTGAAACAAGAAGAAAATAAACAATTTGCTTAAGGATGTTACCACGAAGGGCATAAAGTAGAGTTTGGAACATATAGCAAGCTTTGAGTTTACTAAATTGATTTGATACCACATTGCCGGGTTATTAAACAGTATTCAAAGAGAGAACCTGTCTAAAAAGCCAGAACGTCGGGATAGCCCATTAAATAAAGAGGGACTTGCACAGGATAAATGAATTCACAATCTCCGGAAACATTTAATTGCGGAATGCCATTACTGCATCAATAAAATACATCGAGTCTTTCTTTTTGCTACTACTATGAATTTAATGCATTTCTTCCAACTTTATCCTTGCCTTTCTAAAAAAATTCATTGACCGTTTTTTTGTACTGATTCAAGTTGCATATGGTCCATTACAGTTGTGGTCAATACAATGGCGCTGCTTCCCTCATTTTTTATTTTCCTCACAATTTCACATGGTTTTTTTCATTTCTTCCCAAACAGCAGCAATCTATCCATCATCTGTCTGTGCCTGAACAAAAGCGTGTGCAGGTATTCGGCGATGCCGGTCACTACGATCACCTTAACACCCAATGAAAATTTATTCTTCAAACGGCTGATCATTATAGATAAACAATTCAAGAGGGAAAATAGAAAAATCCGGAAAACAAAAAGCAGTTTCGGTTTCATATGCAAGGCAATTAATTTTCTGATGCCGGAACCAGTTCTCAGGGAAAAATAGTTCCTCCTGAAAGCAAATCGTAATTAAATGTATTATTATTTAGGTATTCTTATTTCCCCTTACAGGCCTGTAACGGAAGAAAAGTCTACTACAACGATTGAAATTGATTAGAATCCTGTTTTTTTTATTATTTTGTAAAGGTCTTTCTGAAAGACATGCTTAATGAAAAAAGGAGTTACGATAAAAGATATTGCCCAAAAATTGAATATGTCCGTTTCTACTGTTTCGAAAGCATTGCATAAGGATTCATGAGGCCGCCCGGCATTTTAAATTAAACAAAACGTTTACCCTTGGGCTTATCATACCCGATCTGCTTGATCAATTTTTTGTATTAGCAATTAATGGAGTAGAAAAAATTGCCGCCGAGGAAAAATATAATATTATCGTTTCACAATCACATGAAGATGCTGTTCATGAAGCACAAATTGTTAACACGATGATCTGTAACCGTATCGACGGACTGATCATCGCTATTAGCAAAAACACAAATGATATGTGCTCTTTTCAAAAACTGATTAACATCGGTATACCCGTTGTATTTTTTGCCAGGTCGCCAAAAGCTACCTTTTACAACTACGTGACGGCCGATAATGAAGATGGCGCAATGAAAGCGATGGAGTTTCTTTTTAAAAAAGGACATAAACGAATTGCTCATATTATGGGTCCTGAATCATTGTCTGTAAGTCAACTGAGATTTGAAGGATATAAAAAAAGTTTACAACAGCATAATATTGTTTTTGATCCTTCTCTGGTTAAAATAGTTGACCTGACACCCGAAGCTACATTTAAGGCGATGCAGCAGCTAATGAAAATGAAAGATCCGCCTACCGCGATCTTTACTTTTAAAAATTATATCAGTCTTGATGCAATTAATTATTTGAAAAAAAAGGACCCTGTCCAGCTAAAGAAAATTGATTTTGTTGGTTTTGGAAACCTGCCATTGATCCGGCATCTGGACCATAAACCAGCCGCATCCATTGAAGAAAATTCTTACGAAATGGGCGAAGAAGCTGCACGTTTGATATTTCAGCAGATTCACTCAGAGGATTTGGACATACCGGTTTCAATAAAAAAAATACAAATACCCTGCAGGTTGGTCATCCACAAAGAATGAGCCTATATAGCTTCCTGTTTCGCCGGGACAGCTGTGGAAATAGTGTCAGTGCCAGGTGGCCGATAGCTCTCCTGTTAACTATCGTCGAGAGAAAAATACTTTACTGTCTTAGTAATTTGAAAATCGCCAAAAAGAAAAGACCTTACTACCTTCAATGATGAGAATATGCTGCACGGTTGAAGGTAATAAGGTGATTTATCAATGACCGAACACTTATTACATTGCTCTTATTTCTTTTTTTGCCGGACACATTGCAATATATAACCTGGCATAGAAACTTCTTTAAAAATTTACCACATCCCAATAAGCTTTTTTTGGTTTCAAATTTTTATCAAAAAGCAAAGGATAATCTTTTCTTCCACGCACAGGAAAATTATCAAGCCATGACCGCCTGTCGGAAACGTTCCAGAAAGTTACACCTGTTATAAACTTTTTGTATTTTCTAAAAACTTCAAAACACATTTTATAAACATCTCTTTGCTTGTTTTCCTTTTCAGCGGTAAATGCAGTATCAGCGTCTGCCGGCTTTC
>WNFX01006297.1_pt1 | contig 11302 bp, 10 predicted proteins | sample 5400111 | NCBI WGS metagenome assembly WNFX01 (sample SAMN13153363, study PRJNA577476) | soil metagenome | isolation source: 40 cm soil or saprolite under grassland replicate 1 | place: USA:California | collected 2016-06-15
GGAAATCCGCGACGACATCCACGAAGCCTTCCTCCGCTTCGCCTGCGCCATCATCTGCTGGCGACGCCTCCACAACATCTCAAACTGTTAGGAGTTCTTAGGAGGCGATCCGCGAGCGGTCCTCACGGCGGTCGACCGGCGCGGGTGCACGACGCCCGCCACACAGCCGCCACGCTGCTGCTCGAACAAGGCATCGACATCCGCGTCGTGCAGCAGATCCTGGGGCACTCACAGCTCCGTATGACGGAGCGCTACACCCATGTCACGAGAAACTCACCCAGCTAGCCGCCAAACGAATGGGGAAGGGCGGCTACCGCCCTTTATGAACACCTGACCGGCCCAGTTGCCGAGAACCCATACCAGCTGGGCAAACCCCTGGATGCGCCGTTTCAACCAGGACGATTCAAACCGTCGAACAAGATTGTGAAATACTAGCTCTGAGCTGCGGTGGGGCGGGTGGGACTCGAACCCACGACCGGCGGATTATGAGTCCGCTGCTCTAACCGGCTGAGCTACCGCCCCGGGATGCGTGACATTACAGCAGAGCCACGCCGCCCGGCGCGAACGGGTGCCCGTGCGCGACAAACCCCCGGGCGCCCCGGGCCGATCCCCCCAGGCGCCACCGGCCGATCCCCCCGGACCGCATGGGGGACCGATCTTGTCAGTACCGTGGGCTCATCTGCATCGTCATGGCGTGCTCGACCAGGGTAATCAGCGTCGTCTTAGTGGACTCCCTCGCGCGCGCGTCGCACTGGATGATGGGTACCCGCGTGTTGAGCGAAAGCGCATCATGAACGTCCCCAACGGAGTGCGGGAATTCGCCGTAGAAGCCGTTGATGCCGACGATGAACGGCAGTCCTGCGGCCTCGAAGTAGTCGATAGCGGGAAACGAGTCGGCCAGCCGACGCGTGTCGACAAGGACAACGGCGCCGATTGCCCCGTGAATAAGGTCGTCCCACATGAACCAGAAGCGGTGCTGACCAGGGGTGCCGAACAGATAGAGGATCAGCCCTGCGTCAAGGGTCAACCGGCCAAAATCCATGGCGACCGTGGTCGTCGTCTTATCCGGCACATGAGAGAGGTCGTCAACGTCAGTGCTCGCCACCGTCATCACAGCCTCGGTGGTGAGGGGCGTGATCTCTGAGACTGACCCAACGAAAGTCGTCTTGCCAACGCCGAAACCGCCCGCGACCACAATCTTTACGGACGTCATCGCAGCCCCCGTGGGAGGTCGCTGGACGGAGCCTTCGCCCACCCATGAACCCGTTCTCGCGGAACCCCCCGAACTAGAGCTTGCGTAGTCCACTTAGCACCCTTTCCAGCAGGTTGAGGTCTGGGCGTCCCTCCGCGTGATCCGTCTGGTGCACTCGGACAAGTCCCTCGACCGCCATGTCGGCGACGAGGACCCTGGCGACACCCAGCGGCATCCGAAGCACCGCGGAGATCTCGGCCACGGAACGCCAGTCACGGCAGAAGCCGAGGATGGCCTGGCATTCCGGGCTGAGAACCGAGAGGTCGCGCGGCTCGTAGTGAGACGCGGCGACCATCGCCTCAATCTGCAGCTGATATTTGGGCTGCGTTCGCCCGCCCGTGACAGCGTACGGCCGCACGAGCGGGGTAACGCCAGCATCGTCACTGGGGCCTGATTCAGTCTCCCGGGCAGATGGCACATGCGCGGGTGGATAACTCCAGCGTAGATCACCGCGGGGCCGGAGTTCGTGCGTCCCGCGGTCCCTAGAGCGATCGTCGCGGCCCGGGCCGGCCACAGGTTTCTCCTGTCACTGTCTGCCATCCTCAGGCCACTCTGCGGGGAACGGGCTGCGCAACTGCGGCGTTAGCGCACGTCCGACCCGCTCAACCAGCAACGCCATCTCGTACGCGATCAACCCCATGTCGCAGTCGGAAGCAGCGAGCACTGCCAAGCTGGAACCACCGCTGACCGCCATGACAATGAGCAGCCCTCGCTGCATCTCCACAACCGTCTGCGAGACGGCGCCACCTTCGAATATGCGGGCCGCTCCTTGCGTCAGGCTGGTGAGGCCCGACGTCACCGCGGCGAGCTGGTCCACACGATCGGGGGGGAACCCTTGGGAGAATCCCAGGGGCAGGCCGTCTGAGGACACGACGATCGCGTGGGCGACAGCCGGAACGCGCTCAACAAAGTTCGTGACCAGCCAATTTAGATCTTGAACCGGGTGGGCTACCGAGCTCACACGTCCTCCTTGCTCTTTGCCTATCGACCTCAATCGCCATCGTGTCCTTTAGGACCGCCCGTGGGCGGCCATCCGGCCGACGGCGGCAGGTCGGGAGGCGGTGCGCGACGCGGCTCGCCTGCGGCCGCGCGGCCTTCGCGGCCGCCACGCTGGAAGCTCGCCAATCGCCCTCTGAGCGCCTCGGCCGAGCGTGGCGGCAGCTGAGGCGATGGCATGTGCGCCGCGGCAGTTCCTGGAATGAGATTAGCCCGGGGGATGCGCTTGGGCAGGCCAGCACGGGTCGCGGCGCCGGTGACGGGATCGTGCGCCGCCTCAGCGGCGCGCCAGTCGTCATCCGCGGGCGACGTCCATCGCACGCCGACGGCTGCGCCGGCATGCCGCCCGGCACGATCGCTTCCCGCGTGTGCGCCGGTCGTGGGCCGGCCACGACGGAACCAGTCGGCCCGCACTGCTTCGAAGATTGGCAACCGGGCCTCTTCCTTCGGGCTGGCAGGCTGCGGTCCAGTCAGCCTGCCCCGGCCAAGGCCAACACCGGCCACACCCGCAACGGGCTGGCGCACCGGTGCGCCAAGCATAGGCTGCGACCACGCCGCGCCCGGTTCGTCCCTGAATCTGCGGGGCGGCAGCAGCGGCTCAGCGTCGGCACCGCGCGGCCACGGGTCAGCCGCGCCATGGGCACCGAGACCAGGGCCGACACGCTGTGGGCCGGTAGCGGGACCGGCATGATGCGAACCGGCGGCAGGATTGGCACGCTCCGGGCCTGCGGCAGGACGCGCACCGCGGCCACCGGCGGTGCCGGGGCCGGGCGGGCTGACGGCAGGACCCCCAGGACCGGGCGGGCTGGCGGGGCTCCCGGCCGCCTGCTGGTGAGGCGACGCAGCGAATCGCGGCGTCCGCGCGGCGGCCACCGCCTGGGCCACCGCCTCCGCCGCCGGGCGCTGGCCGACCCGGCCCGCACGGTGCGTATGCCGCACGGGCTCACCTGCCTGCCCGGTCGGGCCGAGCCGCTGACCACCGGCCGACGCGTCCGCTTCCTTCATAACCAACTCGCCGGGCAACCAGGTCAGCGCGCTGAGTCCCCCACGGGTGGCGCGGCGCAGCTGGACCTGAATCCCATGTCCCGCCGCGAGGCGTCCGACGGTGGGCAGCCCGGTCGGGCCGGAGACCGCCCCCCGCGCCGATTGCGGGTTGGCTAGTTGCCAGTTCGCCTGCGCCAGCGCCTCGGCCCCGAGGCCGGCGCCGCCATCGGTGATCTCAAGCAGCAGGCCACCGTCGTCGAGCAGGTGGCCCGCCACCATCACGGCGCTGTTAGCCGGCGAGAAGGACGCCGCGTTCTTGACCAGTTCGCCGATCAGGCGAACGACGTCGTTGACCGCGCGCCCGCGCACGGCGACGGCAGGCAGCGCATCCACGGAGACCCGGTGGGCCTGCTCGATTCCGGACAGCGCCGCCCGCAGCACATCAAGCAGCGCGACCGGCGCCGCCCCTTGACCCCTGCCCGAACCGCGCGTTTCACCGCGCCGTGGGCGCACCGGCGCCTCGTTCCCGGCATCCTCGGCCCTGCGCCGCCGCAGCGGCCCGGCCATCCGCGAGATGAAGCCGCCGAAGATTGACGCCCGGCCGGTCCCCTGCGCCCCGCGCGCGGGCGCCCGCCGCCGCCCGCCGCGCTGCGCCGTCCGGCCAGGGCTGGTGCGCGGCACGTCGTAACCGCCAGGCTCGTAACCGCCAGGCTCGCGGGCTCCAGGGTCGCGGGCTCCAGGCTCGCGGGCGCGCGGCTCGTCAGCTCCGCCGCGACCACTCTGGGCTCGGGACCGCACTATGCCCGCACCCCTTACCGTGTTTCCGGGCGCGGAGATGCGTGGGCTGGCCCGTCACCGAGCGAAACCGGCATGACGCACCCCTTCCCGGGTAACGATCCGCTGATATGGGTCATCGGGACGGTCCCGCGCCCACTCTAGCCTGATACCAGGGCAAGGCACATCAATACGCTAATGAGCTGCAAATGCCTAGGTAACGGAGTGAATGTGGCGAGCCGTCGGCGCAGCGCGCCAGCCCGGCCGTGCGGTCATCGTCGAGCGGCGCATTTTGCGGGCCCATCCCCCGCAAGTCAACACTCAGCGTAGTTGCACCGCCACGATCATGTGCATAGGCACGTGCACCTGACCTGTGCACGGTGAACAGACTGATGCATAACGGCTGCGCTCGGTGACACATACAACCGAGCTGCAACCGGCCTGACGTAAAGATCACCAACGACGCGGGAGAGCTGGCTCAATTGCACCGAAGCGATCGCGGCCTGAATATCGGTCAGCCGGTAGTTGTGGCCGGGCAACTCATATTGGTACCGCTCACTTATCCGTGATTACGGCTTCAGGCGCCTCGTGATTCGGCCAGGCGGCGCATCCAGTAGCGGAACCAGTCGCTGCCGAAGGGCACGTACACGCGGACGGGGATCCCGCGGGCGACGAGGTCGTCCAAGATCGCGGGACGGACTCCGAGCAGCTGCTCGACGGGCTGGGGACCAAGGGCGGCGAGCAGGGCCTCGCCCAGGACGCCGTCGTGGGTCGCGGCCCCGAGCCGGTCGGCCAGGCCCTGGCTGGCGACGGTTTCGATGCAGGCGAGCACAGCGTCGGCATGGCGGTAATCCTCGGCCCCGACCTGGATGCGCCGGCCAGCTGACAGGCGCGCGGCGATCGCGGCGAGGTGGTCCGCGCAACCTGGCGGATCGACGTCCAGCCCGAGGTGAGACAGGTCGATCGACAGCCACGTGTCCGCAGGCATGGCGTTGACCTGATCGGCCAGCCCCAGATAACTGGCAGCGGCTCGCCTGGTGTCGGACAGCTGACTCCTGAAGGTAGCATTTCAATTACTCTCAGTTATCAACTATGGCGGTCACGCCATGTGGGGACGGGGAACGCGTGAGGGTACTCAGCGTGGTCGGCGCGCGGCCGCAGTTCGTGAAGCTGGCGCCGGTCGACCGGGCCCTCCGCGCGCACGGGCACGAACACGTGATCGTGCACACCGGCCAGCACTACGACCAGCTGCTCTCGCAGGCATTCTTCGATGATCTTGGGATTCCGGCGCCCGCGGTAAACCTCGGGGTGGGATCGCACAGTCACAGCACCCAGACGGGCAGCATCCTCGCCCGGCTTGAACCGGTGCTTGAGGGTCAGCGGCCCGACTGGGTGCTCGTCTACGGGGACACAAACTCGACCCTGGGCGGCGCGGTCGCCTCAGCGCAGCACGATCTCCCGCTCGCGCACCTGGAAGCGGGGCTGCGGTCCTTCGACCGGCGCACGCCAGAAGAGCGCAACCGCATCGTGGCCGACCATCTGTCGGATCTGCTGCTCGCGCCAACCGCGGCCGCCGTCCACAACCTCGCAGGCGAGGGCCTCGCCGCGCGCACAGTCCTGGTCGGCGATGTGATGGCCGACGTCCTGACGGGCGTGCGGCGGCGGGTCGCCGCCGAGCCCGGCCGCTACCTGCCGGCCTCACTTCACGGCCGGCCATACCTGCTTGCCACCCTCCACCGCGCGGAGACAACGGATGACCCGGGCCGACTCGCCGCCATTCTCGACGCGCTCGCCGCGAGCCCGCTGCCGGTCCGCCTGCTCGCCCATCCGAGGCTGACCGACCGGGCTCACCTGCTCGGGCTGGCGTTGTCGGCAGGATCGCTGGAGGCTGGGGAACCGCTGCCCTATCCGAGCATGATCGCCGCCATGCTCGGCGCCCGCGGCCTCGTCACCGATTCTGGTGGCCTCCAGAAGGAGGCCCTCATGCTCGGCGTGCCGTGCACGACGTTGCGAGCCCGGACCGAATGGCCGGAGACCTTGCAGGATGGCTGGAACGTCCTGGTTCCGGAGCCACGCGACATCGCCGCTGCCGTGTCGCGCCCGCGCCCGCCTGGTGACCCGCCGCGGCCCTACGGGGATGGTCATTCGGCCGGGCGCGTCGTCGCCGAGCTCGCGGCCCGCGCCGGAGCGGGACTCGACGCTGGGAAGACTCTCGCATGAGGATCCGCGGGCAGAGGATCGGCGGCATAGACCTGCCCCGCAGGGTGTCATCGGCTTCGGCTCGGCGAGCCCGGCGCGCGCCACCCAGGTAGCTTGACCGGCATGAGCACGGCGCCCAGCGCTGCGGCGCTGGCCGCGCTGCACGGGATTGCAGGGTTCCTGGCCTGCCCGGTCTGCGCCGAGCCGCTCGAACCTGCGCGCAGCGGCCTGCGGTGCACGTCGCGCCATTCGTTCGACCGGGCCCGCCAGGGCTACGTGAGCCTGCTGACCGGTGACGCGGCCACCGGCATCGGCGACACGCCGGATATGGTGCGAGCCCGTGCGGAGTTCCTCGACGCCGGCTACTACGCGCCGGTGGCGGCGATGCTTGCCGCGCAGGCGGCCAGGCTCGCGAGCAACGGGCTGGTCGTGGACGCGGGCGCAGGAACCGGGTACTACCTGAGAAAGGTGCTCGACCGCCTCCCTCGCGCGGCCGGGCTGGCGCTGGACATTTCCAAGCCCGCGCTCAGGCGGGCAGCGCGCGCCCATCGGCGGGCCGGCGCCGTCGCGTGGGATATACGCCAGCCATTTCCAATACGGCCCCGCGTGGCGTCGCTGGTGCTGAACGTATTCGCCCCGCGCAATGGCGGCGAGTTCCGCCGTATCCTCCGGCCTGATGGCGCGCTGCTTGTCGTGACGCCCACCGCCGACCACCTGGCCGGGCTCGCCGGGGTGCTCGGCTTGCTGGGCATCGACCCGCGCAAGGACGCCCGCATGGAACGCTCGCTGTCCCCACACTTCCTGCTGGAGCGGCGCGACGAGCACGCCATGCGGTTCAGCCTGCCGGGCGCCCAGGTGGCGGCCATGGTGGCCATGGGCCCAAGTGCCCACCACCTACCGCCGGACGAGATCGAACGGCGCGTTGCCGCGCTCGCTGAGCCCGTGGCGGTGACGGCGGGTTTCGCCTTGTCCGTTTATCGGCCGAGATGACCGAGCCCTGGCCTGATCACCGAGATGGAAGTGCATGCGCCATCGGTGTAGCTGCTTGTGCACGAATGGTGATAGAACAAGGACGTGCGGCTCACGGCGTGCGTGACGGTCCAGGGGTCATGCACCATTGTGGCCTTGGGCGGCTACATCGACGTGAGCACCCGCAAGCAATTGCGGGATGTGCTCGCCGCAGCCGCCAAGGGGACCTCCCATCTGGTCATTGACATGAGCCGCCTCGGATTCATGGATTCCACCGGCCTGAGCGTGCTTGTCGAGGTGTACCGGCGGCTGAACGGGCGCGGCGGGACACTCGCCCTCGCCGCACCGCAGCCGATCGTCGCGAAAGTGCTGCAGATCTCCGGCCTGGACCAGGTGCTCACCGTGCACGCGAACCTCACCCAGGCTCTGGCCAGGTCCGCAGGCGAGGGCGAGCCCGCCGCGCCTGCCACCGAGTCCTAGAGCGGACCAGCGCCCTGAGCCGGATCGCTATCCCGCGGCCACTTGGCTGCTCCCCGGACCGGGTTGCGCGTAGGTGTTGGCCCCGCTGACTTCCTCACCGCAGTGCGGGCAGGTCAGCATGGGCTGGGTGACCTTGCCGCAGGGTCGGTGGATGAGCACGACCGGGGGGCCACCGGGGCCGGGTGCCCACGTGTCGCCCCACTGCAACAGCGCGGTGACAACGGGGAACAGCGCGCGGCCCTTCTCGGTCAGGTGGTATTCGAACCGGACCGGCCGATCGCTGTAAGGGCGCCGCTCGAGGATGCCGTTCTCGGTCAGGCGCCGAAGCCGCGCGGTCAGCACGCTGCGGGCCATACCCAGGCTGGCCTGGAACTCGTCGAATCGGCGGGTCCCGCGGAAGGCGTCACGCAAGATGAGCAGCGTCCACCACTCCCCCACGACGTCGAGCGTCCGGGCGATGGAACAGTTCATCTCGGCCAGGCTCGTGAAACGCATGGCAGCAGCTTAGCAGAGTAAGTCTCTTGTAAAGACTAGCCACGTCTGGCATAGTCAGTCTCCTGAAGAGACTAACAAGAGGGCGGTTCCCCTATCCCGTCTCTGATTCCCGTGGGCCAGCGACCAACTGAAACGGAGGAGATGAGTGGTGGAACGCGCCAGCAAGCCGTGGCTGTCCTTGATCGTTTTGTGCCTGGGAACCTTCGCGATCCTGCTGGACGCCACGATCGTCAACGTGGCGATCCCGAGCATGATCACAGATCTGCATGCGTCCCTCGACCAGGCGGTGTGGGTCATCAATGCCTACCTGCTCGTCTTCGCCGCGCTGCTGATCGTGGCCAGCAGGCTCGGGGACATCTTCGGGCCGCGGCAGCTCTTCGTCGCCGGTCTCGCGCTGTTCGCGGTCGCGTCGGCGCTGTGCGGAGCCGCCCAAACCCCGGCGCAGCTGATCGCGGCCCGGGTGCTGCAGGGCGTCGGCGCCGCCGCACTCGCGCCGCAGGGCATGGTCGTGATTCAAGCGATCTTCGCTAGAGAGCGGATGGGTGCCGCCTTCGGCATCTTCACCTCGATGGTCGGGCTGGCCGCGGTCGCCGGGCCCACCGTCGGCGGGGTCTTGACCACATTCCTCAGCTGGCGTTGGGTCTTCTACGTCAACCTGCCGATCGCCGCCGCCGGGATCGTCCTCGCCTACGTGTACGTGCCCGACGTGCGGACCGGGCGCCGCCACGGGCTCGATCCGGTTGGCGTCGCCCTCGCGACCCTCGGGCTGTCCGCCGTGGTGTACGGGCTGATCGAAGGCCAGCGATACTCCTGGGGCGAGGTGACGCACGCGATCACCATTCCCGAGATCATCGTCGCCGGGCTCGCGGCCCTGGCCGGTTTCGTGTTCTGGGAGCGGCGCCACCGCGACCCCCTTGTGCCGCCGAGGCTGTTCCGCAGCCGGACGTTCTCGATCATGGTCGTGCTCAACGTGGTGGTGCAGTTCGCCCTGTTCAGCATGATGCTCGTCAACTCGATCAACCTGCAGTCGGTGCTCGGGATGACGGCGGTCCACTCCGGGCTCACGGTGCTGCCGCTCACCGTCGCGCTGACCGCGTTTGCCCCGTTCGCCGGCCGTCTCACCGACCGGTTCGGCGGCAAATACGTGCTGATGACAGGCCTCGCCGTGTACGCGGCCGGGATCGCGGGCGTGGTCGCGGTGTCCTCGACGCACGCCACGTCCCTCACATTCGCCCCGGTACTGCTCGTCGCCGGGCTTGGCATGGGCGCAATTTTCGCGCCGCTGGCGACCGAGGCGATGCGCGCCGCGCCGCCCCGCCTGGCCGGCGCCGCGTCCGGAGTCCTGAACACCGGCAGGCAGCTCGGCGCGGTCCTCGGCGCGGCGGTCACCGGCGCGGTGCTCGCCAACCGGCTGACCGCGGCCATGAGCGCTCGCGCCGTGACCGCGGCGGCGGCGCTGCCTGGCGCCGCCCGCCCCGGGTTCACCGGTGGGTTCACGCACGCGGCCAGCTCGGGCCTGCAGGTCGGCCGGGGCCAGGCGGGCGCGCACGTACCTGCGGGCACACCCCCGGCCCTACTGTCGGTGATCCATCGTCTGATCAGAGACGTTTTCGCGCACGGATACATCGCCGCGATGCGTCCCACCCTCGCCGTGTCCGTCGCCGTGCTGCTCGCCGGGGCGACAAGCTGCCTGCTGCTGCGGCGGCGTCCTGCCGCTGCCACAGACAGGACGGGCGGCGGCCATGCCGACCAGGCCGCCGAAGCGACCCAGACAGTTGCCGTTACCGCCGATTGATCCCGGTAAGCCGACCGAAAGGAACCCCTCATGACCGCACGGATCACGCGCCGCGCCGACATCGAAGCACTCAAGGTGGCCGCGGGCTGGCCCGGGGCCGACCGCACCACCGTTGTCACCCTGGCCACCCGCCTCGCCGCGGTCCGCGCCGACGCCGAGGGTTACACGTACTTCACGCAGCACGCCGATGCGCATCCGGACCAGGCCCTGCCACTCGCGATCGCCGGCTTCTTCCAGGCCCGGCTCGGGGTCGATGTGGACGCGGCCATCGCCAAGCTCGACAAGGCCGCCGCGGCCGAGCTTGGCTTGCCGCACTACTTCCGCGGCCTGGCCCTGGCCGCGCTCCCCCGTGATCGCGGGTACGCGCAGGCCGCCGTGGCCGACCTCGAGTTCGTCCTGGCCGTGCGCGACCAATTTCCGGCCGCGCTCATCCGCGCGGTGCACCAGGCCCTCGCGGCCGCCTACGCGGCCGCTGGCCAGGACAACCTGGCCGCAGAGGCGTCCCGCAGGTCCGGGCTCGGCTCCGCCCCCGCAGACTCCGCGGTCACCCAGGGGCTGTCGTTCGCCAGCTCATGGGTAACCGCAGCGGACGGCTTCCGCTTCACGACACCGAGCGTCTTGCGGCCCGAGCCCGGCGTTCACGTCATGCAGGGATTCGACTTCGGCGACTTCGCCGTCATCGAGACCGGTGCGGGAATCGTCGCGATCGACGCCGGATCGACCGCGCCGCGGGTACGGGCCGCGCTCGCGGAGCTCGGCCTTCCCGGCAATCAGACGATCACCCATCTGATCCTGACCCACGGCCACTTTGACCATGTCGGCGGCGCCGACGCCCTGCGCGGCCCGGGCACGCAGGTCATCGCCCAGGCCGGTTTCTCCGCTGAGCTAGCCCGCCAGCGGCGCAGCGCGCTGCCGTTCCGCTACTTCCGCGGCGAGGGCGGCCGCCTCGACCATAACATCGTCCCCGACCGGCTGATCAGCGAGCCCGAGTCGCTCACGGCCGGCGGTGTCGAGTTCGCCCTCTACCCGACGCCAGGCGGCGAGACCGGCGACGCGCTGATGATTCATCTGCCCGCCAGCGGCCTGCTGTTCACCGGCGACGTGATGATGCCCTACCTCGGCGCGCCGTTCTTCGCCGAAGGATCGCCGGAAGGATTGCTCGAGACGTTCCGGTTCATCCGCACGCTTGAGCCGCGCGTCCTGATCCAGGGCCACACCCCGCTCACGGAAACGTTCACCATCGAGGCGATCCCCGGCCTGGAAGCCGCGCTCACCCACCTGCACGGCGAGGTGCTCGAGCGCATCAGCGAGGGTCGGCCACTGGCGGAAACCCTGCAGCTCGCCGAGCTGCCCGAGGT
>WNFX01006299.1_pt1 | contig 11299 bp, 6 predicted proteins | sample 5400111 | NCBI WGS metagenome assembly WNFX01 (sample SAMN13153363, study PRJNA577476) | soil metagenome | isolation source: 40 cm soil or saprolite under grassland replicate 1 | place: USA:California | collected 2016-06-15
GAAGGAATCTGAATTGTTTGAGATCATCCCACGTAAAGGAAATTCAATACAATCTCCTGAATGGGCATTGTCGAAAAAAATGTCCTTGGGATTCATCCAAAAAATAAAAGACAATCCTTCTGATAGTAAATCCTTGATAGGATTGGCAGCAATCTATCTGCAGGAAGCGAGATCATCCGGAAATTTTGCATATTATGATAAAGCCGCTTTGAATTGTGTGAATGCTGTATTAAAAAAGGATGCTAACAATTTCGAAGCCCAAACATTCAGAGCAATGATCTATTTATCGCAACATCATTTTACCGAAGGACTAAAGGCAGCAACGCAAATAGAAAAAACTTATTCATACAATGCTTTTGTGTATGGCATTTTAGTGGATGCTAATGTTGAGCTGGGAAATTATCAGGCCGCACTTGATGATGCAGATAAAATGGTTTCCATTCGCCCTGATATACGTTCTTACTCCCGTATCTCATATTTAAGAGAGATCTATGGTGATATTCCAGGCGCTATTGAAGCAATGAAGTTAGCAGTGGATGCAGGTGCACCTGGAACTGAATCTACAGAATGGGCAAGAGTTCAGCTGGGAAAATTATATGAACAGTTGGGTGAAATGAAATATGCAGAGATGTATTATACTATTTCTTTAGATAACAGGCCAGCGTACCCTTATGCATTGGCAGGTATTGCAAGAATTGCTGTTAACAGGAGGGATTATCAAAAAGCCATTGAATTGTACCAGCGGGCTGATTCATCAAGCAATGATTATTCATTCAAAGAGGCATTAGTTGAAGTATACAAATTGGCAGGGGATAAGCAACATTTATTGTCTGTTGCAAATGCAATTATTGATGAGATGGAAAAAGCTGCTGAAAAAATGGCGAAAGGCGATAGCAGTGGTCACTATGCGGATAAGGAAATGGCGTATGCATACTTATCTGTTGACAATTACGATAAAGCGATTGAACATGCATTGTTGGAATATAATCGCCGGCCAAATAATATTGATGCGAATGAAACTCTTGGCTGGGTATATTATAAAAAGGCTGATTATGCAAAAGCCCAATCCTTTATCAAAACTGCATTACAGACTGATTGCAAAAATCCTACATTATTATGCCAAGCAGGATTGATCTATGCCAAAGCGGGTGATAAGATGAATGCCAAAAATCTTATACAGCACGCATTGAAAAATAATCCAAACATTTCTCCATTGCTAAAATCAGAAGTAGAACAAGTGTTGAATCTTTAATAATAAAATGTTACGGGTTCATGCGAAAAGAATTATTGAAATATAATATTGCTTTCTTCCTGTTGATTGTCAGCCTGTTTCTTTCATCTACTGTTTTTGCCCATACTATAAACTACGCATTGGAAAAATCACCAACCCAGGCGGTTTTATTATATTATTTAAAACTTGGGTTTCATCACATAATTCCGGGAGGATTGGATCATATATTATTTGTATCAGCCTTATGCCTGTTAAGCAATAAAATAAAAACAATACTCTGGCAGGCGACTGCATTCACCGTTGCGCATTCCGTTACGCTGGCTCTCAGCATGAAGAATATCATTGTAGTTCCTTCAGCCATTGCGGAGCCTATTATTGCTCTGTCAATATGTTTTGTAGCTATTGAAAATATATTGTTTTCACAATTGAAGCCCTGGAGAATAGGGATTGTTTTTATGTTTGGCTTAATTCATGGAATGGGCTTTGCCAGCGCTTTGAATGAAATCGGGTTACCACCCAATAAATTTTATACTTCTATTCTTGCCTTTAATGGAGGCGTAGAACTTGGGCAGGCTGCGATTATTGTTATGATATTCGCCTCTATTGTTGGTTTGTGGGGTAAAAAAACCTGGTACCGGCAGCGAATTGTTTATCCATTATCAGTGATCATTGCTTTGATCGCCGGTTACTGGACAATTACCCGTTTATTTTTTAATTAAGCAATTAGCAGATTTTAGTTGCTTCAAACATCTTACTTCGATAAATGGAAGAAGTGCTTCTCTATTTATTAGGATTTGGGCAAGCAAATTCTACATTTATTTTATTTAGTTTGCCGAATAATTTGCATTATGAGACGAGCTTACTTACTTTTTTTTGTTCTGTCATTTTTTTCGATTGCATTTTCACAGGCTGATTACCTTACCATAAAAGCTTTCACTACACAAAAAGGTAAGTTTATTGTTTATCATTATACCGAAAATATATACAAAATAAAGTTTGAACCTGCAGGATATAAAAACGGAGAGCAAATTAGCGATGCGGTAATATTGAAAGTTCCTTTCATGATCCCTTATCCATTTGAAGTAGTAGTGAGCGATGATACAATTTTTCTAAAGGAACAACTAGTGATTATCGGAACGCATGAGACCGATGGATACAGGGGATTTTATTTTCCGCTCCAAAGCGATGAAATGATCTTTGGCGGGGGTGAAAGAGCTTTGCCGTTAAACCGCCGGGGCTACCGGCTGAATCTTTACAACAATCCCTGGTATGGCTATGGTGAAGGTGCTGATAACCTGAATTATTCTGTTCCTTTCATCACTTCTTCAAAAGGCTATGGATTATTTTTTGATAACCCTTCAAAAAGTTATCTCGATATAGGTAAAGCAAACAAGAATATTTTAGAATATGGAGCTTCCTCCGATGAGATAAATGTTTATGTTATTTTCGGAAACTATCAGCACGTATTGCAATCCTATTATAAACTTACAGGTACTCAACCACTGCCTCCGCGGTGGGCTTTGGGAAATTTGATGAGCCGTTTTGGTTATACCAGCGATAAACAAGTAGAAGAAATTCTTTCAAAAATGAAAGCTCAGAATATTCCTGTAGATGCGATCATTTTTGACCTGTTTTGGTTTGGTGATAGTATCAAACACGGTTTGGGAAACCTCGATTGGGTCAATAAACAGGCCTGGTCCAATCCAAAAAAAATGATAACTGATTTTAAGAAAGCAGGTGTTAAAACAATTTTAGTAACCGAACCATTTTTTGTAGAGACTTCAAAAAATTACCAGGCATCAAAACGATATCTGGCCGTTGACAGTACCGGCAAAGCTTATTATCTCACGGATTTTTATTTTGGGAAAGGAGGGCTGATCGATATTTTCAGAAAAGATGCACAGCAATGGTTCTGGCGGTTTTATAAAAAGCAAATGGATATCGGTGTGGAAAGCTGGTGGGGTGATTTGGGTGAACCGGAAAAGCATCCTGCAGATCTTTATCATAACTTAAAAGATTATGGATATAAACGTTTGTTCAAGGCAGATGAAGTACATAATTTGTATGGTCATACATGGACGAAGATGTTGTATAGCTATTATGCAAAAGAATTTCCCAACAAAAGATTATTTAGTTTGAACAGGAGTGGTTTTGCAGGCAGCCAGCGTTACTCTATTTTTCCATGGACTGGTGATGTGAGCCGGAGCTGGAGCGGACTGAAAGCACAGCCTCCTATTTTGCTTGGCATGAGCATGAGCGGTGTTCCTTATGTGCATAGCGATGCGGGTGGCTTTGCAGGTGGCGAAGGTGATAATGAATTATACATACGATGGCTTCAGTTTGCAGCTTTTACACCTATCTTCCGACCGCACGGAACAGCCTTGTATGAGAAGGATCCGAATGCTTTCAGTTTTCCAAGTGAAGCGGCATTGATCGATACGCCATACCGGGATATTGCGAAAGATGTAATAAATATGCGTTATGGATTTCTGCCGTATAATTATTCTCTCGCTTATCAGCATGCAAAATATGGCAAGCCATTGATGGCTCCGTTATATTATTATTTCTCAAATGATACTGCCGTTTATAACATTAGCGATGAATATATGTGGGGCGAAAATATTCTCGTCGCTCCGGTAATTGAAAAAGGAGCAAAAACCAGGACATACTATTTGCCTCAGGGTAGTTGGTATAAGACGGGAGACGTCGGGAAATTTATTACAGGAAATATCTGGCAGACAGATCCCGTAGAACTTTCGCAGTTCCCAGTATTTTATAAAGAAGGTGCTTTTGTTTTCCTGGATAAACGGGAGAATATAAATGCAAAAAATTATTATGGAGATAGCCTTGGTGTTCTGTATGTATCTTCTGACAAACCCTCTTCCTTTGAATTTTATAACGATGATGGAAGCACTAAGAATGCAATTGAAAAGAAACAACATGAACTAATAAATTTTTCTTCTTCGGGTGTTATAAATAATAGCTTGACCTTGAAGATCCGATCGAATCGGGGAGACTACATCGGAAAGAAAAAAAACAAATCAATATTTTTTAATGTGATCCAACAGAATAGAAAACCATCAATGGTTTTGATTAATAACACAAAACTTTCGGAAAATTTAAATCCTCTAAAATTGAAAAAAAACATGTACCAATATTCAGAGGATGGGATGATCTATTTTTATATTGAGTTTACAGATGCCCCGGTCAATATAAAGATCAGGTGGTAATTGTTGCCAGCGTCTTGTTCATCACATTTTCAATTTCGGTTTTACTTCTCTTACTCCTGTTGTAGCTCCACCGTTTAAACTAAGATCATGAGGCTTATTTGTTTTCCATGAACCTTTTGTAAAATCTGGAAAATCTATTGGTTTAAAATCTTTTCCGACAGCTTTTTCACTCAGCACACCTACTGCACTCCAGGCAGCAGCATCATAAACATCCTCATCAAGCGGCAAACCATTCCGCAGGCAATCAATCAACCTCCAGTCCATAATAAAATCCATTCCTCCATGTCCGCCAACATCTTTTGCAATAGTTCCCATATGTTTTATGATCGGGGGAGAATATTTATCATAAAGGTCTTTTAGTTCTTCATCTTTTATCCATTCATGTCCAAAGGAAATTCTTTCGGGTGAAGGCCACTTACTGGCTGAACCTTTTGTGCCGCTTAATACATGAATTCTTGAATAGGGCCTGGGTGAAGAAACATCATGTTGCACCATGACAGTTTTACCTTTATAAGAGCGAACCACTGTAGTATTCATATTACCACGATACGGTTTATCAACATACGGTTCAAAGAAAGAATCTTTTGCTGCCAGCTCTTTTGCAAGATCATGCATTGTGCAATCGGGCCAAGTCCATGCGTAGGATATAAATTGCCATTACGCCCTGTGTTTTCTTTTAAGCGCCACATATCAGCATAGCCATTTTTATTGAAAATATATTCTTTTGAAAGATCATGTATATAGGCACCTTCTGCATGTAGAATTTGGCCAAACATTCCATTACGGACCATATTCAGAGTAAGCAGCTCAAAAAAATCATAACAGCAATTTTCAAGCATCATGCAATGCCTTTTTGTTTTTTCTGAAGTTTCGACTAATTCCCAGCATTGATCTAAAGTTTTTGCGGCAGGCACTTCGGTTGCAGCATGTTTTCCGTTTTTCATAGCGTGTACGGCAATCGGGGTATGCAATGACCAGGGAGTAGGAGTATATACAAGATCGATGTCATTGCTTTCACACAAAGCTTTCCATCCTTCTTCACCGGTAAATTCTTTTGCCTTTGGCCTTTGCATTTCTTCCAAAGTTTTCTGTGCCGCAGCCACTCTGTCAGGATATTTATCACAGAGCGCAATTATTTCCAATCCATCGATATAGCTCAGTCGTCTAACAGCTTCGGAACCTCTCATTCCTAAACCAATTATTCCAATTCTCACGGTCTCAATCTTTGGTGCAGCATAACCACACATATTAAAATGCTGTCCATTGTATTGATTTGAAAGAAAGGAAGGAATACTTTCTTTATCTTTTTTTGCAAATGCAGGCATGCTTAATAATGACCCGGCGCCAATTGTAAATTGCTGCAAAAATTTTCTGCTGTTTGATTTCATCTATATATTGTTGAGGTTATTTGACTCTAATTTCGGCAATTTACTAATTCAATCCATAGAGAAGGACCGAAAATCGCTAAATCGTTTGATTACGTATATTAATAAAAGAGACAAATTGATTTTGAAATTCTATTTGGTCTTTATAATTTGTTATTCCTTAGGACTACGAAACCATGAATTGTATTATCGTTGATGATAATCCAATGGCCCGTATGGCCATGAAAAAACTTGTGGAGCAGGTGAAAGATCTTTCTCTGGTTTCCGAATGTGAAAATGCTATCGAAGCCTACAACGTTGTTAATAAAATATCAGTTGATGTTTTGCTCCTCGATATTGAGATGCCCGGCATGACCGGCATAGAACTCACAAAAAATCTTGGTAAAAAAAGTCCCTTTATCATTTTTACAACTTCAAAAACTGATTATGCAGTTGATGCCTTTGAATTAAATGTGGTAGATTATCTTGTTAAGCCCGTCGAACCCGCACGATTTCTTAAAGCTATTGATCGTGTAAAAGAAGCTTTAGAAAGTAATAAAGAGCAAATGCAGGTAAAGGACAAAGAGTTTGTTTTTGTCAAAGACAGTGGTGTTTTGAAAAAAATAGGCGCAGATGATATCCTTTATTTGGAGGCAATGGGTGATTATGTAAAGATTTTTATTTCCCAGAAATTCCATATCGTACATGCAACATTAAAATCAATTGAAGAAAAATTGCCTTCCTTAAAATTTATGCGTGTACATCGCAGTTATATAGTAGCACTCAATAAAATTGATTTTATCGAAGAAGGTGTTATTAATATCCAGGGTACTGCAATACCGATAGCAGATGCCTATAAAACTGCGCTTAATGGCAGGCTTAACCTCTTATAACGTCGACGATAGTTTTACGCCTTTCGCCGATGCAAAGGCATATGCGGGCTAAATTCCCCCTTTTTTACTACTTCAGCCTATATATTTGACCAATTCACTACTTCCGGATGAGCCGAAAGACAGGGTTTATTTATGAAGATAAAGTACATTCTTATTTTCCTGCTTTGTATACTGGTTTTAGCAACCAGTGAATACTTTTTTTTATCGGAATTGAATAATCAGCAACGTTTTTTCATTCTCTTGGTTACAACTCTTGCGGCTATTGCATCCATTGTGGCTATTTTCCTGTGCTATAAACGTTTAGGAAATAACGCCTGAATTTGTTCAAATGGAATTTTGTAATTTAGGATTTCAATCCTAACCTACGCATGCTACAAGGCAGGTTTAAATACCTTCTGCTGATTATTTTTCTCGCCAGTATTATACTGATCGTTCTCCTTCAATACAATTCCGGGAAAAGCATAAAAAATCTTATCCAGGATAATCAGAACCTGCTGAGTGAATTACAGATCAAAACAAAGCTGCAACAACTTCAGACAGATATAATTTTTTCCGAGACTGCCTTACGTGACCTCATAAGTACAGGTGATGCCCGACATGTCCTGAATTTGGACAAAGACCTTGATACGATCCAAAATGAACTTAGGGAAATTGACAGTATTATCAGGCCCACATCCGAATTGAAATTAGTGGATGAGCTTAATTTTTTGATGAATGAGAAAATAGAAAACAGCAATTATGCAATTAGTCTTCTTTATAAAAAAGGAAAAGATTCAGCCCTGGCTTTTATTCGCACTCTTCGCGGAAGAATAATGAGGGACAGTATTATTCAAAATATCAGCCTGATCAATGAAAACAGGCAGGCTACTCTTAGCGATATTTCAACGTCTATCAGTATTAATGGAGTAAAAGCAAGGAGCTGGGGACTCGTTCTTGCTTTGATTGCCTGCCTGGCATCAATTATTGCTTTCTGGTATCTTATTGACCAGGGCTGGCGTCAACAAAACTTAATCCAAACACTTGACACTTCAGAAAGAAAATTGAAGGAAGCTTCTAAAATCCAGGAACAATTTGTTGCAAATATTAGTCATGAGATAAGAACTCCTATGAATGCGATTCTTGGGTTTACAGGACTTTTACAAAAAACAAATCTTGATAAAAATCAGCATGAATATATGAGGTCTATCCGTTCTTCTGCGGAAAATTTGTTGACTATAATTAATGATATTCTCGACCTGTCGCGTATTGAATCCGGCATGATGCATATTGAAAAACTTCCTTTCAATTTACGAGAATTGATAGACTCTCTTGCTACGATGATGAATGTAAAAGCAAAGGACCTGAATCTGTACCTGCATACAGAAGTGGATGATTCTATCCCTGAAACATTAAAGGGAGATGCTGTACGTTTAACGCAGATTTTAATAAATCTTCTTAATAATGCATTAAAATTTACTCATGAAGGGGGAGTATTGATAAAAGTTGAAGCTGGTGAAAAGAAGGATGAAACTATTTTTATCCGCTTCGTTATTTCTGATACAGGCATTGGAATTGAACCTGCAAAACAAAAAACAATTTTTGAACGTTTCCACCAGGTTCAGCCCGAAACTACGCGCCGTTACGGAGGCACAGGTTTAGGCCTTTCTATTGTCAAACAATTGATCGAAATTCAAAATGGAACCATTTCCCTAGCCAGTGAACCCGGAAAAGGTTCTGTGTTTACTGCTGAATTACCCTATCAATTTGCAAGCGAAACAGAAATTACGTCGCCCGTTCCTTCGGTTTTACTAGCAGAGCCCCTTCTTAAAAAAATAAAAATTTTAGTTGCAGAAGATAACCAGATGAATCAAAAACTGATACAACATATATTGGAACAATGGCAAATTGATTTTGATATGGTAACTAATGGCGTTGAGGCAGTAGAAATTCTCCGGCAAAGGTCAAAAGAGTATGATATGGTGCTGATGGATATCCAAATGCCTGAAATGGATGGATATACCACTACTGAAAAAATCAGGTATGATTTGCATTTGAGACTACCAATTATTGCAATGACAGCACACGCATTAACAGGTGAAAAAGAGAAATGCCTGGGTGCAGGTATGGACGATTACATTTCAAAACCAATCAATGAAGGGCACTTATATAAACTCATTAATAAATATGCGCAAAGCAGCAAGCCGGCTTCTAAAGGTGCGGTTATTGACCTGGGGTATTTGCGATCGCTTTCAAAGGGTGACAATGCTTTTGAAAAAAATATGATAAAGTCTTTTTCCATCCAGATGCCGAAAGAGTTAAATGAACTCAAAACGGCAATAGATCAAAAAGATTATAAAAAAATTTGCTCAATTGCTCATAATATGAAATCCACCGTTTCTTACATGGGTTTGAAGCAACTCACTCCTTTGCTTCAGCAAATTGAGCAGGAATCTGAAAATGAAAATGATCTTATCCATATAAATGATAATTTTATCTTAATAGACGCTACCTGCGAGCTTGCCATCCGGGAAGCAAGGGAATTAATCTCTTAATGTTAGATTTTTACTAATTCATACGTTTGCATTGGAATAAGACAATCTGTTGAATAACTTTGCGGTTTTCAAATGAATACAGGGAAACAAATTTTCCAAACATCTTCTTTACTGCGATGGAAGACCTTTCAATGGTTTAGCCGGCTCACCATTTTTTTTCTTGCATTATTAATACCCGTTGTATGGATTGCCTGGAAAACCGATATCAAGCCCCAGCTTCCTTTATTTTATCAATCACATAAAAAGAGTTCTGAAATTAACCCACGGGGGTTTACTAAAAAAGAAACAGCTAAATATAAAGGCATTGCTGCTTTTTTAAGGGCCAAGCAACATAATGCTTCTTTAATTGCAGCAGAAAGAGGGTTGGCTGTACTGAAAAAGAAAACTAATACAGAAAAAATAAGGGCGGGTTTTTATGTTGATTGGGATCCACAGGCCTCCTTTTCATTGCAAACTCATATCAGTGACCTTAACATGGTAATACCGGAATGGTTCTTTATTGATTCTGCCACCGGAAAAGTAATTACTCAAATCAATGCAGATACCGCAGCCTACAATTTAATGAAGAGACATAATGTTAAGATAGTGCCTATACTTTCCAATGTTGATTTTAGTACCCATAGCGGAAACTTTGACGGAGAATTATTAGACAAGGTTCTCCGGGATAAGGCAAAAAAAGAGCGATTGATAAATGATATATACAAGTATTTGGAACAATATAAACTGCAGGGGGTAAATATAGATTTTGAAGAGTTAGAGGAGAGCAGCATTGAACCAATGAATAGGTTTGTGAAAGAATTATCTGCAAAACTTCATCTCAATGGATTGTTGGTCACTCAGGATATTATGCCGAATGATGAAGATTTCAATGTAAAAGAACTGGCAAAATATGAGGATTATATTTTTTTAATGGCGTATGATCAGCATTGGGATGAAAGTGTACCCGGCACTGTGAGTGATCAGAAATGGATAGAAAAAGAAACCGATGAAATTGCAAAAAAAATATCTCCGTCTAAAATAGTTTTGGCGATAGGGGGATTTGGTTATGATTGGTCCGAGGGGGACCAAGGTGAAAGTGTTACTTATCAACAGGCATTGTCAACCGCCCGCATTTTTCATGCACCGATACATTTTGATGATGATTCTTACAATTGTTCATTCGGCTATACAGATAATGATAAAGTAGATCATAAAGTATTTTTTGTAGATGCAGGTGGAAATTTTAATGCCATTCGTTTTGCCGATCAATACGGTACTGCAGGTACGGCTTTATGGCGTCTTGGTTCAGAAGACGAGCGTGTCTGGAACTTTTATAGCCGTGATCTTACAGATGAAGCATTAACCGGACATCCATTTAATTTTTCTTCTCTCGCTTCTTTGAACATGGTCACAGAAAAGCCTGATTATATCCAAGAAGGTGAAGTTCTCGATGTCTTGAATAATCCGCAAAAAGGTATAATAGATATAGAAAGTGATTCAACAGATAATCTGGTGAGTGAAGAAAATTACCGGCAATTACCTACCCGTTATGTTATCAGGAGATTTGGAAAAGTTCTAAAAGAAGACACTATTAATAAAAATGTTAAGATAACCAGGAAACAATTTGGAAAAACTTTTACTAAAGATACAGTTGTTCGGGATATTAAAGTAACGAAACGGGTAGTTCTTACTTTTGATGATGGTCCCGATCCGGAATATACCCCTCGTATTCTTAATATACTCGAAAAAGAAAAAATACCTGCTGCATTTTTTGTTATAGGTATAAATGCAGAAAATCATCTTCCGCTTTTAAAAAGGATTTACCGGGATGGATTTGAGATAGGCAATCATACATTCACTCATCCTAATATGGCCATGGTAAGTGCGGAAAGAGCAGAAACAGAAATGGAGGCTACCCGCTTATTGATCGAGGCGGCAACAGGCAGAAGCACGATACTTTTTCGGGCACCTTATAATGCAGATGCTGAGCCTTCAACCCTTATAGAATTAAAACCTGTTGAAAGAGGTAAGCAGGATGGTTATTATACAGTAGGTGAAAGTATTGATCCTG
>WNFX01006300.1_pt1 | contig 11299 bp, 10 predicted proteins | sample 5400111 | NCBI WGS metagenome assembly WNFX01 (sample SAMN13153363, study PRJNA577476) | soil metagenome | isolation source: 40 cm soil or saprolite under grassland replicate 1 | place: USA:California | collected 2016-06-15
CCAAGAGTCCCTTTTGATTTCACCCTTCTATTCAGGCGTTTAAAGCGGCTCGACCTCACTCTACATGAGGGTGCCGCGCCTGTCAACAAGTACAGGAGAAGACAACCATCTATGAGTAACCGACAGACGCAACCCCCTGCACCTTCATCAGCGTGCAGTCCCTTTCCGCGACTCACACCAGAGCAGGAGCTGGCATTGATCAACCAGGCCCGTGCAGGTGAAGATGTACGCGATCAAATCATCCTTTCCTTACAGCGCCGGGTGCAGGCAATGGCCGCAAAATATGCGAGACCGAAGGAACAAGAGGATTTCTCTGACTTAGTGAATTCCGCAAATGTGGCCCTTCTCAAGAATTACAAACGAGCATTGAGCACTCCCAATCCGTATGCATATCTCATACGCACCGCACGCTCAACAATGATTGATTACTACCGTGGCTATGGCGAACACACACAACGTGAGCGCATCGCTGTTCTCAGCCTGGATAGGCCACAAGACGAAGCGGACACTATCCTCATAGACATCCTACCTGTCATACAACAGGTTGAAGTATCGTCCGTTCTGAGCAACGCAAGCTCTATCCTCCTGCGTCAAGCGATAGCAGCATTGCCAGAAAAACAACGCCTGGTGATTGAGCGTCATTATGGCTTTGGGCAAGCGCCGCAATCGTTGAATGCACTCAAAGTGGGCACTTCTTCCAAATATCATCATAGCAAAGCGCTCACTACCTTACGCACGGCACTCGCTCCATTGTTGCCCCAATACGTTGCAGGAGGTGCACAATGAAAGACCGTGCGAGGAAACAACCCGCAAAGAAACAGCCACGTAGCTACAAACCGCGTCCCAAACGTGTGAGCATGGGCGAACTGCACTACTTTGCGCTGACATTGCGTGGCCTTGTACACAACGTTTGTCGTAACGAAGAGCTACGCCATCAGATCCTTGAGGATATCAAAGCCCATTGTCCCACGCTGTTTCAAGCGATGGAGGCGTGGTCTGCTGATCTTGGAAAGGGTACTCCTGAATGGGATTTGCTCACCTTCACCTGGAAGGTACCCCTTCCTCCGGCATTCCAGGAGGAGGATGAAACATATGGAGGGGTGATGCAATGAGCGACACGCAAGAAATGACCCGGAAAGAGGCCCTTGCCATCCTGCACAAGATGTATGCCGCTGTTGGACACCATCTCTTTATGGACACCGCCTCACAGGACATGAAAATGCTCCGCGAGCAGGTCTGGGGTGCATTGCGTCTTCTGGATACGGCGCTCCACGGAAAAGCTCCCTCCAACTGTAGTAGCGAACTGTGCGAGGTGTGTTACCTCCACTACGTTCGGACCAGCTCCCCGTGGGTCTTCTTGAAGAGCAAGCCTGCTTCTCCTCTCGACTGCTGTGATACCTGCCTGCAGCGGCTGAGGACTGAAGGCCAGATTGAGCGTCTAGAGAATTGGGAAACAGGGGAGGTGATAGCATGCTAGCTCTGGCTCAATCCGATGCAGCGCCACTCATCACCCTGCGACCCTATCAAACCACCTGTGTTGAGCGTGTCCTGGATGCCTACCAGCACAAGCCAAAGGGAGGGCGCGCACTGATCACCCTTCCCACCGGATGCGGCAAGACCCTTGTCTTTACCGAAATTGCCCGTCGTCTTGGTCTCAATACGCTCATCATTGCCCATCGCGATGAGTTGCTTGAACAGGCTGCCGAAAGTTTCCGCTTCTTCGATCCACTGGCAGTCATCGGGCAAGTGGGTGCGGGCAAGCACGAATGGGGTGCACCTATCACGATTGCATCAGTGCTCACCATTTCCAGGCCCAACCACCTGCAAGCGTTGAAGCGATTTGGCTATGGTATGGTCATTGTCGACGAGTGCCATCACGCAGCCGCCTCTGGCTATCGAACCGTGCTCAATGCTCTTCCTGATGCGTTCGTGGTTGGGGTCACCGCCACTCCTGATCGACACGACAACCAGGACATCCGGGAGATCTTTGGAGAACCAGTCTTCTCTGCCTCGATTATTGAGATGGTTGAGAAAGGGCATCTCTCGAACCTGCGCGCCATTGCCATTCCGACTACCACCAGCCTGGAAGGACTGCACATCCAGGCTGGCGATTTCAACCTGGAAGAGCTTGAAGTGGCGGTGGATACCCCTGAGCGCAACGAACGCATTGCCACAGGCTACCTCACCCATTGCAACGGGCGTCAAGGGCTGTGCTTCGCGGTCACCGTTGCGCATGCCGAGCATCTTGCTGCGACCTTTACCCGCCTGGGTGTCCATGCAGCCACGGTCAGCGGTGCGACCCCAAAGGAGGAACGCAAGCAGATTCTGCGTGACTTTGAACGCGGCATCGTCCAGGTCGTCTGTAACTGTGGCGTGCTCACCGAGGGGTATAATTGCCCACAAACCTCCTGTATCCTGATGGCCCGACCGACCAGATCACGTGCCCTCTATGCTCAATGCATTGGGCGGGGTACCCGTAAAGCTCCAGGAAAGCACGATTGCATCATTCTCGATATCACCGACAACTGCATCAAACACCGCCTGGAACCGCTCACACTGAGCAAGGCATTGGACAGAACACTCCATGATGGGGAAAGTCTCCTTGAGGCTAAAGAGCGTGAAGAGCGAGAGCAACTGGAAGGTGAAGCGCAAAAAGAGCGTACCACCAAAGTGACGAAGCGAACCAGCGATCTTGAGATTGATCTTCTCGCCCATCTGGACTGGCAACGCAAGATCAACGGCGTCTATCGTCTGGAAGTCGGCAACGACAAGCACCGTATCATTCTGCTTCCTTCAGAGACCACCACCGGGTACTACTCCGTGTGGGCGAAGCTGGCTCCTGAGTTCAAGATGCAACAGTGGCTCCGGGAAGTTCCTCTGGAATTGGCGATGGAGCATGCCGAAATCAAGGCACGACTGCTGCAATCAGAAAAGAAAAAACTGGTGGACGCCACCGAGCCCTGGCGAACAAGACCTGTCACCGACAACCAGCGCTTCATGCTCATAAAGTTTGACCTTCCCTTTACAAAAGGAATGACCAGTGGGGAAGCCTCCGATCTGATTGGGAAGGCGATTGCCCAACGCGACAGGAAGAAAGCCCTGCAAAAGGCAGAAAAAGCCGCCAAGAAAGGGACACGCCAGCGCAACAAAAACGGGAGGGCCAGTGCATGACAATCACTCTCCAAACCCTTTTCACCCTCAAGGCCGCGTTGCTGCGGCCTTGTATCGTCTGTCTGTGTGGTTCCACCCGATTTATGCAGGCGTTTCAGGAGGCCAATCTCCGCGAGACGCTGGCGGGGAAAATCGTGCTCAGTATCGGCTGTGATACGAAGAGCGATCAGGATCTCGGACTTGGCCCGATCGATAAAACGGCGCTAGACCTCTTACATCTCTTCAAGATTGATCTGGCTGACGAAATCCTGATACTCAACGTGGGGAGTTACGTCGGTGAGTCCACCCGTCGAGAGATCGACTACGCCCGAATACAGGGCAAGCGGATACGTTGGTTAGAGCCGATTGAAGAAGAGGAGGTGAGCGCATGAAGTACATTGTGAATGTCTCTGGGGGCCTCACTTCATTTGAGGCGCTCCGGCGCACGATAGAGCGCTACGGGAAAGAAAACACCCATCCGGTGTTTGCCGATACGCTGGCCGAAGATACTGATCTGTACCGCTTTCTCCGTGACCAGGAACGTTACTTTGGCATGACGTTCCACCGTGCGGTCGAAGGCCGTACTCCCTGGCAAGTGATGAAGGATGAAGGCTATATCACCATGCATTATCCAGGTGGGACCGTGGCCCCTTGTAGTCGCATCCTCAAGCGAGAAATCATTGACAGTCAGCTCTCCGCTCTCTACAAGCCAGGAGAGTCTACACGCGTCTTTGGCTATGAGTGGACCGAGGTCAACCGGATGGAAGACTTGAGGGAAGCGGTCTCTCCCCAGCCCGTCTGGTTTCCTCTCAATGAACCTCCGTATGTTGACAAGTGCCACATTTCTACGATTCTCCAATCCATTGGGATTGCCGTTCCACAAATGTACAAGGATGGGTTTGAACATAACAACTGTGCCGGGGAGTGTGTGAAGGCAGGGCAGGCGCATTGGGCACACCTTCTTTTCACGCGTCGAGAGCGCTACTTGCATGCAGAAGCCAAAGAGGAAGAGATCCGTCAGTACCTCGGCAAAGACATCTCCGTTCTTAAGGATCGTCGTGGCGGTGTGACCAAACCCATGACCTTACGTGCCTTTCGGCTTCGCTTAGAGTCAGGGGATACCGATTACGACAAAAACGATTGGGGCGGTTGTGGATGCTTTGCCCCAATCGCCCAAGCTCGAATGGATGAAATGCACCTCATCACGGATGTCAAGCGTCCCCTTCGCACGTTGAAACACAAAGAGCGTGGAAACACCCAGCTGAAACCTCCTCTTGAAGGTGTCGCACCATCGCTGTGGGAAGAGGTGCAAGCATGAATGATCTTGGGATTGATGGTGACTCCGCTCTCGCACGCACCATGAGCAAGAGCAGCGAGTGGCATACGCCCCTTGAGTATGTTCGGCGCATCAAACGCGTTTTAGGCCAGATTGACCTGGACCCGGCATCGTGTGCCCAAGCCAACCGGTTCGTAGAGGCTGCAAGGTACTACGATCGAACACAGAATGGGTTACGCCAACCCTGGCAAGCAAAAACGCTGTTTCTGAACCCTCCGTACGGGCGCGGAGAAGAGAGCCGAAGCAATCAAGACCTCTGGTCATGTAAGCTCATTGAAGCCTATGAGGCTGGCACGGTTGAGGAGGCGATTCTGCTGATCAACGCCAGTACCGGTACCGAATGGTTTCAGAGGTTGCTCGAACGTGGCTATCTTACATGCCTGGTGAAAGGTCGCATTCGATTTCATGGCCAGGGAAAGAGTGAAGGTGGACCAACCCATGATAATGCCTTCGTCTACTTCGGCCACAACGAAATGCTCTTCTGCGAGGTGTTTCATGAGGTTGGTTGCATCATCAGGAGAGAGCCAGCAGAGAAGCAACCGATGCTCTGGAATGAGGAGGCATGATGCTTGACTATAGCACTTTTTTACAGACAAAGCGGATCGTGGCACAGACCGTCGGGATTGAGATCCCTCTCACGGACATTCATGCAACCCTCTTCCCGTTTCAGCAAGCCGTCGTGCAGTGGGCGCTGCGCAAGGGACGAGCGGCACTCTGTGCTGATTGCGGTCTTGGCAAGTCGTTTATGCAACTGGAATGGGCCAGCGTGGTGCATCGGTACACTGGCAGAGATGTGCTCATCCTGGCACCGCTCGCCGTAGCAAGCCAGACCATCGCTGAGGGCTCAAAACTTGGAATTGCGGTGCAGATGTGTCGGTCGCAGTCCGATGTGCGATCAGGGCTCAATATTACCAACTATGAGATGCTACCGCATTTCGATACGAACCACTTCGTAGGTGTTGTCCTTGATGAGAGTTCGATCCTCAAAAGCTATATGGGCAAAACCAAACGTGCCCTGGTCGAGGCATTCGCCCATACCCCTTATCGACTCTGCTGTACCGCCACTCCCGCGCCCAACGATGTGATGGAGATCGGCAATCACGCTGAGTTCCTGGGCATCATGCCATCTTCGGAGATGCTGATGCGCTGGTTTCTCAATGACAGCATGCAAAGCGGCCATTATCGTTTGAAGGGACATGCCACAAAAGACTTCTGGCAGTGGGTTGCGTCGTGGGCAATCTCGATCAAAAAGCCATCGGACCTGGGATACTCTGATGAGGGCTTTGTCCTGCCAGAGCTCCATCTTCATCATCGCTATATTCAGACGGATATCACCATCGGGCGCGAAGAAGGGCACCTCTTCCGAGCTCCCAAGATGAGCGCTACCAATCTGCACCAGGAAATGCGCCTGACCGCTACTGACCGCGCTCAGGCTGTAGCTGATCTCGTCAATGAAAGTCCCGATGAGACATGGGTCGTGTGGTGCAACACCAATTATGAAGCCGACGAACTGATGAAGCGTCTCCCTGATGCCGTTGAGGTACATGGATCAGAGAGTCTTGCAGAAAAAGAACGCAAGCTCACCGCGTTCACCAATGGTGAAGTCCGTGTTATTGTTACAAAACCAGGCATCGCGGGCTACGGCTTAAATTGGCAACATTGCCATCATGCGGCCTTCGTCGGGCTCTCTTATTCGTTCGAAGATTTCTACCAGGCCATACGTCGGCTTTACCGCTTTGGTCAGACACACCCTGTAGAAGCAACCATTATTGCCGCAGAAACGGAGTCTCCACTGGTGTCTACCCTAGAACGCAAAATACAAGCACATACCCAGATGAGCAATGCCATGAATGCCAGCGTGTCCCGGCTCACACTTCAGGAAGAGTTGCACCTCCAGGCGCATGAGACCTTTACCAGGGCGTGCGGCGATGGCTGGCAACTCTCTCATGGGGATTGTGTGACCGTCACGCATTCCTTGCCTTCGGAGAGCATTCATTTCAGCATCTTCAGTCCACCTTTCAGCAGTCTGTACATCTACAGCGATGCCCTTGAAGATATGGGCAACGCTGCCGATGACGAGGAGTTCTTTCGCCATTTTGACTTCCTGATACCCGAACTGCTCCGCATCACCAAGCCAGGAAGACTGTGCGCGGTGCACTGTAAAGACCTGGTTCGCTACAAAGGGCGCGATGGAACGGCAGGCCTGCGCGACTTCTCCGGCGAGATCGTCAAGCACTTTAGTGCAGCGGGATGGTCCTATCACTCCAAAGTGACCATCTGGAAAGATCCCGTGATCGAAATGCAGCGTACTAAGGCCCATGGATTGCTTTACAAGCAGTTACGCGCTGATAGCACCTTCTCCCGCCAGGGCATGCCGGAGTACCTGTTGGTCTTCCGCAAATGGCCGCAAAGTGAGGAGGAAAAGGCACACACTCTGCCTGTCACGCATACAAAAGAGGACTTTCCCCTTGAGGTCTGGCAACGCTACGCCTCGCCAGTCTGGTTTGATATCCGTCAAACGAATGTGCTCAACGTGGAGCAGGCGCGTGAAGGCCCGGACGAAAAACACATCTGTCCTTTACAGTTGGACGTGATCGAACGCTGTGTCCGCCTGTGGAGCAACCCTGGCGATGTGGTCTTCGATCCGTTTACCGGGATTGGCTCAACCGGGTATGTGGCCATTGAGCAGGGACGCAGGTTTGTGGGGATCGAACTGAAAGCGTCCTACGTTGCCGCCGCACACAAGAACCTTGAGCGTGCACACAAGGAGACGATGCAGACCACGCTCTTTGACACTGGTGTTGAAAGCGAGGTGAGCGCATGAGCACCCCATGCTCGCACTCCTCTTCTCCCGATGAGGCCATCCGCTTCTATTGTGGCCTGGGAGAGAAGCACTACAATCACCATTCCGTCGTGACCGGGCCTTGTGCCTGCGTCTCTCCGGTGAGTGGGAGCAAAATCAAGAAAGTCAATTCTGTGGCTGTTCCTGCTGGCGTTCTGGTCCTTCAGGACAGCGGTGCATGGAGTGATGCATGCCTGCTCCTTCGAGGTGAGGAGCGGCATATGCGCATCGTGAAGCAGCAGCGTCTCACTCTCAAAGAGGCGCTCAAGCGGCAAGAGCAACATGCCACTGCTTTCGGGTATAGTGATCAGATTGAAGCCCGTGCCAGCTACGACGTACTTATTGATGAAACCTGGACGGAAGATGCCTCGGGACTGCTCACCCGTCGTAAGAAACGATGGAGCGAAACGGAGGCCGATCTTGCTATCGAGGAAACGGTGAAAGCCTCGGCGTACCTGGATCAACACCGCAACGGTCTTCCCTGTATCATGAGTGCTCAGGGGGTTTCACCGCATCAGTACCTCACGTGCGTTCAGCGCATCATGCCCTACCTACGCACTGGTGATCTCGTCGGCCTGGGAGGGTGGTGCATCCTTGGCCGTCTCCATTCCCTGCTGCCCGCCTTCAGGGAAACAATGCGTCTGGTGATTCCCTTCCTCAAACAAGAGGGAATTACCAGGGTGCACATCTGGGGCGTGTGTTTCGCGGAGGCATTAGGAGAATTGCTCTGGCTCTGTGACCATGACGAAGAGGGGCATCTCGACACGCGCCATCGGATACGCCTCTCAACCGATAGCGTGGGACCTTCGACACGGCCTGTGAAGAAGGATAAGAGCACCGGCTATGCGACCTGGGGCTATGCTTCCTGGTGCAATAACCGATATCCCGCTCCGCCAGTCCTGGCCTCCTGTCAAGTCAAGGATACACAAGGCAACAAAGCGCCTACCTGCCTCTGTGAGACGCGCTGTCGTGGTCTGGAACGGGCACGACATATCTTACTGACCCGTGACTGGTTGGCCAATTTTCGCACGCGCGAGCCACGTCTCTACCGCGCCCCCTGTTATCAAGCGTCCTGGTTGGAGGTCGCCTCATGATCGAAGAGAAACGACACGCGCGGTTACGCCTTTTATCGTTGTGTTCTGGTATTGGCGTGATTGATTATGTTTGGTCCTACCTCCTTGGGCAAGAGGTTGCCGGACAAGTCGAGATCAATCCCTACTGCCAGGCACTTTTGAGAGAACGCTGGCCTGATGTTCCCAAATGTCGAGACCTCAAGGAGATTGCCTATGATGACCCATTCGGAGCCGTTGACGTTGTGGCCGGAGGAATCCCTTGTCAACCATTCAGTGCTGCAGGAAAGCGGCGAGGGACAGCGGATGACCGTTACCTCTGGCCGTCTGCTTTTGCCATTGTGCAGAGACGTAGGCCCGCTTGGGTGCTTATCGAGAATGTTGCTCGCTTCGTCAGTCTGGCGCTCGACCTGGTGCAAGCTGATCTGGAAAGCGCAAACTACCAAAGCCGGGCGTATGTACTTCCGGCTTGTGCCGTCGGTGCACCGCACATCAGAGAACGCGTCTTCATTCTGGCGCACACCACAAGCTCAAGATCACAAATCCGCCAGGAGGCAACGCAGTTTTCAACTCAATCTTACCCATCAGGTGATGATCTGGCCGACACCTACGGCTTCCAACAGCGGATACAACCAGAGCACCAGTCCCAATGCAAAAGTACGTCCCTCCCTACAAATGATGGCGCGCAAGGGACTCTGGCCCACTCCAATCGCCAACGATGCCAGCAAGACGGCGACCGGCAACCTCAACCCGGAATGGGTCGAGAACTTGATGGGCTTGCCGATTGGATGGACCGCACTCACTGGCCCGCGCTTCCAGGAGAACCACAATACGAATGGGAGCCTCCAAGAACCATAGCGCGCAGAGTGCCTCATCATGGCGCGCGACTTGAGTCGCTCGGCAATGCTATCGTTCTACAACAGATTTACCCGTTTCTGAAGTTCATTCTTGAGTATGAAAGAGGAAGGATATGACCACAATCGCACGTCTCCCCATCTGGACGGATCAAGCGCCGCATCAGATCGCCCTGGAAGCGCTCCAACAGTTGCAGTGGTCGGTCTTTCCTCTCGATGAAGAGAAGAAGCCGCCCACAACCGGAGGCTTTCATCCCGACGGGCAACCCAAACGGTTGGGATGGAAACAACTGCAAACACGTCGCGCCTCTCCCAAAGAGGTTCTCTACTGGCAGAAGACCTACGACCCTGCCGCCTGGGCCGTCATCACTGGAACGATTAGCAACCTCGTTCTTCTTGATTTTGATGGGCAGGTCGGTCAGCAGACACGCACACGTCTGGGGCTGGCTCATCCCCATGTGCAAACGGGATCGGGCGGGCACCATATGTACTTTCGGCATCCGGGCTGGCCCGTTCCGACACTCAATAGCAAAAGCTCCATAGAATTGGGAAAACGCTGGCCAGGCCTGGATATTCGTGCCGATGGAGGCTATGCCGCCTTTTGTGGGTCCAATCTCAATGGTCCGTACCGCTGGTTGCGCGATCCGGTCCTGGAAGACCTTGCACTGCTTCCCGAGGATCTGCGCCAGTTTCTTGGGTTGCTTGTCCCTCCGCAGGCAAGAACAGCAAAGGAGCCACCAGCTCCACCCAAGAGGGAAGTCGAAGCTGATCGCCCATCCCTTTCTGCACAGACACTCCTTTCACGGGCATTGCGCCTCATTCAAAACGAGAGCAGGGGCCGCAATGATACGGGTTTCTGGTTAGCCTGCCAGTTGCGCGATAACGGCTACGCGCCCGATGCCGCAAAGGACGTGATGCGTGCCTATGTCGAACAGGTTCCTCAAGAGAATAGCAAAGGCAAAATCGAGCCATACACGCTTGAAGAGGCACTTGCCAGTCTCACCAGTGCCTTTCACGAAGCGGCCCGTAGCGCCTGGACGCTTTCTTCACCTACGTCTTCTGGCAACGGAGACAACGGATCAGGCGCACCATCGCAGGCGGGAACGCCTGACGGACCTGAGCCTCTCCCTGAAATCTTCATCAACGGTGAGCAGTTGCGGGAAATGGTGGACCAGTCGGTCGAAGCCATCATGCGACGAGAACGACAGACGCCCAGTCTGTTTCTGCAATCGGCCCGCCTGGTTCGGGTTGGACATAACGAACTGGGGCGGCCACTGCTCACGCAGATGGGGGTTGCAGAAGTGAAAGAAGTATTGACCCATTCGGCCAACTTTTTCCGCCTCAAGAAAGTCTCTGGAAAGGAGGCAGAGTACGAAAAGTGTCCGGTTTCCCCGCCCAAAGAACTCGCCGAACAAATCCTGGCCCGGCAAACGCAGTCGCCGTATCTTCCCTTTCCAGCACTCTCGGCCATTGTGGAAACGCCTGTGCTTCGGCCAGATGGGTCAATCCTGGATCAACCGGGCTATGACCGGGCAACACAACTCTACTATGCTCCAGGTGAGGGCATGCAAGCCTGTCAAGTACCACTCAAGCCGACACTACAACAACGGGAGGAAGCCCTGGCGCTCCTGCTGAGTGCCGTTGGGGAGTTTCCCTACGTGAGTGATGCCGATAAAGCCAATGCGCTCGGGCTCTTGCTGACCCCTATTCTTCGGCCAGCGATCAAACGGCATGTGGCCCTGGCGCTCATCGATGCGCCAAAGCAGGGGACCGGGAAAGGACTGCTCAGTGATGTCGTCTCGATCATTGCCACGGGCAGTAGCGCGGCCATTCTCACCATGTCAGATAGTGACGAGGAACTGCAAAAGTTGATCACGTCCCTTTTAATTGAGGGGGCCACGATCATCACCATTGATAACATCACCGGGCGGCTCCAATCCAGGCATCTGGATGCCGTTTTAACCTCGGACATGTGGCGAGGGCGCATTCTGGGGGTCTCGAAAATGACCCTGGTTCCTCAACGCGCTACCTGGCTAGCGACTGGCAA
>WNFX01006302.1_pt1 | contig 11295 bp, 15 predicted proteins | sample 5400111 | NCBI WGS metagenome assembly WNFX01 (sample SAMN13153363, study PRJNA577476) | soil metagenome | isolation source: 40 cm soil or saprolite under grassland replicate 1 | place: USA:California | collected 2016-06-15
AGCGGCGCGAGCTTCGGGAAATCGGAGGTCTTGAAGAGGGTCCTCACGTGCTTGTACCTGTCTTCGAGCGTCTTCCTTCCGCCCTGCTCCCTGTCGACGACGGCGAGGATGCCGACGATCTCGTAGCCGGCTTCCTCGAATTCCCTGCACGCGAGAAGGGTCGACGAACCGGTGGTGATCACGTCGTCGATCGCGACGATCCTCGTACCGCGCGGGAGCTCGTTCTCGATTTTGCGGCGGGTCCCGTGTTTCTTCGGCTCCTTGCGGGCGATCGAGCCCTTGAGCACTTTGCCGCCGGTCTGGTGCGACAGCATGATGACCGCCGCGGTGATGAAGTCGGCTCCCATCGTCAGGCCGCCGATGGCGGTGGGTTTTACCGGAAGCTTCTCGATTTCCCTGAGGAACTCGTTCGCGATGAGGGCCAGCCCCTCGCCGTCGAGCGTGACGGTCTTGCAGTCGAAGTAGTAGCGCGACTTGGCGCCGGTGCTCAGGACGAAATCGCCTTCGATGATGCACAGCTTTTCGATCAGGCGGCGCAGGCGATCGCGGTCAGTCGGCATTTCTCGCTCCTTGCGACCGGCGCATTATAAGACCAATTCTTCGCAGGCAAGCAGCCGCGGTCCTCGCGTATGCTGCCGGGAGACTGCAAACGAAAAGGAACTCCCATGCCTCGCACTATCCTTCCCGAAGCGCAGATCCATCCCGCCGTGCGCGAGAAGATCGCGAGCTACCGCTCCGACATGGTGAAGGAGGTCCAGGCGGCGGTGGCGGCGAACGACATCGTCGTCGTCGGCATGGGGATGAATCCGTTTCCGGGCAAGGCGAGGAAGGCGCTCGATGCGGCCGGCCTCGCGTACAAGTACCTCGAGTACGGCAGCTATCTCGGCGAGTGGCGCCGGCGCCTCGTCCTCAAGATGTGGACCGGCTGGCCGACCTTTCCCATGGTGTTCGTGAAGGGCGTGCTCGTCGGCGGCGCGGACGATGTCGCGAAGCTGATCGCGAGCGGGGAGCTGGGGAGGAAGCGGTAGTGAGAAAGGTCGAACCACCCCGGCGCTTCGCGCCACCCCTCCTCAAGAGAGGAGGGGATAACTGCAGGAAGTAGCATCCAGGAAGTAGCATCGAATGTGTGCCGCGACTCCCGAGTTGATCGCCGCGTACGAAAAGGCGCTCTACGTCGTCTTCGGCAGGCCCGAGCTCGTGATCCGCATCGGCGAGCCGAATCCGGACCTGGACGAGCTGCTGGCGGCCGAGGGCGCGGCGACCGCGGCCTTCATCACCGCCGCCAACCCGCGCGGCGTGGCGACGAGCGCGTGGAAGAACGAGATCGCCAACGCCGCCCTGGTCGAGACGCAGACGCAGGCGGGATACCGCTGCTTCGAGGGCGAGGGGCGCGATCCGCAGGGGCGCTGGAGACCTGAACGCAGCGCGCTGGTGGTCGGGATCCCGCGCGCGGACGCGGAAGGCGTCGGGCGAGCATTCGGGCAGAACGCGATCGTGTTCGTCGAGCGGGGCCGAGCGCCCGAGCTGGTGCTGCTGGGAGACTAGCAGCGTGCGCCTCGTCCTCGACACCAACGTCTGGCTCGACTGGCTGGTGTTCGACGATCCCGCGGTCGCACCCATCAAGGCCGCGGTCGCGGCGAAGCGCGCGGAGGTCTTCATCGATGCGGCCTGCGAGGCCGAGCTCGAGCGGGCGCTCGCGTACGACTTCGGCAGGAAGCGCACTCTCGATGCCGCGGGCCGGGGCGCCTGCCTCGCCGAGTGCCGGCGCGTGGCGCAGCGCATCCACGCGGCCGTGCCCGACGCAGAGCGCGCGCGCCTGCCCGCCTGCCGCGACCCGGACGATCAGAAGTTCCTCGAAGCCGCGCTCGCCGCGCACGCGGGGTTCCTCGTCACCAAGGACCGGGCGCTCCTCGATCTCAGCCGGCGCCCGCTGCCTTTCCGGATCCTGACGCCGGAAGGTTTTGCGGGCGGTCCTGGGGGCGTCCGGAGGCGATGAACCCGGGCAGGCGGCAGCGCTGCCATGATCCGTTCGGACTAGCCGGCTCGTGCATACAATCGAAACATCGCTACAGCATTCTTTTCCTGGTACGAGGCTTGCTCGTGATGCCCACGGCAGGGAGGCCGACATGGGACAAAACGGTCTTGAAGAATTCATCGCGGAGTTTCGCCTGAAGCTGCCCGCGCAGAGCAGGACCGCGCAGGCGATCGATCGCTTCGATCCGTTCGAGCAGATCGCATTCAAGGCGATCGACGAAGGCTACGTCGAGTTCGTCGATCAGTTCAGCAAGTTCATGGAAAATTATCTGCGGCGGAGCACGTGTGAGACCGCTGACGCCGACAGATAGCCTGTCGGGCGGGCGCGCGGCGCTGGCGAGCTCCGTAGACATTCCCGTGGAATCCGGCGACCTCTTTGCCGGTGAACCCGTCCTGAAGCGCAGCCCGGCGGCGAGGCGCAGGCTCGCGCCCGAGCTGACCGCGGCGCGCGTGCTCTGCCACCAACTCAGGCGCAAGCGCGCGCTCCCGGAGAAGAAGCGCATCGCGCACCTCATCTGCCTCAACCTCCTCGCGGTACTGAACCGCCCCTCGCAGCAGGCGTAGCTTCAGCGTCCGCAGGAGATCGGCCGCGCGCGCTTCGCGATCCATGCCGATGCCGCCGCCGGTTATGATCGAGCCTTCCGGAGCTAAAGATCCCACCCACGAAAGGAAGGAACGATGGCCAAAGCCTATTGGGTTGTCTGTTATCACTCGATCAAGAACCAGGACGCGTTTCAGGCCTACGCGAAGCTCGCGGCGCCGGCGATCCAGGCCGCGGGCGGCAAGTATCTGGTGCGCGGCAATCCGGCGAAGGTGTACGAATCCGGGATGAATCAGCGCGTGGTCGTGATCGAGTTCGCGAGCGTGCAGCAGGCGCTCGCCTGTCACGACGCCGCCGGCTACCAGGAGGCGCTCAAGCACCTGGCCGGCGACGCGGTGAAGCGCGATATGCGGATCGTGGAAGGCATGGGCTGAGGCACCACCGCCGCACCACCCCGCCGCCTTCGGCGGCACCCCTCCTCAAGGGAGGAGGGGAAGTCGCTAGACCCGCAGCGATCCGGGCGACAGGTATTTCTGCCGGTAGGTCTCGAAATCGACGCGGTCGGCCGCCTCGATCTCCTTTTGTTTCCTGATCGATTCCTCCGCGAGGCGCGCGAAGCGCGCTTCGACTTCGGCGGGCAGGGGCTCGCTCTTCAGCGCCTTCGCGTGCTCGAGCGAGCGCGCGAGCCCGAAGCGGGAGTAGGAATTTTCGTGCCGCTCGCGCATCTCGGCGAGGACGCGCGCCGAGGGCAGCGACTCGGGATGCTCCACGGTCTTCGCGGCGGCGGCGAGCGCGGCGCGGTACGCGCTGCCCCCGTGCGCCGAGTCCAACGCCGCGGCTATCGGCGCGCATTCGGCGAGCACTTCCGAGCCCCACTCGCGCAGCTCGACCATCTTGCCGTCGCGGTCCAGCCGCAGGCCGGGCTCGCGCCCGCGCGCCGCGGCGCGCAGCTTGTTGCGCCCGACGGCCTCGATCTCCTGCCGCGAGTCGGGCGGGCTCTCGGTCAAGAGGCAATGCAGGAGAAAGATGTCCAGGAACCGGATCGTGTCCGCGGTGATGCCTACGGCTGAGAAGGGATCGAGGTCCATCGCGCGCACCTCGACGTACTCGACCCCGCGCTCGCGCAGCGCGTGCAGCGGGCGCTCGCCCGGGCGGATGACGCGCTTCGGCCGGATGGTGCTGTAGAACTCGTTCTCGATCTGCAGGAGGCTGGTCGCGAGCTGGCGGTAGTCGCCGTCGCCGTCGCGGATGCCGATCGCCTCGTACGGCGCGTAGGGCTTGGTGAGCACGTCGTGGAGACAGGCGGTGTAGCTCTCGATGCTGTTGTAGCTCACCGCGAGCGAATCCTGCGCTTCGGAGAGGTAGCCCAGGCGCCCCATGCGGAGGGAGGTGGCGTGCGGCAGGTAGAGCGTGCCGGGTGCGAGCTCTTCCAGCGCGTGCTTGCGGCCCTCGACGAAGCTCGCGCATACCGCGGGCGAGGCGCCGAAGAGATAGAGCAGCAGCCAGGCGTGGCGCCTGAAATTGCGGATGAGCGCGAAGTAGCCCTCGCTAGCGCCCGGGAAGCCCGCGAGCGGCCAGGCGGAATCGGGGAGCGAGAAGTTGTAGTGCAGGCCGGCGATCATCTGCATGCGCCGGCCGTAGCGGTGCGAGAGCCCGATGCGGTATACGGTCTTCGCGCGGCCGATGTTCGATGTTCCGTAGCGCGCGATCGGAATCGAGTTCTCGTCGGGCAGGGTGCAGGGCATGCTCGTGCCCCACAGCAGCTCGTCGCCGATCCGGCGCATGACGAACTGGTGGATGCGTTTCATCTCCTCCAGGCACGCCGCGACCCCGGTGTGCACGCCGGTGATCAGCTCGATCAGCGCTTCGCTGAAGTCGGTGGTGATGTGCGGGTGCTTGAGCGCCGAGCCGAGCGCGGGCGGATGGGCGGTGAGGGCGAGCGCGCCGTCGGGCCGCACGCGCAGGCTCTCCTTCTCGATCCCGCGCTTCAGCCCCTTCAGGAGGCCGGGCGAAAGGCCGCGCAGGCGCGCATCGAAAGCCGCGCCCGTCACGGGCGCTGCCTTGCGGACTGAGCGAGCTTGCGCCGAGTCAGGATGCCCGCGAGCGCGACCGCGAAGAGCGCGGTGACGAAAATCCCGTCGAAGGTTCCCGCGCCGCCGATCGACATGACCGGCGCGCCGAGGCCGCGGATGTTGCCGAGGTTCATCAGGTCCGCGCCGATCAGGGTGCCGAGGCTCCCGCAGACGTAGGCGAGAGGCGCGGCAAAGCGGCGCGAGAGAAGGAGCGCGACGACCGCCGCGATGACGGGCGGGTAGAAGACCGGGATCGCGATGCCCAGGCCCGGGACCGGCTCGGCGAGCAGATAGCAGGCGAGGGAAACGACCGCGACGCCCCAGGCCGCGTTGCGGTAGAGATTGTTCTTCACGATCAGGATCAGGGACATCACGACCGGAATGATCGCTCCGCCGACGTTGACTGCCAGGATGGTCCCGGGCCAGGTTTCCACGCTGGGGATCACGTAGGGAATGCCGTAGAACGGTATTTCCTCCAGGCGAGTCATCTGCTCCGGGGAGAAGCCCATGATGGGCAGGTTGACGTAGCTCCCGGCGAGGGAAAGAAAAAGCCAGGTGAAGAAGTATCGCGGCGCGATGCCGAGCTGGGAATAGGCGAATTGCAGCACCCTCAAGAGGGCGAGGAAGCTCAGGGCCACGAGCCCGCCCAAGAGGACGAGCAGGAACGGAAGCGTGAGCGGATAGTAGTGAATCCCTAGCGAATGCATGGGCGGCTCCGGTGAATCGGGGACGGCGGGGGCGAAGCGGTTGGGAAGAGTCCGGGCGGGATTATCGCCCGGAAGCAGCGCGCTCGCTACAATGCCGCGAACGGAGGTATTCATGAAAAATCTTGCTCGTGTCCTCGCGATGGCTTTGCTTCCCGGGCTTGCGCTCGCGGCGGAGAATCCCGATTGGGCCTACCCGGCCACGCCCAAGCCTGCCCCGCTCGACAGCGTCGTGCAGAAGCAGGTGCCCGGGAGCGCGAAGAAATACACCCAGGCGCAGATCGACGACGGTTTCAGTCCACCCGACTGGTTTCCCGACGAGCATCCGCCGATGCCGGAGATCGTCGCGACCGGCAGAAAGCCGGCGCGCGCCTGCGCCCTGTGCCATCTTCCGACCGGAGACGGCCACCCCGAATCCTCAAGCCTCGCGGGCCTGCCCGTCCTCTACCTCGTGCGCCAGATGGCCGAGTTCAAGAACGGAGGCAGGAAGGGCGTCCGGGCGAACGCGATGATCGACATCGCAAGAGCGATGTCGGACGCCGACGTGCGCGCCGCGAGCGAATATTTCGCGGGCTTGAAGCCGGGCGTGTGGACCAAGGTGGTCGAGACCGCCACCGTGCCGAAAACCTACGTCGGCTCCGGAGCGATGCGCTTCGCCGCGCCTGAGGGCGGCACCGAGCCCCTCGGCAACCGCATCATCGTGCTGCCGCAGGACGCGGCGAGAGCGCACAGCCGCGATCCCCATTCGGGCTTCATCGACTACGTGCCGGTCGGCAGCATCGCCAAGGGCAAGTCGCTGGTGACGGGCGGAGGCTCGGGGCAGACTCTCCCTTGCGCCATCTGCCACGGCGCGGCGCTGAAAGGACTGGGCGAAGTGCCGGGAATCACCGGGCGCCCGCCGATCTACGTCGTGCGCCAGCTGAACGACATGCAGAACGGCAACCGCACCGGCTCCCTGGCCGAGCTGATGAAAGCCGTGGTCGCGAAGCTCGGCATCGAAGACATGGTGGCGATCGCCGCCTACCTGGGGTCGCTGGAGCCGTAGGACGCATAAATACACGAAACTAGTGTAATATGTCCTCCCAGGGACATCGCTAGTCAAGCCACCCGATGAAGAACGTCACCATCACCCTCGACAGGGAAACCGCGGCGTGGACGCGCGTGCACGCGGCGCGGCGCAACCTGAGCGTGTCGCGCTTCGTCGGCGAGGTGCTGCGCGAGCACATGCGCGAGGCGCGCGAGTACGACGTGGCGATGAAGCGCTACCTCGCGAAGGAAGCCTTCACGCTCACCGGGCCGCCTCAGCCCTATCCCAAGCCCGAGGAGCGGTATGACCGGCCCCTGCTTCGTCGGCGCTGAGGTCTTCGTCTACGCGCGCGACCCCCGGGACGCGGCGAAGCAATCGCGCGCGCTCCACTGGATTGCGCATCTGTGGCAGGAGCGCCTCGGGCGCACCAGCGTCCAGGTTCTCTCCGAGTACTACGTCTTCGCGACGCGCACTCTCAAGCCCCACGTCGCCCCCGGCGCGGCGTGGGACGATGTCCGGGAGCTGATGGCCTGGCGCCCCTTGCCCGTCGATGAGACGCTGCTCCGGCGGGCGCGCGAGATCGAGCAGCGCTGGGATCTTTCATGGCGGGACAGCATGGTGGTCGGCGCGGCGCAGCTGCAGGACTGCGTGCTGCTCCTGACCGAGGATCTCCCCGACGGCGCGGTGTTCGGCGGCGTGACGGTGCGCAGCCCATTCACGCTTTCGGCGGAGGAGCCGTCTGCGATCTATGCGGTCACGCCGCCTGCGCGAAGCCGCCACCGCCCGCGCGGCCGGCCGAGGCAGATCGTTCAGCCCGCGGGCGCTTAGTCGCAGCGGAGAATTCGCGCGTCGAAGAAGTGCTTTCGGAAAATCCCGGCTTGCCGAAGCCGCCGGGCACTCAAGGACGAGGGGAGGAAGGTGAAACCCTTGCGGCCCTGCGTGCCGGCGCCTCGGTTCTTGACTATCCCTTGCTGTCGATCACCTGCGCGAGCGGCGCATGGGCCTCGTCGTACAGCTTCTTGCCGATTTGCCAGACGCCGAAGAGGAAAATCACCACCAGGAGGGCGAGGACGAGCTTGCGCAGAATCCCGCTCTTCGCCTTGGGCGGCTGCACCGATTCCGACGGGGGAACGGGGACCCAGGGCATGGCGCTCTCCACGCCCATCGGGATCCGGTCCGACTCTCTCCTGTTGAAAGTTTGCGTTGCCATACCCCACTCTCTACAACTAACCCCGCAAGAAGCATGCCCTGGCTCGTAAAACCCCGAACCAGGCGTGTTTACAGCCAGTTGCCGTGTTGCACCAAGCAAAGTCACGTCTCCGGAAAACCGACGCCGGCGTCGGGCGATTGCCAGCGTCCCGCGCATGAAAACCGGCGATCCTTCCAATGAGTAACGTCTGCGCATCGTTCGAGGTTCCAGGTAAATCGCGTCTAGTCGATTTTCTCCGGCCTCAGCCTCGGCGCGGGCGCGAGAACCGCACGCGCCGGCGCGCCACGATCGGGGTCCAGGGGACGCGCGGGCGTGCGCTCGATGGCGATGAGGCTCGCGTACTTGGTGACGAGGTGATGCGTGAGCGTGAGCTCGTTCGCTTTCGCGCGCGTGTCCCCGGCGCGCGCTCCCTCGCGCACGGCGTCCGTCTTCATGGGCGAGCGTTCGCCCGGAGCCGCGCCGCGCGCCTCGCCCGCCATCAGCATCGCGCATGCGCCGAGAATCACGGCCGCGGCGACGCCGATGCAGAACGTGACGAACAGCGTGGCGAGAAAATCGACGACGATCGGACGTACCCGGGACCTGCCGCTTGAAGCATCCATCTCGATCTCCTTGTGCAAACCCCGCTTCGGGCCTTGTCCCGTATTGAAGCCCCCAAAAAAGGCCCCGCCGGGCGAAGAAGATGGAAAGCTGCCGAAGAATTGTGGCAGGAACATGGCAATGCTCAGGGCCGCAGGCCTTGCGTAGAAGGAATGCGCTATATTCAGCGCGGGTTTGTTTCCCCTCGTCTACGAGGGGATGAACCGAGTCGACCATGCCCCGCCGCATCGCCATCGTCGAAGACGACGCCGCAATCCGCGCCAACTATGCGGACGCGCTCAGGAAGCACGGCTACGAGGTGAGCGCGCACGCGGCGCGCGGCGAAGCGATGGGCGCCTTCAGGACGCGGCTTCCCGATCTCGCCGTGATCGACATCGGCCTGGGCGAGGAGCCCGACGGGGGCTTCACGCTGTGCCGCGAGCTGCGCGCCCTGGCTCCCAGCCTCCCGATCCTTTTTCTCACCGCGCGCGACTCCGACTTCGACGCGGTCTCGGGCCTGCGCCTGGGCGCGGACGACTATCTCACCAAGGACGTGAGCCTGCCGCACCTGCTCGCGCGCATCTCGGCGCTGTTTCGCAGGATCGACGCGCTGCGCGAGCCGAAGGCGGCCGAGGAAGTGCTCGAGCGCGGGGCGCTCAAGCTCGACGCGAAGCGCTTCGCCGCATCGTGGAAAGGCAGGCCCGTAGCGCTGACGCTCACCGAGTTCTGGATGGTGCACACGCTCGCGAAATTCCCGGGCCACGTGAAAGACCGCGAAGGCCTGATGCGCGACGCGAATCTGGTCGTGGACGAGGGCACGATCACCTCGCACGTGAAGCGCATCCGCAGGAAATTCGCCGCGGTCGATCCTGCGTTCGAGCAGATCGATACGGTGTACGGGATGGGATATCGATGGAAGGCCTAAGTATTTCTTTCCCCTCCTTGGAAAGGAGGGGTGGCGCGCAGCGCCGGGGTGGTTGGACGCCGCCGGCCACCACCCCGCCGCACCACCCCGCCCGCTTCGCGGGCACCCCTCCTCAAGAGAGGAGGGGATGCGCAATCTTGAAACTCGCCTCTTGAAACTCGCCGCTTTTTTCCCGGCCTTGAGCCTTCGCACCAAGCTCGCCCTGGTGGCGCTCGTGCTCCTCGCGCTGCCCTGGGCGGGGTACGAGTACGTGCGCGAGATGGAGCGATTTCTCCTGGAAGGCGAGGAGCAGGCCCTGCTCGCCACCGCGCGCGCGGTGGCGACCGCGCTGCACGACCGCCCGGGCCTGATGCGCGCGCGCCCGTCCCGCGACGACGACCTGCTGCGCGAGGCGGAGGAAGAGCTGAGGCGGCTTGCGGCCGAGCGCGGCGAAGCGCAGCCCGGGCAAGGCGCGGACACTACGCTCATCATCGATCGCGAGGAAGCCGCCGCGAAAAACGAGACCGAGGAGATCGGCGAGATCCTGAGGGCGGTCGAGCGCAGCACGGCGCGCATCTGGGTGGTGACGCGCGAGCTGCGCGTGCTCGCGCTCGCGGGCAGCCTGCGGCGCGAGGAGGGCGGGGCCGAGGAGACTCTCACGCAGCGCGTGCTCGGGCTGCTGATCCCGCGCCCGAGCGAGGATTTCGACGACGCCATCGACGACGACGCGCTCGCTGCCGGGCGCGAGATTTCCGGCGCGCTGCAGGGCCGGCCGGGATTCCGCCTGCGCAACACGCCGGACGGCAAGGCCGTGGTGATCTCGGCCGCGCACCCGATCTGGAACGGCGACGAGGTCGCAGGCGCGGTCGTCGTCGAGGAGAGCACCAACCCCATCCTCTCGGTGCGCAGCCAGGCGCTCGAGCGGCTGCTGGTGCTCACGCTCGCGGCGTTCGCCGTGGCTGCGGCGGTGCTCATCTGGTTCGCGACGCGCATCTCCACGCGCATCCGGCGGCTGCGCGACGAGGCCGAGACCGCGATCGACGCGCACGGGCGGCTTGCGCACCCGCATTCACGTCTACTCACCGCGCAGAACGCGGGCGATGAGATCGGCGACCTCTCGCGCAGCTTCTCGGCGATGCTGGCCAAGCTCTCGCAGCACCACGCCTACCTGGAGAGCCTGGCGAGCCGGCTCTCGCACGAGCTGCGCACCCCGATCGCGGTGGTGCGCTCGTCTCTGGAGAATCTGAAGCTCGCGCCGGCGGACGCGCGCGTCTACATCGACCGCGCGGAAGAAGGCCTGCGGCGCCTGGGGACGATACTCACCCGCATGAGCGAGGCGACGCGCCTTGAGCAGGGCCTTGCTTCGTTCGAGCGCGAGCGCTTCGACCTCGCCGCGGTGGTCGCAGCCTGCGTGGAGGGATACCGCCTCGCCTATCCGGAAAAGCCCTTCGACCTGAGGCGAGCGCAGGAAAAGGCGGTGACACTGGGCTCTCCTGACCTTGCGGCGCAACTGCTCGACAAGTTCGTCGCGAACGCCGTGGATTTCGCAGCCGCCGGCAAGCGGGATGAGCCGATCCGGATTTCGCTTTCCGTCGCGAACGGCTTTATCGAGCTCGGCGTCGAGAACAACGGGCCGCCGCTGCCGGAAGAGATGCGCGGAAAACTGTTCGAATCGATGGTCTCGGTGCGCGGCGAGCGACGCGGCGAAGGGAAGAGCGTGGAGCCGCACCTCGGCCTGGGTCTCTACATCGCGCGGCTCATCGCGGAATTCCACGGCGGCGAGGTGCATGCGCGCAATCTCCCCTCGGGTGAGGGCGTTGCGGTGAGCGCAACGTTCCGTTCCGCCTGAGCTTCCCGACCGACCGCTACCTGCCCCTGCCGTGTCCCGACACTTCGGCGCCCGCACCGGCGGGGAGCGCGGCGTGGAAGAAGAGCGACACCGCGGAAACGAGCGCCACCGCGACGAAGGCCGGTGCGAAATCGGCGCTGACGACATCGCTGTGCCCCTGTGCGAGGCTAGCGACCTGCAGCGCGTAGGCGCCGAGCGCCACGCCGAGACTCTGCGCAAGGCGCTGCGCCATGCTGGCGATGCTGGACGCCTGGCTCATGGTCTCGCGCGTCACCTCGGCGAACGAGATCGCCTGCAGGGCAGTGAACTGCAGCGAGCGCACGCAGCCGGAGGCGAGCAGCACCAGGAAGATCACGATGTGCGGCGTCGCGGCGG
>WNFX01014737.1_pt1 | contig 11293 bp, 11 predicted proteins | sample 5400111 | NCBI WGS metagenome assembly WNFX01 (sample SAMN13153363, study PRJNA577476) | soil metagenome | isolation source: 40 cm soil or saprolite under grassland replicate 1 | place: USA:California | collected 2016-06-15
TGCGCCCGCGCCGCGAGCGGCCACGCAGCCGCGCCGCCGAGCGTGGCTAAAAATTTTCGTCGTGCGATGTAGCTTGCCATGTGACCCTCCGGTTGGGGGTCATTCAAGCAATGAAGGGATGATACCACGCTTCCATCGCGCGGTCAGTAACTAAGGCCGATAGGCAAGTCGAGTGAATGCTCCCGAAGATCACTTGGCGTCATTCGCGACCGACATCGCGGCCTCGCGCGACGCGGCGTAGCCGTGCGCGACGGCCCGTGGCGTTGCGCGCAACCTTCAACGCCCATGGTCCGATACAAATCGTGAGCCGAGCCTTGCCTCGCGTGTCGATCGCGAAGATCGGCGTCATCGCTATGCCTCCGCCAGTGCCTGCCGTCCCGCGTCGGTGATCGTCAAGCGAACAACCTCGACCGTGCGTCCGTCGGCGACCATGCGTTCGACCCTCGCGATCGCCAGGTCGGCGATACACAGATCGACCATCAGCTCGACGGTAAATCCGTGCGCCAGCATGAGCGCCTCGGTGTAGCCATCGCCGCTCCCCGCGAGCAATTCGAGCGCGCGGCGGCGGTCAGGCTTGGGGCCGTGGCGGCGACGGTGGGAAGGGGGCATGGCGTTGGTGGTGGCTCGGGACCTGGCTGGTGGCTCGAAGATATCACGCCGAGCCGTGCGATGTATTGAATTGCCGTCTCGGCTGCGGGAGTTGGGTCTCATGCCAAAGCGCCCAGCCATGTCCGCTTTCCAGCAAACCGGACATTGAGTCGACATCGCCGAATGACCGGGTTTGACCACCCATATGCGACATTCCACGAACAGTCATTCAATCACCAGGTCGGCGAGAGCGAGGATCGTCGGCGGGATTTCCAGGCCGATCGCTTTGGCCGTCTTGAGATTGATTGCAAGATCAAACTTGGTCGGCTGCAGAACTGGTAAATCATTCGGCTTCGCGCCGTCGAGAATTCGCCCTGTATAGACGCCGCTGAGTCGATAAGCATCGGCGATGCTTGTGCCATAACTGATCAAACCGCCTGCCGCTGAATATTCGCGCAATGGGTAAATCGCAGGAATCCGTTGGTAGTTGGCGAGTGCGACGATCTGATGCCGCCGATCGGTAAATAGCGGACTTGAGAGCACCAACAACGCATCTGCCTTCATTTGCCCGATCGTCGTAAACGCGGCATCGATTTCCTGTTCGTTGCTCGCAGTGATCATGTCAATAGGCCTGTGGGCGGCCTGGGCGGCGGCGCGTACTTCCTCGGTGTCGCCGAACATCGGGTTGACGAGCGTTCATCGCCGCGCGCGGCTCAGCCGACCCGCTGTGGAGATAACCAATCACGGGTCTCGTCGGCTGTTGCGCGCGCGCCGCGAGCGGCCACGCCGCCGCGCCGCCGAGGGCCGCGATGAACTCGCGCCGCTTCATCTTCGCACTCATTCAGTCACCTCGTCGGCGCGCAGCAGAAATTGCTCAACGCCAAATCACCTTAACATCCACGTTTTAGAACGCGATTACGACATTTACCCTCGGTATTCCGCCTTCATCGGTTTCGTCTTGCACGGTCACGCGCATAACGACTTTAGGATTTTTTGCGCGCGCCTTCGCCCATTCGCGCTCAATAATTTCCACCTTTTCGACCTCAGTGAGCAGGCGTTGCATGGATATCCTTCATGACAAGCGGCCACGAAGCCGCCGCGCCGCCGAGCAGCGTGATGAAATCGCGCCGTCTCAATTGATCGAAGAGCATTCGGTCCCCTACTAGCCAGGGCCGGATTGCAGGTTATCGAATTAGCAGCAGCCAGTCACCGGGCGAGGACGCCCGACTTGCGCGGCCGCGAGGCTAAGGTCCTACGGTTCTTTATCTTCGCCCGGCTTCAAGCCGCCGCCTCGTAAAATGCCGTGAGCCACGCCCTGATCGGCCAAACCGAGGAAGATTACGATATGCTCGCCCGCCGACGACCGTAGTCGGCCGCATAATGAAGGTCACTGCGATACCGGCGGACGCCCCGTTGGGTGTAGGATGATCAGATTTCACGGAGCCGCCGCCGGGGCGGCCATAACCGGGAATAAGTTGCCCTCATGCTGCCCCCAAGGCCACCGAAGCCGCCGCCCCCTAGGCCACCGAAGCCTCCACCGCCACCCCCCGCCGCATAGCGGGCACGCCGACGCACGGCTACGAGCCGACGCGCGAGGCCGCGATGGCGGCAACGCAAAGAGCTGGCGGCGGGAGTGAGGCTCGCAGCGGCATAGGCCCGCGCGTAATCGCGGCGGTGCGCGCGGCGCTGGACCTGATCCAGGGGGCCGGAATTCCGCTACAATAACCGGGGAAACGCAGGCATCTTCGGAAGCGAATGCTAATAGTGAAAATCCACAAGGTTGCGGTTGTTGTCGCATTTGTTCTGTTGAACATTTGGCTTCTGGTCGGATCACTGTTTGCGCCAGCATCTGGACAAATACAACACAACCAGACCACTGCCGACGTGTGGGTTGCTGCTTTTACGGGGGTACTTGCATTCTCGACCATTGGTCTTTGGTTCGTAACCTGGATTGCTGCTAATGCCGCGTTGCGCCAAGCCACGCTCAGTCGGGAAGAATTTATTTCCACTCATCGCCCCAGATTGATTGTCAGACAGTTTCAACTTGTCCCACCCATACCAAATCAGGTTGTGAAAATAAAATTCTCGATAATTAATATTGGCGGCACTGAAGCCATTTGGAAATTCATCGCTGCTGAAGCGGCGCTTTGGAATGGGCGCTATTGGGAAGCACCGGGTATCGATTTTGTCCAGAAACCCATTTCTGAAAAACCAATCAAAAATGGACAACAAGTATCGATTCAAGGCTGTTGAACAGCAAAAACTGATTATTTGTGCGGTCGGAGAGCTTATTTACGGCGATCTACTGGGCACCCAGCGGCGGACCGGCTTCCGCCGGAACTATGATTTTTCTAGCGATATGTTCATTGCTTCCCAGAACCAAGATCAGGAATATCAAGACTAGACACCGGCCCGTCGTGCCCATCGTAGCCCAAACCCTTATATTGAATCCGTGCGGTTCGATGTGATCGGCGATGCGAGCTGCGACGATCCTGCCTTCACTCAAGCACATCTCGCACAAAGGCTGGCGCTGCAGCTGACGGCGCGCTCTACGATGCCATTGCGATTTGTTGTGCAGCCTAGTCATCGTTCTCGCCGACGCCTTGGCAAGCTCCGGCGAAGCGGGGATTTTTGACTGATGCAGCGCCCCTCCCACGTAGGCGAGCATGTGCCCATCAATATGTCCCGCCTCTACTCGCGCGGCGACATCAGCCTGAAAATCCGCGATCAGCCGGGCCGCGTCCGCGTACCCGCGGTCGCTGCACAGGTGCTCGAGCAACTGCTGCAGCAGAAACAAATAACCGAGCGCAAAGCGTCTCATCCTTGCCCCCTAGAGGCAGCGACGTGTTCGCGAGCCATCGACGTGGTTCAGACTCAACAGGCAATGTTCTAACGGTTGGTGACGACCAATAAAACTGCCTTCAACTCGCGGCCACAACCAATAGCAAAACCGGAACGATTCCGCCCTTTGGCCCGGACCGGCAACAGTGCGGCTTTCTCTTACGCCGATCTTGAGCGGACGTGCTCACAGAGACGGGACTGGGTGGTCGAGTGAGGCCGAGCCGCGCGAGAGGGTCGGCGTCATCAGCGTTGTGAAGTTGGCCATTGGCTCGACCGTTGTCGCCCCCGTGACCATAGCCATTGCGAACCGGGAAAGATGCCGGGATAGCAGCGAATCGGTCTGAATTATCTAGCGAATGCATTAGTTTAGACGATACAGCGGCGGAGCGCCGAGAAACGTTCGGGTGCGTGCGAGGCACCCGTTGGGCGTGCCCATAAGCGCGTTCACGCGCGTCTTCGACGCGATGAACGCGGCACGCCAGGCGCTTGCGAGGCGCCTTGCGTCCCGTAACGCGGGACGCTCGCCTCTCGGCGCTCCACCGTGGCCTCCCTCTCCCGCTCATTCCCGCGCGAGCGGGAATCTCGGAAGAGGCTTACGCCACACCCCGCTCCGCCTTCAGGATCGTCTCCGGAGGACGCCCCAACGAGCGAGGATGCGAATCTTCTAGCATGAACGCGTTACGTAGTCAATAGCGTAGTTGGATCGTAGTCACGCGCGGCGGGCCCATTCGGTGGCAGTTCTAAATCTTGCTGTCGTAACGAAAATGCGCCCTCGTCGCTAACGCGGGCGTCTTCATCACTTGCGATACGCATCGAGTTTGTCGAATAGACCGCGGCACGCTTTCGTGGGTGTAGTGATGGGGAATCGGTCATCCCACGGCGCGTCGCCGTCTTATCGAGCGGCGTGCGTTGGTGCGCCTGTTGCGCGGCCGAGCGAACCGCGCCGGCCGGATTCAGCGCCATTCTTCGTCGCCAGCCGTTTGTAGCTCGATTCGTACCCACGGATGCTTGTGACGAAGTTTGCGCCGCTGCTGCGATGCCAACGCAAATCATCTCAAGAGGTTGTGCACAGCAGCTTTGCATCCCCGGCGGGCGGTTGGCTTCGATTGTCGCGGCCGGCGCAAAGTCTTATGACTCCGGCGTGACATGACAGCGACTCATGACAGCCTCAAGCGTACGCGCCTCGTGCTTGCGGCGGCGGTGCTCGCGTTCGGCGCCTTGTGGCTGCTCGGCGCGATTGCCGCGGGACCGGCGCTGGCGGGCTTCGCGCTCATCGCGGCGGCGGTCCTGATCGCGACCGCGAACGCCGAAACGACGCCGGCGTTTCTGCCAAGAGCTGAGCCGCGCGCGCCGCGCATCGGCGACCCGCTGATCGAAGCGGTATTGACCGGACTGCCGGATCCCGTGGTCGCCCTCGACCATCGCGGCGACGTCGTTGCGCTCAATGCGCGGGCGGCCTCGGTCGCACCCGCGCTGCGTCCGGGCGAGTCGGTCTCGCTCGGGCTGCGCGTGCCGGAGGTGCTGGAGGCGATCCGCCACGCGCGCGCGAGCGGGACATCCCAGCGTGCCGAATTCTTCCAGCGCGTGCCGTTCGACCGTTGGTACGAGGCCATCGTGACCCCGATCCTGTCGGCCGGGGCCGACTCCAGGCCCGGCCTCCTGCTGCTTGCGTTCCACGATCTCACGCCATTGCGGCGGGTCGAGGAGATGCGCGCCGACTTCATCGCCAATGCGAGCCATGAACTGCGCACGCCGCTTGCCGCGCTCTCAGGATTCATCGACACGCTGCGGGGCTCGGCGCGCGAGGATCCTGCGGCGCGCGAGCGCTTCCTCGCCATCATGCAGGTGCAGGCCGACCGCATGGCGCGCCTGATCGACGATCTCCTGTCGCTTTCGCGCATCGAGCTCAACGCGCATCTGCGGCCCGACAAGCAGGTCGATCTCGGCGCCATCGTTCGCCAGGTCGCCGATAGCCTGCAAACATTGGCGCGCGATCGTGACGTCGAGGTCAAGACGGCTGGAACCTCGGGTCCTTTGTTCGTGCCCGGCGATCGCGACGAACTGGTCCGCGTGTTCGAGAATCTCGTGGAGAACGCGCTGAAATATGCGGCGTCCGGCAAGCGGGTGGACATCGCCCTTTCCCGCGGCGAAGGGCCGGATGGCAAACCGGAAGCGCGCGTTGCGGTGCGCGATCGTGGGCCCGGCATCGCGCCCGAGCATCTGCCGCGGCTGACCGAACGCTTCTACCGGGTCGATGTGTCCGACAGCCGCGCTCAAGGCGGCACGGGGCTGGGCTTGGCGCTGGTCAAGCACATCCTCAACCGCCATGGCGGCCGGCTGACGATCGAGAGCGTGCCGGGGCAGGGGGCGACATTCACCGCCCATCTACCCGCCGCCGGGGGCGCGGCCGGAGGAGGTTCGTAAGCAAGTACAGTCGCTTACGGTCGCAGGACGTGCCGCCATGGCGCGTGAGGCGCGCGACCGAAGGCAATACCGGACCGCAGAGCAGATCGACGGGCGGACATGTCGGGTTGATCATAGGCGGCGCTTTGCTAACTTCGCGCCGGTCGGCAGGAGAGGGTGTTGAAGGCTTTCCATAGACTCGTCGCAGCCGGCATCGTCGCTGCGGCTGCGACGGCGCCCGCCATCGCTGCCGACATCGCAGGCGCCGGTTCCACCTTCGCCTATCCGATCTATTCGAAATGGGCCGAGGCCTATAAGAAAGAGACCGGCATCGGGCTCAACTATCAGGCGATCGGCTCGAGCGACGGCATCACGCAGATCCAGAATAAGGAAGTGACCTTCGCGGCCTCCGACATGCCGCTGAGCGTCACCGACCTGGACACGGATGGCCTCTTGCAGTTCCCGATGCTGACCGCCGGGGTCGTGCCGGTCGTCAACATCGACGGCGTCAAGCCCGGCGACCTCGTCCTCGACGGTTCGACCTTGGCCAGGATCTTCCTGGGCGAGATCAAATCATGGAACGACGCCGCCATCCGCAAGCTCAATCCGAGCCTGAAGCTGCCGTCACAGGCGATCGCGGTCGTGTATCGCTCCGACGGGTCCGGCACCACCTTCGTGTTCACCGATTACCTCGGCAAGGTGAGCCCGAGCTGGAGGTCGAAGGTGGGCTCGACCACCGCGGTCGAATGGCCGATCGGCATCGGTGCCAAGGGTAACGAAGGCGTCGCTGGCAGCGTTGTCAGAACAAGCTCACCTATGCCAGGCTGATGAACAAGGGTGGCAAGGCGGTTGCGCCCACCATCGAGTCGTTCAGCGCCGCGGCCGCCAGGGCGAACTGGGAGGGAACGCCCGGCTTCGGCGTTATCATCACCAACGAGCCTGGCGCGGCGAGCTGGCCGATCGCGGGTGCGACCTTCATCCTCATCCACAAGCAGCCGAGCGATCCCGCAGCCGCCGGCGCGGCGCTGAAGTTTTTCAACTGGGCCTATGCCAAGGGCGGCAAGATGGCGGAGGAACTCGACTATGTGCCCATGCCGGGCAACGTCGTCAGCGCGGTTCAGCGGCTTTGGGCCGCCCAGGTCAAGGATGCAAGCGGCAAGCCGCTCTTCGTTCTTCCCAAGTAATTCCCCCCACCTCTTTTCCCCGCCTCCTGGCCGCGAGAACGGGTGCAGATCGAGTTCGCCCGCGTGCGATATCCGCAAGTATCCACAAGGGGTTGGGCTGTCATCCAACTGTTATGGAGTGATCGTAGAGCCATGGGACGGGTGGCGCATGGGAAGGCGGCAATTTCGGACATCGGACGCGGATCGCCGGCTGATCGTCGAGCGCGCCTTGCCAAGTCGAACGCCATGATGACGCAACCGGAGCCGTTTGGGCTCCACGTTTCGTCGTGAAATAGACAGGAGGGCGTCTTGCAGCTTCTTCGCATGGTTGCGGCGGTTGGCGTCCTCGCGACGGCTGCCACTTCGTCCGCGATCGCCGGCGACGTTTCAGGCGCCGGCGCCACCTTCCCCTATCCGATCTACGCGAAATGGGCGGATGCCTACAAAAAACAGACCGGCATCGCGGTGAACTATCAGTCGGTGGGTTCGGGCGAGGGCATCAAGCAGATCCAGAACAAGGAGGTGACGTTCGGGGCGTCCGACATGCCGCTCAAGGGAGCGGATTTGGACAAGCATGGTCTCGTGCAGTTCCCGACCGTGATCGGCGGGGTCGTGGCGGTGGTGAATGTCGACGGCATCAAAGCGGGCGACCTCACCCTCGACGGCCCGACATTGGCCAGGATCTTCCTCGGCGAGATCAAGTCATGGAACGATGCCGCGATCCGGAAGCTCAACCCAAGCGCAAAGCTGCCGTCGCAGCCGATTGCCGTGGTGCATCGCTCCGACGGCTCGGGCACCACGTTTGTCTTCACCGACTACCTCTCCAAGATGAGCGCGGACTGGAGATCCAAGGTCGGATCGATCACCGCCGTCGATTGGCCCGTCGGCACCGGCGCTCGTGGGAATGAAGGCGTCGCCGCCATGGTCGCTCGCATCAAGGGCGCGATCGGCTACGTCGAATACACCTATGCCAAGCACAATCAGCTCTCGACCACCAAGCTGATGAACAAGGACGGCAAGGCGGTCGCTCCCACCATCGAGTCGTTCACGGCCGCCGCCCGCAGCGCCAACTGGGGAGCAGCGCCTGGCTTCGGGGTCATCCTCACCAACGAACCCGGCGCCGACACTTGGCCGATGACAAGCGCTACCTTCGTCCTCATGCACAAGCAGCCGACCGATCCGGTGGCAGCAGCCGAAGCGCTGAAATTCTTCAACTGGGCTTACGCCAAGGGCGGCAAGATGGCGGAGGAACTCGACTACGTGCCGATGCCGGGCAGCGTGGTCAACGCGGTTCAGAAGTTGTGGGTGTCCGAGATCAAGGATGCCGGCGGCAAGCCGATTTTCGCGCTTTCAAACTGATGGTCGATGTGCCCGGCGCAGAGTCGTGCCGCGCACGGGGTTCCCCGCGGTCGCACTCGGATTTGCGCTTATCCACAACGGTTTAGGCTGTCATCCAACTGTCATCTAACCATCATAGAACGATGACATGGGACGCGTAGGGATGCGGGCAGCCGCGGAATCGACCGATAACTCGACGCGTCGGGTAAGCGATCCCGGGCGTGTTGTTGACCATACACCAGCAACCAACAACTAGGACGCAAGCACACCAGCCGTGGATCCAACCCACGTCGGCTTAAAGCTTTTCGTCTCGAACAAACAGGAGAGAGCCTTGAAACTTTTCCGCACCCTGACGGCAGCCGGATTCATCGCCGCGGCAGCGATCGGGCCCGCGATCGCAATCGATCTATCGGGCGCCGGAGCTACGTTTCCGTATCCGATCTATGCGAAATGGGCCGATGCCTACAAGAAAGAGACCAATGTCGGATTGAACTACCAGTCGATCGGCTCGGGCGGCGGCATCAAGCAGATCAAAGCCAAGACCGTCACCTTCGGGGCCTCTGACGCGCCGCTCCCCGGCAAAGAGCTTGACGAGAGCGGCCTGATTCAGTTCCCCATGGTCATGGGCGGCATCGTGCCGGTCGTCAACATCGACGGCGTCAAGTCCGGCGATCTCGTGATCGATGGCCCGACGCTCGCCAAGATCTTCATGGGCGAGATCAAGACCTGGAACGATCCTGCTATCGCCAAGCTCAATCCGTCGGCCAAGCTGCCGGCGCAGCCGATCGCCGTCGTGCATCGCTCGGACGGCTCGGGCACGACCTACAACTTTGCGTACTACCTGGCCGAGGTCAGTCCGGAGTGGAAGTCGAAGGTCGGCTTCAACACGTCGGTCGAGTGGCCGGTCGGCATCGGCGCCAAGGGCAATGAAGGCGTCGCCAACAACGTCGCGCAGACCAAGGGCTCGATCGGCTACGTCGAGTACGCCTATGCCAAGCAGAACAAGCTCACCCATACGAAGATGGTCAACAAGGACGGCAAAAGCGTCGAGCCGACCTCCGCGACCTTCCAGGCAGCTGCGGCCAATGCCAATTGGAGCTCGGTTCCCGGCTACGGCGTCATTCTCGCCAATCAGCCGGGGGCAGAATCCTGGCCGATGACGGCCGCGACATGGATCCTCATGTACAAGAAGCCGACGGATCCGGCAGCTGCTGCCGAGGCGCTCAAGTTCTTCGCTTGGGCCTATGACAAGGGCAGCAAGATGGCCGAGGAGCTCGATTACATCCCGATGCCGAAGAACGTCGCCGACAGCGTCAAGAAGACCTGGGCGGGCGAAGTGAAGGACGCCTCGGGCAAGCCGCTCTACGCAATGGCCCACTGAGTTGCATGGGCGTTGGGAAGGGCGCCGTCCGGGGCCCTTCCCTTGTTTGCGTCCAAATACGACTTGTGCGGCGGCCACGAGGTCGCTTTTGATCGGCGCTCCCCGCGACATCCACAGGGAGAGCCGGGATGCAGCCTGCCAGGAGGGGATCCGTGGTCGATGTTGCGCTGCAAGGCGACGCGGTCGAGACCTACGCGGTAGTGGCGCGGGCCAAGGCGCTCAACCGGCTGCGAGTGGCGGATATCGTCTTCCGCGCTCTCACCCGCGCCGCAGCGATCGGGGTGCTGATCATCCTCGGCGGCGTCATTATTTCCCTCATCGATGGGTCGCTGCCGGCGCTGCGCGCCTTCGGTTTCAATTTCCTCGTCGAGGAGCGCTGGAACCCGGTTACGGAGAAATTCGGCGCGCTCGCGCCGATCTACGGCACGCTCGTGACGTCGTTCATCGCGATGCTGATCGCGGTGCCGGTCGGGCTGCTGATCGCCGTGTTTCTCACCGAGTTGTGCCCACTGTGGCTGCGGCGGCCGATCGGCATCGCCATCGAACTCTTGGCGGGCATCCCAAGCATCATCTACGGCATCTGGGGGCTCTTCGTATTCGCGCCGTTCCTGCAGGAGACTTTGCAACCGTTCCTGATCGCGACGTTCGGCAATATCCCCGTGTTGTCGACGCTGTTTGCCGGCCCGCCCTACGGCATCGGCATGCTGACCGCGGGACTGATCCTCGCAATCATGGTGCTGCCCTTCATCACCTCGATCTCGCGCGACGTGTTCGATGCCGTCCCGCCCGTGCTCAAGGAAGCCGCCTATGGCATCGGCTGCACCACCTGGGAAGTCGTTCGCTACGTCGTGCTGCCCTACACGCGGGTCGGGGTCATCGGCGGGGTGATGCTGGGGCTCGGCCGCGCGCTCGGCGAGACCATGGCGGTGACCTTCGTGATCGGCAACGCGCACAAAGTATCGCCATCCCTGCTGGCGCCTGGCACCACCATTTCGGCCACCATCGCCAACGAATTCACCGAAGCGGTCGGTGACCTCTACACCTCGTCGCTGATCGCGCTGGGCCTGATCCTGTTCGTCATCACCTTCATCGTGCTCGCGATAGCACGCTACATGCTGTTGCGCATCGAGCGCCGGATCGGGTGACGCCATGAACCGCAGCCTCTATGCCGCCCGCCGCCGCCGCAACGGCATCATGCTGAGCCTGTCGCTTGCCGCGACGCTGCTGGGGCTGGGCTGGCTGGTCGTGATTCTCTTCGTGCTTTTGTGGGAAGGATTCAGCGGGCTTTCGCTCGCGGTTTTCACCGAGATGACGCCGCCGCCGGGCGCCGACGGCGGTCTGCTCAACCCCATCTTCGGCAGCCTGATCCTGACCGTCCTGGCGGTCGTCATCGGTACGCCGATCGGCATGCTGGCCGGCACCTACATGGCCGAGTACGGCCGATACGATCGGCTCACCTCGGTCGTGCGGTTCATCAACGACATCCTGCTCAGCGCGCCGTCGATCGTGGTGGGACTGTTTATTTACGAGATCATGGTGGCCCCGATGGGCCACTTTTCCGGGCTTGCCGGAGCGGTCG
>WNFX01021611.1_pt1 | contig 11293 bp, 10 predicted proteins | sample 5400111 | NCBI WGS metagenome assembly WNFX01 (sample SAMN13153363, study PRJNA577476) | soil metagenome | isolation source: 40 cm soil or saprolite under grassland replicate 1 | place: USA:California | collected 2016-06-15
CTTTCCCGCCGTCGATTACCGCAGAATCCCCTCACCGATCCAGGGAAGGCTTCTACCAATTATCCCCGGCAGCCTCATCTCACGGAAGGCCGGCTTGAGCTTCGCAACGGCGGTTTCGGCCCGCCGGCCATTGGAACAGTTCCAGCGCCGATGTATTGTAAGCCTCGCCACGCTATCGGGGGCGCGATCGTCGCATCTATGTCACTCGTTGTCGTGACCTTCGCGTCAAACGTCACATAGCGTCCATCCAGGGAGGACTGCCCATGCGATTGTCATCCGCCATTCGTGCCGCGCTGATTGCTTTGACCGTGACCGGCGCAGGGCTCGCGACTGCCGCCTACGCCGACAGCGGCACAATCCGCTTCAACGTGCTCAAGGCTGGCTTTGTCGTTGGCGGCTCCGCTGGCAGCGGCACGCTGGTATTTCACAGCCGGCGTTATCGACTCGCGATCGGCGGGGTGAGCTACGGCTTTACTTTTGGCGCCTCGGCGATCGATTTCGTCGGCACCGTCCGCAACATCCGAACGGCGTCTGATGTTAATGGCGTCTATGGCGCGGCCGGCGCGGGCGCCGCGGTCGGCGCCGGCGCGGGCGCGATCGTGCTGACCAATCAGAACGGCGCGGTGCTCACGCTGTCGGGCCGCCAGGCCGGACTGATCGTCGCCGCCGACCTCAACGGGCTGGTAATCTCGCTGCGGTAGCGGCGCGCGTACGCGACCCGCAGGAGCTCGGCGGTCGCCTAGGCCTTGGCCCCGTACTGCTCCGCCGGGTATTGCGCCGGCTTTGACCATCGGAGGCGACTAAGTGACACGAACCGAGCTATGCCCGTTTGAAGAACCCGATAATAACTAGGAGCACCACCGCGCCGATGGTAGCGTTGATGATTGCGGCAAGGATTCCACCGCCAATATGGATGTTTAGGAGGCCCAGGAGCCAGCCGCCGATGAAGGCTCCCACGACTCCGATGACGAGGTTGCCGACGAGACCAAAGCCGTAACCCTTGACGATCTGGCCAGCGAGCCACCCAGCAATTAGGCCGATGACCAGCCATACGATCAGGCTCTGCGGTTCAAGCATCATTTTCATCTCCCCCGGTTGTTGATGGAACCTCCTGCTTCGGGCCGGGCTGACCGGCCGGAAGGGGACTCCAGCCGATCAGCCCGCATGTCACAGGCTGCGAGACTATCTCCTATCCGAATTAAAGACTGCGCTAGGCCGGCAGTTGTCCACAGGTCCGGGCTGCTGCCCTCGGGCATCAGGGAACGCGAGCGGCCACGCGATGGCCGCGCCGCCGAGCAGCGCGATGAACTCCCGCCGGCTCATTCTATAACCTCATCGCCGCGCAACGTTTGGCCCGAATCACCTCCGCAGCCAAGATGTCAGCCAGTCCCGGAGGCTCGTGACAGAGGCCCTCTCGGGCTCGCCTTTCGCCTCGGCTTTTTGCAGCATCTCGGCCGCGAAATAGTTGTGACATTCGTTGTTGGCGCCCCAGACGCAGGTGACCCACTCGTTGCCATCGGAGGTCATGACCTTCTCGACCCTCATCTGCGGGCCGCCACCGTACCTGAGTTGCACTACGTCCCGGACCTGAAATGCCATCTCTCCCTCCCAGCATCTTGGATCGGCGGCCGGTAACCTGCGGGAGCGCCTGCCTCATGGTCGCCCTTCCACCGGCCGGCGACATCGGCGGCCAGGATGGCGGCAAGTCGGCGGTATTCTACACCGAACAACAGCGGGGTGGATGGCTCGTTGGGCTGACGCCCGCTCCGGGCGGCCTGGCCTACGCGGGTATTCTGGGCTCACCCTCTGGGGTCACGGGAGGTCGGCTTGTGGCACTACTGCGACATCGTGCTGTGCCGATTGGAATTCCGCTTGCGGCGCCTAAGCGGACGTATAGCGGAAACACCCGGAAGCGGGTTTGATCCCAACCCGACATTCACCGATCGAGCGGCATCGCTCCACTAAGTCCCGGGAGCTCAAAATCGAACGAATCTTAGCCCCGACCAATTGGCAATCTCCATTCGTTAATAATAACGAAGAACGGCTTCCAGCGTCTTTATAACGCGGTGCGTCCGCCCGCGATGTGAGCTTGTTCACATGATACGCCCGATCGGGATGAGGAGTGGACAGGCCTTGCTCACCCGTCATCCTCACCCATTGGCAAGGAACCCACGTCTCGGTCTACTCCTCGCCAAATTGTGGTAAAACAGCCCGCCATACGGACCCCCAGGGGCCTTACAAGCCATGACGACGCCGAGCCAACACGCCAAGGAAGCGACTGCGACCTTGCATCAAGTCCTGCGCATCTCCCCGCGCGATTTCGATGCCGAGGGCACCGCCGCGGTCATCGAACGGGCCATACGCAATGCCACGCGCGAGCGCGATACCCAAGCCCGTCGCCAGTTGAGGGAGGCGCAGGCCGCAGCGCAGGAGCGCTTGGCGCGATTGCTGAGCGCGTCGCCTGCGGTGATCTATAGCTTCAAGGCCACCGGCGATTTTGCGCCGACCTTCGTCAGCGACAATATCATCGGCGTGTTCGGCTACGCGCCCGCCGAATACCTGGAGAATCCGTCCTTCTGGCGCGACCGGGTCCACGCCGACGATCTGGCCCGTGTCGAGGGGGCAATCGCCAAATTCTTCGAGAACGGGGTCCACGCGGTGGAGTATCGGTTCCGACGCAAGGACGGCTCCTACTGCTGGGTGAATGACGAGCAGCGTCTGATCCGCGACGAGGACGGCAAGCCGCTGGAGATCGTGGGGTCGTGGAGCGACATCACCGCGCGCAAGGCGGCCGAGGAGGCGAAAGCTGCAGCGCATGCCCGGCTGTCACAGTTACTCACCAGCTCCCCCGCGGTGATCTACAGCTACCGGGCGACAGGAGACTTCGCACCGACGTTCGTCAGTCAAAACATCAGCGACTGGCTCGGTTACGAGCCCCGTGAGTACCTGGAGAACGCCGATTTCTGGCGACGCTGCGTGCACCCGGTCGACTTCGCCGCGGTGGAAGCCGAATCCGTACAGCTGTTCAGGAAAGGCCGCCACACGATCGAGTACCGATTTCTCAAGAAGGACGGCACCTACTGTTGGGTGAACGACGCGCAACGATTGATCCGGGACGAAAAGGGTCAACCGGCCGAGGTGGTCGGCTCGTGGAGCGACATCAGCGAGCGCAAGCGAGCCGAGGAAACAGCGGCGACGGCCCGGGATCGCGTTGAGCATCTGCTCGCGAGGTCCCCGGCTGTGATCTACAGCTTCAAGGCAACGGACGACTACGCGCCGACGTTCATCAGCCGGAACGTGAAGGACTTGCTCGGGTACGATCCCGAGGAATACCTCGAAAGTCCAGATTTCTGGCGAACTCGCGTGCATCCCAAGGACAGCGACCGCATCCTCGGTGAGTACTCGCGGCTATTTGTCGAGGGGCGCCTCAGCGTCGAGTACCGCTTCCGCAAGAAGGACGGCAGCTACTGCTGGATCAGCGACGAGCTGCAGTTGCTGCGCAACGCGGCGGGCGATCCGATCGAGGTGGTCGGCTCCTGGAACGACATCACGGCGCGCAAGCAGATCGGCGAAGCCCTGGTCGCCGCGCAAGACCGCATCGGGCGCCTATTGTCGTCGGCACCTGCGGTGATCTACAGCTACAAGGCGACCGGGGATTTCGCCCCGACCTTCGTCAGCCAGAACATCAGGGACCGTCTGGGTTACGAGCCGCACGAATACCTGGAGAACGCCGATTTCTGGCGGCGGTGCGTGCATTCCGACGACCTGGCCGCCGTGGAGGCCGAGGCGGTTCACCTGTTCAAAAAAGGTTCCCACACGGTCGAGTACCGATTTCTCAGGAAGGACGGCACCTACTGCTGGGTGAACGACGAGCAGCGGCTGGTGCGGGACGAGGAGGGCCAGGCGCTCGAGGTGGTCGGGTCGTGGAGCGACATCACCGAGCGCAAGCGAGCGGAAGAGGCAGCGGCGGCGGCCCGGGACCGCACCGAGCACCTAGTCGCCAGCTCGCCCGCCGTAATCTACAGTTTCAAGGCAACGGGCGACTACGCGCCGACGTTCATAAGCCGGAACGTGAAGGATTTGCTAGGGTATGACCGTGAGGAATATCTCAATAGCCCAGACTTTTGGCAAAGCCGCATCCATCCCGCGGACAGCCCGCGCATCCTCAGAGCTTATTCGCGTCTGTTCGAGGAGGAGCGTCTCAGCAACGAATATCGCTTCCGTAAGAAGGACGGCAGCTACTGCTGGGTCAGCGACGAGCTGCAAGTGCTCCGCAACCCGGCGGGCGATCCAATCGAGATAGTCGGCGCGTGGAGTGACGTCACGGCGCGCAAGCAACTCGGCGAGGCCCTTGTTGCGGCGCAGGAGCGTCTCGTCCACCTGCTGTCCTGCGCGCCTGCGGTGATCTACAGCTACAAGGCGACCGGGGATTTCGCGCCGACTTTCGTCAGCCAGAACCTTAAAGACTGGCTCGGCTACGAACCCGAGGAATATCTGGAAAATCCGGATTTCTGGCGCAGCCGCGTACACCCCGACGACCTCGCTGCGGTCGAGGCCAAGTCCGTCCAACTATACAAGAAAGGCCGTCACACGGTCGAATACCGATTTCTCAAGAAGGACGGCACCTACTGCTGGGTGATCGACGAGCAGCACCTGATTCGGGACCGGGACGGCGAGCCCGTCGAGGTGGTCGGATCGTGGAGCGACGTCACTGCGCCCAAGGAGGCGGAGATCGCTTTTCGGCGCAGCGAACAGCGGCTCACCGACGCAATCGAATCGATCTCGGAGGGATTTTCCCTGTACGGCGCGGATGATCGGCTGATTGTCTGCAATACCGCGTACGGCGAGCTGCTCTACCCCGGACTGGGCACGCCGACGCCGGGCACGCCGTTCGAGACGTTGATCCGTAGCGCGGCGGAACGAGGTCTGGTCGAGGACGCCAAGGGACGGACCGACGAATGGGTTGCCGAGCGCTTGGCAAGACGCCGGCAACCTAGCGAGTCCCATATCCAGCGCCGCGGGGACGGCCGTTGGATTCAAATCAACGAACGCAAAACCACGGAGTGCGGCACCGTTTCCATCTACACGAACATTACCGAGATTAAACGCGCGGAAGAGGAGATTCGCGAAGCCAAGCGCAAGGCGGAGCAGGCGAACGAACTCGCGAGCGAACAGAAGCGGGAGCTGGAGATCCTGTCGACCAAGCTCTCGAAGTATCTATCACCCCAGGTCTATTCGTCGATTTTCACCGGCCAGCGTAGCGTCGAGATCGCCTCGAACCGCAAGAAGCTGACCGTGTTCTTCTCCGACATCGCAGATTTCACGGCGACGACGGATGATCTTGAATCCGAGGAGCTGACCAGCCTGCTCAACCACTACCTCACCGAGATGTCGAAGATCGCTCTCGATCATGGCGCCACCATCGACAAGTACATCGGCGATGCGATCCTGGCATTCTTCGGCGATCCGGAGACGAAGGGCGTCAGGGAGGACGCCATCGCTTGCGTCAACATGGCCGTCGCGATGCAGCGGCGGATGCGCGAGCTTCAGTTCGAGTGGCGCGATGCCGGCCTGGAAAAGCCGTTCCAGCTGCGGATCGGTATCAATACCGGCTATTGCACTGTCGGCAACTTCGGCAGCGAAGACCGGATGGACTACACCATCATCGGCAATGAAGTGAACTTGGCGTCTCGGCTGCAATCGCATGCTGAACTGGGCGGTATTCTCATGAGCCATGAAACTTATTCGCTCGTCAAAGACGTCGTCCTGGCCGAGGAGAAGGATCCCATACAGGCCAAGGGATTCGCCAAGCCGGTTCCCAACTACAAAGTTCTCGACCATTTCAACCAGCTGATAGGCAAAAGACGGGTCATCCGCGAGGAAAAAGACGGGCTGAGAGTCTTCCTAGATCTCCAGAAGCTGGATAAAGACAGTGCCGTCCAGACTCTAGAGAGCATTCTGTCGCGACTCCGGAGTTGACCAAAACATCGAAAACGCACTTTCTCGGCCCAGCAAAAACCAAATGTCCCGAAGCAGGGTCGCGAGATCAGTAATTTCCGGAAATGGCACTATTGCGACGTCGTACTGTGCCGCTAGGAGTTCCGCTTGCGGCGCCTAAGCGGACGTATAGCGGAAACACCCGGAAGACCGGGTTTGACCCAGACACGACATTCGTTGGTGCCCCTTGCCAGGTGCAATCGCCGGCGGAGTAGGACGCGGGCCGCAGCTATCGCGGTATTCCGCGAGGCGCATTAAAGGAGCCCGATTACCGTCTCGAAAAAGCCAGACTAAGAACCGCCCAGCATACGGGTCCTTGACAGTGCAACGGTCGCATTTAGAAAGCGCGTATATCGCACCCCGATCCGCACGGCCCACCGGACCGCACCCCGATCCAGGTGGGTGAGATCTGGGAGAACCCGAGCGGGCCACGATTCTTGAGCTTCCCTATAAGAACCAAGAGGGCCGCGTGACTGCCGAGCTGACAGCGCTCGTTGGAGCGATGATCCCGGCGATACCAGCTCCGCGATACGATCGAGGGTCTCACGTGGAATTCGCTCGGGGCTGCGTTGGCCGGATAAGTGTCACGCCAGACGGCCTTGTTTTTAGCAGTCACTTGCATCCCCTCTGATGGCAAAGCTTTCCGCAACCACCGCCGCCTCTATAAGTGCCTTTGGGTGCCTCGCCAGTCTTTATGCACCGGTCTACGCATCGAACAAACGAGCATCGCTCCTGTGTTCGATCAAGCGAGCCCAGAAGTGGCTAAAGACTACATTATTAGGCCGCACAGCATACTGGCTCGTACAAATCGACGCATCGCAGAGTGCGCGGTCTTCCTCGCCTCCGGGTTTGCATTCCCTGTATCGTCCCCCGCGTTTCGCTGGCCTACGAAAATGCCCGCAGCCAGCATCAGCACCGGTGCGAGTAGCACGATCAGCATCAGCACCTTCGCATCCCCGCATTCCACAGCGACAAGCTCGGCAAGACAACTGATTGCCGCGGCGTGTTCCGCCAGTCCGCTCCATGTGCGGGCCATATTGACCAGGGCGGCTCTGTCAGTAGGGTCGGGGCGCTGCGCGCTAATCGAAGGCAATCAGTGGCGTTTTGCCGATAGTCGTCGCGAATGCTCAAGGCCATCCCCTCCCGTCCTTGTCCCTCGCGGAATCAGGTGCCACGAAAGTGCGGCGAAAAAGGGTCAGGATATTGAGGGCCAAAGGGGCATTGACTGCGCCAGTGCGCCCCGAAAGTTGGCGGTGGACCTAAAAGGCAGAAGCGCACACACCAGCGTGCCCAAGGCAGCCTTCATGCCCGCGCTCTTCGATGGCCCCATATGTGGCCCTCACGGGGCTGCACGGTTTTCAGAATCCGCATGCATAGGCTGGTCCTTCGCGCACATTGCGCGATGAACCTTTTGGATCGTGTTCATGGCCTTCTGCGAGACATCAATTTTCTCAGCGAGTTCGGCGACCTGCGCCTGAATGCCAGAGACTCCCTCCATGTCTCCTTCAATCGTATCGATCATTGATTTCAAGAGATCGGGCGCTTTAGCCATATCGGACAATGTTACATCTCGAAATGATTGCCGGACGCCACTGGCGCAGCTGACGCGAGCGTCATACTGAGCCTTCAGCGATTTGAATTTCGCACTGAAATCAGTTGCGCCCTCCAGGTCGGTCGCAAGAGCGTCCGATTGGATTCTGCAAACGCCTTCGAGGTTGCTCAGATCAGGATAATTCGCGTCGACAATTCTCTTGTAGTTTTCAAGAAGGGATCTTGCCTCCGTCAAAAGCGCGTTAAAACTGCAAACTAAATGGTCGCGTCCGCGATAGCAACGGTCGAGCTTAACCTCGCCTCTTGCGCCGGGCAGGGCGAGAGCTTCGAAACCCTCGGGGGCCTTATCACAGGAGGCAAGGGTGCTCCCCAGAGCCGAATTAGGGTCCGCAACGGGCATGGCGATGGGTACTACAGTAGGAGCTGATGGGTGAACAGGGGCAGGCTGGAGAACAAAAGCTTCAGGGTGCTTTGTCCCTCCTGTTCGAAATTTAGCAAGTGGGGCTGTTCGCGACTGGGCGAACTCTGAGCGGGTAAGATACTGACCCCATGCTCCGCCAGATGAAAATGGCGGGAAAAGAAAATAGAGCCCGGTTAGAGTAGCGTTAACGGCGTCAAAACAGGAAATGGCGACACCGCTTAACATGAAGCACGTGGTTAATAAATGGATATGGCTCTGCGGGTGAACGCGCGGCTTGGCTCTGCAAAGCGCTCGCGTTGACCGTAGGGCGCTGCACGGACTAGACCCGCCCTATGTGCGGCCGTTTCACCCAAAAATACACATTGGAGTCACCGGCTCTATCGACTCACCCAGCCGGCGCCCAATCTTCGGCCGCGCTACAACATCTGCCCGACCGATCCGGTCGACGTGGTCATTCGGGGTGATGCCGGGCTGCTCGTCGTGCCGATGCGCTGGCAGCTCATTCCGCCCTGGTGGAAGGAGTCCCTCAAGGATCTGCCGGCGACGTTCAATGCTAGGGCCGAGACGGTCGCCGACAAGCCGATGTTTCGGGATGCTTTCCGACGCACCCGCTGCCTAATCCCAGCGTCCGGCTACTACGAGCACGACTGGGGATGCCGCATCGGCAGCACTAACCGCCCGGACACGAATCCAAGGGCAGCAGTAACCGCAATACCGAACAACAGTTTTTTCAATGATTAGGCCTCCCCGTAGAGCGGCGTATACATAAACCGACTTGCCCACGCTAGCTTGCTGTGACGTTTTTGCAACCAGTGAACAGAAAAACCGCCTCATGGACCGCCGCCATAAAAATACCTGATCACCGCACCGTATCGCCACAAAGCTTAGCAAGGGTGCCACGGTCGGGCCTGAGTCTGTTAATCTCTAACAGCCCCATTCCCGACTCCGCGCGGAAGTGCGAGGACAGTGAGCCCCGGCTGGAAGATGGTGCCAACAGCCGGGGCCCACGCCGCCACCTGGATCATCAAAGGTGGGTAGCGCGGTCACTGAGGGTGACCCAAAAGGTGTTCGTCCCCAGGTCTTTGGGGGTGCGGTGAAGCTGTTGCACTCTCTCGATGCCCTTAGTCGGTCTATATCGTCAGCTTCGAGAAAATGGGGGGGCCATGGCACGGGTCCAAGAACCTAGATCCGAAGGCAACGACCGCATCAGCGATATTCTTCATCGCGCTGACGCACACTTGCGCAGGGAATCGGAGGCCAGTACCCAGCCCGATGCACCAGGCCATCTCACCTCCACCATCAAGCGAGTTTCCGGGGCTTCGCTGACCGAAATCGACAGGCTCATAGGCGAGCTACAGTCGCTTCGCGATTATCTGCTGAACGAAGGCCAGAGGATCGAGCGAGAGATCGCTGAGTACACCCGCCTAAATCAGGGCGCGATGGAATCGACCAGATTGATAACCGAGAGGCTGCTGAAATGGAGAACGGGATCTGATCGTGGTCCCCGGATGCAATAGGGCTGAGTGCGGCTTGCCAGCGTCACTGACACTGGTACGCTACTGACGCGTTCGCGGGTGCTCCTGCATCACTAATGCGCGGTTGCGCAGCCGAATGCGGGACTTTGGGTATTGCTCAACGGCGCCGTGATCTGACAGACTGGCTTGGCCAATCTGGGGCGCCTTTCGGGGCGCCCTTTTTGTTGTATTCTACTGAGGCCGTTCGGGTAATTTCTCGGCAGCGTGCCCCGAACGGTGCGGCCCCGGTTGTTCCTCCTGGGGGTGCTCGCTCAGCCGCTCGGGTCACTCCGGGCGGCTTTTTTCATTTGGGCGGCGGCTTGCCAGCGCGAGCGATGGTGGTACCCTACTGGCACCGTCCGCGCGGCTTAGTTTAGCTCCCAAGCAGGCTCCGCGAGCGGTGCTCCCCCGGCGTGCCTGCATGCTCCGCCGGGGTTTGCTTATGGGGCCTAATCGACTGTTCCTCAATAATCGATAAATCCTATGGAGCCATCATCGTATGTATAGCCCCAAATAAAGCGTCCATTATCCCGCGCCAGAAATAACGCCCGAATCAAATTGGGATCGTCCGTGACACCAACCTGGTTTGCGTTCGCACCCGGAGCCTTGTAGGCAAAGACCAGCCCGGTTGAATGGTAAATGCGCAAGCGAGCGATGGAACCTGACCACGCGCCTCCAAGCGACGGAGGCGGAGTGTCTAAGAACTTCGGGTCTGAGATGCTGATGCCAGGTGTTCGGTTGGCAGCCCGGCCGATTTTGGTCCCCTTGGCCATCTCAGTCCTCCGCATGGTTAGTAGGTTTGCAGATCGCCAATGGGACAGTATCAAACGCGAATTATACTGCGCCCCAGCCCTTCGGCAAATGCTCTTGCATCACTAGCGCACGGTTGCGCAGCCGAATGCGCGCCTTGGGATATTGCTCGATTGTGGCTCGAACTTTGACTTTACACCGCCGCAAAGTCGCACGATCATTGCCATGGTCGCAGATACTCGACGGGGGAGCTCCCGGGGGTCGAGCAGACAAAGTCACCGCGTGCTCGAATCGACGAGATTGACCCACTCCGCGGCGCGAATGTCGGCAGCTGCCGGCTTCGCGGACTGGGGAACCAAACCTGCGATCTCCGAAATAAGGGTTTTAATCGGAGATCAGCATGGACACCCCAGCGGAATTTCGTAAACACGCAGCCGACTGCGAAAAGATGGCCAAAGCGTCGAAAGACCGCGAAACCAAGGCAGTATGGAAACGCATGGCTGAGAGATGGGTCGTGTGCGCCAAGTTGGCGGAGGACCAGGACTCGTTTCAGCGTCGGCAGGTCGAGGAGAGCCGCTCGAAGCCGCATCGGCGCCCGCCGCAATCCCTGGAAGCAATCGCCCCGTAAATCGGGCCCACAGCGTCGACTCGCTGGACCCGGCACAGGACACGCTGGCCTCAGATCGACAAGCCGCGCCCCGTCCCGAGCCTACAGGTCACCGTGATGGCACCGTGGGGCAGAGCCGGTCAAATGCCGTAGGTGACAGCCGCTCGCCCGCGGAGCCGCGTGTGGAATGGAAGGGCCCAGGTGGTAACGGCGAGGCGCCGGGCCTTTTTTGTCCCAAACCTTGGTCGGCCAGATTTCCGAAGGTACTGGCAACCGAGAAAACGGGTCAGTTGTTAGGCTGAATGGACTCAAGCGATCCGCGGCTTAGACTCAGACCCCTACCGCGCAACACAGAAGTACTCAATTGGGCGAAGGACACCTGAAGGGAGGATCACTCATGCTCGATTTGCCGGGCACCAGCGAATCGCCCACCGGCCACGGCCGGGTGCCTTC
>WNFX01011683.1_pt1 | contig 11289 bp, 8 predicted proteins | sample 5400111 | NCBI WGS metagenome assembly WNFX01 (sample SAMN13153363, study PRJNA577476) | soil metagenome | isolation source: 40 cm soil or saprolite under grassland replicate 1 | place: USA:California | collected 2016-06-15
GGCTGCTGGCCCTTGCCGCCCTGGTGATCGCGGTCGGGGCGAGCCTGGTCTTGCCGGTCGCCGGCACGGCCGCGGCCCTTTTCGTGATCGCTGCCCTCCGCGCCGGCGACCGGGCGCAGAGCGGTCTGGCCGTCCGCCGCAGCGCTCGCGGACCGCGGCCGACAGACGCGCTGCTTGTCGCGCTGTCCGCGCCGTGGACACTGGCCCGCTCGCTGCTTGTGACGGTGGCGCTGGCCCCGTTCCTGCTGCTGGCCGCGGGGCTGGTCGCCATCGCGGCGATCATTGTGATGCGTGGCTCACCGCTGGCACTGGTCGGTGCCTACGGCGCGGGGGTCTACGTGACGCTCAACTGCCTCGGCCCAGGCTCACGCCGCCCCCGCCGCCAGCTCAACCGCGCTTTCAATGCGATCGCGGCGTCGCGGGTGTCGGCGTTCACCGCGATGGTGGTGCTTGGCGCCCTGGCCGCCGCGATGGTTTCGCTGGCGCTGCTGAGAGCGCCCGTGTTCTGGCCGGTGCCCGATCCGACCAGCTTGCTGGCCCACCTTCCAGGTGCTGGCACGGCCCACGGAACTTTCGTGCGGCTGCGTCATCTGGGCCATGGCTGACGGGACACGCTCACATATCGTGACGCGCACTGCGGTCGCCGGTAACTACCGGGTGGTAACCTAGCGGGCGGCGGGGGAGCCATGCCTGCCTGCCGGATCGGCCCCCGATGCCGGAGGCACGTGTGGCGTTTGACAGGCTTGGGTGCGAGCGCACCGGACTCGGCCGCCGCTCGCGGTGCGCACCGTGACCACTTCCAGCGCAGGGAGGTCGTCCGTCGGCCATGAACATTGTTGTGTGCGTCAAGCAGGTCCCCGATACGTGGGCCGAACGAAAGCTGAACCCCTCCGATTCAACCTTGGATCGTGAGTCCGTCGACGGGGTCATGAATGAGCTGGACGAGTACGCCGTCGAGGAAGCGCTGCAGCTGTCCGAGGCCCACGGGGGCGAGGTCACCGTGCTGACCATGGGCCCGGAGAAGGCGGCCGAGACGATTCGTAAGGCCCTGTCCATGGGTGCCGACAAGGCCGTGCACCTGGTGGACGACGGGCTGCACGGCAGCGACGCGGTGGAAACCTCTTACGCGATCGCCCAGGTGCTGCGGAAGATCGGTTTTGACGTGGTCATCCTCGGCTCAGAGTCGACCGACGCCCGCACGGGCGTGCTGGCCGCCATGCTCGCTGAACAGCTCTCCCTGCCGCAACTCTCGCTGGCGAGCAAGGTGGAGATCGACGGGACGGTTATTCGCATCAATCGCCAGACCGACTACGGCTACGACAAGGTAGAGGCGACGATGCCGGCGGTGATCAGCGTGGTTGAGAAGATCAACGAGCCGCGTTATCCCTCGTTCAAGGGGATCATGGCCGCGAAGAAGAAGCCCGTCACCAAGCTCACTGTCGCGGACGCGGAGATTGACCCGGTGAAGGCAGGTCTTGGCTCCGCGCCGACGCAGGTCGCCAGCTTCGCGGAACGGCCGCCCCGGCAGGCCGGGGTGATCGTGAAAGACGAGGGCGACGGCGGCGCCAAGGTGGCCGGCTATCTCGTGTCGCAGAAGTTCATTTAGCCGGTTCCATGATCGCGGGTGAGCGAGCTCACGTGCCGGAAATCCACCGCGATCGTGGGCCATCGCGCGTCAGCGTGACGCGCCAGTGAATGGAGAACCATGGCAGAGGTTCTGGTGCTCGCCGAGCACGCGAGCGGCGAGGTCAAGAAGGTAACCCTTGAGCTGCTGACGCTGGCCAGGCGGTTCGGCGAGCCCGCCGCTGTGTGGGTCGGCGAACGAGCCGAAGCGAGCATAGCCAAGCTGTCGGAATTCGGTGCCGCCAAGGTTTACGTGGCCGGCGACGCCGAGTTCGATCAGTACGTCGTGGCGCCGAAGGCGGCGGTGCTCGCCCATCTGGTCGCCGAGAAGTCCCCCGCGGCGGTGCTCGTCGCCGCCACACCGGAGGGCAAGGAGGTCGCGGGCAGGCTGGCGATCAAGATCGGTTCTGGTGTGCTGACCGACGCGGTGGGGGTGGGCGAGGGCCTGACGGCCGAGCAGTCGATTTTTGGCGGCGCCATCGTTGTGCAATCCCGCGTGCGCGAGGGCGTGCCGGTGATCGCCGTGCGGCCCAACTCGGTCACGCCGGAACCCGCGGCAGGCGCGGCAGCCGTCGAACCGGTCGCGCTGACCCTCCCGGACAGTGCGAAGAGCGCGAGGATCACCGAGCGCGTCGTGGCGCAGCGCGGCGAGCGGCCCGATCTCACCGAGGCGGCGATCGTCGTCTCCGGCGGGCGGGGCGTTGGCAGCGCGGACAACTTCGCGCTGATCGAGAAGCTCGCCGACACGCTGGGGGCAGCGGTGGGCGCATCCCGGGCCGCGACCGATGCCGGGTGGTACCCCCACCAGTTCCAGGTGGGCCAGACGGGGAAGACCGTGTCGCCCCAGCTGTACGTGGCGATCGGGATCTCAGGTGCCATCCAGCACCGCGCGGGAATGCAGACCTCGAAGACGATCGTCGTGGTCAACAAGGATCAGGAGGCGCCGATCTTCGAGCTCGCCGACTTCGGCGTGGTCGGTGACCTGTTCAAGGTGGTGCCGCAACTCGTCGAGGAAATTGAGAAGCGAAAGTAGGCGGCGCGTACCAGACGTAGGGCGGCTGAGCGCGCAGCAAGCCGCCTTGGCGGTCACCGCCGAGGCACTGCCGACAGGGACCCTATCCGGAGGGGGTCTCGCTCGGCAGGCGCCGCAGATCTTCGGCGGTAAGCTCGCCGGTCGAGATCAGCAGCGTGGCGAGATCCTCAAGTGCCCGGGGCCCGCGAAGGCCAGGGACGCCAAGGCGCGCATACCTGTCGCGGATGTTCTCACAGCGCTTGGCCACCGCGTGCGGCTGCCAGCCGATCCGCTCCGCGGCCTCCTTCGCGGTGCGGGGGGCGGGCGCACCGGTGTGCCGCCATGTCAGGTACTCCTCGAACCGTGCCGCGAGCACCAGCCGGTCGGATTCGGTGAGCGGGGGCCGGTACCGGGTACTTGTTACGAGGTGCTCACCGGTGCCTGGCCGGGTCGCCGATGGGGCGTCCGGGTCGCCAGGCTCGGGCAGGTCGTCGAGATCGGGCAGGCGGAGCCGCAACGTGTAGTCGCCATGTACACCATTCAGCCGCACCTTGGCGTGCCATAGCTGCACAGGTATCTGCATTCCCGGCGGCAGGTCGACGCGGAATCCGCGGTCGCCGGACACATAGAGCAGGGACGACTTGCTGTCGTTGTGCAGCCACCACGCCCCGTCGTGGTACGTGAGGCTCCCAGCCGAGCGAGACAGGCCGCGGTCCTCGGCGGGTAACGCCGCCGAACACGTGGGTGCCCTGCCGAATGTGAACGTTTCACCCGGCCGCACACGCCACGTCCGCGATTCATACATCACCAACAGCAGCATGGCCCGCCTTGTCCTCCTACGCGAAGGTAGGCGTGCGTCACCCGCGCGTCAACGCCGATAACCAAACAGCGACCGGCCGGTGACCGGGCCACCCGCGACCACGGGGTTTCCTGGCTTAGGCGGCAGCACTCGCGCAGGCGTGGAAAACCGGTGCCAGGCGGGTACGGGCCGTGGGGACGACGTCGCGCAACCCCGGCTAGGCTGAGGCCGTCATGGGGTATCTCGATGACTCAGCGGAATACGGTCCAGGGCCGGCGCCTGGTTCTGTCGCGTACCTGGATCACGCGGCGACGACGCCGATGGTGCCCGAAGCGCTGGCGAGCATGACCGCTGAGCTCCCCTGGGTCGGCAACCCGTCGTCGTTGCACAACGCCGGCCGCCGCGCGCGGCGGGTGGTCGAGGAATCCCGCGAGCAGATCGCCGCCGCGCTCGGCGCCAGGCCCAGCGAAGTAATCTTCACCAGCGGCGGCACCGAGGCCGACAACCTAGCGGTCAAGGGATTGTTCTGGGCCAGGCAAGCGGCAGATCCGCGCCGTCGGCGGGTGCTGGTCGGCGCGGCCGAGCATCATGCGGTGCTTGATTCCGTGCGATGGCTCGCCGAGCAGCACGGAGCCCAGCCCGGCTGGCTGGAGGTCGATGCGTGCGGCCGCGTGCGGCCCGAGGTCCTGCGCGCGGCGATCGAAGCCGATCCGGACAGCGTGGCGATGGTCAGCGTCATGCGCGCGAACAACGAGGTGGGCACCGTCGCACCGGTGGCCGAGCTCGCCGCGATCGCGCATGAGTACGGGATCTGGTTCCACACCGACGCGGTCCAGGCCGTGGGCCAGCTGCCGGTCGATTTCGCCGCGTATGGCGCTGACGCGATGACCGTCACCGGCCACAAGATCGGCGGCCCGGTGGGCGCCGGGGCGCTGCTGCTCGGCCGCGGCGTCGAGCCCGTGCCCGTGCTGCACGGCGGCGGGCAGGAACGCGACGTGCGGTCGGGCACCCTCGATACTCCGGCGATCGCGGCATTCGCGACCGCGGTCCAGCTCGCCGCCGAACGTGAACCTGAGCACGCCAAGCACCTCGCGGGGCTGCGGGACGACCTCATCCGCCAGGTGCGCGCCGCGGTACCCGACGCCATTCTGAACGGCGATGACCCTGGACCTGGACGGCTGCCGGGGAACGCGCACTTCTCGTTCGACGGGTGCGAGGGCGATGCGCTGCTCATGCTGCTCGACGCGAAGGGCATCGCGTGTTCGACCGGGTCGGCGTGCACCGCCGGCGTGGCCCAGCCCAGCCATGTGCTGCTCGCGATGGGCGCCGGGGAAGCCCGCGCCCGGGCGTCGCTGCGGTTCTCGCTCGGCCACACCTCGTCACAGCAGGACGTGGACGCGGTGGGCGCGGTGATAGCCGAGGTGGTCGAGCGGGCCCGCCGGGCGGGCGCCAGATAGCCTCATCGGAAACGGCGCTGGAGCGGTGCGCATGTCGGCAATCGCCGCGCGCCTAATACCCTCGGATGTGATGACCCACATGCGCGTGCTCGCCGCCATGTCCGGCGGCGTCGACTCCGCCGTTGCCGCCGCGAGAGCGGCCGACGCCGGCCACGAGGTGACCGGCGTTCATCTCGCGCTGTCCGCGAACCCGTCCTCGTACCGCACCGGCGCGCGCGGGTGCTGCACGCTGGAGGATGCCAGGGACGCGCGCCGCGCCGCGGACGTGATCGGCATCCCGTTCTACGTGTGGGACATGGCGGAGCGCTTCGACCGGGACGTCGTGCAGGACTTCGTCGCGCAGTACGCGGCGGGCCGCACCCCTAACCCCTGCCTTCGCTGCAACGAGAAGATCAAGTTTGCCGCGGTGCTCGACCGGGCGCGGGCGCTCGGTTTCGACGCGGTGTGTACCGGCCACCATGCCCGCCTGGACGGCGGAGTGCTGCGGCGCAGCGCCGACCACGCCAAGGACCAGTCTTATGTGCTTGCCGTGCTGACCAGCGATCAGCTCGCGCACGCGATCTTCCCGCTCGGCGCCAGCACGAAAGCGCAGGTGCGGGCGGAGGCGGCGCAGCGCGGGCTGGCCGTGGCGGACAAGCCGGACAGCCACGATGTGTGCTTCATCTCCGACGGCGACACGCGGGCGTTCCTGGCCCGCAGGCTCGGCGCCGCGCCAGGCAACCTGGTGGACACGAGCGGGCAGGTGGTGGGCGGCCACGACGGGTCCTATGGGTTCACCGTCGGCCAGCGCAGGGGGCTGCGGATCGGGCGCCCCGCGCCGGACGGACGGCCGCGCTACGTGCTGGACATCGAGCCGGTCTCAGGTACGGTCACGGTCGGCCCGGCCGAGGCCCTCGACATCACGCAGATCGCCGCCGAGCGCCTGGTGTGGAGCGGCTGCCCGCCGCTTCGCGCTCCCCGCGAGTGCCTGGTCCAGGTGCGCGCGCACGGCGAGGCCTACCCGTGCACGGCCGGCCCGGACGGCGAGGTGCTGCGGATCAGGCTGCATGAGCCGGCCCGCGGCGTGGCGAAGGGTCAGGCGGCCGTGCTCTACGACGGTGGCACCGTGCTCGGATCCGGGACGATCGCGGGAACCGCCTCACCTTGGTGACGCTTTCGGTTTGCCCGTACGTGCGCGCCATGCCGAGATCCCGGGAGGTGTGTGATGCCGTCGTTCCGCTGCCGCCAAGGGCTTACCGATCCAGTTTTCGGTTGAATCGCCAGTCAAATTGCAGAGCGGCAGCCACTTTCTGTGATCCGCCACGAAGAAGAGCGTCCGCCGCGTTCATAACCGCTAGAGCCGCATTGGGAAGGACGCTCCACGGCGGAGCGAGTCCGCCGCATTTGAAACGGTTATGCGCGGCAGGCCCTGATAACTCTGGGGCAGAAGCTTCCGAGCGCGGAATATGAGGCCGGCTGTGCCCCAGGACGAGCGGCAGCTCATCCTCCGGCCGGGGCGCCGCTGCAGGCGAGCTGCGCCAACGCGTTTATTTGCCCAATGCGAAACATTTGCTCGAGGCAAGCAGCCGGGCGCATGTTGGCGGAACGCAGTAGAAACATGACATAAAGTCACCGCGATTTTCACCAGGTTTTCCAGCACGGGTCTCGACGCCCGGATGGCCGGATGTTAGCGTAAAGATCTTGAGGTGGGGTCGAACCGATAGCTAAACGCGCTCGCACGACGGCGCTTGGGGTTATGCACCGCTCCATTGGGGTCTGACTCCATGGAGGTACAAGATCATGCGCCAACCATCAATCGGAGATCCGGACCGCTGCATTATGCGGATAGCCGGGCGTTCTCGCCGCCGTCCGCGAGAGCGCAGTCCGCCCGTGCGCGCGCTGAAGTCTTAAGAAGCGTTCACTTCATGACCCAAACCCGCCGGCACGGGAAGTAGCACAAGCTCACACACCGTGCAAGGGGAGCAGTCTGATCATCGCCGGGGCCATGACGGAACGCCGGTTGCGTGCTCGCCGAGTTGCTGGGAGTGGGGGGGTGCGGAGTTGCGGCTGGTTGGGGGCGAGGAGTTGCCGCTGGTTGGACGCGCTGATGAACTCGCCTTCCTCTGCGAGGCAATCGTGGAGCGGGGCGGGGCGGTCGTGGCCGGGGCGGCGGGTGTGGGCAAGACACGTCTTGCCCACGAGGTTTCATCGGCGTTGGCCGGCTGGCACGTGGCGTGGGCAACGGCCACGCGGGCCGCCAGCGACCTGCCGCTCGGTGGCCTCGCGGGGCTAGGCCTGGCTGATGCCGGAATGTCAGTCCGGGGCCGGAGCGGCCTGCTGTCACGGTTGACGGCAATTCTGGCCGAGCGGGCCGGCGGTCTGCAGACGCTGGTTGTGGTCGACGATGCCCACCTGCTTGACGAGCTATCCGCGGCGCTCGTCCATCATCTGGCGACCTCTGGCGCGGCTGGGGTGCTGTTGACGCAGCGCACCAGCGAGCAGCCGCCGTCGGATGTGGTGTCCTTGTACAAGGACAGCACCGTCCCGTGGCTGGAGCTTGAGCCGCTTGGGCAGTCGGAGTTCGGCGCGCTCGCGTCAGCGGCGCTGGGCGGGGAAATCGAGCCGGACACGCTGCACCGCCTGTGGTCCGAAACGGCCGGGAACGTTCTGTTCTTGCGCGAACTCGTGGCCGACGCCGTGGAAGCCGGGACACTCGTTCAGCTCGGTGGGCTCTGGAGATGGGCACCGGATGGGACGGTCGGCCCCCGGCTGGCCGAGCTGGTCGCCGACCGTATGGGCCGGCTGGAGGGGGATCGGCGGCTCTTGGCCGAGCTGCTGGCGGTCGGCGAGCCGCTGGGCGCCGACCTGGTGCAGGGCCTGGTCTCCAGGACCGACCTCGCCGACGAGGAGCGGCGCGGAACGATCGTGGTCGAGGAGTCGGGCCGACGGGCCGAGGTGCGCCTGGCGTATCCACTGTTCGGCGAGGTGATTCGCTGGCCACCTGGCGCGTAGAGTCGGCCAGCGCGGTAGACGCCGGGCTGCTGACGCGGGCCGCGCACCGGGCCCGCGAGGTGTTCGACTCCGCACTTACGATGCGGCTGGCTCGCGCGTCTTTGGAGCTGGCTCCCTCATTCGAGGCCGGGCTGCTGTTTGGTGCCTCGCTCAGCGAGCTGGGGCGGTTCGACGAGGCGGCCGACGTCCTGCATCGCCTGGTCGGCGCGGAGCCGGACGGAACCGCCCATCAGCTGCTCGCGCGGGAGCGAGCCCTGGTGATGTTCCACGGTCCTGGTGGCTTGGCGGCCGCGCGGCGCGTTCTGGAGGAGGCCGAGGCGTCCGTGGACGACCCGGTGCGGCGGCTGCTCGCGCGCGCCGACCTGGCCCACCTCCTCGCGTACGCAGGGCTGTTCGCTGAGGCACTTGCCATTGGCGGCCCGCTGATCGCGCCTGGCATGGACGTGCGGGTGCGGCTGCGGTCTCTTTCCCCGGTAGGGGCGTGCATGGTGTTCGCTGGCCGGGCGGAGCAGGTGCTGGCGTTGTGCGACGAGCTTGAACCGGCAGCTGCTCGCCTGCGCGAGGAATTGCCTCAGGCGGTCGGCTGGGTGTGGACAACGCGGACCAACGCGCTCGTCCTGGCGGGCCGGCTCAACGAGGCGACCGCGGTTCTCACCCGGCCGCTCGAGCCCGGCGCGGCTCCGATCGTGGGGGACGGCGACCTCGCTTATGCGCGCACGAAGCTGGGCCGGGCGCTGTTGCTGCAGGGCCGGCCGGGCCGCGCCCTGCAGCAGCTCACCGGAGCCGCCGCTGCGCTGCGCGTGAACGAGCCTGTCGGATGCCTCGTGTGGTGTTTGTCGCTTGCCTCCGAAGCCCACGCGCTACTCGGCCAGCGGGTGGAGGCGGCCCGGCTGGCAGCCGAGGCGAGGGCGCGACGCTCAAGTGGATTCGCTGTCTTCGACGGCGACGCCGCCCGGGCCCGGGCCTGGGTCGCGGCCGTGGCCGGCGAGCGAACCCCGGCCATCAGCCAGCTCGTGACCGCGGCCGACGAGCAGGAGAGCCGGGGCCAGCCCGCCTACGCGTTGTTCGCTCTCCACGACGCCCTTCGCCTCGGCGCGAAGCATGTAGCCGCGCGGCTCGAGACCCTCGCCGCGGCCCTGGACGGGCCGTGGCCGGCCGCGGCAGCCATGCATGCGCGCGGGGTGCGCACCGGCAATGCGGCATCCCTGGAGGATGCGGCCGAGACCTTCGCCGCCCTCGGCGCGAGCCTGGTGGCAGCCGAGGCTGCCACCAGAGCATCGTTGCGGTGGGCGGCATCGGGCGGTGCGACTCGTGCGGTGGCGGCACGGGCCAAGGCCGCCCGCTTCTCTCCGGCTGAGTCCGGCCGCGAGATCACGTTCGTCCCGCCGCTGGCCGAGACGCCCGGCTTTGCCGTGCTGACCCGGCGGGAGCAGGAAGTTGCGACCCTGGCGTGCCATGGTCTGTCCAACGCCGAGATTGCCCGGCGCCTGGTTCTTTCTGTGCGGACCGTCGAAAGCCATCTCTACTCTTCGTACGGCAAGCTCGGCGTCGGAGATCGTGCTGAGCTGGCCGCTGTCCTCGAATCTCAGTAGCCGGCAACGCCCTCCACCGTAAAAGATCAGTGGATCACTACTGAGGGTCCTGCCCATGGCTCGCCCTATGGTCGGCATGTAGGCCATGCGCAGGCCGGGAGTCATCTGCGCACGGTGTTGAAGATCATGCGCAAGCTATCCGCTCCGGGCTCAGGCGGCCAGGTCAATGGAGACCGGCCGGCCTGCCGCGGGTGGCCGCATTCGTGCGAATCAGCGGCGACGCCGATGCGCCGGTCACGGGCTGACGCCCACAGTGACCAGATGCCACGACCGAGTGCCACCCCGCCCGTGCGCTTGCGGATGCTCCGTGAGAGGGGTGAGCGATAGAAGGGCTCCGTCCGGAACGTGAAGTCGTCACCCACCTGGGTGAAAGCAAGAGGAGGAACGAATGCGACGACTCCTATTTTTGATCATAGGCGCTTTCGCGGCGGTAGTGGTTGCCGCCGCGCCCGCGCTCGCCGACAGCCCGCACTTCATCAGCGAGGGAACCGCCAGCATCGACAGCTCTGGTGCCTACGTCGTCACCCACTTCAAGGAAGCCGGGCTCGGCAACACCGCGACGACTGAGGCGATCACCCTCTCAGCCACTGCGACGGCGACCTACCTCTGTGTCAACGGCGGCGGTAACCACCCCAAAGCCGCGAACAAACAGTCGGTGACCTCGCCGGTCAGCAATACCGCCAACTTCTCCGTTCGCAATGGGCAGACCACCGGCAGCCTCTCGGTCGGACCGCCCGCCGCGGGGCCGTTCACTCCGCCATGCAGTCCGCCGCAGACGGTCGTACTCGCATTCGTCTCATACACGAATGTTGAACTGATCGGGCTGGCAGGTGACACCTCACCGGAGCCCGACCTCAGCGCGTGCCTTGTGACCGGGAGCCTAGCCACTGCAGGCTGCCCCTAGCAGCTAGCCAACAACCTGTCGCGCCGGGGACGGCAAGTCCCCGGCGCGACATCGTCACCGGCTCGGTTCGCCTGCACCGGACGCTGCTGAAGCGATGCAGCGGTGAACCCGCGGGCGCATATCATTCCCGATACTGCCGGGCGCAGACTCTAAGCTCAGCGGTGTGGCAGATCAACAGTCATCAGCGTTTCCTTGGCCGCCCGCCAGCGCCACCGGCGTCGGTTCGATGCCTGGCACCGACCCGGCGGAGTCACTCCGGGTTGTCCTCGGCGAGCTGCCGGATCTCCCGTACCTCCCTGAGCTCCCCGCCCGCGGTGCCGGCGCCGACCTGACCGGGCGGACCGCCGCGCTGCTCGTGGACATCCCGGTCGAGACGACGCCGTCCGGCTGGCGCGTCACCGCTAGGGAAGGTCGTGACCTCCGCCGCGCCCGCAGCTTCCTGGCCCGCGACCTGGACACCCTCGAGGAGATCGCCGCCGGTTATCAGGGCCCGTTCAAGATCCAGGTGTGCGGGCCGTGGACGCTCGCCGCCACGATCGAGCTCGCGGCCAGCCAGAATCCCGTGCTCGGGGACGCGGGGGCGGCGCGGGATCTGATCGCGTCGCTGGCCGAGGGCGTCGCCGCGCATGCCGCCGATGTGGCCAAGCGCCTGCCCGGCGCGCGGCTGCTGGTCCAGCTCGACGAGCCCGCCCTGCCTGGTGTGCTCGCGGGCGCCGTGCCCACGGCCAGCGGCTGGGGACGGCTGGCACCCGTGGATGGACCCGTCGCGCAGGAGGCGCTCCGCGGCGTGATCGACGCGGTGGCGCAGCCGTTCGGGATCGTGCATTGTTGCGCCCCGTCGGTGCCGCTGCGGCTCATCGGCGGGGCCGGCGCACGCGCCGTGTCCTTCGACCTCAGCCTGGTGCGGCAAG
>WNFX01006310.1_pt1 | contig 11288 bp, 10 predicted proteins | sample 5400111 | NCBI WGS metagenome assembly WNFX01 (sample SAMN13153363, study PRJNA577476) | soil metagenome | isolation source: 40 cm soil or saprolite under grassland replicate 1 | place: USA:California | collected 2016-06-15
GGGGTCGGAACCTTCCAGCAGGGCGCGCATCCAGCCTTCAAACCACGACCGGGACGCAAGCGGCCCCGGTGGATCGGTGTCGGATGTTTCATCAAACAACATCGCCACAAAACGATCCACGTTGTCAGCAAGCGCATCGAAGTCGACGTAATCGAGCTCCTGGCTTGGTTGAACGCACAGCCACAGCTCTTTGTGGTCGTCGTGTAACGCGTCGGCGAACTTGTCGATGAATTTGGTGATGTCTTTTTTGTAAGCCGGGTCGATTTGCTGCCAATCGACCACCACGCCCGAAGCTTTCGCCGTACGCAAAACGGAAAGCACACGTTCGATAAACTGATCCTGCCGTTTCGCAGGCCCATGCGCGAGGTTCTCAATCGCTTCCGGCTGCCAGATGTCACCGACCTGGTTCGTCAGTAATGGCATCAAGGCGATCCCCTTATTCGCGGCCAGCTTTGACACACGGGTGTCGGCATCGATTTGCACGTCGCCCATGCCATCGATGACGGTCATCCATTCCGGGCAAACGTGCGTAATCTGCGCCGCGTGCTGTTGGAGGGACGCGTAGCTATACGGATCCCCATTGATGTAAAATGCAAGTCGCACTTCGTTGTTGGGCGGTTTCTTCCGCGGCCGTGGCGAAAGCGTTGGCACTGTGCCTGCCAGCTTTTTTGCCGCCTGTCGCGCCGCCCCAAATTTCTGCCAAAGCAGCGAGCTCGGCGACAACTGGCCAGCCGGATTTTCCTTTTGCAGCGCTTTCAATTGACCTTTCAACTGCCGCAGCGAAAACGGCACATTCATTTGCGGCGTCACAAAAAGCGTCTGAACGAACAGCACCGTCGCGAGGAAAAACAACACACCGCCGATCAGCAGAATCAGACGCAGACGCGGCCAGCGTTTACCGCTGGGATCGGAGAAAACGAATGGCGTAACTTGTTCCGGAGGAAATTCGGGCATGGAGTGCCTATAATCGCCCAGGCGCGGAAATAAGAAAATCCGATTCTCTCACTTCGTATTTGGGTTTGTCGGCCTTCCGATGGTCGGGCGGATTGGAGGCGCTGCCGGGAGGTAGGTCGCCTCGCCCTTGAAGGGAGAAGGGGAGGGCGAGAGTAACTTAACGGCGACTAACCCTTGCGCTCGAACCCCTTGTCCTCTCCCCTTGGCCAAAGAGGGAGGCGAGAAAGTACAACGGCGCGTGGTCGTGCAATGAGAGAATTCACTTGGTTGCAAATCAAACGTCAAACATCGAACATCGAACATCGAGATGCACATCGAGCCAGATACATTGCCCACTGGACACGCAGGCATCGCTGTGCGTTTTAAAAAAGGTCCTACGATTCACTCGAGCGCCTGGATTGTCCCGGGCGCGACAGTAATTGGGGACGTTACCTTGGAGGAAGAATCGAGCGTTTGGTACGGCGCGGTTCTGCGCGGCGACATCAATCGGATCATTATCGGAGCGCGCTCGAACGTTCAGGACAACGCCGTCGTGCATCTCGACACAGATTATCCCACGATGGTGGGCGAACTGGTCACCATCGGCCACAGCGCCATCGTGCACGCGTGCAAGGTCGATAATGAAGTGCTCGTAGGAATGGGCGCAATTCTTCTCGATGATGTCGACGTCGGGGCGCGCTCAATCATCGGCGCAAACGCGCTCGTCATAAGCGGTATGAAAATTCCGCCCGGCTCGCTAGTGCTCGGGTCGCCAGCGAAGATTCGGCGACAACTTACGCTCGATGAGCAGAAGGACATCGCGCGGTGGGCGTGGAGCTACGTTGAAACGGCGAAGCAGTTTCGCGAATTTTGTTAAGCGCAAAATTGTGGGGCGTCTATGTCAGACGCCTTCTACAGTCCGGCGTTTTCCTACAGTCCATTCCCAACTGGCAGGCGTTCTCGCGCAATAATTCGGCTGCGCGTTTCATGTTCTCTTGCTGACTCATTCCCGGTCGCGCGTTCTCGTAAACGGCATCGAAAATTCCGCGGACCTCTGGATCATTCGCCGCGCGACCGACAATTGCGAAAACACACTTCCCGAATTTCCGCGCCAGCCGCGCCACGCCTGCAGGTGTTTTTCCCTCGAGGGTCTGGCGATCCAAACATCCTTCTCCAGTAATCACGATGTCCGCAGCTTTGATTTTCGCTTCGAGCCCGACCGCTTGTGCGACAACATCAAATCCCGGCCGAATTTTAGCGCCGCAAAAACTCATCAACCCAAATCCAAGTCCGCCTGCCGCGCCAGCGCCGGGCATACCCCGATAATCAAAGCCAAATTCTCCGGCCACCACATCAGCGAGCCTCGTCAGCGCACGGTCCAAAATATCGAGCTCATTCTTGCTCGCGCCTTTCTGCGGACCAAACACACGCGTCGCGCCGTTCTTTCCGAGCAACGGATTCTTCACATCGACCGCCGCGATGATTTTCGGTAATGCCAAGTTTTTCGGCTTCTCGATCCCGTTAAGCTCAAGTAAATCCGTGACGCGCAGCTGCTCGTGATCATGCTCTTGCTCGAATCGAAAACCCAAAGCGCGCGCCATGCCGAAGCCACCATCGTTTGTGGCGCTGCCGCCAAGACCGATGATGATTTGATCTGCGCCCTGACGCGACGCGTCCAAAATCATTTCGCCAACGCCATACGTAGTGGCGAGGTCCGGGTTGAGCTCAGTAGCCATTAAACGCTTCATTCCAGCGGCCTCGCTCATCTCCATCACCGCGAGCTTCTCGCTTCCGATCCAGCCGAAGCGGGCAGCGATCTCACGCCCGAGTGGATCGTGCGCTTTGCATTGCAACCAGGAACAGCCGCGTGCACTGCAAACCGCTTCCGCCGTTCCCTCGCCGCCATCCGCCATTGGCACAATTTCGATGTGCGCATCGGGCCGCACGTCCCGCAGTCCTTTCGCGATGTTTTCCGCAACCTCGCGCGCATTCAGTGCGCCTTTGAATTTGTCTGGGGCGATCAAGATTTTCATCGTTCCCTGAACAGCCTAGACGCCGGCCAGTGAGCAATCGAAAATCGGCAATCGGCAATCGAAAATGAACTCACTCCCACTCGATGGTGCTGGGCGGTTTACTTGAGATGTCGTAACAGACGCGGTTGACGCCTTTGACCTCGTTGCTGATGCGGCTCGAGATGCGTGCCAGCAATTCGTAGGGAAGTCGAACCCAGTCAGCAGTCATGCCGTCCTGGCTCTCGACGATGCGAAGGACGACCGTGTTTTCGTACGTTCGTTGGTCGCCCATGACGCCGACTGATTGCACGGGTAGCAAAACGGCAAATGATTGCCAAACTTTGTAATACCAATCGGCGGCTTCCATTTCACTTTGCACAATCGTGTCCGCCTCGCGCAAAATGGATAATCGCTCGGGCGTGACTTCACCAAGAATGCGAACGGCGAGGCCCGGGCCGGGGAAAGGCTGGCGATAGACAACCTCCTTCGGCAAACCGAGCTGCAAGCCTGCCTGGCGCACTTCGTCTTTAAATAACTCGCGCACGGGCTCGACCAGTTCGAAATGCATTTTCTCCGGCAGCCCGCCGACGTTGTGATGGCTCTTGATTACCTGCGCGGGATTGCCTCCGATCGATACACTCTCAATCACATCAGGATAGAGGGTGCCTTGCGCGAGAAATTTGTAACCACCGTGTTTCCGATCGCCGTTTCTTCGGTCTTGCTCGAGCAATTCCTCGGTCGCGTGTTGAAATACTTCAATGAACTCGTTGCCGATCAGTTTTCGCTTGGTTTCGGGATCGGTCACGCCTTTAAGCAGCGCAAGAAAACGTTCGCTGGCGTCCACGTATTTCAAACGCACATGGAAATTCTCGCCGAAAACGCGCTGCACGATTTCTTCCTCGCGCGCGCGAAGCAGTCCGTTGTTCACAAAAATACAAGTAAGCTGGTCGCCGATTGCCTTGTGCAGCAGCGCAGCGGTGACTGAAGAATCGACGCCGCCGCTCAACCCGAGCACCACCTTTTGATCGCCGACCTGTTTCCTGACGCGGGCGCAAGCCTCTTCGATAAAGGAGCCCATCGTCCAGTCCATGGCGCAGTGGCAGATGTGATACACAAAATTTTGCAGGACCTCCCGGCCGCGCGGCGTGTGCGCGACTTCCGGATGAAATTGCAATCCGTAAAGTTTGCGTTGCGGATCCTCCACGGCGGCGAAGTCGCAACCTTGAGTCGTCCCGACGGCAACAAAACCTTTCGGCAAGGCCGTCACTTCGTCGCCATGGCTGTTCCAAACGTCAAGCTGATTCCCTAATCCTTCGAAAAGTTCCGATCCATTCCTGATGTGCAACATGCCAGCGCCATATTCGCGTCGGCCGGTGAACACGACCTCACCACCAAGACGATGCGCCATCAACATCAGCCCGTAACAAATTCCCAGAACGGGAATGCCTAGCGAAAAAATCTGTGGGTCGATCTGCGGGGCGCCTTTGTCATAGACACTGGCTGGTCCGCCGGAAAGAATCAGCCCATTCGGTTTCAGCGCAGCGATTTCAGCGGCTGGCGTGTCGAAGCGAACAATCTCCGAGTACACCTGACACTCGCGAATTCGCCGGGCGATGACCTGGGTATACTGCGACCCGAAATCGAGGATGAGAATTTTCGAGTGCGTTGAGCCGGCTGCCATCTTCGCGCGCTACGGATGAGTTTGCGGAACGCTATGCTCTGCGGCCGGATCGTCGGGCGATCGCGCCATCGGTCCAAGCGTCCCCTGACCAGTCACGCCGCGCTCCAATTGCCCTTGCACTTCCCCCGTCGTTCGTTGTTCCAGCGGATCAGCGCAGCCTCCGAGAGCCAGCCATGCGATCACGAACAAGATCGGCATGCGTTTCATCTGCTTATTCTAAGAACGAAGTGTTGCATTGCAAGAATGCTGGATCGTTGAAGGGTTGAAGCGATGAACAGTTGAAGTGGTGGATAGGTAGATTTCTCGTTGCCGCTTCAACGTTTTAACTGTTTAACGCGCGATGATTCCACCGGAACTTTTGCTGCAGGGCTATCGGCTCGGTGTTTTTCCCATGGCGATGGAGGATGACTCGATCGAATGGTTTTCGCCCGACCCACGCGCCATTCTGCCCTTGGAAGATTTTCATGTGCCTCACGCGTTGCGGCGTGTGCTGCGCAAGAAAATGTTTGAAACGACAATCAACAAGGCGTTTTCGGAAGTGATTGAGGCCTGTGCGAAACGCAAAGATACGTGGATCAATCATGAAATTATCGAGAGCTACAAGCGGCTGCATGAGCTCGGCCACGCGCATTCCCTTGAAGCCTGGAAGCAAGGCAGGCTAGCCGGCGGTCTTTATGGTGTGGCGGTGGGCGGCGCGTTTTTTGGGGAGTCGATGTTTCATCACGTGACCGATGCCTCCAAAATTGCGCTCGTGGCGCTGGTGGATCATTTACGCGCTCGCAAATTCGTGTTGCTGGACACGCAATGGCTGACTCCGCACCTGCAACAATTCGGCGGCATCGAAATTTCGCGAAACCATTACCTGCGTCTCTTGCGGAGGGCGGTGGAATTGCCACGGAAATTTCTTTGAAGCGGTTCATAAGTTGTAGCCACCGGCCTATGGCCGGTCCATGTCGGAGCTGATTTTGGAATTTGAAGACGGCCCACAGGGCTGCGGCTACAAGCGACCACAGCGAATTACCAAGAACCCCCCGGGCGCCATCGGTGCCAGTAATTGATAGTGACGGAATCTCGCCGATATTAGATGCGAAATGGTTGGTTGGATTTTAAAGAAGATTTTAGGGTCAAAGAATCAGCGCGAGCTCAGGCGGCTGATGCCGATTGTGTGCCGGATGAACGAGTTCGACGAGCAGTTCAAGAGCTTGTCTGACGAGGGGTTGCGCGCCAAAACCGCCGCGTGGAAGGCGGAGATCTCGGCGATTCCTGACTTGGAAGAGCAATGGAAGAAGCTGGATGAAATTTTGCCTGAAGCGTTCGCCGTCGTGAAAAACGCCGCACGCCGGCTGAAGGAGCGCAAACATAGTTTCACAGTATGCGATCAGCCGATGGTCTGGGACATGGTGCACTTCGACGTTCAGTTGCTTGGCGGAATCGTCTTGCACCGGGGCCGAATCGCTGAAATGGCGACGGGCGAAGGCAAGACGCTGGTGGCCACCTTGCCGCTTTACCTGAACGCGCTCACCGGGCGCGGCGCGCACCTGGTGACGGTGAACGATTACCTGGCGCGGCGGGACGCGGAATGGATGGGGCAACTTTATGATTTTCTCGGGCTAACGGTTGGCTGCATTCAACACGACCAAGAACCGGACGTCCGTCGCGAACAATACGCGATGGACATCACCTATGGGACGAACAGCGAGTTCGGTTTCGATTATCTGCGCGACAACGGGATGGCCACGACTCGCGAGCAACAAGTCCAGCGCGGCTATCATTATGCCATAGTCGATGAAGTTGATTCGATTCTGATCGATGAAGCGCGCACACCGCTCATCATCAGCGGACCGGCGACCATTTCTACTCATCAATACGACAAATGGAAACCGCTCATTGAGCAGTTGGTCCGGAAGCAAAACATGCTTTGCAATCGGCTCGCCAGCGAGGCGATCGAGAAATTTGAGCAGGGCGAAGTGGAGATCGGCGGCCGTCTCATGTTCAAAGTGAAGCTCGGGCAGCCGCGCAACAAACAGCTTTTGCGCTTGATGGAAGATCCGGACAAGCGGCGCGCCATCGATAAAGCCGAGCTTTCGTTCTTCCAGGACACGCGCAAGGAAGAACTGTTCCAGCTTAAAGAGGAACTGTTTTTTACGATCGACGAGAAATCGAATGAAGCCGATCTCTCCGAGCAGGGCCGCGTTTTTCTCAACCCGGATGATCCGAACGCCTTTGTGCTGCCGGATTTGATCAGCGAATTCACCGAGATCGATCTCGATCCAGATCTTCCACAGGAAGAGAAAGACAAGAAAAAAACGGAGCGCCAGGAACATTGCGACGCGCAGGCAGAGCGCATCCACAACATCTCACAGCTACTGCGTGCCTACTGCTTGTTCGAGAAGGACGTCCAGTACGTCATTGAAGATAACAAGGTAGTAATTGTCGATGAGTTCACCGGCCGCAAAATGCCGGGCCGCCGTTGGAGCGACGGATTACATCAGGCAGTCGAAGCGAAGGAAGGCGTCCAGATCGATCGCGAGACTCAAACTTTAGCGACGATTACGATCCAAAATTATTTCCGGCTTTATCAGAAGCTTGCAGGCATGACCGGCACTGCGGAAACCGAAGCCGCGGAGTTTCACGACATCTACAAGCTCGACGTAAATGTCATTCCGACCAATCGACCGGTGCGACGCACGGATAACAACGATCGTATTTACAAAACCCGGCGGGAAAAATACAACGCAGTGATTAAGGAGATCAGAGAATCTCACGCGAAAACTCAGCCGGTGTTGGTCGGCACGGTGAGCGTGGAATCATCCGAGTTACTCAGTCGAATGCTGAAGCGCGAGAAAATTCCGCACAACGTGTTGAACGCGAAATTTCACATGCAGGAAGCCGAAATCGTGCAGCGCGCCGGTCAACCAGGGACGGTCACGATTTCAACCAACATGGCCGGGCGCGGCACAGATATTAAGCTTGGCCCTGGCGTCATAGAAGCGGGCGGGCTAATGGTGGTTGGGACCGAGCGCCATGAAGCGCGTCGGATCGATCGACAATTGCGGGGGCGTTGCGCCCGACAGGGTGATCCGGGCAGTTCTCGCTTTTATGTCAGTTTCGAAGACGATTTGATGCGCAACTTCGGCGCAGCCGATCGGATGACGAGAATCATGGAGCGCTTCGGCCTCGAGGAAGGCCAGGAACTTGAGCATCGATGGCTTAATAAATCGGTCGAGACCGCGCAGAAACGCGTGGAACAACGGAACTATCTCGTTCGAAAACGGACGCTCGATTTCGATGACGTAATGAACATGCAGCGCGAGGTCGTCTACACCTACCGCAACGAAGTGATCGATTCCGAGGAGCCGCGCAAACTCATCTACGAAGTAATCGACGAAGCGGTGCCGGCGAAGGTGAAGGAATATCTCGACGTTGATGAACCCAACTACACTGGTCTCGTCCATTGGGTGAACACGACTTTCCCGCTGGGTTTGACGAAAGAGAAAGCGCAGTTCGAGACGCGCAGTGTCGATGAGAACGCGCAGTTCCTGGTCGAAAAGATCAAAAACGCTTACGAGCGCAAATCGACTTACGAAGAGCCCACCGCGGTAAAAAGCCTGGAGCGCTACATCATCCTCAACGCGATTGACCGGCTCTGGCAGGAACATCTCTATGCGATGGACGCGTTACGCGAGGGCGTGTATCTCCGTGGCTACGCGCAAAAGGATCCGCTCATCGAGTACAAGACCGAAGCGTACGATATGTTTGTCGACCTAATGGCGAACATTAAGAACGAAGTGCTCAATAATCTGTTCCGCAGTACTTCCAATTTGCAGGCATTCGAGAATTTCCTGGCGACATTGCCGCAGTTCTTGCTGCGCGAACATGCGCCGACTGCGCCAACGGCCGGCGGCCCGTCGCGCGTACGTGAGCCTCAGCCGGTTGGCGCGATGGCAGGAATTGCCGGAGATGGCGATGGAGCAGGGGAAGTATCGATTGATCTACCAATTCGTCGTTCAATACCAAAGGTCGGCCGCAACGAACCGTGCCCCTGCGGCAGCGGGAAGAAATATAAAAACTGCTGTGGCAGGGTCGCGTAACGATCATGGCGACACTGGAGCATCCGAGGTACCTCAAAACGCCCGAGGAATATCTGGCCGCGGAGCGCGTTGCCGAACAGAAGCATGAATACCTGGCCGGGACGGTTTACTCCATGGCAGGGGCAACCGCTGATCACCAGCGCATCGCAGCCAACGTCGCTCGACACTTGGGCAATCAACTCTCTGGAAAGCGGTGCGAGGTTTTTTCCATGGACATGAAGGTGCGGATCAGGAAAGGTGCCGCCACTTTTTTTTATTATCCTGATGCGACTGTGGAGTGCTCCGATCCCGCTGGAGATTCATACTTTGCCGAAGAGCCTCGTGTTATTTTCGAGGTGTTATCTCCCGAAACCGAGCGGATCGACCGGGTCGAAAAGTTATACAATTACCAAACGCTGCCGTCGCTCTTGGCTTATGTGTTGGTCGATCAACTGCGACTGGCGGTAACCGTCTATCGTCGCAAGAATGGCGACTGGATCGTGGAGCTTCTCACCAAGAAAGACGACATTCTCAAGCTGCCTGAAATCGAATGCGCTCTTCCCATGACAGCGATTTACGAGCGCACTAATCTGGCGCGGTAAGAGATTGTGTCGGTAGGGACAACGCGGTGCGCTGTCTGGACGCCACAGCGCGGCGTTTCCTACCTACAATTCATAAGTTGTGATCTCGAGCTGGTGTCCATCGGGATCGCGGAAATAAATCGAATGCGAAATTTCGTGATCCTGGAATTCGAATTGGATTCCGCGCTTTTGTAGTTCGCGCTGCGCTGCGAGAAAATTCTCTCGGTTTGCGCGAAAAGCGAGGTGAAGCATTCGGATGTCGCGGTGAGTTGTTGGTGCCGGTTTTGCATTTGGACTCGCCGGGAACAACGCAATTCCGGTATTTCCTTTTCCAACAAAAGTCGGAACGCCATTCCATGCCCCTTCATATAATCGCTCAAACCCGAGAACTTCGATATACCATTTCGCCGATCGCTCAATGTCGCGCACGCCGACGGCTACATGATCAATGCCTTCCAGTTGCATGATCTATCCGAGCTGTATTTCTGGCGGGACCTCTGGATTCATCAGGGACGCGCCGCCGTCTGCATAAATCACCTGCCCCGTAATCCAGCGCGCCTTCTCCGAACAGAGGAGCACAACGACATCCCCGATGTCCGCCGGTGTTCCCAAGCGTCCCATTGGTGTCCAGCCGCGATTATGCCAGTCCCGAATTAATTGCTGCACCTGATCTGGCAATGTGTTTAACACGCTATCCTCCGTCCATACCTCCTCGAGCGTTTCCTTCGCCGCGCTCTCGTTTTGGAAGTAATTGCGACCTTCGCGCCGCTCTCCGCCAGTGCCAGAGCAATTCCTCTCCCGATTCCGCGCGAACTACCAGTGATCAGCGCGTATTTTCCATCGAGTGCCATACAGAATTGCCCGTGTTAGGACGAACGTCAGCCGCAGCATTCATATGTGCAAGTTTCGGCGCTCCTGGCGCTCGCCCCGTTACCAAAATTTTGAAGTTCGCATCATAGTGCCAGTAGCAGGGATAGTGCAGCTTAATGAAGTCTTTGCTCATCAGACTTTCATCATATTGCCGTTTGAATAACCGGCGTTTGAGGAATATCTGCGCGGCTCGCTCCGCAGCCTGCTGCGAGTGCTCATTTCCCGTCAAGCGCGCGTGAAGTGCCAATGCACGCAGCGGAATTAGACTCTCCATGAACGAGGAGGTCATTGCTGCCGGATTTTTGTCACAGTTCCAGCCCCCATCAGGCCATTGCCACTGCCTCAGCCGGCGAGCCAATTCCTCTGTGCGCTCATCGGCCAAACCGAGCGTCAGCAGAGCATGCAGCGCGTTTCCTTCTTGGGAGGCACACCTGCGAACTCGACCCGCACTGCTCAGTATCCGTCTCTGGTGCCCCGGACCCAACAGCCACGCATAGACCTGTTCCCGCAACGGAACCAGGCTTGGATCGCCGGACGGATAACCCATATCCGCTAGTACGGCCAGAACCCAATGTGCACCGTACCATTTGGCATAGGGATGATAGGGTATGCGTCCGTCGGCCTCCTGTTCAGATAACAGGTGCTTGACCCGCGGCGATACTCGAATTTCCTCTTGTAGGTGCTTGACTTCATCTGAGTCTGGCGTTCGCCCCAGTACTTGGGTCAAGACTTTGAACCGCACGAATGGCTCGTTGGAGTGGAGTAACCTCCTGATGACACTACTTCTCATTCGAACTCGCTTGCGTTTTCTCTACTGCGCCTAACGGCCCAAGCTCAGCGACGGTGGCCATGAGGCGTGCCGATTGCGACTGCGACGGCCCGCCGCAGTTCGCTGCAGCGCATGGTTAGGCCGCGTTCGTAATCTCATACACGCTCCTCAGGAATATATCAGCGTCACTGAAATCAGGGAAGACACAACCAGCACCCTCCGCGGACAATCGTGTCGCTCGACTCCCCGTGCCAATACCAATGAACGGAATGCCAACACGGCGACATGCACGGGCATCCCAAACTCCGTCACCAACATACACGGTGCAGGCAAATGACTCGCCATAGCGTTCGGCCGCTCTCTGCTTGGAAA
>WNFX01006771.1_pt1 | contig 11287 bp, 6 predicted proteins | sample 5400111 | NCBI WGS metagenome assembly WNFX01 (sample SAMN13153363, study PRJNA577476) | soil metagenome | isolation source: 40 cm soil or saprolite under grassland replicate 1 | place: USA:California | collected 2016-06-15
ACAGTGCCGTTGTGGTACGAGAGCGGGCTGTAGGCGGCGTCTCCCTCGGACATCGTCCGCACGCCCCAGCCGGACCAGAGCTCCTCGCCCATGAGCGCGTCCACGATCGGGTCCACGCGCTCGCGCGGAACGATGCCGCTCCAGAGCAGGTGGCCGATGTTCGAGCAGAGCGAGTCGACCTGCCGCTTCTCGCCGTCGAGCGCGAGCACGTAGTAGCCCCCGCGGCGTTCGGTCCAGAACTTCTCGTCGAAGGCGCGGCGCAGCTCCTCGGCGTCGCGCTCGAGCCGGTCGGCGAGCGCGCGGTCGCGCCAGACTTCGCGGGCCATCTCGGCCGTGCGTCGCTTCGCGTCGTAGACGTACCCCTGCACCTCGCACGGCACGATCGGCCCGCGCGCGATCGAGCCGTCGTGGAAGCGCTGCGAGTCGCCCGAGTCCTTCCAGGACTGGTTCTCGAGCCCGCGCTCGGTTCGCCGCTCGTACTCGACGAAGCCGTCACCGTCGCGGTCGCCGTACTCGTCGATCCACGCGAGCGCCTTCAGAGCGGGCTCCTTCAGCTCGCGCAGCATCGCCGCGTCGTCCGTCCAGCGCCAGACCTCGGAGAGAAGGATCAGGTAGAGCGGGGTCGCATCGACGGTGCCGTAATAGGTGTGGAACCAGGTCTTCGCCGCCTTGCCCTCTCGAACCTCGTGGACGATCTTGCCCGGCTCGGCGTCGATCGTCGGGTCGTCCTCGGTCGCCTGCAGGTCGGCGAGCACATCGAGCCCGCTCCGGGCGAGCTCGGGCCCGAAGAGCAGGGTCTGGTAGCAGGTGATCAGCGTGTCGCGGCCGAAGACGGTCATGAACCAGGGCATTCCGGCAGCCGGCAGCCGGCCGATCCGCCCGCCTCGCTGCATCCGCAGGGACGCGAGGTCGGAGACCGACTGGAAGAAGGAACGGCCGAGGTCGTCCCAGTCGGCGCGGATCTGCGGCACACGGAGCCGCCATGCCGCAAGCGAGTCGCGCACGCGCGTCATCTCGTCCCCGAAGCGCCGCTCGAGCTGGCGCGGGACGACATGGTCGCCCTCGAGCGACGGGATCACGTCGACCCTGAGATGCCAGCGCTCGCGCGGCTCGAGCTCGACCTTCCAGCGCACCTTCGTGCCGTCGATCTCGCCGCGCTGCGAGAAGATCACCTGCGTTTGCGCGCCGTCGTCGGGGTCCTCGAGCAGGAACTCGTTGTGCTCCTCCGAGAAGTGGATCGGCACTCGTTCGGGCAGTGGTTTCGCGCGCCTCGGGTCGCCGAGCGCGAAGTCGTGCGCCTTGACGGAGATGATGTCCGCGAAGTCAGCCTCGATCTCGAGCTCGAGCTCAAACGACTGTTGTTCCATGCTCTGGTTCTGGGCGACGATCACGTCCTGCATCGACTCGCCGACGAAGCGCTCGCGTAGGATCGAGACCACGTCCTGCTCGAGCCCGCCCGCGAGCGGGTTTCGCAGGAAGAACGCGGCCGAGAAGTACTCGACCTTGCCGGAGGAGAGCAGGAGCGGCCGCGCGTCGTTTATCCGGAGGCGCAGCACCGAGAGAAAGCGCGTGTCCTCGCTGTAGAACCCGTGCGTGCGGCGGTCGATGTCGCCGACCTCGTCGCAAATGCAGAAGGTCGAGCCCTCGAGGATCGTCAGCTGCGGCAAGTCAGGTCCGGACGATGCGGACGGGGCTCGATTGGGCCAGGGCTTTGACGACGAGCTCGTCGATGTTGACGTGGAGGGGCCGGGTGAGCGCAAAGAGGATGCATTCGGCGATGTCCTCGGGGCGGAGCGGGTCGACGCCCTCGTATGGCTCCTTCGCCTTGTCCTCGTCGCCGCGGAAGCGGACGCGGGAGAAGTTCGACTCCACTAGCCCGGGATCGACGGTCGTCAGCCGGATCGGGCGACCCAGCAGGTCCTCACGGAGCGCGTAGGTGAAGCCGCGAACGGCGTACTTGGACGCGACATAGACCGCAGCGTTCTCGTAGGGCTGGCGGCCCGCGATCGAGCCCATGTTGACGATGTGCCCACCGTCGCGGATATGCGGCAGGCAGAGGCGGGTCATCCGGAGCAGTCCGTGGACGTCGGTTTCCAGCACCGTGTCCTCATCTTCTTCGGTCGACTCCCAAAAGGGATCGCGCCCGAGGCCGAGCCCGGCGTTGTTGATGAGGATGTCCAGGCCGCCGAGCTTGCCGACCGCTGTCTCGACGAATCGCTCGCAGCTCTCTCGGTCGGTGACGTCGAGCTCGAGCTTGATCTCCGTGTCGAGCTGGTCGACGCGGCGGGCGCCGCCGGCGACACGAGCGCCCTCGCGAGCGAGGGCGGCCGCCGTCGCGGCGCCGATGCCGCTCGAGGCGCCGGTAACTATTGCCGTCTTTCCGTCGAGTCCGCCCACGATCCGGCGGAGACTAGCTCGCGGCCGCCAGCAGGGCCTCGCAGCGCCGAAGGTACAGCTTGGCCCCCTCCGCCGCGAAGAACGGCTGGGCCTTCGCGAGCTCGGCGTCGGCCTGCGCACGGCGACCCGCGGCGGCGAGCGCCTCGGCCCCATGCAGACGTGCGATCGCCTCGGATCCTTTCGCACCGATTCGCTCGTAGATGGCCGCAGCGGACGTGAAGTCGCGCTCCGCTATTGCAACGCCTGCCTCGAGCCACGGCGTCGCCGGCATGGACTTCGCCTGCTCCAGGTACTCCTGCTCGCGGCCAATGTCGAGCACGAGCCACGGCAGGTCCTTGACGAACCACTCGTTGAGCTGGGGCGTGAGCGCGAGGAGCTCGTCGACGAGCTCCTCGGCCTCGCGGCGCTGTCCGTCGAGCAGAAGCGCCCTGGCATGGATTTCCAGCCCGGAATGCAACAGCTGGGGGTCCCTGATCGCGCGCGCGAGCTCGAAGCCGCGTTGGGAGTCGGCGAGCGCGGCGCGCACGTCGCCCTGAGCCATGAGGGCGCTGCTCGACATCATCAGGATTGGGCCGACGAGGTAGTGGTTTACGTCTCCCATCTCCGTCAGGAACTCGCGCGCCGCGCGCAGGCACTCCTTCCAGGCGCCTGACATCTCGAGCAGCATGACCTCTTCGCCCTGGAGCCATCTCATCGTTCCGGACTCCGGCGTCAGCCCGAAGCGGTTCTGGCTCTCCCGATCGAGCTGCAGCTTGCCGGCGCCTTCGGCAATCCGGCCGAAGTGCCAGAGCATGTTGGCGAGATTGTTGAGCCCCAGATGCACCATCAGCGGATCGCTGAGCTTCTCGCCTAACTCGACGCTGCGCTCGAGATCGGCGAGCCCGCCCTCGTCGCCCCGAATCGCGCGGACGGTGCCGATCCCTCGAAGTGCATTCGCCGCCACGTCTTCGGCCCCGAGCGCCTCGGCCTCTGCAAGTCCTTCGCGGGCGAGCGCCAGACCCTCGTCTTCTAGTCCGGAAATCCAGAGGCGGTTCGCAAGCGCGACTCGGACGAAAGCCTTCGTTCGAGACGGAGGGAGGTCGGCGACGAGCGCAAAGGCATCTCTGGCGAGCTGGATCGCCGAATCGATCTCGCCCAGGACCCAGCGCTCCTGCGCAACAATGGTCAGTGCCTCCGCAGCAACCTCGAGCTGGCCTGAAGCAAGCGCGACGTCGTGCGCGAGTTGAGCGAGCTCGACCGGAGCATCCCCCAATACCGACTTCGTGTGGGCGTACGTAAGGAGCAGGCTCGCACGTCCTGGATCGTCCTCGGCGGTCAGTTCCAAAGCCTGCTCGAAGAAGTCGGCCGCTGCGGTAGGCGCGTGGAGCGCGCGGGACCGTTCGCCGGCCTCGGTCAGCGCCTTGCGGGCGGGCTCGCGAAGCGTGCTCTCGTCCCCGCCGGTGATACGGAGAAGCTTGAGCGCCTCGAGGTAATGATGCGCGAGCATTTCCGCCCGGTCCTCGGACCGGTCTGCGGAAAGCGACTCGATCCACGCGGCCGCGCCCGAGTGCTTGTCCGCTCGTTCGGAGCGCGGAATCTGCGAGTACGCAACGTCCCGGAGCAGCAAGTGCAGGAAGGCGTACTGAGTCTCCCCCGCCACGCCCGACCGCCGTTCGCGCCGGACGAACTCCTTGCGCTCGAGGCCGTGGAGCTGCTCTTCGACGAGGAACGGCTCTCGGTCGGTGAGGGTGGCAAGGGCGCCGGTCCAGAAGACCTTCCCGAGCACCGCCGCGTTCTGGACGAGTTCCTTGTCGACGGCCTCCAGAGAGTCGAGGCGCGCTGCAATCATGCCCTGCACGGTCTCCGGCAAGGGGAGTTGCTCCCGCTCCTCGAGTTGCCAGCCACCTCCGGTCTGAACGAGAAAACCGCGGTCTTGCAGCATTCGGACGTACTCCTCGGCGAAGAGCGGATTCCCCTCGGTTCGCTTGAGGACAGCCGCCTGGACCTCCGCCGGAAGCAGCACCTGGTCGAGCAGCGCTGCGAGCAGCGCCGCCGTCTCGTCAGGCGCCAGCGCGGACACCGTGACCGTCGACGCGTTGCGCTTGCCTCCTCCCCAGCCGGGCCGGCGGCTGAGCAACTCGGGACGCGCGGTACCGACGATCAGCAGCGCGACGCCGCTGGCCCAGTCTGCCAGGTAGTCGACGAAGTCGAGCAGGCCGTCATCGGCCCAGTGCAGGTCCTCGAACACAAGGACGATCGGGTTTGCTTCGGCGACCCCCTCGAGGAAACGGCGCCAAGCGGCAAACGCCTCGGCTCGGCGATCTCCGCCCTCAGCCAGCGCGACGTCGAGCCCGACGAGGGGCCGGAGATGGCGCTCGATCCAGCCGGCCTCCTGCGGATCGTCGATCGCCTCGGTCACCGAGGCCCGAAGCTTCGCCTCGGCCGCCTCCGTGGAGTCCGTTTCGAGAATGCCGACCTGGGACTTGACGATCTCTGCGACCGCCCAATAGCTCAACCCTTCGCCGTACGGCAGCGAACGTCCCTGGCGCCAGAGAATGAGCTCGAGATCGCGGTCGACGATTTGAAACAACTCGGCGATCAGCCGGCTCTTGCCGATCCCGGGAACGCCGACGAGCGTCACGAGCTGTGGGCTGAGGTCCTGGCGAACGCGGTCGAGCGCGGCGGTCAGGACGTCGAGCTCGCGTTCACGTCCCACAAGCTGAGTGCGGGGGCGCTGCTCGACGTCGAAGCCGAAGCCAGCGCGTCGCGCAACCGCCTCCCACGCAGGGACGGGATTCGCCTTTCCCTTCGCCTCGACAGGCGCCGCGTCGCGGTATTCGATCACGTTAGTCGTGGCGCGATAGGTCGCCTCTCCGACGAGGATCCCGTCGACGGGGGCAGCGGTCTGAAGCCGCGCCGCCGTGTTGACGACGTCCCCGGATGCCATGCCCTCCCCGAGGTCTGGCCTGGCACCGAGCGCCACGAGCGCCTCGCCCGTGTTGACGGCGATCCGGACCTCGAGCTCGAGCGTCGGGTCGGCTTCGTTGAGCTCGACGATTGCCTCGCGGATCGCGATCGCGGCGCGAACGGCCCGCTCTGGATCGTCCTCGTGGGCAATCGGGGCGCCGAAGAGCGCGACGACCGCGTCGCCGATGAACTTCTCGACCGTCCCGCCGTGGCGCTCGAGCTCGTGCCGGAGACGGGCGTAGTACGGCGAGAGCATCGCCCTGACGTCCTCGGGATCGAGCTTCTCGGCGCGCGAGGTGAAGCCGACGAGATCGGCGAAGAGAACGGTGATGACCTTACGCTCCTCGCGCGCGGTCGCCGGCGCGGCGTCAAGCTCCGCGCCGCAGGCGCCGCAGAACTTGAAGCCGGCCGGATTTTCCTGGCCGCAAACCGGACAGTTCATGCGCTGAGTCTAGGGCTGTGGCTCAGCTGCGAGCTAGCGGCAGCTCGGTGCCGACCGGCCGCTGCTGCCGTGCGTGCTCGACCTGCAGCGTCGTGTGCTGGAGCCCGAAACGCTCGGCCAGCATCGCCGCCAGCTCGCGGCGCGCTTCGTGGCAGTCGCCCTCCGGCCGGACGAGCACGTGCGCGGAGAGCGCCGGGAAGCCGCTGCCGACCGTCCAGACGTGCAGGTCGTGCACCTCGACGACGTCCGGGATGGCGAGCATCGCCTCAGCGACCTCGTCGGGAGGCATCTCGCCCGGCGAGATCTCCAGCAGAATCCGCGACGACTCCCGCAGCAGGATCGCGCTCGACCAAAAGATCAGTCCTGCGACCGCGAGGCTGGCCAGTGGATCGAACCGGTTCCAGCCGGTGAGGAGGATCAGTGCGCCCGCGACCGCGGTGCCGACGAACGCCGCCAGGTCGGTCGTGACGTGCAGGAACGCACCCCGAATGTTCAGGCTGTTGCGGCTCGGCCCCGCGAGCAGCCCCGCCGCCGCGAGGTTGACGAGGATGCCGGCGCCCGCGAGCGCGAGCACGAGCCCGCCATGGACATCAGGCGGCGAGACGAGCCGCCGCACCGCCTCGAAGACGATCCAGATCCCGACGAGCGCGAGCGTGATCCCGTTCGCCAGCGCTGCGAGGATCTCGACGCGCCGGAAGCCGAACGTCCAGCTTCCGCCCGGCGGGCGTCGCGCGAAAGAGGCCGCGACGAGCGCGAGCGCAAGGGCGGCCGCGTCGGTGAGCATGTGCCCGGCGTCGGCGAGAAGCGCGAGCGAGCTCGCGGCAAGTCCGACGACGATCTCGGCGACGAGCAACCCGACGATGAGCGCGAGCGCCCCGGCGAGCATCCGCCGGTCGTTCGAGTGGTCATGATCGTATCCCGCCACGAGTCCGATCGTAGCCCTCGATTCTCAATTGACGAGCACTCGGCGCTGGTATCGCGCCACTGCGCCCTGGTCGAGCGTGTAGACGATCGGGTTTGCAAGTAGGACGTCGTCGGGGAGCTGGGCCTTGAGAGCGTCGACCAGCAGGTTCTCCGCGAGCCACTCCATCGTCGGGGGCACATCGGCCCGCCCGCGAACGAGCCATGTTTCCTCTCCCAGCTCGCGCACTTCAACGACCGTCGGCGGCCGCAGGAAACGCGCTTCGCCCGCAGGCCCGCGTCGGCCGACACCCTCGATCGCGCGCTGAGCCGCGTCCGCATCGCTCGTGATCAGCTCGATGCTGTAGCGCCGGTAGCCCCGCGGGCTCCGGATCGCCGCGATGATCTGCGAGTTCGGTACGTAGACAAGATCGCCGTTCAGCGACTGGAGCACGGTCGTTCGCAGGCCGAACTGCTCGACGATCCCGCTCGCCTTCGTGGGCTCGAGCATGAGGAAGTCGCCAACCGCATACCAGCGCTCGAACCCGATCAGGATCCCAGCGACGATGTCCATCAAAAAGCGCTGAGCGGCGAAACCGAGCACGATGGCTATGAAGGCCGAGCCGCCCAGGACCGCCACAGGCAGGAAGATCGAGGCGAGCACGATCAGGACGACGATTGCGGTCGCGTACGGGATCGCGGTCGCGACGAGCACGATCGCCGTCTCGCGGGTGCGAAGTTGCTGCAGCTCGTGCTCTTCGCTCGGCCGCCGTTCGCCGAGTCGGCCGGCGATCAGCTTCAGCGCCCGCCCGAGCACGACGGCGAGCAAGATCGCGAGAGCACCCCAGATCAGGCGGTCGGCGCGGCTCGAGAGAAGCCCAAGCATGCTCAGCGCGCGCGAACCTTCCACGGTCCCTGAAGGTCCGGGTCCGCGGCGTTGGCGCTCACGTTCGACTCCTCCCCGGGAAGCCGGAAGCTCAACCACACACGCGTTAGGTCGTGCCCGGATCGGGTAGGTCCTTTTTTTACTCCTCGAAAGATTGGAGATCGTGATGGCAGCCGAGCAGCATCTCTGCCAACGGCACGGTCGCCCCGCTGTCGCCTCGCGCGTGCGGCTCCGCCCGGACGGGACGCAGGAGGTCGAGTATCTCTGTGAGATTGATCTAGCCGAGGAGCGCATGGGCAGGCTCGGCGGGCGAGGCAGCCTGTTCGACGAGTTCTTCTCAGACTTCTTCGACCGTGGTGCAGGAGCGGGCTCGGCCACGCCCGCGCAGGAGCGCCAGGTCGAACGGGTCGACGTGACCCAGTTCTTCAGCGACGCCACGCGGCAGCTGCTGCAACGCGCTGCGCAGACCGCACTCGAATGGGGCAGCCTCGACCTCGACAGCGACCACCTCCTCTACGCCGCGCTGCAGGACGACGTCGTCCGGCACGTGCTCTCCCAGGTCGACGCCGATCCGGAGGCGATCATGGCGCAGATCGACGAGGAGGCCGAGAAGGCCGAGCGGACCGATGTCGCTCCCTCGCTCTCGCCGGACGCCAAGGCGGCGCTGCTGGCGGCCTACCAGGAGTCTCGCGAGCTCGACTCGTCGTACGTCGGGCCCGAGCACGTGCTGCTCGCGCTGGCCCGCGACGAGGAGTCGGCCGCCGGGGAGCTCATGCAGCGCTTCGGGCTCTCGCACACGAAGCTTCGCGGAGCGGTCATCCGCGGCGTCGAGGGCGGCGCGGCGCGGGAGGCCTCGAACACGCCGACGCTCGACCAGTTCGGCCGCGATCTGAGCCAGGACGCCCGCGAAGGAAAGCTCGACCCCGTGATCGGCCGCGCCGACGAGATCGAGCAAACGATCGAGATCCTCTCGCGGCGGACGAAGAACAACCCGGCGCTGATCGGCGATCCTGGGGTCGGCAAGACCGCGATCGTCGAAGGGATCGCGCAGCGGATCGTCAACGACGAGGTGCCGGAGACGCTCGCCGATCGCCGCGTCGTCCAGCTCGACCTCGCCGGCATGGTCGCGGGCTCCAAGTACCGCGGCGAGTTCGAGGAGCGGCTGAAGAAGGTGATCGACGAGATCACCGAGAACGAGGGCAGCATCATCCTCTTCGTCGACGAGCTGCACACGCTCGTCGGCGCCGGCGCCGCCGAGGGCGCGATGGACGCCGGCAACATGCTCAAGCCGGCGCTCGCGCGCGGAGAGCTGCACGTGATCGGCGCGACGACCCTCGACGAGTACCGCAAGGACGTCGAGGGTGACCCCGCGCTGGAACGCCGCTTCCAACCGGTGCTCGTCCGCGAGCCGACCGTCGACGAGACGATCGAGATCCTGCACGGGCTCAAGGACCGATACGAGGCCTTCCACCGCGTCCGGATCTCCGACGAGGCGATCCTCGCTGCGGCGGAGCTTTCCGACCGCTACATCCGCGACCGCTTCCTGCCGGACAAGGCGATCGACCTGATCGACCAGGCCGGCGCCCGCGTCCGCCTTCGCACGAAGACGAAGGACGACGAGACGAGAAGCCTCGAGGAGGATCTCCGTCGGCTCGCCCGCGAGCGCGACCAGGCCACTACGGCCGAGGACTACGACCGGGCCGGCTCGCTGCGGGACGAGCTCGACAGCCGTCAGGGCGAGCTCGAAGAACGCCGCCGCGGCCGACAGCGGGCACCGGAGGTGACTGCCGAGGACATCGCCGAGATCGTCTCGCGCGCGACCGGGATTCCGGTCTCGCAGCTGACCGCCGAGGAGCGCGAGCGGCTGCTCCGCCTCGAACAGCAGCTGCATGAGCGGATCGTCGGCCAGGACGAGGCGGTCTCCGCGGTCGCCGAGGCGATCCGGCGCTCACGAGCCGGGCTCGGCGACCCCAACCGGCCCGTCGGAAGCTTCCTCTTCCTCGGCCCGACCGGTGTCGGCAAGACCGAGCTGGCACGCGCGCTCGCCGAGGTCCTGTTCGGCGACGAGAGCCTCATGGTCCGCTTCGACATGAGCGAGTTCCAGGAACGACACACGGTCTCGCGGCTCGTCGGCGCTCCGCCCGGCTACGTCGGCTACGAGGAGGCGGGCCAGCTCACCGAGCAGGTGCGGCGTCGCCCCTACTCCGTGCTCCTCTTCGACGAGATCGAGAAGGCGCACCCCGACGTCTTCAACATCCTGCTGCAGATCCTCGACGACGGCCGCCTGACCGACGCCCAGGGCCGGACGGTCGACTTCAAGCACGCGGTCGTGATCATGACCTCGAACCTCGGCGCCGACCGGATTCAGCAGTTCGCGCGGCAGGGCGGCGACTTCGAGGGCCTGAAGGAAGACCTGATGCAGGTCCTGCGCCAGAGCTTCAGGCCGGAGTTCATCAACCGGATCGACGAGATCATCGTCTTCCGCGCACTCGACGACCGTCAGCTCGCCGAGATCACGAGGCTGCTGCTCGACAAGCTCGCGAGGCGGCTGCGCGCGCAGCACATCGAGGTCGAGTTCACGGACGCGGCGGTCGAGCTGCTCGCGCACGAAGGCTTCGACCCCGAGTTCGGTGCTCGGCCGCTGCGACGGACGATCCAGCGCCTGGTCGAGAACGAGCTCTCACGGATGGTTCTCTCCGGAACCGTGAACGAGGGCGACCGGATCACCGTCGATGCCGCCGACGGCGAGTTGAGCTTCGATGTCGACTTCGGCGCAGTGGAGAAAGCGGAGGCAAGAGAGCCGGCCGCGGCGACAGGCCGCTGATGGACCTCCGGAACCTGATCTGGATCTTCTTCCTGCTGGCGTCGCTGCAGCCGGTCGTGCAGCGCGGCTGATCGCTTGTCGACGTCGCGGAACGGCCCGGCAGGCACGACGACCAGACGCTCCGGACGAGGCGGACGCTGATGGACCTCTACCCACAGCCGAGAGGACGCGAGGCCGCAGTCGAATACGTTCCGGCCCGACCGGGAGAGCGCGCGCCGTCTCGCCACGGGCAGGGACGCCGCCGGCCGATTACGGCGCTACGCCGCTAGGAGGAGAGCCGATGGGAAAACAGATGGAGGGAGATAACCGCCAGCGCCGCAGGCTGGCGCGTCTGGCGCGAAAGCTCGGCAAACGGCCGAGCGAGCTGCAGGCGACGACCGGCGCGTCGAAGCAGCGCGAGCACGAAGAGCGCGACGAGGATCACGAGACGAAGCTCATGCGCCGGCGCCAGGGCAAGCAGGCATCCGTAGGAGGGTTTGGCGGAAAACAGTCTGTGCCGCCGGGCCGCGCTGCTCGCCCCCTGGCACCGTCCTCAGTCGCGCCCATATCTACGGATATGGACGCTCCCTGCGTCCTCCCCAGGGAACGACCATCGCGCCCCGGCGACGAGCGGTTTCCCGCCAAACCCTCCTAGTTCAAGGCCGCGAGACTCGCGAACTCGCGCTGCAAAGCGCGCATGGCGAGTTCGCGCTCGAGAAAAGCCTCGACTACGTCTGGGTCGAACTGCCCGCCCGCCTCCGCGACGATCAGCGTCGCGGCGTCTTCCCAGCTGCCGGCGGCCCGGTAGGGCCGGTCGTTGGTTAGCGCATCGAGCGTGTCAGCCACGGCAAACACGCGGGCGCCGATCGGAATCTCGTCTCCGACGAGCCGGTCGGGATAGCCGAGGCCGTCC
>WNFX01006311.1_pt1 | contig 11286 bp, 8 predicted proteins | sample 5400111 | NCBI WGS metagenome assembly WNFX01 (sample SAMN13153363, study PRJNA577476) | soil metagenome | isolation source: 40 cm soil or saprolite under grassland replicate 1 | place: USA:California | collected 2016-06-15
TGCCATAGGCGGAGCCGATGACCCCGGCGCCGGCGAACACGGCGGACTTGGCGATGGCGTGGGCGACCATCTGCAGGCTGGCCGCGAGCAAGCCGACCGCGGCCAGGCGCGGCTGATGCACATCCAGTCCAATCAGCGCGATGGCGTAGCCGACCATGATCAGGCCGGTGTTTTCGATGCTGGAGTAGGCGATCACCCGGGTGAGGCGTTCGGAGACGGCGGCGTGGGCGATGCCGCCGAGGGCGGTGAGTCCGCCGACGATCAGCAGCGCGACGGGTAGCCAGCCGGGCGGGGCGCCGAGGAGGGCGGCGGTGCGCCACAGGCCGTAGAAGCCGACGTTGACCGCCGCGCCGGCCATCAGGGCGCGGACCGGTCCGGGTACCGCGCCGTAGCCGGCGGGCATCCAGATCTGGCCGGGCACCAGGCCAACCTTGATGGCGAAGCCGGCCACCAGCAGCACGTACGCGATGGAGCGGGCATCACCGGCGGGCATGCCGGCCAGCCCGGCGAGGTGGAAGGTGCCGGCGTGGGCGGCGACCAGCAGCAGACCGAGCATGGCCAGCTGTCCGCTGGCCTTGCCGAACACCAGGGTCAGCAGGCTGGGTGTGACGGTGTCGGCCCGCCGCCGGTAGGCGGTGATCAGGTAGAAGGCCAGGGTGAGGGTTTCCCAGCCGAACAGGAACACGAACACGTGGTCAGCCGTGATGATCAACGCCATCGAGCCGAGCAGCAGGGGGACCGCCGAACCCAGACCTCGTGAGCCGACCCGGCCGGGGGTGCGCGACCAGTCGGCGACCACCGCGCACACCGGTGTCGCGACGGCGAACGCGAGCAGCAGGAACAGCGCCGACAGCCGATCGGTGGTCAACGCGGCTGGTCCGAATCCGGCCCAGCCGTCCAGCCCGAGCCGCGCCTGGTGCCCGGCCAGCGCTGCGGCGCCGACCACGGCGAGCGCGGCGCTGCCGACGCCGCACAGGGCGTACGTCAGCCACGGGGTCCGGTTGCGCAGCGCCGGGATGAGGTCGAGGACGGCGGCCACGGTCAGGACGGCGAGAGCGGCAGCGAGCAGGCCGGTCATCGGTGCGCCCCCGTTCGGCTGGGCGACGGGCTGGGCAGGCGGCCCAGCGCGAGGAGGATCGCGTGCAGCAGGGTGAACGGGCTGGGCGGATTGCCGGGCGCCCACACGTCCACGGGCAGCAGGTCGCCCACGCCGGGGTGGGTGGCGTACGAGCCGGCAACCAGGCCGCCGCTGATCGCGTCGGTGCCGGCCGCGATGACCACCAACGGGCGGGGCATCGCCTCCAGCGTGCGGACCAGCGGCTCGCGCATGCCGCGGGCGCCGGCGCCGGTCACCAGCAGGATGTCGGCGTGGCGGGGGCTGGCGGTGAGGAAGATGCCCAGTCGGCCCACGTCGTAGACCGGGTTGAACAGCGCGTTGACCTCCCATTCGTCGCTGCCGTCGGAGCCGGCGTCGACGTGACGGATGTGGACCGAGCGGCGCAGCCGGCGCACCCGGGCGGCCAGGTCGGCGCGCAGCGCCCCGAGGGCCTCGTCGGTCTCCGTCGCTTCCGGTACCACCAGGGCGCCGCGTGCGAGGGTGGCGGTGTCCGCGCCGGGCTGCCACCTGAACAGTTCTGGTCTGGCCCGCACGCAGGCGCCGCACAGGATGCAGCGACCGCGGTCGAGAAACAGCCGCCCGCCCGGAGCAGCCTGGATGGCGCCAGTGGGGCAGACGTCGGCGATCTGGTCGGCGTCGGGGTGCCGCCCGGTGTCGGCGACAGTCACCGCCGCGGGAAAGTTCTGCTGGTACGGGTCGGGGCGGGCCGGGTACCGGCTGGTGAGCACGCCGTTGCGGAGACCGCGCAGGAGCCAGGTCATTGCGCCACCCCCGCGATTGACAGGCCGAAGCTGGCCTCGATGAACGGGAAGTCAGTGAGGATGTCGCCAGTGAATACCGCGCCGAACAGGGCCAGGTTGTGAAAGGACGCCGAGCGGGGCGCGCAGCGGACGATCCGGCCGCCATCGACGTGCACCGCGTAGAGGACTTCACCCTGTGGAGCTTCAGCCCAGCCGACACCACGGCCGTCCGTCGGAGTGATGTCTGTCCGGAGTGGACCGCTGATGTCGAGCCGGTCGACGGCGGCGCGGACGAGCCGGAACGACTCCCTGATCTCGGCGACCCGGACCCGCAGCCGGGCGAGGGCGTCGCCGCCGTCGTGGTCGTAGGCGGGCCGGGGTTCAAGGGTCGGGTAGGCGTCGTAGCCGCGGGTGGCCCGGTCGTCGTCGCGGCAGCCGCTGGCCCGCCCGATCGGGCCGAGCGCGCCGTGGTCGGCGGCCAGTTCCGTCGACAGGGGGCCGGTGCGGCGCAGCCGGTCCAGGAACGACGACGTGCCCAGCAGCAGCCGCAGGTCCGGGTCGAGGGCGGCCTGGATGCGGTCCAGCTCGGCCAGCAAATCCGCGCGTGCCAGCCGCGGCGGCCCGGCCACCCCGCCGGGCACGACCACGCCGCGACCGAACCGGCTGCCGCACAGCCGGCCGACCAGCCGCAGGATCCGCTCCTTGTGCCAGCCGAACCGGGCGACCGCGACCGCGAGTCCGGCGGCGTCGGCGAGCCGCAACGCCACGTCGAGGTGGTTGGCGATGCGTTCGAGTTCGGCGTGCAGCACCCGCACGTAGCTGGCGGCGGGCGGCGGGGTGGTGTCGGCCAGGGCTTCGATCGCGTGGGCGTAGGCCAGGGCGTGCGCGATGGTGGCCACTCCTTCGAGGCGTTCGGCCAGCAGCACTCCGGTGGCGACGTCCATGCCCTCGAACCGCTTCTCCACGCCGCGGTGCTTGTAATACGGGCGTACCCGCAGGTGCGGAATGTCTTCGCCCGGCGTCTCGACCAGGTACTCCACCAACTCCATCACCCCGGACCGGACGGGGCCGTGCGGGATGGTGAACAGGCCGGTGCCCAGCACGTGGCGGGTGAGCACATGCTCGTCGGGTTCGAGGCCGGCCGGCCGGCGCCGGTCGCCGGGGCGGGGATGCGGCACACCGTCAGGCAGGGGCAGGATCAGCGGGTCCAGCCGGGGGTGCCCGTCGGGCACGGTGCCGAACAGGTCGTGGATGACCCGCTCGTACCAGAACGCCGCCGGCAGGCTCGGGGTGAGCGCCGGATAGCGGGCGGCGGGTACCAGCGCATCGACCGGTTCGACGCCGCGCGGGGTCGCCAGCAGCGCAGTCAGCCGCAGCGTGTCGACGTCGACTGCGGTGGCGTACAGGCTGGCGAGGCGTTCCCCGGCGGCCCGCCGGTGCTGGACGTGCTCGACGAGCGCCGCGGCGCTGGCGTCGATCGAGTACTGCGTCATGGCGCCCCCTGCAGAGCCGCTGCGGCTTTCGTCAACAGGTCGGACAGGTCGGCCGGCGGGTGCACCCCGAGCAGCAGCAGCGCGGCGATCCCGGCCACCATCGGCGCAACCATCCACGCGGACACCTCGCCCCGCACGACGGCCGCCGCGCCCTCGGGTGCCGGGTCCGGCGTGTAGATGACCCGGGTGGTGGCCGCCGACAGCCCGAGAAACGCTAACGTCACCAGCGCAACGAGGATGACGGTGCCGGTGTTGCGGGAGGCCTGCAGCCCGCCGGCCACGATGGCGAACTCGCTGCGGAAGATCCCAAACGGCGGCATCGCCGACAGCGCGAGCACGGCAAGCAGGAACAGCGGCGCGGTCCACGGCAGGACACCCATCGCGCCACGGAGGCTGTTCAGGTCCTTGGTGGCGTACTTGCGCACCAGGATCCCGGCGCCGAAGAACGCGTTGCCCTTGGCCGCGGCGTGGGCGAGCACGTGCAGCAGCGCACCGAACAGGGCCAGCGGCGCGCCGAAGCTCACCCCGATGGCGAGGATGCCCATGTGCTCCACCGACGAGTAGGCCAGCATCCGTTTGATGTCGCCCTGATCGAGCAGATACAGCGCGGCCAACGCGAGCGATGCGACACCGAAGACCAGCAGCACGGTCTGCGGGAACCGCGGCCCGAGGGCGGCGACCGCGATCTGGTAGAAGCGCAGCACCGCGTAGAAGCTGGTGGCCAGCAGCGCACCGGACAGCATCGCCGAGATGGGCGTGGGCGCCTCGGAGTGCGCGTCGGGTAGCCAGGTGTGGACCGGGAACAGGCCCACCTTGGTGCCGAACCCGAGCACCGCGAGCACGAACGCCAGCCGCACCGCGGTGTGCGGCAGGGCGTGGCCGGCGGCCAGCAGTGGGGCGAAGGCCAGGTCGTAGGAGTTACCGAGGACCCGGGCGCCGGCGTAGTACATGAAGATCGTGGCGAGCAGGGCGATGCCCAGGCCGGCGGAGGCGAGGAGTACGTACTTCCAGGACGCCTCGACCGCGCCGTCGGTGTTGTCGATGGCGACCAGCAGCGCCGAGACCACGGTGGTGATCTCGATGGCGATCCACAACAGGGCCAGGCCGTTCACTGCCGGGGCGGCGAGCATCGACCAGGCGAACACGTTGAGGCCGAGGTAGAAGCGGCGCGTGTACGCGACGGATTCCTCGCCACGCAGGTAGCCGATGGCGTACCCGGCGGTGGTGGCGTAGAGGAACCCGGTGGCGAGCAGGAACACCGCGGACAGCGCATCGACGCGCAGGAATCCGACGTGGATGGGGTGGTTGGCCGCGGTCGGCACGACGACGACGGTGAGCGCGAAGCAGACCAGCCCGGCGACCAGGGTGGCGGCCTCGGTCACCGGCGCTGGCGCGAACGCGGCCAGGATCGCCGGGACCAATGGGACCAGCAACAGCACGACCAGCGCGGTGGACATGGCCTCACCCCCGCAGCCGGGTCAGTGGGGTGGTGGACAGTGACGCGGTGCGCAGGTGGTGCACCCGCATGAGCACCCCGAACACGACGACGGCGACCAGCAGGTCGAACAGGAACGCCACCTCGAGGATCAGCGGCATCCCGGCGGCGACCACCAGGCTGGCCAGCGACACCCCGTTTTCCAGCGAGAAGAAGCCGATGGCCTGGGACACCACGTCGCGGCGCACCACCATGAGCACGAACGCGACCAGCACCACCCCGACCGATATGGACAGGGCAGTGGTGGGCAGCACCTGGCTGGGCAGGCGCAGCACGCCGATGGTGAAGAACCCGAACGCGGCGACCACAATGGACACCAGCACGGCGGATGCGGTGCTGAGGGTGGCGGAGCCGGCGATCTCCTCGCTAGTGTCGCGCATCAACCGCACCACCACGATGGGCACGATCACCACCTTGAGGGCGAACGACAGCGCGGCGAGGGCGTACAGCTCGGGCAGGTGCTGGGTGGCGGCCACCACGACGGCCAGCGAAGAGACGACCAGCGACTGGGCGGCGTACAGGCGGACCTGGTCGCGCAGCAGCGCCTGGCGCAGCATCCCGAACTCGATGAGCAGGACCAGGACGGCGATCACATTCGCGGTGCCGGCGAACACGCCGGGCGCTGGGGCCGGGTGCATCAGCCACCTCCCAGGTACAGGGTGAGCACGGCCAGGACGGCCAGCAGGAACGCCGCCGCCACAAAATCCGTGATCTTGAACAGGCGCAGCTTCGCGAACGAATTGTCGATCAAGGTCACGCCGACGCCGACCAGGGTGGCCTTGACCAGCAGCGCCACGATCGCGAGGGCGACCGGTCCGAGGCCGGGGGTGGCGGCCAGCCCCCACGGGGCGAGAAACACGTTGATCAGGATCGTGTAGAGGATCAGCTGTTTCATCGCCGAGCCCCAGCGCAGCGCGGCGAAGTACGGCCCGGAGTGCTCGAAGCCGCGGGCTTCGTCGATCATACCGAACTCGTTGGTGCCGGTGTGTGTCTCGACCGGGATCCGGCTGGTCTCGGCCAGGATCACCATGAACAGCGCGCCGGCGGCGAGCAGGTGTGCGGGGCGGATCACCTGGTTGATCGAGGACCGCACCGTGGCGGCCATGGCGTACGGCAGGTCGGTGGCGGTGACCAGGGCGACCGAGAGCACCACGAACAGCACCACCGGCTCGGTGATCGCGGAGAAGGTCTTGGCCCGGCTGGCCCCGAGTTGGGCGTAGGGCCCGCCGGACTCGGCGGCGGCGACCGCGACGGCGAACCCGGCCAGGGACAGGATGAACCCGCCGCCGAGGATGTCGGCCATGTAGCCCAGCGGTAGCGGGAACGCGGTCAGCACCGGGATCAGCAGCGGCACCGTTAGATAGCACGCGAGGGCGAGCAGCGGCGCGGCAAGAAAGAACCGGCTCGCCTGGGCCGGTGCCAACGACTCCTTGGCGAACAGCTTCGCCAGGTCGTAGTACGGCTGCAGCACCCGCGGCCCGCGCCGGCCCTGCAGCCGGGCCTCGACCTTCGCGATGACACCGCTGATGCCGGGCGCGGTGAAAAGGATGGTGAGCACCTGTGCGGTCTGCACCGCGGCGATGGGCAGCGTCACACCCGCCGGTGTTGCCATCGGCCCCTCCCAGCTATCGGACGGCGGATGCCGTCGTTCGACAGTTGGTAGAGGCCATCAGCGGAGAATCTCCGCGGTTTCGGCGAGCCTCATCGCCTGCCAAGAGCATGGCACGGCCGGATCAACGATGGCAACCAAACGCCCGAGCCGGCCGCCCAAGACCTGACGGACGGGATGCGGTGGGTGTAGGTCAGCGGCTAGGCTCGCGGTCACGGCGGAGGGGCTCGCCGTAACCGCGGTGCTACCGCCAACGGTCCCTACCCTTTCGAGGTAGGAGGCCGTGCCCATGCCAGCCGCCGCGACGACCGCGCCCATCGCCGGTTGTTCTCCGCCGTTGCGGACCGTTTTCGCCAACACCGCGCGGGCCCCCGCGTTGACGAACCGTCGGCAGCGACCGCTGCGACCTGATGGCGGGGACGACGTGCGTCGAACCGCGCGCCGGCAGCCACCGGCGAGGCGGTGATGTTCGCCCGGATCTTGGTCGGATACGACGGCTCCTTCGAAGCCCAAGCCGCGCTGCGCCTGGCGTTGGAACTGGCCCGTCACGACGACGGCGCGCGGGTAACCGCGGTGGCCGTGGCGCACCTACCCCGTGCGCCCGCCACGGTCGGGGAGGTCCACGAGGAACGACAGGTCCAGGAAGCGCGGTGCCGGCAGTGGCTTGCCGCCGCCGTCGCCTACGCCCACGACTGCGACCAGCGCATCGACACCCAGACGGTACTGGGCCGCACGGCACCCGCCCTCGTACGGGCGGCCGTCCAACAGGAGGCCGATCTACTCGTCGTCGGCGCCGCCCGGCGCCGGATGCCCTGGGCACGCCTACGCAGGTGCAGCACGACCGCGGTCGCTCGCGCCGCGCCGTGCCCTGTCCTCATCGCCCACCGATGACCCGCTCCCCTAACAAGGCGCCCGAACAAGACAGCGCATGTGAAGGAGAACCGTGATCAGCGACAACCCCGAGGCCGCCACCCCGGCGCCCACCCCAACCGAGGACCGCTGGTTGACACCCGGCGTGGTCGGGGTCGGCGCATCGAGCTTCTTCTCCGACTCGGGGCACGAGATCACCACCGCGGTGCTGCCCAGCTTCCTGACCGGATTCCTGCACGCCGGCGCCGGCGCACTCGGTCTCATCGAAGGCGCCAGCGACGCCCTGATCGGCGTATCCAAGCTGGCCGGCGGGCCGCTCGCCGACGACCCCGCATGGCGCGGCCGGCTGGCCCGCGGCGGCTACCTCGGCACGGCCCTGCTGGGTGGGGCGATCGGTTTGGCCGCCGCCGTGTGGCAGGTGGCGATCCTGCGCGCCGGATCCTGGGTCGCCCGCGGCCTACGCTCCCCGTCCCGCGACGCGCTACTGGCCACCCTCGCCCCCCGCTCCGGCTACGGACGCGCCTACGGACTGGAACGCGCCGGCGACAACGCCGGCGCCCTGGTCGGGCCGCTGCTGGCCGCGCTGCTGGTCAGCCTCATCGGTATCCGCCCCACGCTGCTCGTCGCCGCGATCCCGGGCGTGTTCGCCGCCGTCGCGATCACCATCGCCGCCCGGGAGGCTGGCCGGATCGTGACCGCCCCCTCCGGGCGGCGGCGGATCTCGCTGAACCTGTCGGCGCTCCACCAGCACGGACTGATCCGCGCGCTGCTGCCGGCCGCGCTGTTCGAATGCGGCAACATCGCCACCACCCTGCTCATCCTGCGCGCCACCGACCTGCTGCACCATGGCGCCCGCGGCCTGGCAGCCGCGACCTCGCTAGCGATCGTCATCTACGCCGCGCACAATGCGGTCGCCGCCATCGCCTCCCTCACCGGCGGGGCGCTCATCGACCGCATCGGCTCCCGTAGCGTCTTCGCCGCCGGCGCCGGCGTCTACGTGCTGGCCTATGCCGGCTTCGCCGTCGGTACCCACGCCTGGGGCTGGCTGCTGGTGGCGTTCTGCCTGGCCGGCATCGGCATCGGCCTGGCTGAGACCGCTCAGTCCACCCTGGTCGCCCATGCCCTGCCCGACCGGCTGCGCGGCAGCGGCTTCGGGCTGCTCGGCGTCGTGCAGGCCGCCGGCGACCTTGTCTCATCGGCCGTGGTCGGGCTGCTGTGGGCGACCGTGTCTCCGGTCGTCGGTTTCTTGTACGCGGCCGGATGGATGGCGGCCAGTCTGATCGCGGCGCTCGCCACGGCGGGAACGCCGGCACGGCTATCCCCTGCGGGGGAGGCCTAGCCTGATGGGAGTTGTCCGTGCCTTCGTAAGTCCGGTGCGACCGATGAGTTGGCCGTTGGGGCGGGCCGGCAACAACCGGTCCCGGGGTTGGTTGTTGGCGGAATGGACCTGTTCGGCAGTACGTGCTGTCCCGGGGTGGCGGGCCTCCCCTTCGATGCGGCGGGTCCGGTTAGGGGTCGTTGGTCCGAACGGCCAGGAGCCTGTGGCAGCCAATGGTGGGCCGACGAGTTCGGGGAAGCAGCACCATCCGGCTCATCCCGTGCCGGCCACGGCGTACGTCGACGCGCTGCGCCTGCGGCTCCCGGGCACGACGCTGGGCTCGCCGTGGCGAGCCCAGCCCAGTCAAGACCCGGGCCTATGCCGCGCCTTGGCCGGCGGGCGAAACGGCGGCGCGGATGGGGCAGCCGCAAGGGGACGAGAACGTGGCGGGCGACTGCGATCGGCAGCAGGAGGGCGGAGAGACCGCCCATCTTGTGACCGAAGACCCGGGTGGACGTCACGAAGTGGTGTCAGGGTGAGGCTGACGACGGCCAGGCGACAGGGGTGGGAGACATGGTGCTACGAATCGCATCGGTGCAGGCGGTGGAGATCCTCGACTCGCGTGGCAGGCCCACGCTGGCGGTGACCCTCACCGGGCCGGACGGCGGGTCGGTGCGGGCCGGCGTGCCGTCGGGCGCCTCTACCGGCACCCGCGAAGCGGTGGAACTGCGCGACGGCGACGCGGCCCGCTACGCGGGCAAAGGCGTGCTGAAGGCGGTCGGCAACGTTAACGGCGAGATCGCCGACGCGCTGCGCGGACGCGAATTCAGCGACCTGGCCGAGGTGGACCGGTTGCTGATCGAGCTGGAGGGCACCGACACCAAGTCCCGGCTGGGTGCCAACGCCATCGTCGGCGTGTCGATGGCCGCCGCGCGCGCGTTCGCCGCCGCTGCACGGGTGCCGCTGTGGCGCTACCTCAGCCCCGACGGGGCCGCGCCGCGGCTGCCGGTCCCGCACTTCAACGTCGTCAACGGCGGCGCGCACGCCCCGAACCGGCTCGACTTCCAGGAATTCATGATCGCTCCGGTTGGGGCGCCCAACCTCGCCGAAGCCGTCCGTGCCGGCGCCGAAGTGTATGCCGCATTGCGCCGCCGGTTGGCCGACAAGGGCTTCGCCACCGGCCTGGGCGACGAAGGCGGCTTCGCCCCCGACATCGACGCCCCCGAAGACGTCCTGGCTACCCTCGTCGACGCCATCACCGACGCCGGCTACCGCCCCGGACGAGACGGCGTCGCCATCGCGCTCGACCCCGCAGCCAGCGAGTTTTACCGCGACGGCGGCTACCGTATCGCCGGGGAAGTCCTCAGCACTGACGACATGATCAACCGCTACGAGACGATCATTGCCGAGTTTCCGGTGTGGAGCATCGAAGACGGCCTCGCCGAATCCGACTGGGACGGCTGGATCCGGCTCACGGCACGACTTGGCGGCCGTGTCCAACTCGTCGGCGACGACATCCTCGTCACCAACCCCGCCATCGTTAGCCAGGCCATCGAGCGCCGCGCCGGCAACGCCGCCCTGATCAAGGTCAACCAGATCGGCACCGTCACCGAGACCCTCGAAACCATGCGCCTGTGCCGCCGCGCCGGCTGGGCGCAAATGGTCTCCCACCGCTCCGGCGAAACCGAAGACACCTTCATCGCCGACCTCGCCACCGGCACCGGCTGCGGCCAACTCAAGACCGGGGCGCCCGCCCGCGGGGAGCGCGTCGCCAAGTACAACCGCCTCATCGAAATCGAAGCCGACGCGCAACTGCCCTACGGTCTCGCCTAGCCTCGCGCGGCCAGCGGTGGCAGGCGTCAGCGGTCGCCCGTTGCCGCCCGCGCGGGGGCTCCCGGGACGCGGACGACACCGAGCGGTACCGTGCGCTGTGGCTGGAGTTGCTGGGTGTGGAGCGGTCGGTCGTGACGGCGTGGCGGGAGGAGGGCCGTAATCAGCGCGAAGTGCTCCGCACCATTGAGCGCAGCCCGGATGTGGAGGAGGCCAGAGTGCCTCCGGCCACGTCGACGGGGTTCGCCGCACGGCCGGCGTACTCCGGGACGGGCATTGGGAGCGGAACCAGCCGTTCGGTTCTGTGGGGGATGACGCGGACCTGATCTCCGGTCCGTGGCCGCGCCTTGTCACGCCACAGCACCGACAACCGGTGTGCGCCTGCTCCACGTCACGGGCCTGCACGCGAGGCGTCACTCCAATGTGCCCGGGCTCCCGCTGAGCCTCCATTGACGCCCACCACCCTGAACTCCCGTCGCTGTCCGGCGGCATGGATGCCGGGCAGCGGTTATGCCCGTGTCCGCCGAACGTGGGCCGCCGCTCGCCCGCGGCAGGCCTCGTCCGTTCGAACCAGCGCGAGGGGGTCGAAACGGTAGCCTCAGTTGTGGACTGGTAGGTGGAGAATGAGCTGGCGAGGTTGTGCGTCCGTTTGTTCCTGACCTCGGTGTTTGCTCGCCGACGCACCTGACCAATGGGGGTCGAAGTGGCACGACGAGGATTCTTCGCCGAGCTGAACTACCAGGCTCAGCAGGCGGAGAAGCGTCGGCGGCAGCAGGCTGCGGCGGCCAGCCGGGCTCAGGCGGCCGCACAGCGT
>WNFX01006312.1_pt1 | contig 11285 bp, 11 predicted proteins | sample 5400111 | NCBI WGS metagenome assembly WNFX01 (sample SAMN13153363, study PRJNA577476) | soil metagenome | isolation source: 40 cm soil or saprolite under grassland replicate 1 | place: USA:California | collected 2016-06-15
CTGCTGGTCCAAAGGGGGGACGTTCCAGACCACATCCTCTCAAGGACATGACCTGTTCCGATAACTTCCTGGAATGTGGCAGGAACGCTGGGAAAGCTCGACTGGATCAGGGCGGCGCGAACGGCTGATGTCCAGGTTTGTTCAACAAATCGGGATATAGTTGATACCACGTGGATTGCTCTCTAGTCTAGCACCTGTTGCTTAGATTTCGCAAGACGCGCTCAGCACACAATTTTGTGATGGTTTAAGCTTGAAAACTGCATGACATATGCTATAATTAATCTCAAGTGCACTCTTAACATCATAATACTGTGTTTGAGTACATCACTCCTAAATAGAAGAAAGGGGGTATGCCAAACTACACCTCGATTTGATCACTTTTTTCCAGGTTTATTATATCGCTTTATTGCAGCTCTATTCGGCTATTCGCCTACCTACCAGGCGAGCATGAAGCCATCCACAACGGCTCGTGGATGACATATCCTACCTACTTAGCAGGCGCCTGCGCCTGCGGCAAACAGATACCAGGTCTCGAAGACATTTTCGACCGGTTTGTACAAAGATAAGTACATTGTATTGCTAGTCTTTTCATGAAAGGTGGGACACTCAATGGCCCAAATCGCAACAGAACACGCGGAATCCGTAGCAGTAGCTAACCCTGGACCTCTCGGCTTAAGCGCCTTTGCCCTTACCACATTCATCCTCAGCAGTACTAACGCACAATTGATTCCAACTGTTTCAGGTCTGGCGATGGTCGTCGGCGTCGCCCTCTTCTACGGTGGTATTGCCCAGTTACTTGCAGGAATGTGGGAATTCAGAACAGGGAACACCTTCGGAGCTACAGCCTTCACTTCCTATGGAGCATTCTGGCTTGCAGTCGGTTGGAGCATCCAGAATAGACTGATACTCAGCCATACTGCATTTGGCTTCTTCCTGCTTGGCTGGACGATCTTCACAGGGATAATGATCCTCTGTTCTGTGAGGGTTACTTATGCTCATGTTGCTTTATTCGTATTCCTTTTCCTGACTTTTCTCTCTTTGGCAATTGCTGAGCTTAGTGGCGGCAGCTCCGCCTTCATTACCATCGGCGGCTGGCTTGGCATCGTCACGGCATTAATAGCGTGGTATACCGCGCTGTCTGGTCTCCTTGGTAGGACAGGTATTTTCTCCCTACCCGTAGGAGCAAGAACGTAATCACCATCCAGGTCTCACGAGAGAGACTCCATTGCTTTGACCTCGGACAGGGCAATGGAGTCTCTCTCTTTTCTAGTTTTCGCATACTTGACCATTTACCAGGGCTACGCTATAGTGAATGAGCACTCCTATAATCTATTATTAAGGAATGTAAATCAATTCGTTATGGTTTGAGAGGGAAGATGACAACAACAAGCGAGGCATTACACATGGCCGAAGCAACACCAAGAGATCTCCATGAATATCTCACAACATTTATTAAACAAGCAGTAGCCACATATCTCGCGCAAGAGCAGATAGCTTTTGATATTGAACAGTTACCGATCGACCTCCGTTTTTCGGCGCTGGCCAGCTTTGGTGACTACTCGATGCCTGTAATGCCATGGGGGAGTAAGAATAAACTGGCCCGCAAACCGCTTCTCATAGCCGAGGCGCTGGCCGCGATACTGCGAGATATGCAGATCCCGGCCATGCAAGAGATCACGGTCACCGCGCCTGGCTTCCTCAATTTTCGCCTGAATCGCCCATTTATCGGCCAGGTCATCATTGAGCGCGTTTTAGATGCGGGCGCCGATTTTGGGCAGAGCGATACAGGCATCGGTACGAAATACGTCGTTGAGCATACCAATATCAATAGCAATAAAGCCGCCCATGTCGGCCACCTGCGTAATGCGAGTATTGGCGATACCGTTGTACGCATGCTGCGCTCGCAGGGCTACACGGTCGAGGCGCAGAACTACATCGACGATTCGGGCGTGCAGGTCGCTGATGTCGTGGTGGGTTTCATCCTGTTGCAACAGGGCGCGTTAGAACTCCCCGGTGGCAATGAGCGGTTGCCCGGCGAGACCTTTGACTACTACTGTTCGCGAGTCTATGTCGCGGTAGGCAAAGCCTTTGAGGAGGCCGAGGCAGTGAAGGAGAGCCAGCCCGAGAAACTGGCTAAACTCAACGAACTGCGCAAGTCTGTGCTCCGTGCGATCGAACACGCAGGCGAGCCGGAGGCCGAATCCGACTATGCATTGTTGGCGGCTGACATTTCCCACCAGATTGTCCACGCGCACCTGGCAACGATGGCCCGCCTGAATGTCTCCTATGACTTGTTGACGTGGGAGTCGGTCGTGTTGCGCTCCGGACTTTGGCAACGCGTCTTCGTCATGCTGAGAGATAAAGGACTATTGGAAAAACCTGAGACAGGCAAGGCAGCCGGGTGCTGGGTATTGCCCTTTGGTGAAGGGGATACGCAGACGGATGAGGGTGACCGCTCAAGCGATAAGATTCTCGTCAGGAGTGACGGCACAGCGACCTACACAGCCAAGGATATTGCCTACCAGCTCTGGAAATTCGGCCTCACGGACGACCCACAGATAGGAGTTCAGTTCGAATTTGCCCCCTGGGGACGGCAGCACGATGGGCGCCTGCTGTGGACGATGCGCATTCCGCAGCACCAGAACACAGGTGAAGTTGGTGACAAAGTTGACCCCAGGCGTTTTGGTCATGCCAGGCGCGTCATTAATGTCATCGACGTACGCCAATCATATCTGCAACAGGTGCTCTACGAGAGCCTGCGCAGGCTGGGGTTTACGGAGCAAGCGAACAACTCGATACACCTTGCCTACGAAGTGGTTACCCTCTCGGCCGCCACAGCGGCACGGCTGGGAGTAGACACCTCTGATGGACGCGACTTCTATGCTATGAGTGGTCGTAAAGGCATCGAGATCAAAGCCGATGACTTGATCAATTCCGCTATCGAGCGCATGCTGGAGATTAAACCAGAATTACCGCCGGAAATCGCAGCCGTCGCGGCAGCCTCCGCTATCCGCTACTTTATGGTACGCTATAATTTGCAGCAGGTTATCGCGCTGGATATGGACGAGGCGCTGCGCGCTAATGGAGATACCGGTGTCTATCTCCAATACGCCTACGCGAGGGCTAATAGCATTCTGCGCAAACTGGATACCTCGGGTTACAAGGTACCTGAAACGTTGGAGACGCTCCCTGAACAGCTTGAGCAGAGCGAATGGGAACTGCTGCTCCACATCGACGCCTACCCACGCAGCCTGGCAGAGGCCAGCGCGAAATTCGCACCAAACATGCTTGCCACCTATATCTACGATTTAGCCTCGCACTTTAGCGACTTTTATGAGCACACACCTCCCATACTCAAGGAGACGGACGAGCGCGTAAAGGCATTCCGCGCCTTACTGGTCAGCGCCACTGTACAGACAATGGCCAATGCGCTCAGGGTGCTCGGCTTTATCCCGTTGGAAAGCATGTGAGTAGAAAAGAGGACATATGCCAACAAAAAAGAACCTGCGCTTCGGTATAAAAACTGCGCAACAAAACACTTCTTATGAAGCTATACTCCGCGTCTGGACGGAAGCGGATAGCATTCCAAGCATCGAACACGCCTGGGCCTTTGACCACTTCATTCCGCTCGGCCCCGATCCCACCGGTCCGCAGTTGGAGGGCTGGACGTTACTCGCTGCATTAGCTGCTCGCACCGAACGACTGCGCCTTGGATTGATGGTGACCGGCAATACCTACCGCTATCCTGCCGTCCTTGCCAACATGGCTACTACCGTCGATATTATTTCAAATGGCCGTCTAGACTTCGGTATTGGAGCGGGATGGAATGAACTAGAACATCAAATGTATGGTATTCCGCTCTATACAACAGGAGAGCGCATTTGCCGGTTAGGTGAGGCGTGTGAAGTGATCAAACTGCTATGGACGGAAACAGTCGCCAATTTTGACGGCAAATACTATCAACTCAAGGATGCACGTTGCGAACCAAAACCTGTCCAGAAGCCTTATCCACCATTTGTGATCGGGGGCAGCGGCGAGCAGTTGACACTGCGTATAGTAGCGCAATATGCAAGTGTCTGGAACTTCGTCGGTGGCTCCGTTGATACGTTCCATCACAAAAATGAAGTACTCGATGGGCATTGTGCCGCTATTGGACGCGACCCCAAAACCATCGAACGTTCAATTCAGGTGAGGGTGAACTACAATAATCTAAGCGAAACAAGTGACGGCATACAACCTTATATTGAGGAAGGTGCAACACATCTCATTCTGAACCTGACAGCTCCTTATCCCGACAATATCGTTCACAGGCTGGCAGAAGAGATCGTTGCACCATTACAAGCAGAATTCGAAGGACGATAGAGAGTCAATGCTGCTAGCAGACAATGTTCGGAAATAAGTAAGGAGAGTATTGAGGATTTGTTATAATAAAAACTATGGAAAAACTTTTCGTCGAGAAATCAATCAAGATAAATACTCCTGCTTCCAGGGTCTGGGATGTGCTTACCAAGCCCGAATTTACAGACCAGTGGGCGCTTGAGTTTTCCGGCGGCGCCGAGTTTCACATCGAGTCGGATTGGAAACTCGGTAGCCCGGTACTCTGGAAGGGTCAAGACGGCAGCGTGATTGTCCAGGGGAATGTGACCGCGCTTGAGCCGAATAAATTCCTTCGCTTTACTGTATTCGACGTTCGTGGGGAAAAGCCGCCCGTAACAGAAGAAGACGGCATAACCTACGAGCTAACAGAGCAAAACGGCAAGACGATGCTCCGGCTCTCACAAGGTGATTTTTCTGTCATGGCTGAAGGGGAAAAATACCACCGCCTGAGCGTAGAGGTTTGGGATCGAGTCTTGCCGAAAGTAAAAGAATTGGCTGAGAAATAGAGATGGCGGACAGCGAGACAGAGCTATAAATAACTACAAAGCTGCGCCAACAATCTCCCCTATATCCTCTACTCCCTCTCTCCGTAAAAACTCCTCGATCCCCTCAATAATTTCAACTCCTGCATGAGGATTGACAAAGTTGACCGTGCCAATCTGGATCGCTGAGGCACCGGCCATGATAAACTCAAGCGCGTCCTTCGTATTCGTTATACCACCGATGCCGATGATTGGCACGTGAGGGTGGGATGAACGCAGTTCACGTGCTACCTCGTAAACCATACGCAGCGCAATAGGCTTTACGGCCGGTCCCGAAAGTCCTCCGGTCCCGTTTGCTAACACTGGCTGGCGCGTCTCGATATCTATAAGCATCCCTGTAATCGTGTTGATGAGGGAGATAGCGTCGGCTCCTGCTAAGACAGCAGCCAGTGCTGTTGGACGCGCATCCCCGCTGTTGGGCGAGAGTTTTACGATCAGGGGAAGCGTAGTAGCGCGGCGCACCGCGGCAGTAACGCCCGCGACCGCCTCAGCGCTGGCGCCGAAGACGGCTCCCCCCTCCAGCACGTTGGGACAGGAGACATTTACTTCAATTCCGGCCACTCCCGCAACGCCTTCCAGGGTCTCTGCCAGTTGGGCAAATTCGCTAGTGGTCTCACCAGCAATGTTGACGATAACCGGGACCTGCCATGTCTCCCATATGGAAGCATACCTTTTGATGACTGTACGAACACCTGGATTTTGTAGGCCAATAGCATTTAACATGCCAGACGAGGTCTCTACTGTACGCGGTTGGGCATTGCCGCTGCGGGCGTGCAGGGTCGTACCTTTGCAGATGATGGCCCCCAGCCGTTGTATCTCTGCAATCTTCGCGTATTCAATGCCATAGCTAAAAGTGCCAGCCGCGGTAATGACTGGATTCCTTAGCAAGAGCCCGCTTTTATGGTGTGGTGCCAGCTCGGTTTGTAGGTTCATCCTTCACTATAGCTTCTCGCTTCATTTATCAAATCTCGTAGCCGCTGTGCCTCCTGCCGTGCCCGGGTGGCAAAGTCGTGGCTACCGCCAGCATACAGGATGGAGCGAGAAACCGCAAGTATGGCACGTTCACCGTGTTTATCCACACCTGCCTGTATCGACGCTTCCAGATCTCCCCCCTGGGCGCCTACGCCAGGGATCAGAATAGGCATAGTAGGGCAAAGGGATCGAATAACACGCAGTTCCTGGGGATAGGTTGCACCAACCACCAGGCCGCAGTTTCCTGCTTCGTTCCACGTTTGAACGCGCCTGGCTACTACCTCATAGAGCGGCCTTTGCTGTCCCTCACCGTCCTGTACAAGCAAGTCCTGGAAATCGCGCGCGCTGGGATTTGACGTGCGGCAGAGCATGATGACCCCTTTATCGCGGTACGCCAGGAATGGAGTGACACTGTCGTAACCCAGGTAGGGATTGACGGTCACCGCATCACAGCCATAGATATCAAAGACGGTCGTGGCATAGTTGCGGGCCGTATTGCCCAGGTCTCCACGCTTGGCATCAATAATCACGGGAATATAGGCAGGGATGGCCGCGAGTACTTCCTGGAATACGCTCATGCCGGCTGGACCCAGCGCCTCAAAAAAGGCTATATTCGGTTTGAAGGCGCAGACAAATGCAGCCGTCGCCTCGATGATAGCATGGCAAAAACGAATCACCGCCTTCTCAACCGGCACGTCACGTAAGACAACCGGAAAAAGGCCAGGCTCAGGGTCCAGGCCCACACATAGCAGACTATTATGTTGGCGCGACGCCCCGAGCAATTTCTCTAGAAAATTCACGTCTTTTTACCTTAAATGGCCGCTCTCGTGCCCGGTTTGACCGGTGGTACACCGGCAGCGCACATTGGACAGTCATCGGGACTGTACGTCTGCGCTGTAACACTGAGCAAGGCATGACAGGGGACGGAGAATTGCCTGGGTACCGTTCCCCCGCTGCGATCAATCAATACTTCAATGCCTGCGATGTCAGGTTGGTACGGCTCTATGGCGCTGAGCGTCTCGCGCAGCGAAAGTCCCGTCGTCAACACATCATCGACAATGAGAACAGGAGCAGATGCGTTGAGCTTAAAGCCGCGACGCAGTTCTCTTCCACCACTTGAGGACGGTTCAGCAAGGAGGCAGCGCGTATCAAGCTGCCGTGCCACCTCCTGCGCTAACAAAGCTCCGCCGGTTGTCGGCCCGATCACCGCCGAGAGCGCGCCCCCCCAGTAGCGCTCTGCTATTTGCTTGCAGAGTTGTTCCGTGACGCGCGGCCACTCCAGCAGGCGAAACTTTTCCCAGTATTCATCGCTGTGCCGCCCCGAACTGAGCACGAAGTGCCCATTTGAAACGACACCTAGCTGTTGAAAAAGTGTCAGCAATACTGTCGAGTCCATCATAGCAGTTACGGCATGTAGTGCACGCTGTTACGCGGGTACTCGACACAGTTCAGGCAGCTCTCGCTGCCGGTGATGAACTGTACCAGTCGCTCAAAACCCATGCCGAAACCGGCGTAAGGGATCGAGTCGTTGTCCCGCAGCCTCAGGTACCATTCATAGTCTTCGGCGCTGCCACCCGCTGCCAGCAGGTGCTTCATTGCTTCCGAATGCATCAACCGATGGCGCAGGCGCACAGGATCCTCTTCACGTTCAGCCCCACCGCAGACCTCGCCCACGCCCGGTAGCAAGAGATCGGCGGCGTTGACGATACGCTCATCCTCGCGATTCTGGCGCATATTGAAAAACTTCAGTTCCAGCGGGTAGTGCGTGATAAATGTGGGGAACTGGCTCCACTCCAGCAGGGCGATCTCGCGCTTGCGATCCAGATCATCGCCCCACTCGGTGGCTATGCCCATCTTGTTGAGCTGTTCGACAGCCTCACTGTAGGTCATACGGCGGAAGGGAGGCTTGATGGTCTCCAACATGGCGATATCGGCCCCCAGCAGCTCCAACTCGTCACGACGCGACTCCAACGCCTTCTGCACCAGCGTACTGACCAGGCGCTCTTCGATATCCAGCAGCGTCTGCAGGTTGCCAAAGCCAATTTCGGGCTCGATCAGCACAAACTCTGTCAGGTGGCGATGGTCGGCGCGCGGCTCCGCCCGGTAGCTATGGTTGACCGAGTAGACACGACGCAATGTCTGGCTATGCACCAATGGCTCCAGGTGCAACTGCGCCGTCTGGGTCAAGAAGGCCTTATTGCCAAAGTATTCAAGCGGGAACAGCGTTGAAAAATCTTCACATGCGCCAGTCAGGCTGGTGATGGTAGGGGTAGTAACTTCGACAAAGTCCTCGGACTCCATGAAATTGCGAATGGACTTCAACAACGTACCGCGCAGGCGGATCAACGCAGCCATCTGCGGCGATCGCACCAGCATATGACGATTGCGCAGTTGGTCCATTTCCAGCAATTCGTTGGTCGTCTCGTTTTCAGGGTTCACTTGTGTCATGCTCATGAGTAATTTCTCTCCTCTTTGCAAGCTGGCGTCCACTAATGACGCCAGTAAAGAACAACAACAGGTTGACGGGTCATCCTTTCCTCGTCAGTCAGTTCAACGAAGTGCCGGACTAACTGTTGAGGTCATGAGAATTGCCGCTACATGACGCCATTGTCATATATGGCCATATCGGAGACCAACAGGTCAAAAAAAATTCCTCACCCCCGAATCAATGGGGATGAGGAAGAATAATACGCCGGTAAATCGACACCGGGTCCATCAATGGGATGGAACAGGCAACCTGCCTGCAACATCATGAGTATCCGTGATCGTACCCAGCGCACAACAGTCATGAGAATACTAAGTCCTTTCCACAGAGTGGAACAAATGGAAACTGGTTTCAAATTGTTAGAAGTATACCCACCTGAATTCCAAAAGTCAAGGCTAAATTAAAACCCGTTTTGCCCTTTTTACTGGATACTCAGGACCGTTACATCAAAAATCAGCGTTGCATTGGGTGGAATCGCCTGGTTACCTTGCGCCCCATAGCCAAGTGCAGCAGGAATGATGATACGGCGCACGCCGCCAACTTTCATTCCAACCAGCCCCTCGTTCCAACCTGGAATAACGCTTGCCTGGCCAAGGGGAGTAACAGAAAAGGGTTGGCCACCATGATCGTAAGAACTATCAAACTTTTTACCATTGCTCTGCAACCAGCCAGTGTATTCCACAGAGACCGTACTACCCTGCTGTGCTACTTTACCACTGCCAACTTTGAGATCGAGACATTGCAGCCCATCTGTGTTTGTAGCCGCGGCTCCTGTTGCCGGAGGTGGACTCGCCGGACCTGCTTTCGGGGTCGAATCATAGATCGAAGGGACAGCAGATGCGGTAGAACATTTAGGGCCTATCGTGGCCACAGTCTGCTTCGTTTTGCTTGCGGCTGCGGCGCTCTGCTGACTTGTATAACGCTGGTATTGCCAGTAAATCAGGCCTGCGGCAGCGATTACTACCACTGCTGCAATGATGCTGAGCCAGATGCGTTGTCTGCGGCGCCGCCGGGCCTGGCGCATAAGACGCTCCTGTTGTCGCTGACCGGGTCTTCCTTGCTTTTGTGGTGAACTCTTTCTACCATTCACGGTTTGAGTCATTGAGGTATCTCTCCTTGCACGTTGTTGAATTATTGCAAGGAGAGGGTATCATAAACCGATCGTTATGGCAAGAGGGAATGACTTCCTGACCTGCTTGTAACGTTGCTTCGCTTTAGCTTAGCTCTCGACATGTTTACTTTTAACCATTATCCAGGGAGATACAACGCGACCAGTCTACAATCGCCGGTTGTGGCTAGGGAAACGAGCTTGCGATGTGTGTTGAGCATCACATACACACAAAGGGTTTACTTTACCAGATCGCCAGGCGGGAAAGCCCCGCGCATTTCATGCCGGGGAATACGCATCAAGCTAAGGAAGGATGAGGGAAGGGGGCAAGGAACCGTGGAGCTTGCTAAGAGGGAACTCCTTTGAGAAGATGAAGACACTGATTGGCATCATCTTCCCAAAGGAGAAAGCGATGAAAACGGTCTCACCAGCCCTCACCCCAATGCAAGACCAGCCATTGGGGGAGATCGAAAACTCTGTCCAGAGCTTGTTCCACGAGAAAGCAGAGCAGTGGGCGCGATCGACAGGCTTTGTCCAGCGGAGTTCAAAGATCACTGGATCAGCCTTCGCGCAAACGGTGGTCTTGGGTTTTCTCAATCAGCTGGAGGCCTCCTCCACGGATTTGCCACAGACGTTGGGGTTCCAGGGGATTGATGTGAGTCCACAAGCCAAAGAAGCCCGCATGACCGCAGAAGCCGCTGCATTGATGGGTCGCTTCCTCCAAGAGATGGTAGCAATGGTTGTCAGTGGCCAAGAGTGCCACATCCCAACCCTACAATCTTTCGATGGGGTCTCCCTGCAAGATGGGACCGTTTTGACCCTGCCAGATGAGCTGCGAGATGACTGGCGTGGAGAAGGCGGAGACGGGAGGAGAAGCGGGACGGCGTGTGCAGCTACGCATCAATTGGAGCAATGGGCAGCGCGACCGGTCCCTGGCTGCAAGATGCTCGCGCCAGCGAACATACAGGGGAGGCGACCGGCGAAACTCCACCACTGCCCAAGGGAGCGCTCTCTGTCGCCGATAACGGCTCTTTGATCCTCACAAGAAGGCATGAGTTGGATGCCCAAGGAGACTTCTGGCTCACGCCCGCACGCGCTCATCTGATGATGACCGACCAGCAAGGTAGGAGAAGAGATTGGCCTTCCTTCGTTGCGAGCCGACCCGCCGGGATGAGTGATGAGTGGGTGTGGGTGGGAGCAGACAAGCCATTGTCTTGCCGATGGCTCGTCTTTCCTCCTGATGGCAAAGCACAGCCGCGAAAAAAGGACCAGAAGACCCGTGTGAAAGGGAGCCGTCATGATGTGCAAGTGGGTCGACACAAGGCTGCCAAAGGCCGCGAAAGGGCGCAAGCGTGCGGAGGCGAGTCCGCACCATCGACGCTTGAAGGGGGCTCTGGTGCTCTTGACCAATGCACCAGCCTCACGGCTGAGCGCACCGCAAGCTCGAACACGGCTGCGGGTCCGCTGGCAAATCGAGCTGATCTGGAAGTGGTGGAACCAGGATGGCAAGGTGGATGGCTGGCGCAGCGAGAAAGGCATGCCTATCCTCTGTGAGGTCTACGCCAAACTGATGGCGATGATCATGCAGCATGGGTTTCCCATTGCTGGCTGGTGGAGTGATCCGCACCGCAGTCTGGTCAAAGCCTGTCATCTCGTGCAAAAGGGTGCGCCTTGCATCATCTTGACGATGAATGGGCCTTTGACACACCAAGCACTCTTTCACATCATGTGTCGCGGTCTGAAAGGATGTCCTCTCAACCCTGGCAAGAAACACCCTCATCCCTCACAGCGCCTGTTCGCG
>WNFX01014059.1_pt1 | contig 11284 bp, 11 predicted proteins | sample 5400111 | NCBI WGS metagenome assembly WNFX01 (sample SAMN13153363, study PRJNA577476) | soil metagenome | isolation source: 40 cm soil or saprolite under grassland replicate 1 | place: USA:California | collected 2016-06-15
TCAGCCAACGCAGCAGATGGGCGGTTTGAAGCCTCCCCCCGCAGGGCGGCTCCGAAGGGCCAAACCTTCATCTCTCACACAGCACCACATCAACGAGCTCTATCTACATCGAGCTCCTCTCTGCGTTCGTGGCACACTGAGTTTCGCAGTTTCGCAGGGTCGGTGTTACCGAGCGTTCTCGATGACGACGAGAAGTCCGATTGGCGTCATCGACGGCGAGTACGTGGTTCGGGCGGGTGCGGCGTTCGTCGTCATCATCACCGTGGCGACGAGCGGGCCCGGCCGAACAAGACCGCCGGCGTCGCCGAACGTACTGGGGGCGATGCGCGGCCTGCGGGAGGTTGTCCTGTACCGCAGCGGGTTCGCCGACATCGCCCAGCCGATCGGCGCCATGCTCGCCGTCGCAGTACTGGCGGCGGATGCGCTTCCGGTTCGACGAGTCGAAGGCCTACCGGGGCCAAGCCATCACAGCGACCCGAAGAACGCGGCGATGTCACGGGCCAGCAGCTCCGGCTCCTCGATCGCCGCGAAGTGCCCGCCGCGCGGCATCGGCGTCCAGCGGCGCACCTGGTACAGCCGCTCGGCCCATTCCCGAGGCGGATCCCCTTCGGACGCGAACTGGTGCACGAAACCGGCAATCGCGGTCGGCACCGACACCATGTCACCCGGGCCGAAGGTGACGCCGTACCGCCGGTTGTCGAAGTAGTCCCGCATGGACGGCGTAATCGTCTGGGTGGCCCAGTAGATGGTCAGCAGCTCCAGCAGGAAGTCGCGGTCGACGCGACGGTCGAGATCGCCGCCGCTGTCCGCCCAGGACCGCCACTTCTCCACGATCCACGCGGCCAGCCCTGCCGGAGAGTCGTTTAGCCCGTAACCGAGGGTCTGCGGACGGGTGGACTGGATCGCCTTGTACCCGCCCTCAGCCCGCCACCACGCCTCGCTGTCGGCGAGGTACGCCGACTCGGCCGCCGACAACGGCCGGGCGCCCGACCCGGTGTAGGGCGAAAGCTCCAGGTTGCTCAGGTGAACGCCGAACACCGCGTCCGGGTTCTCCAGCGCCATCACGGTTGCCACCCCGGCGCCGAAGTCGCCGCCACCGGCGCCGTACTGCTGGTATCCGAGCACGCGCATCAGACGATGCCATAGCTGCGCGACGTACCGATAGTTCACCCCGGTACGCCCTGGCCGCGCCGAGAAGCCGTAGCCCGGCAGCGAGGGTATGACTACGTCGAACGCCGGGCCGTCGATACCGTGCGCGGCCGGATCGGTCAACAGCGGCATCAGCGGCAGCAACTCGGTAAACGCGCTGGGCCATCCATGGCCAAGGATCAGCGGGATGCCCGACCCGCGCCGCGCCCGCTCGTACACGAAATGGACCACGACGCCATCGAGCTCGACGCGCCGGTGCGCGAACGAGTTCAACGCGCGTTCCCGGGCCCGCCAATCGAAGCCATCGGCCCAGTACGCCAGCAGCGCCCGCAAGTACCCCAGGTCGGTGCCCTGCTCCCACGGCGCACCCGGCGCCTCATCCGGCCAGCGCGTGTTGCGGATGCGCGCCCGCAGGTCGGCGAGCACCTCCTCGGGCACGTGGATCTTGAATGGCGCAGCGGCTACGACCGATCCGAGCGGATCCCCCATGGCCGCCGATCCTACGGCGACGGTACGACAATCAGATCAGACAAGGATGTAGAGCAACAGGCGGTCGTAGCCCGGGCCACCGTCCGGGTGCTGGCGGTGAGCCGGATCTCGACGATCTTGCCGCCGTCGTGGGCTGCGGCGTTGGAGACGTTCCGCCCGGCATTTCGGCGCCGGGGCACGTTCATGATGTTCTGGGTGTTGACCACCGGGATGGTCGCGCAGACCGGGGCGACGCAGCGTAGCGGGCATGCTGGCGGGCGCGCGGATGGCGTCGACGGTCTCGTTCCACGCCGCGTGCCGGTTCTTCTCCCACACGGTGTGGGACGTGGACCGGTTGGGGCTGCTAGCGGCACGGTTGATCATCGAGCGCCTGCAGGCCACCCTCAGGCGGCTCCGCTCACACGCGCGCAGTCACGCCTCCGAAGCGGGCGCCACCAGTCAGCGGCACCGCGCATTCTGCTTATCGCCGTCCGGGTCGCGCCTCGTGTCCCAGGTGGGCATCGGTCGCCGTGTTCGGCTGGGCCGATGCCGGGTTCTGACTGCGGTTGTGACGGGCTCGCAGCAGTTCGACGGCGATCGGTAGGACGGAGATCACGACGATCCCGACGAGGATGAATTCGATGTTGGACCTGACGAACGCGATCTGGCCAAGGAAGTAACCGAGCACGGTGACACCTGAACCCCACAGCAGGCCGCCGCTGGCGTTGAAGGTTGCGAAGGTCTGGTACCGCATCCGGCTTGCGCCGGCCACGATCGGGGCGAAGGTCCGTACGATCGGCACGAAGCGCGCCAGGACGATGGAGCGGGCGCCGTATTTGTCGAAGAATCCTCGCGCGCGCACAAGATTCTCTTGCTTGAAGACCCGCGAGTTCGGCCGGCGGAACAGGGCCGGCCCCACCCGCTTACCGAATGCGTAGCCAAACTGATCACCGGCGATCGCCGCGGCCGCGATGAGCAGGCATACCAGCCACAAAGGATAGTGCAGGTACCTGCCGCCCGCGATCAGCAGGCCGGCGCTGAACAGCAGCGAATCGCCGGGCAGGAAGAACCCGATCAGCAGCCCGGACTCGGCGAACACCACGGCCAGAATGCCGATCAGCCCGAAGGTCGAGATCAGCCACTCGGCGTTGAGAATCTTCACGTCCCGCACGCACCTTCAGTAATAAGACACGCGCCGCCGACTGAGCGCGGCGGCGATGGCGGGTCAGCACGTCGCCCGGCGGACCGCAGAGCGACCCGGACGAGCAGACCGGTTGGCACGATCGCCCAGCAGGACAGCACCCGGTAGACGATTCCGACGGCCGCCGCCGTGACATATGGAGCACCGGCGGGACGAGCGCCACGACCAGGCTCGCCTCCATCACGCCGATGCCACCCGGCGTGATCGGTATCTGCCGCACGATTTGGACGGCGAGGTACGCGCCGGCAAATTGCACGACGCTCACAGTCAGCCCGAAGGCGTAACCGACGGCGATGAGGCATGGCAGGTCGGCCACCAGTTCCCCACCGCGAACGCCAACGTGGCCGCCCAGTCAACCGGACCGGGCGTAGGTGAGCGCCTCGGGTCGCGGCACCGAGATCGCCACACCGAATGCGCCGAGCAGCTGGCCATGGCGGGTACCCACAGGCGTCCGGCCCGATGGAACCGGCCGTGGACGCCGGCCACCGGGACCCGCCACCGCGCCTTATGAACGCAGACCCCGGCGGCGAAGTTGCCAGTCCACCGCCACCGCAATCAGCAGCGTGGCAGAACATCCACACACCCACGCGATCTCGATGTCGTCGGGGTGATCGGCCAGCAACAGCAGCAGCGCCGCACAGACCGTGACCGGGAACGAGAAGCCGTTGAGATCGTTGATCTGCGGACACCCGAATGCCGAGCTTGCGGCACTCCCCCACAATCCTCAGGTACTCCCACCGCGGGTTTCCCGCGCCATCCGCACCACCAGCTCGATGATCTTCGGATCCAAGCCGCGCTGGCCGCGCCCGATGGCCGGGTACGTCCAGCGGCGGGCCACCAGCTCGCGGTGCCAACGCAGCAGCGTCGCCGTCGTGACGAGGAAGGCGGCCCACCGCTCCCGCGGCAGCAACCGCGCCAACATCGCCAACACCATCCGGTCCTGCGGCATATAGCGCGGCCGGGCGACCTGCCGGCGCACCACCATCAGCTGGTGCCGGAGCACCGCGATCTCGATGTCCTTGACATCCGGCCCGGGGACCCAGACCGACCACGCCAAGAACCCGCCGGACGATCACAAACGCCAGCGTGCGAACCACCATGACCGTCGGCCTGCCGGACGCCGTCTCCCCCGGTCAGCTGACCGATACCGTATTCACAGGTAGCGCCGTTATCTTGGGGCTATGCGCCCACCCGGGAGGCTAGATAAGGTCGCGGTCGGTCGGGGATGACCGCATCAGGCGACCTCGTGGCCGAGGCAGGTGTGCCAGCGCCGGCTCGCCGGCGGCGCGGATTAGTGGTCGCGGCGGCCGTGGTGGTGGCGCTCGTGCTCACCGCGATCGTGTCGTTTCGCTGGGGCTCCGGCGAGTCCCCGGGGCCGGCGCCGACGGCCTCGCCCGAAGCGACCGCCACCGAGCAGCTGAGTACCGCCGAGATCTACGCGGCTCTCGCTCCGTCGGTGGTCACCATCGAAGCGGTGAGCGCGGGCGCGAACAGGGCCGGCGCCACCGGTACCGGCGTCATCGCCAATGCCAACGGGCTCATCCTGACCGCCTTGCACGTCGTGAAAGAGGCCGAATCCATCCGGGTGACCTTCGCTGACGGCACACCGTCGGCGGCGAGGCTCCTCGACGCGGACCCGGCCAACGACATCGCCGTCCTCGCCGCCGCCACGCTGCCCACCGTGGTGGTTCCCGCGGTTTTCGGCAACTCCGGCCGGGTGTCCGTCGGCGACGATGTGGTCGCCATCGGCAACCAGTTGGGCCTGACCAGCAGTACCACCGCGGGTGTGGTCTCCGGCCTGAACCGGGGCGCGAACGGTACCGACGGCACCCGCCTCGCAGGACTGATCCAGTTCGACGCCGCGGTGAACCCGGGCAGTTCGGGAGGCCCGCTGGTCAACGCCAAGGGTGAAACCGTCGCCATCGTCGTGGCGCTGGCCAACCCGACCGACGCGGGGACCTTCATCGGCGTCGGTTTCGCCGTACCGATTGGCACGGCCCTCGCCGCGGGAGGCGACGGCCGTGGACCCCAACAGTGACGAGACGACCCGTAAGGACGGACCCATGCAGACACCGCCGGACAGCGGTCAGGACCGGGACAGCGACGGCCGACTGACCACCGTGAGGGCACGGCCGGGCGCGACCGCGGCCTATGGCTCAAGTCCGGTGGAGCAGGTCCTGTACGAGGTCAAGAAGACCATCGTGGGGCAGGACGCGCTGCTCGAACGGCTACTGGTCGCGCTCCTGTCCCGCGGGCACATACTCGTCGAAGGCGTTCCGGGCCTGGCGAAGACGCTTTCCGTCAGGGCGCTCGCCAGCGCCATCGGCGGGCAGTTCCACCGCGTCCAGTTCACTCCGGACCTGGTGCCGGCCGACATCGTCGGCACTCGCGTCTACCACCAGCGCAGCGGTGAGTTCCAGGTGTCCCTCGGGCCGGTGTTCACCAACCTCCTGCTGGCTGACGAGATCAACCGGGCCCCGGCGAAGGTGCAGAGCGCGCTGCTCGAGGTGATGCAGGAGCAGCAGGTCACGATCGGCCGGGAGACCCATCTCGTCCCCCGACCATTCCTGGTCATGGCCACCCAGAACCCGATCGAGTCCGAGGGGACCTATCCACTGCCCGAGGCGCAGGTGGACCGCTTCATGATGAAGGTCGTCGTGGGCTACCCCAGCGCCACCGAGGAGTTCGTGATCGTTGAACGGGCCATCTCGCCGGACCCGGTCAGCCAGGCCATCGTCAACCCCGAGCGGCTCATCGAGATGCAGGCTCAGGTCGAAGACGTGTATGTGGATCCGTCGCTGATCGAGTACTCGGTGCGCCTGGTCAACGCCACCCGCCGGCCGGCCGAGGTCGGGCTGGGCGAGCTGACGAGGTATGTCAGCTTCGGCGCCAGCCCTCGGGCATCGATCAATCTGATCTTAGCCGGCCGCGCCCTCGCCTTCATCCGGGGCCGGGACTACGTCGTCCCGAGCGATGTCACCGAACTGGCCCTCGACGTCCTGCGGCATCGCCTGGTGCTCTCCTACGAGGCGCTCTCCGACGACATCACCGCCGACGTTGTGCTGACCCGGGTGCTGGCCACGTTGCCCGTGCCGGACACGCCACTGCGAGAAACCGCTGATCTGCGATGAGTACGTCCGACCGTTTGCTGCGGCGCCTGGAGTGGCGGGTCCTCCGTCGACTCGACGGGCGGCTCCAGGGCCCGTACCGCACCGTGTTCCGCGGCACCGGGATCGACTTCGCCGACCTGCGTGCCTACACCCCGGAGGACGACGTTCGGCACATCGACTGGAATGTGACGGCCCGGCTGGACGAACCGTACGTTCGCCAGTACACGGAAGATCGCGACCTCACCGCGTGGCTGGTCCTCGACCAGTCAGCCTCGATGAGATTCGGTGCCGCCCAGCACGGCAAGGACTCCGTGCTCACCGAACTCGCCGTTTGCCTCGCCCGGCTGTTCACGCAGGGCGGCAACCGGGTCGGGGCCATCCTCTACGACAACCGGCTCCAGCGCGTGATTCCGGCCCGCACCGGCCGTACCCACGTCCTGCGCCTGACCCACGAACTGACCAGACCGGCGGCCGCGCGCCCGGACGGGAGCACCACCGACCTCGACGCCATGCTGCGATTGGCCGCCAGCACCGCACGCCGGCGCAGCCTGGTTTTCGTCATCTCCGACTTCATCGGTGATGTCGACTGGGAGCCGGCGCTGACCCGCCTGAACCACCGGCATGAGGTGGTCGCGATCCGGATCGTGGACCCCATGGAGCTCGACCTGCCCGACTTCGGGTTGGTCCTGATCGAAGATGCCGAGACCGGGGAACAGCTGCTCGCCGACACCAGCGATCCACTGTTCCAGCAGCGGTTGCGTTCCCAGGTGGACGCTCGGGAGCTCGCCGTGGCCTCCTCGATGCGGCGGGCCGGAGTGACGTCGCATCGGATCAGCACCGACCAGGACCTGACCCAGGCTCTCATCGACATGGTGCGTCGGTCGAAGCGGAGGCGCGCATGAGCGAGCGGAGCGAGCAAGCGCGAGGCGCGGCGGAGGCACCGGCATGAGCGTCCAATACCCCCTGATGCTCGTGGTCGCCGTCGCGGTCAGCCTGGGCCTCGTGGCGGCCTACCACTGGCTGCAGCGTCAGCGGACGAAAACGCTCGTGGCCGCCGGGCTGAACACCGCCAGCCCGGGCTGGGCTGGCCTTCGCCGCCACCTTCCCCCGCTGCTGTTTCTGGCCGCGCTGCTCCTCTTGGGGCGCGTTGAACACCCAACTGCCCACCAACGACCACAAGGCAACGGTTGCCGCGATCAACCGGCTGAACGTGGCCGGCGGTACCTCGTTGGGTCAGGCCATCCTCGCCTCGCTGACGGCCATCGTCGGGCAGACGGTCAGCCTCCCCGACCCCTCCTCGGACGCACCGCCGCCGAACCTCGGGTATTGGGGCTCCGCAACGATCGTGCTGCTCTCCGATGGAGAAGACACCGGAGGGCCCGACGCCGTGATCGCCGCTGAACTGGCCGCCGCCGCCGGCGTACACATCGAGACCATCGGGGTCGGTACGGTGGAGGGCACGATCATCGAGGTCGATAAATATCAGATCGCGACGGCACTCAACGAGGAGTTGCTGACCGAGATCGCCGAAACGACCACAGGCGCCTACCACCGGGCTGAGGACGCCAAGGCCCTCGGCGCCATCTACCAATCGCTCGACCTGAGAACCACCACCCAGGATGAGTCGGTCGAACTCACCGGGGCTGTCGTGGGGATCGCGGTGTTGCTCCTCACGATCGGCGGCCTGCTAATGATCAACTGGTACGGACGGATCCTCTGATGTCACTGACCTGGCCGTGGGCCCTGACCGCACTGTTGGCCTTCCCGTTGCTCCTGGGCTTCCGGTGGTGGACGCGCCGGCGGCGCAAGAGAGAGGCGGTACGGATTTCGAGCGTCACGTTGATCCGGGCGGCCCTGCCGGGACGGTCACTGTGGCGGCGACGGATCCCTCTCGGGCTGTTCGCTTCCGGCCTCGTCGTCCTGGCCACCGGCGCCGCCCGGCCGCAGGCGTCCGTGCCGCTACCCTCGAACTCCGCCACGATCCTGCTCGCGATCGACGTGTCCGGCTCGATGTGCTCGACCGACGTGGCGCCCAACCGGTTAACCGCAGCGCAGAAGGCCGCCCGCGAGTTCATCCGGGCCCAGGACGACGGGGCCCGGATCGGCCTGGTCACCTTCTCCAACATCGCCGGCCTGCTGGTCGAACCCACCACCGACAAAAAGGCCCTGCTGGCGGCTATCGACACGCTGCGCACCTCTCGCGGCACCGCGATCGGCCTGGCCATCCTTACCTCCGTCGACGCCATCGCCGACATCAACCCCGATGTCCCGCCCACCGGAGTCAAAGTGCCAGGCGGCGGCGACAGCTCGGGTGCCGGCGGCCAGTACCAACCCGACACCATCGTCGTGCTCACCGATGGGCGGAACACTCAGGGAGTGGACCCGACGACGGCCGCTGCCGAGGCCGCGGCGCGCAACCTGCGCGTCTACACCATCGGCTTCGGCACCACCCAGCCTTCCCAAATGGTCTGCACCCGCGACCAGATCAGTGGAGACGCCGCATTTCGCGGCGACGGATCCCGCGGCGGGTTCGGTCGTGGCGGTCGGTTTCAGCAGATCGACGAGGAGACCCTGACCCAGGTCGCCAAGATGACCGGCGGCGAATACTTCCAGGCCAAGAACGCCGAGGCGCTCAGCCGCGTCCTGCGGGATCTGCCGAACTCGATGGTGTTGCAACGGCAGGACGTGGAGATCACCGTGTGGTTCGCGCTCGCCGGCGCGGTCCTGGTGCTCGTCGCCGTCGGGCTGTCTCAGTGGTGGAACCGCTCTCGCCCCTTGCCCGCCAACCGGCCTCCAGCCCCCGGCGGTCCATGACCAGCCCCAGCCCGTCGACATAGCCGGAGCCGTAGCCATGCCATGGGTCGAACTGTCTGTCAACGGCACCGCTGAGCGCCACGACCGCGGCTGACCTGCCGCGCACCGCGTACCTTGCGGTCGGCTCGTAACCCCACCGACGAGCGTATTGTCAGTACCGTCGACGATCTTCGCGTATCGATGCTGGGCGGCCTGAACTACGGCTACTTCGGCTCCGCCCACGTGGATCCGCCTAACAACGGCGCCGACCACACGCCGGAGGTCGCCGGCTACACGAACATGAACCAGTACCTCAACGACCCCGCGACCGGATTCTCGACCGGTGTCGCCCGCAATCCCGCGTCCGCGACCTTCACGGCGAGGAACCACAACCACACCCGCCAGCGGACAGGCGTCAGGACACGAGTCGCTACATCAGTATCGCGGCTGGCCGCTGCCCAGCTGCGCCCGCGTCGAATCTGAGCCTGAATCCACCGGCGAGGTGGCGGGTTTGGTGGTGTGTCGGGGACGGAGATGCTCCTTGACCTGGGATGATGGTCTTATCAAGGGAACATCATCAATACAGGCAAGGAGCATCTGCCAGATGCGATCTTCTCATACCATTGCCGCGGTCAGCGCGGTCTTCGATGATGTGAATTTGGTTGGTTACGGCGGGCTGGAGCCGGTGGTGCGGTTGGCCGAGCGGTGTGGGTTACCGGACCTGGTCAGCGCGCATGTTCGGATCAGCGGGGCGGCCAATAGTGGTGGCGCCAACCCGACAGCGAAGGTGCTCAGCCTGGTCGCGGGGATGACCGCCGGGGCGGACAGTATCGATGACATTGGCCGGTTGCGCCACGGCGGAATGGGGTTGCTGTTCGACGGGGTGCGGGCGCCGTCGACGGCGGGGACGTTTCTTCGCTCGTTCACCCATGGGCACAACCGGCAGCTACACGCGGTACACCGGGCTTTCCTGGCGCGGTTGGCTACCGCGACGGATCTGCTGCCCGGCGCGACGCGGACGGCGTTCGTGGACATCGACCCGTCGCACGTGCGGGTCTACGGGGCCAAGAAGCAGGGCGCCGAGTACGGCCGGTTGAAGGGCAAACGCACGCTGCATCCGCTGATCGCCACGATCAGCACGCCTGAGTGCGCGCCGGTGATCGGGCCGGTGCGGCTGCGCCGCGGCAAGGCCGCTGACGTGCGCGGTGCGCAGTCGTACGTGGCCGAGTCGATCGCGGTCGCCCGGCAGGCCGGCGCCAGCGGCACGATTCTGGTGCGGGCGGACTCCAAGTTCTACACCGCCGAGGTGGTGGCCGCCTGCCGCCGTGGCGGGGCGCTGTTTAGCCTCTCGACCGGGATCAACCCGTCGATCACCGCCGCGATCGGCCGGATCCCCGACCAGGACTGGGTCGACATCGTCTACCCGCATCCGATCGAAGACCCCGACACCGGGGAACTGATCTCCCAAGCGCAGGTCGCCCAGATCGCCTACACCGCGTTCATCGGCCGACCCAAGCGCCAGCAGGTCGCCGCCCGGCTGATCGTGCGTCGGGTCCGGCGCCAGAACACTGAGGCCGCCCAGGGCCAAGGTGAACTGTTCGCCGTCTACCGCTACCACCCGCTGTTCACCGACAACCCCGCCCCGCTGGTCGAGGCCGAGACCACCCACCGTCAACACGCCATCGTCGAACCCACCATCGCCGATCTGAAAGCCAGCGCCCTGGCCCACCTACCCTCGGGGTCGTTCCAGGCCAACAACGCCTGGCTGACCCTGGCCGCCATGGCCCACAACCTGATGCGCGCCGCCGGCTGCACAGCCTCCGCCTTCCACGCCAAAGCCGAGACCACCACCATCCGCGACCACCTCATCCACGTCCCGGCCCGAATCGCCCGCTCCGCCCGCCAGATGGTGCTACACCTGCCCGACGCCTGGCCCTGGGAACACGCCTGGCAGGCGCTGTTCACCGCTGTACACGCACCACCCACCGCCGTGCTGACCTGATCCACCCGCTCACCCGGAACTCGAACTCGCCCAGGAGCAAGCCGGAACACGAGCCCGGCAGGGCGAGCATGCATCGCCGTCGGTCGATCAGGTAGATCAACCCGGCCGAGCCAACACCCAGTCGGTGGATTCAGGCTGAGGGCCCTCTTGCCCCAGGACTGCCCGGTGCGGCCGGCCAGGATCCAGCGGTTGTAGATCTGGATGCCGAGCGAGACCAGCGAAAGCACCACGTAAACGGCCAGGCCGGCCGCGCTGGGGTTGCCGTTCGCGTCCATGCTGGCGAGGTAGAAGGGGAGGCCGATCCAGCTCGGCACTCCGGCGATGATGCCGTCGATGAGGTACGCGCCGACGCGCTGAAGCCAGTTCGCGTAGCTCGCCACCGCAGAGGTGGACGCGTAGTTCGTAGCCGTGTAGTCCATAGTTGGCTCTTCGCACTTGACCGGGCTTGTGTTGTCGTTTGATTGCGCTGCGTGACGGTACGCTGTTACAGCGCGTGAGTGCTGAATGTAGAGCGCGGTTCGGCGTGTCGGAAAGCTGAGGTACCCGCGACTTCCAAGATCA
>WNFX01020522.1_pt1 | contig 11281 bp, 10 predicted proteins | sample 5400111 | NCBI WGS metagenome assembly WNFX01 (sample SAMN13153363, study PRJNA577476) | soil metagenome | isolation source: 40 cm soil or saprolite under grassland replicate 1 | place: USA:California | collected 2016-06-15
AGATCGCCGCGCACAAGAAACGGCTGAAGGACGTCGCCGAGCATCGCGCCAATCAGCGCCAGGGACGGCGCGACTTGCCGACCGCGGCGCTGGTCGGCTACACCAACGCCGGCAAGTCTTCCCTCTTGAAACTGCTATCCGGGCAGGACGTGTTCATCGAGGATCGGTTGTTCGCGACGGTGGATACGCTGGCCCGAGAGGTGGACGTGGGCGAAGGCTATCGCTATCGCCTCACCGATACGGTCGGATTCATCCGCAAGCTCCCGCACCATCTCGTCGCTTCGTTCCGGGCGACGTTGGAAGAGGCCGAGGACGCCGATCTGCTCTTGCACGTGATCGACGCCAGTCATTCGGGATGGGAGGAGCAGGTGGAGGTCGTGGAGAAAGAAATGCGAAATGCGGAATTCGGAATGCGAAATGACAAGGCTGGTGTCGAGCGCAAACGGACGATCTATGTGTTCAACAAAGCGGATTTGCTCCCCGACCCGGACGCGTTTCTCGCCCTGGTTCGGGAAAAATACCCACACGCGATACTGACCTCCACAATTCCGCATTCCGAATTTCGCATTTCGCATTGCGGCGTTGAGGATCTTCGGCGCGCTCTCCGCACCTCAGCTCAGGCCCTCCGCCCCATTGCCGAGATCCGAGTGCCAGTTAGCAACGGCAAGCTGCTCGCCGCATTGCACCGCGACGCCGAGATTCTGCATCAGGAGCAGACGAACGGGGTGGTGACGCTCAGGGCGCGGATCGAGGCGCGCGTGCTCGGAAAACTGCGGCGGGAGGGGGTCGAGGTGGTCCTCGGATGAGGCGATACGAATGTCCAATGATCAATGTTCAATGATCAAACTGCTCCCATGTTTGCTGCTGCTCGGCGCGTGCGCCGAACCAGCCACGCCAAACCCGCCGCCGCCTCCTCCGCCGCCCCCCGGGCCCGCGCTCCATTCGATCGGCGATTTCACCAACCCGACGTTCCTGGCCGCGCCGGCGGGCGACACGGGACGGCTGTTCGTAACGGAGCGCATCGGCCGGATCCGCCTGCTCAAGCACGACATGCTGCAGGCGCGCCCGTTTCTCGACATCGTCGGCAAGATGAGCTCGGCGGACGAGAACGGACTCTACAGCATGGCGTTTCATCCGCAGTACGCGAACAACGGCCAGTTCTACGTCTTCTTCACCAATCTCGATGGCGACATTCGCGTGGTGCGCTATCTCGTCTCTTCCAACCCCGACAGCGCGGACGAATCCGCCGCCGATACGATCCTCGCGGTGCCGCACCCCATCGCGGGAACGAGCCTCCCCTTCGGCAATCACCACGGCGGCCAGCTGCAGTTCGGGCCCGACGGCAAGCTGTACGTGTCGCTCGGCGACGGCGGCTGCTGCGGCGATCCGCTCCAGAACGGCCAGCGCCACCACACGCTCAACGCGAAGATCCTGCGGATCAATGTGGACGGCGCCACCGGATACACGGTGCCGGCGGATAATCCGTTCGTGAGCCTCCCTGACACGTCGTTTCCGCCCGAGGTGTGGGCGTGGGGCTTCCGCAATCCGTGGCGCTTCTCGTTCGACCGCGCGACGGGCGATCTCTACATCGCGGACGTCGGCGATAATTCGTGGGAAGAGGTCGACGTCGCCGCGGCGCCCAATGCGGCGGAAGGGTTGAACTACGGCTGGAGTATTATGGAAGGGACGCACTGCGTGAGCGGGGCGGGCTGTAGCCCGACGGGACTCACCCTGCCGGTGATCGAGTACGCCCACACCAACGGCGCCTGCGACGTGCAAGGCGGCTACGTCTATCGCGGCAGTGTCGTGACGCAGCTCACGGGTCGTTACCTGTACGCCGACTACTGTGCGAACTTCGTGCGCAGCTTCACGTACAGCGGCGGCGTGGCGACACAGAGTCGGGACTGGCCGCAGCTCGCGCCCGGGGGTGGCGGCGGCATCGTGTCATTCGGCGAAGATGCGCGCGGCGAGTTGTATCTCATGACATACGGAGGCACGGTGTATCGCATCGTAGCGACTCCATGAGACGCATTCTGGTGGTGTTCTTCATGGCCGGCTGCAATAGCTGGATCAGCAACCCGCCGCCACCGCCGCCGCCGGCCGGCACGCCGTCGCTGAAGCTCATCGACAACTTCTCGAGCCCAACGTACCTCGCGTCGCCGCCCGCCGATTCGCAGCGGCTATTCGTCGTGGAGCAGGGCGGTGCGGTCCGCGTGCTGCACAACGACACCGTGCGCACGCGGCCGTTCCTCGATTTGTCGGGACGCATCTCCTCGGGCGGCGAGCGCGGGCTGTTGAGCATCGCGTTCCATCCGGACTATGCGAGCAACGGCCGGTTCTACGTCTATTTCACCAATCCCGCCGGCGACATCCGCATCGTGCGCTACACTGTGTCGAGCGATCCCGACAGCGCCGACGAGGCGACGGCCGACACAGTGCTCAGGCTCGCGCATCCCGGTCAGAGCAATCACAACGGCGGCCAGCTGCAGTTCGGCCCAGACGGGATGTTGTGGGTGGGGACGGGGGACGGGGGAGGGAGCGGCGATCCGAACCACAACGCGCAGAATAAACACGCGCTGCTCGGCAAATTGCTGCGCCTCGACGTCAACGGCGCGACAGCCTACGCGATCCCCGCGGACAATCCGTTCAACGGCGATACGAGCTTTGCGCCGGAGGTCTGGTCCTACGGCCTGCGCAATCCGTGGCGCTTCTCGTTCGACCGCCAGACGGGCGATCTCTATATCGGCGACGTCGGACAGGACACGTGGGAGGAAGTGGACATATCGCCGGTGGCGGCGCAGCGCGGCCGAACGGCGAATTTCGGCTGGAATATCATGGAAGGGAAACACTGTTACCCCAGCGCGCCGTGCGACTCCACGCATAGTGTGTTACCGGTGCTGGAGTATCCGCACGCGTTCGGCGCCTGCGCCATCACGGGCGGCTACGTCTATCGCGGCAACACGTTTGCCGCAATGAGGGGTCACTATTTTTACGCCGACTTCTGCAATGGCGACGTCCACAGCTTCGCCTATCCGGGTGGGACCGGAGTCGTCGATTGGTCGTCGCTGCTCTCGCCCGGTCCGAACATCAGCTCGTTTGGGCAGGACGTGAAGGGGGAGCTTTACGTGCTACAACTGAGTGGGGGAGTCTACCGAATAGTTCCTCATCCGTAGACTCCGGTTACCCAGTACCAGTCCCAACTCAATCCCTCCCAACGCCCCAATCCATTCCCAGAGGGACGTCCCTTTCATTCCCATGAAGTAGGGGACGAACACCAGCGCGAGTAGCACAATCCCGACGGCGATCCGAGCCATTACCGTCTCATACCGTCCCTTACCGTCCCTTACCGTCGTAGTTGCCGTTCTCGCCGCCCAAAAACCGACTCCGATGACACAGCCAGCAATCCATAACACGTTGATCGCCGTGAGCAGGCCGCCGGGCCACCGCTCCGGATCGAAGATCAGCTTCCAGCCGTCGCCGACGGTGTAGCCGAAGCCGCAGTGCTTCTCGCCGTTCAGCCCCAGGCAGATCTGTTTGCCGTCGGACGACGCCGCCGCGGTGAAGGTGTCGCCCGGCGCGATCGCGGCGAAGGCGCCACGCCAACGCAGGTCGGGCGTCTCGAGCTTCCAGTTGATCGCCGGCATGCGATAGCGCAGCGAGAGATCGTGGCCGTCCATGGAGAGGATAAAAACCTCGACGGCGCGCGCGTCCAGCACTCCGACGAGCGGTGATGAGCGGTCCGGCGGGTGAGCGGGCGCGACCGCGCGGACGCTCAACGGCCCGATGAAGTTCGACCACAGCACCGCTCCCTCATACTGGGCCCAGTAGTCGAAGGCGGGCGCGTTGACTGTGTGGTAGGGTGGGGGCGGGAATGACTGGCCCAGCACGGCGCCCGTGCCGATCCATGTCAGCACGGCGACGACGGCGGTCGCGAGCGCTTGCCAGGCGCTGCGGCGCGGCGTGGTGGTGAGCCAGCGCGGCGCGAACCGCACCAGGGCGACGCCGAGCGCGGTGCTGATGGAGTTGCACAGGATGTCGCCGGTACTGGGGTCCCGGCCCGGGATCCATTGCTGCGCGAATTCGACGGCGAACGAGAGCAGCGCGCCGAGGGCGATGGCGCGCCGTGGCCGCACGCCGGCGAGGGTGAGGCAGGCGCCGAGCGGGAGGAAGAGGAGGAGGTTCTGGATCAGCTCGGCGAGGGCGGCGTCGCCGGAGGTGATGCTGAAGGACCAGCCGGCGGCGAGCGCACCGCCTTGCGAGCGCAGCGTGGCGACGAGAATGGCGAGAACGGAAACGACAATAGCGATTGCGGATTGCGGATTGCGGATTGGGGATTGCGGGGGCAGGGTCATTCGTCCACGAGACTAACCGGTCAAATCCGCAATCCGCAATCCCCAATCGGCGTCTCAGGCGCGTTTTTTTGCTCTATGCGTGCACTGCATGAATTGTCAATATTGGCCGACACGAATTCACCATTCGAGACTTAAGGGAGTCACTAGATGGCCGTCGAGGATCGACTGATCGCCCTGGAATACCAACTTCGGCTTACTGAAGATCGGATCAGGACTGATCTCCGCGAGCGGGATGTTACGTGGCTTGAGCATGCCCACAGAGGGATGATGTTGCTCTCCCGGATGATTGTCGAGGCGACCGCTTCCAGTCGGGACCGGCTTCGCGAGCCGCTCGTGGACCGCTCTGGAGAATTGCTAATACCTGAGCTGAAGGCGCGGGCGGTCAACGTGGAGGAGTATCGCGCCCATACGCCAGACAAGTTTGAATTGTTGGGCGGGTACCTCTTCGACAGCGCCGAGCACCCGGAAACGCGATATCGGCTGCTGAACCTGTTGCTCGTCAATGTCGGGTTGCTGGAAGCGGTCAGACTTGCGCCCGAAGACCGTTGGCGGGAGGCGTTGGCGCAGGTCTACGGTCCGAGTGGTGCGTAGCGCGGTTCAGCGCCGCAGCAGGAGGCTGATAACGCCTGCGCCGCTGCCGATGACCGCGAGCGCCGTGGGGGCCCAGAACGCGAACATTCGCCACGTGAGCCGAGACTCGAGGTTGGCAAGGCGATCGGCGAGGTCGCGATTGAACTCTGCCAACCGCTGCTCAAGCTTCGCATCGAAGGCCAAAAAGCGACCCTCCCACCGCCCATTCATCTCCGCGAGCTTCCCTTCGAACCGGTTGAAGTTCGATTCATTCAACTCGCGCAAATCCCCCCTGGACGTGGTAGACACGTTATTGAGCAATTCCACCAGCTCGTTCGTGAGATCCTCTCCGAGCGTTTCGTAGAACTTCCGCGACAATTTGGCGGTGACCGGCATGCTTCAAGATGCCGCACATGCCGGTGATAGTTACCATCGTCTGGCCGCAGGAGGGAACAAAAAGCCGCATAGCCCACGGTACGCTCGGCCCGGCCGCCGAGTCAATAGGCCGGGGTACTACCCGCCTTGGCCCGACGCATGCTCCAGCGCTTCGCGCGCGCGATCGAGCAATGCCGGGGCCGAGATCTTTTGGACGGCGAGGGCGGCGCTGTAGCCCGCGCGCACGGCGACGTGGGCGGCTTCCTTCCGGGAGGTGTCGAACACGCCCTCCACCGTGTCGGTCGCCGGCGGATGGGCTGGGCGGGTGCGCGTCGGGCCGGAACACGGCGCAGGCGAGGGCGAGGCCCTGGCGGTTGGCGAGGGCGGCCAGCTCGGCGGCACGGCGCGACAGGCCGGACGGATTGTAGACGCCGCTGACGCGATCGACGAGGCGCTCCTCGCTCACGCGATCGAGCTCGCGTTTGGGCTCGATGAAGACGTTGAGGCGGAGCAGCAGGGCCTGGGCATCGGTGGGGGTGCCGAGCACGGCCCAGGCGCCGGCCCGCAGCGCGTCGTGCTCACTGGCGCGTGGGACGTTGCCCGGGATGGTCAGAATGATGGGCGTCGCCAGCGCGAAGGTGCGCAGCGAGGTGCAGAGCGCGAAGCCGGGCGGGCCGATGCTGCTGTCGACCACGACCGCGTCGGGCGGGTGCGCGTGCATTTCATGGATGAGCTCGTGCTCGTCGTGGGCGATGATCAGACGGAACCCACCATCCCCGAGGGTGTCGGAAAGAGCCTGCCGCTGCGGCGCGTTGGCGGATGCAACCAGGACCAACGGCTGCGGGTGCGGCGGACGGCGGAGATGCGGTTTGGCCATTGTCGTGGATGGCGGCAAAATCGGTGCCGGGAAGAGGTGACGCCATCAGTCTTTTGGTGGGTATTGTTTACACCGATCTCAGCGACCTTTTTGTCGGGAGCGTAGCTGTAGTGGAAGCAGAACCTTTCCACATCACAAATCCGGAGTCTGACGTGGCTCGGGCTGAGGTGCCGTGTGCCCCTTACCGCACCAGCGCTCCTAGCAGTCGGGCGCCGTACTTGGCCACGAGCCGGAGCGGACGGATCAGGTAGTAGAGCGCGTACAATCGATCCGGCAGGCGGACGAGCTGCCGGTCGGCTGCGTTCGGGGTGAAGAGCGCTCGCGCGAAGCCGCGCACGCGATCGCGCCGGCGCTCGCGCACACGCCAGTAAAACGCGCGTGTCTCCCACATGGCCGGCGGGTACGGAGCCGCTCGGCATGCTCTCTTGCTCGCGCGGCCGTAGGCCGCTGAATCGTCTCCCTCTCCGGGCCGAGAGGGTCCTGCGACTGGGAGTGCGACGACCTCGCGGGGCCGACAGGGTCCTGCGACTGGGAGTGCGACGACCTCGCGGGGCCGACAGGGTCCTGCGACTGGGAGCGCGACGACCTCGCGGAGCCGACAGCGTCCTGCGACTGGGAGTACGACCTCGCGGGGCCGACAGGGTCCTGCGACTGGGAGCGCGACGACCTCGCGGAGCCGACAGCGTCCTGCGACTGGGAGTGCGACGACCTCGCGGAGCCGACAGGGTCCTGCGACTGGGAGTGTGACGACCTCGCGGAGCCGACAGGGTCCTGCGACTGGGAGTGTGACGACCTCGCGGGGCCGACAGGGTCCTGCGATTGGGAGTGCGACGACCTCGCGGGGCCGACAGGGTCCTGCGACTCGGAGTGCGACGACCTCGCGGGGCCGACAGGGTCCTGCGATCGGGAACGCGACGACCTCGCGGGGTCGACAGGGTCCTGTCGTTCGACCGGCGGAGCGCCAGGTTCGACCGACAGCGAGCCTCGGCTAAGTCCCTAGCGCGTTGCGCGCGTGCTGCGGAACGGGGCTAAGCTTGCGCGATGCGTCCAGAGGGGAAATCACCGAGCTGATCGCTATTGAGCCTGATTTATGTAGGGTTTTCGGAGTATGACCTTTGGCGCCGTGCTTCTAGCCAACCCTTTCGACGCGCAACATATTGGTTTTCCCTTGGCCCTTAATCGAACCGGGAGCTTCAAGGACTCACTTCTTGTCAGGGGCGGTGCGGGTCGTGGAAGCTGAACCTTTCCACATCACAAATCAACAGTCTGACATTGCTCCGGTCGAGGTGTCCACGGCCTCCCGGGGCGATTCGGCGCGCGCGCCCGTTTGGGAGCGGCGGCGAAATCCGCCCGCGCGCCTGGGGCTGCAGCGCCGTGCGCACTCGAATTTTCAGCGCTATTTCCTGCGTGGCTTGCGGCGCTTCGCCGTGTTGGTCATCGGCGACCTGGCCTCGTTTTACGTCATGCGCGCGCTGCTACGGGCGGTGCGCGACGACGCGGTGCTCGGCCAGGCGCTGTCGCGCCAGCTCACCATGCTGTTGCCACCGGGGATCCTGAACGGCTGGCAGTTTGCCGCCGCGCTGTTCGTGGGTCTGCTGGTGCTCGGGAGTTATGGACCGGGCGATGAGCGCCGCAATCCCAAGCGGCTGTTTCTCGCCTGTGCGCTCGCCACGGCGTTGCCGCTGTGGATGACGATCTGGAGCCGCGGCCTCGAGGTCGCGGCGGTGCAATATGTGCTGACGACGCTGCTGGTGTGGCTCGGCGTGGTGTCGGAGCGGCAGCTGCTCAATGCGGTGATCACTCGCGCGCGGCCGAGGCCGAGCGACTGCTTGAGCACGCTGTTCGTCGGTCCCGCGGAGGCGTGTCGCGAGACGAGCGGCAGTGCCGCGTTCGCGCCGGACTCGGAATACCGCACCATCGGGTACGTGGACACGCACATCCCGCCGGCGCCGGCGGCGTTGGGTCACATCGTCGACTTCGCGCAGGTGCTGCACGAGACGCGCGCCGAAGCGGTGGTGGTGTGCGGCTATCTGACCGACGTGCGGTTTCACGACGTGGTGGATGCCGCGCTGACGGCCGGCTGCAAGGTTTTGGCGGTACCGCGCAGCATCGAGATCGCGGGTGTCGAGCCGAAGCTGGTGTGGCGTCGCGAGCAGCCGTTGGTCGAGCTGACGACGCCGACGCTGCGCGGCGGGCAGCTGATCGTGAAGCGATTTGTGGACGTCATCGGGGCGAGCATCGGATTGATTCTCGCGTCGCCGATCCTTCTCATCGTCGCGGCGTTGGTGAAGATCGATTCCCGCGGGCCGGTGCTGTTCCGCCAGAATCGCGTTGGCCGGGGCGGTCGGCTGTTCAAGATCTACAAGTTCCGGACGATGGTGGCGGGGGCCGAAGAGCATCGCGATGAGCTGCTCGAGCAGAGTATCTATCCCGATCGCCGGCTGTTCAAGATTGTCGGTGACCCACGTGTGACCCGCCTTGGGTCATTCTTGCGGCGGACCAGTCTCGATGAGTTACCGCAGCTCGTCAACGTGTTGAAGGGAGAGATGTCGCTCGTGGGGCCGCGGCCGCCCATTCCGTCGGAGGTTGACCTGTACGAGGCGCACCATTACGCGCGCTTTGACGTGAAGCCGGGGATCACGGGTCCGTGGCAGGTGGCTGGGAGAAACAAGATCACGGACTTCGAGCAGATCGTGGCGCTCGAGACTCGCTACATCCGTGATTGGTCACTGTTTCGTGACATTCTCATCCTCGTTCGGACGTGCTGGGTCGTCTTGGGGATGCGCGGCGCGCTGTGAGCGCGCCGGCCCGCGCTCTCAAGATCGCAGTGTTGTCCGCATCCTACGCTCCCGAACCCACCGGGATCGGGCCGTATTCAGCCGAACTGGCCGAGGCGTTAGCATCGCGGGGTCACGTTGTGCGCGTCGTGGCGGCGTTCCCCTTTTATCCCGCGTGGCGATCTCAAGTCCCCAAAGGCACCTTCTTGCATCGCACCGAGCGCCTCGGCGGCGTCCAAGTGACGCGGTGTCGTATTTATGTCCCACGAAACCCGCGGCCAGTGCGTCGCCTGGTGCACGAAGTAAGCTGGATATTCGCCGCGTTGGGACCGGTGGCGCAGCTCCTTGGCTGGGCCGACGTGTGGGTCGTGGTGAGTCCGTCCTTCGGGAGCGCCGTGTTGGGCGCGTTCCTCCGTCGCGTGTTTCGCGCGCGAGTCCATCTCCACATTCAGGACGTCGTTCCTGACGTAGCGATGGAATCTGGGCAGCTCGGCCCCGGGCTCGCCGGGCTAGTCAAGCGAGTGGCGCGCTGGACATACCGGAGTTTTCCATCATCCTCAGTTTTGAGCGAATCGATGGCGGTGCGGCTGCGCGCGCACACAGGTGGGGCTGTGACGAGACAGCTAATTGCGCCAAATTGGGTACGCCGCTCTGCTGTTCCTTTACGGCGCCCTCCAGAGCGGTTGGCGGGCCGGCCATACGCGCTCTACGCGGGCAGCTTCGGTCGCAAACAGGATCTCACGCTACTCACGGAAGCAGCGGGGGTGCTGGCGGCGCGCCACGGACCAGCGATCGTTGTCCTCGGCGATGGACCTGGACGCGACCTGCTGACGCAGGCGGGGGCCGGAGTGGTATGGCTCGGATTGGTCGACGAGGCGACCTACGCGAGCATTCTCGAGAACGCACTCGCCGGGATCGTCGCGTTGGCTCCGGGAGTTGGTGATTCCGTGGTGCCGTCGAAGCTTGCGGCCTACCTGGGAGCGGGGCGACCGGTCGTCGTGGCCGCGGACGTCGAATCGGAGGCCGCGCGAGTAGTCACACGGAGCCGCTGCGGTTTTCTGATAGCCCCTGGGCGCGCGGATCAGCTAGCCGACAGACTGTGGCAACTCGCCCACGACGAAGCCGCATGGCAAGCATTCGCGAAGGCTGGCAGGACGTACGCGCAAGAGAACTGGCAAAAGGACACGATAGTGCGGCAAATCGAGGCTGCTTTGGTCAAAACAGCTCAGGGGAACTGATCATGAAAAGAGCCGTCGTTTGTGGCGCCGGGGGATTCATCGCAAGCCATCTAGTGAGGCGTCTTAAGGCCGATGGATACTGGGTGCGAGGCGTAGACATCAAGCAGCCCGAGTTTTCCCCAACGGCCGCTGATGAGTTTCGCATTCTCGATCTCCGCGAGCCGCACAACTGTGAGGACGCGGTTCGAATCAGTGACGGACCACGGCGGGAGTTCGACGAGGTCTACCAGCTGGCTGCGGATATGGGGGGAATGGGTTTCATCCATTCCGCCGAGTCGGACATCATGCGAAACAACGCGCTGATCAACATCAACATGGCGAATGCCGCCGCCAGCTCCGGCGCCAGACGGTACTTCCTCTCTTCGTCGGTCTGCATCTACCGTGACATGGTTCGAGGTGAGCCAGAGTTGAAAGAGGAGCAAGCGTATCCCGCCAACCCCGACAATGAGTACGGGTGGGAGAAGCTCTACGCCGAGCGTGTCGCGATGGTTTTTGGCCGGCGTCACAAGATGGCTGTTCGCATCGCTCGCTTTCAGAACTGCTTCGGCCCGGAAGGGACTTGGACGGGTGGCAGAGAGAAAGCCCCGGCCGCGATATGCCGCAAGGTCGTCGAGGTCAAAGATGGAGGTACGATCGAGGTATGGGGCGATGGCAGCGCCGTTCGTTCCTACACGTACGTCGATGATATGGTCGATGGGGTTCGGAGGCTCATGGACTCCGATCTTGAAGGACCGACGAACATGGGATTGCCGGAGTACGTGACCGTGAAGGAATTGGTCGACACGGTTGCGCAGGTGGCAGGGAAGCGCGTGAACACGAAATACGTAGCGGGGCCGGTGGGCGTGCAGTCCAGGAATTTCAGTAACGAGAAGATCTATTCTCTCGGCTGGAAGCCTCGGTTCTCCCTGCGCGACGGGATTGCACGAACCTATCCTTGGATCGAGAAGCAGGTGTTGACGGCGTTGCACGCTGACCGGGGAACGCCATCGATTCCCCGCACCGCCAAAGCCTCGAGGCAAGCTACCCCCGGTAGCTGATTGACCCAACCTTCCCCGCTGTAGGAGCCCGTTCGATGTGCGGTATTGCAGGGAT
>WNFX01018632.1_pt1 | contig 11278 bp, 11 predicted proteins | sample 5400111 | NCBI WGS metagenome assembly WNFX01 (sample SAMN13153363, study PRJNA577476) | soil metagenome | isolation source: 40 cm soil or saprolite under grassland replicate 1 | place: USA:California | collected 2016-06-15
GTTTAGCGGTATGAATCCAAACGACGAAGTCACGCCGGTAGGTGGGCGCCAGTTCCCGAAAGAACTCCCACGCCTTGGCATTTGCCTTCAGCGCTTTGGCGATGTAGACCGGTAGGTCGGGGATCACCGGTCGTGGCGCGTAGGTGTTGTTCGTGGGTGCTGCCGTGAGACCGGACGACGTGAGCAGGCCGGCCGCCTTGAGTTCCGCCCACCGTTTCCGATTGATGTCCGACCACTTGCTCGTGGGCTGTCGCGGTGTGATCTTGAGGAGGTATCGGTCGTCGTCGAGACGTTTGATCAGACTGTCGATCCATCCGAAGCACAGCGCCTCACGAACCGTGTCTTCATAGGGGATCGACTTCACCCCGGTGTGGGCCTTGTGGAACACGAGCCAGACCCCCGGGCTCGAGGTGTGGTGCTTTTCGAGCCATGCCCGCCATTGCCGGCGATTCCGAAGTTGCAGCGTCCTGAGTTCTGCCGTCATGCTGACTCGTCGACTAGGCGTCAGTTTTTCGAAGCACACCTCGAGTTCAAGGATTGGACTCCAGACGCCATGGTCCGAGACGATGCAGTTCGTCAGGGATATGCTGACTGGTCATTCCATCGCGGTCGAGATGGTGACAGGCAGGTACCACCCCTCACCGTCAAGCCACGCTGCCGGCTGGGCTACCTTCACGCGAATCCGCTGGCCGACAGCTACCTGCATCCTAGCGACGATCGGAGACTTATTGGATTCCGATGACAACACATCGTCGAGTGACAATGCGACGGTGCCGCGTGCCGTCCAATTCACCGTTACTGCCAACGTGCCGTCAACCCGCGCTGTGAACTCCCACACATCCGCGTCATTGTGCTCCAAAGAAGTCTTGACTTCCTGGCCCACGTAATTCAGTCTGAATCCGCTCGGTGCTATTTGGGACGATGAGGACGAGGGCATCGTTGGCGGGCTCGCGCCGCACGCCACTGTGAGAACCAGAAGGCACACCAGAGCGGCGAGCTGTTTCATCGTGTCCTCCGTCGTCACCACACCAATTACGGCGACGCGCTTGCGATTCTACGCCTTTACAGGGTGATCTTGACCCGGCGGTGGTTGCGATCTTCCTTGATGACGATGAGTCCGATCGGTGGTTTCGCAGGGAACTGATGCGCTAAACCCCCAGCGTCATTTCCTCCGTGCTTGCGTCGATGCGGCTGCTGTCCAATCGAGGAGCACCACCTCCTGCCCCTCGATCCGCAGCGGCACATCCGCTGATGAAACCCTTCTGACAATCTCCAGCAGCCGCTTGCCTTCGACACTGGACGGTTCGAGCATGAAGACGTCGTTATGGTCGTCGCGGCCCACCGGGACGAACGACACCCGCGCGATCTTCTTTTTCTGAATCACTGCTCGCGCCACCAGGCCGTCCTTCGATGTCTCGTAGCCCGGCTGATCGAATGCTGAATGTCCAATCGCGTACAAGATCGGCTTACCGTTGTAGACTTCGACGCCCTGGATCGTGTGCGTGCCGTGCCCGTACACAAGATCGGCGCCGGCATCCAGAGCAAGATGCGCGAACTGTTTCTGATATTCCTCCGAGACGTGTTGATCGCGTGAACCGCCCGACCGGGGAGCGGGTGGATTTCCCGGAAACTGCGTCGCCGTCGCGCCGTCGCGGTTGTGATGCGACACGACGACGATGTCGACCAACGGACGCAGGCGGCGGACATCATCCCGGACGCGATCAACGTCCGCCCGATCGATCGTCACGCCGTCGCGCGAGCTGATCTTGGCCACGCCCGGCTCGGTCTCGGTGGCGATCTGCTCCGCATCTTGGTACCACCTCGCGGTGTACTGCAGAAAGCCGACCCTGACGCCTTTGCGTTCGACGATCGCCGGCCGGTGCGCTTCGGCAAGGTTCTTTCCGCCGCCAGTGTGGGCGATGCCGTTCGCGTCGAGAACGCGCAACGTTTCGAGAATGTTCGCCCGATCGTAGGCGACGTTGTTGGCAACGCCAACGGTTGTGATGTTCCACGCGGTCAGCGCACGCACGCCCTCGGGGCCAGGATGGCGCCAGCCTCGCTTGTCCGGAATGTCGATTTCCGCCCCCTGCGGCTTGACCAGCATGCCTTCGAGGTTGGCGTACACCAGATCGGCGCTCTTCAACGTCTCGCCGATATGCGCAAACGCCGTCGTCGGATCGGCGCGGCGCTGGATGTCGATGTCGCCGATGATCAACATCGTCACCCCGTTCGAGCCAATCGCGCCGCTCCACTTCCACGCTGCGTCTGCAGCAGCGAGCGCGAGGCCGACGGACGAGATGATGACGATGAACATGACGCGGCGCAGTGGCTTCATCGAGATCCTCCCTAAGCGCCGACTAGCTTACTCTCAACCGAACGCGAAGTGTTCCCGTGCCATACCTTCGCGGTCGCAGCCAGAGATTGCGGCGGTTCGAGACTTCTGCTCCGCAGCACCTGGTCATTTGTTCAACGGCAGCACAATGCCGGCCGAGAGTCGCCCGGCATTGAAGCCGCTCGCCGCGAACACATGTCGGAGGTCGGCCTGGATGCGTATTCTGACGTTCGGGCTTGACGTCCGAAAATCCACACCACCGCCACCCTGAAGCGCGAAGTCGTTGCTGTCGCAAACACCGCAGTGATACAGGCCGAGAATGAGCTGCGCGTACGGCAGCACCCAGTAGTCTGTGTTCGCGCGCACGCGCAGACCGCCCATCACTGAAACGATCGTGCCTGCGTCGAAATGATTGAAGCCGACCTCGCCGACTGGTCCAATAAACGGCGGGTCGCGCTTGAGAGTGCTGGCCAGATCGAAATGTGCGCCCGCATTGCTGGTGGCGCCGGGCTCGTGGTACACGAAATCGTAGTTCGCGCTGAACGTCGAGAAGTACGGATCGCGCGATTGAGCCGACACCGAATGGCTCAAGAGGAACAGGACAGCCGCGAGCGGTAGGACGATGCGAGTTTTCATAGCCCCGCAAAGAGCAAAGGTCACGCCACACAGTGCGGCCGCACGTCGAATCAATCCACCATCCCGCCAGAAGCTCTTCAGTGCGGCAAAACATGACGACATTTTTACGTGGTCGTGTGGTAGTTCTCGCTGTGGCAGTTCTCGCTGGACTTCGCAGCGCCCGACGCTTACGGTGGCTGCTCTCCCACCGACGCGTCTGAACCGCTGGCGACCATCGATTTTCGCCATTTTGTTATGCGGGGTGACACATGACATCCACAAGTGCCGGGAAGAACACGATTGCCTGGCTGACTGCATTGATCGCGATTTGTCTGGCGCCCATCGTCGTGCTCGCGCAGTTCTGGCCGCAGTGGGCCCTCGATGCGCAACACACCGGACACGTCGGCGTGGCAGGCCAGACGATGAACCGTATCCTGGCCAACATCGTGTTTGACCCGCTCGTGCCGGCCGAAATGGCAGCGAATGGTGGTGATCTGCTCGCCCATTATCAAGTGCCGCTGGTTGACGGAGCCCGCGTCTTCATGGAATTCAAAAGCGGTGCGTACAACAAGAACAGATACTCGACTCAAGCCTGGGGCGAAAGTGCATTTCAATGGCAGAGCGGCCAGTTGGTGCCGATCTGGAGCTTCACCAGCGACTGGAAGGCTCCGGGGTCGCAGAACGATTTCTGGGAGCCGGTCTTTCACGCCGTGCTGGCGAACGGCTTCATTTACGTGCCTGGAGCGGGCGGCACGATCTTCAAGCTCGATGAGAGCACAGGCGCAGCGGTCAGCCGAATCAATCCGTTTGGATCACTCGACGCGTCCATCATCGTCGCCGGCGTACCGACGGTCGACAGCGGCGGTCACATCTTCTACAACGCGATCAAGCAGTTCAATTCGGGCAACGGCGTCAGCTTCTATCAGCACGACATCGTGGACTCGTGGCTGGTGAAAGTCAGCCCCGACGACAGTACCGCGAAAGTGAGTTATTCCGTGCTCGTGTCCAGGACCGCAGTCAACAGCCAGCCCGCGCCCGGAGCCGACGATTCGTGTCTCGCCGTGTTCTCGAATGCGCAGTTACCGTGGCCGCCCGATCCTGTTGCCGTCCCAGCGTCATCTCCGTGCGGGACCATGCGACCGGCGCTGAATGCCGCGCCCGCCATCGGCGCCGACGGAACAATCTATACTGTCACGCGCACGCACCTGCTGGACGCCATCAACCGGTACGGCGGCATCGCGGCGATCAATTCGGACCTGACTCCCAGGTGGTGGACCTCGTTCCGCGACCGGCTGAACGATGGCTGCAACAACGACACCGGCACGTTTGCCGGCGCCCTGTTGCCGGCCAACGGAACGCCCGGTGGATGTCGGCTCGGTGCGACTCCGGGTGTCGACCCAGCCCAAAACACTCGGCCGGGCGCACGCATCCTGGACGATTCCTCGTCGTCGATTACCGTGACGCCGGACGGCAGTCTGCTCTACGGTGCCTATACCCGCTACGACTTCGCCCGCGGTCACCTGATGAAGTTCAACGTGAACGGTCAGTTCCTGGGCGCGTACAGCTTCGGCTGGGACTCCACGCCAGCAATCTATCAGCACGACGGCACCTATTCGATTGTGATCAAAGACAACGAGTACGGCGGCGGCCCTCAGTTTGGGTCTTACTGCAACGTCGATACGATCTGTCCGCCGCGACAGAACGGTCCGTTCTTCATCACGCAGCTCAGCGCCAACCTGAACGTCGAATGGAAGTTTCAGAACACCAACAATCAGGTCTGCACGCGCAACCCCGACGGATCCATCACGTGCGTCCCGAATACCTCCGGCACCCCATGGCCGAATGTGGGATTCGAGTGGTGCATCAACGCGCCGGTCATCGACGTGAACGGCGTGGTCTACGCGAACAGTGAAGACGGCAACCTTTACGCCATCAACCCCGGCGGCACGCTGAGGGCGAACATCTTCTTGAATCAGGCCCTGGGCGCCGCGTACACACCGCTGGCGATCGGACCCGACGGGACGATCTATACGGAGAACAAGGGGATTCTGTCAGCCGTCGGCCAATGAATCGCGGAAGTGGAACCCGACACGGAACCAATGGTGATTCGACCAAACAAACGCGGACGTTTCTTTCGTTTCATGGTCAGCGAACGACGACTTGCAGATCGACGAGTGCGGAGAAACTGAGTCCGTTGTTGCTGGCCGATACCGAGAGGTTGTTGGTCCCGCGCGGGCACGTCATCGTTTGCCCCAGGACGAGCGCCGCAGCCGCCGCTCCACGCAAGCGTCGTGACCGCGCATCGATTCGGATCGGAGAAACCAAGCTGCGCCGCGGTGAGCGTGGCGCCCGATGCGGACGGGCGATTCGCCTTTCATCGCACGGCGATTCGCTGCTCGTGCAGCAGGTCGCCCCTGGCACTCCGGACTTCCACTCGCCAGTCTCCACGATCCACGGTCTGGCGGCTGTAGGTGCGATAGCCCTCGGTTGCATTGGCGCCGATCGTCAGCTGCACCGACTGTCGCAGCGTGTCTCCTTGATACCAACGATGGAAGATGATCGCGTCGCGTGGGGAACGGAGACGTGTAAAGAAGACGAGCGGTCCGGGCACCACTGAATCGCCTGCGGGATCGCACCGCCAGTCCCTCGTCGAAAAGTTCCGGCACAGCTGCACCGTCACCAAGGCGATTGCGGCGTTCGCGGGAGCGGGCGCTCGGTCGACCTTCGGCGTGGGGGTACGGTCGATCGGAGCGGGAGCATCGGGTGCTGGTCGTGCGGGTTCAGCCGCGGGCGCCGGCGTCGGTGCTGCCGCTGGAACCACCGTCGGCGACTGGCGCGGCGTCCATGGCCGCGCGATGAAGAGCGCAGCAGTCGCCAGAGCGACCACAGCGATCGCAAGCGTCGCCGGTGCGGGCGACACTCTCCGGGAAACAGGCGGCGACGGCGGAGCGGCGGCCGGTGCGGGTGCGGCGTCGGGCCGGTCGATCGGCAGCCCGGGCCGGCCTGATTTCTCGGCGACGATCGCGAGGTTGTTCAGGGTGTTGGCCAGATCGGGGTGGAGCGGACCCAGTTCGCTTTCCTGAAGCAGAGCTGCGGCTCGCAGCAGCTCTTCCGCCGAAACGAAATCGCCGGCGGTCGCGGCGCCCTCCGCCTCCGCGATCAAGTTTCGAACGTTCCGTGGTTCCGACATTGCATCCCTGGCACGCGGCGCAAATCCGACACCGATGCGCATTGTAGCGGGATCGAGACCAAGCGATCGACGTTCATGGAGTCATGACGAAACGCGACTGTCGCGTTCGTCGTCGCCTTGTCGTCGGTGGCCGCGGCGCTAGATGGCGTGGCGGTGGAGCGGCTCCTATAGTGCGAACGCCGTCACCATGTTGATCATCGGCGACATCGATACCCAACGCCGCGCCGATCCGACCACTGCGGCCTGAACGTCATCGCACCTCGAAGGGGATGGTGGCCTTGATGCCTCTGTCTCGCCGCGGGATAACGGGCAGGCGCACGAATGACCGATGCGCGGCGTCATGGAAAATCCGCTGCCGCGCCATGACGTACTTCGTGTCCCGCTCGTTGTCCCCACCGGTATTGAGGTTGCGGTCGTACTTCGGAAACCCGGCGGACGCGACGGTGACGCGCAGCCGATCGCCCGCGGGGATCACGCGCGATGTGAACCACAGATCGATGTCGTACTTGTAGGCCTTACCCGCCTCGAGGAGTGACGGCTTGTCGTAGCCGTTGCGAAAGCGGGCCCGCATGACGCCGTCCTGGATGCGCTCGGCCCGGCCATCTGGATAGACATGCAGGATCATCACGTTCCAGTCCGTGTCTCTGGCGTCGGTCGCAGCCCAGAGTGTCGCCGTCATCGGCCCGGTGATCTCGGTATCCTTCGCGAGCGGCGCCGTCGTGTAGGTCACGAGGTCCTTGCGCTCGGCGTGCACGGTCCGATAGTCCTCGTTGAGACTCAGCTCCAGCTCGCGCGCATCCACCAGAAACGGCGTGGGGTTTCCCGGATCGTAGGTGTACTCGTCCGGCGCCTCCTCCGCGGGCGGCGCGGTGTCGAGCGTGCCGTTCTGCCGCAGGTAGAAGTTGGTCCACACTGTCCGCGCAAGCGGCGCCGTTGTCGAGCCCTTTGACGAAGTGGTCGAGCCACCGGAGCTGGAGCGCGCGACGATCGATTCGCGCCTTCGGTCCGAAGTCGCCGTTCACATAGTCGATCCCCTTGTGCGCGCTCGCATCCATCACCACGTGATGCAGCGGCGACGTGGGCAGCCGGCTCATAACCGTATAGTTTCGGATCGTTCCCCTCGCATCGTCGTGCCAGCCGGCGATGCCGAGTACCGGCACCGTGACTCGATCGAGCCGCCGCTCGATGCTCAGCCCGCGCCAGTAGACATCGTCTTGCTGGTGATCGAACCAGTCGTTCCAATACTGCGGACGTCCACAGCCCGCCTTCTCCGCCTCCTCGATGACGGGCAGGTGATTGAAGGCCTCGACCTCGCTGACGTTGCTGATGTCCGACATCGAGTCCTTCACCGCTGTCAGGCAGAGCCACGGGACGATGGTGGGAGAGAAGACCATGTCGATGTAGGGGACAATGCGCAGCGGGTCGGCGGTGGCCACGGTCGGGGCAATCGTGGCGAGGTGCGGAGGATGAGCGATCGCGGCGTACCACGCGTAGAGCCCCGGGTTGGAGGCGCCGATGACTCCAACCCTTCCGTTGCTGCCCGACAGCGCCGCCGCCCACTCGACGGCGTCGTATCCGTCCTGCTCCTGCATGGCGTTCATGTCGAGCACACCGCCCGAACCGCCGCGGCCGCGAACGTCCTGCTTCACATAGATGTAGCCTCGCGACGCCCAGAACTCGCCGTTCGCTTTGTCGGTTCGCAGATACGGCGTGCGCTCGAGGATGACGCCGAAGGGACCGTCGCCTGCCGGCCGCGCGACGTAGTTCATGAGCGTGGTGCCGTCGCGTGCCGTCATGGGAACGGCGGGATCGACGGTGACCTTGAACGTCGGCTGCGAGACGTCACCCGGCCAGAGCTCGTAGTTCGACTCCCAGATGAGGGAACCGGGCCGCTTGACGAGCCACACGCGATTGATCGGTTTGCCGCCGCGATGGATCTGGCCCGAAATCGTGTCCCCGTTCACGGTGGCTCGAATCTCCTGGCCGTCGCCGAGCGAGAGCGTGAGATCGGTGCCAGCGAGCATGACCTTCGTGATCGAGTTGAGCGCAGCGCCGCTGCGACGCTTCAGCCAGGCGCCATCGGCCGACGGACCGACGAAGTGGACAATGCCCATCCGCCGGCGCGCTTCGAATCCACCGCTCGGCGCCGCACCGAGCGTGACGTAATAGTCCCAATCACCGGCCAGACGGGTATCAACCGCTGCGGACGATCGACCGTCGCAGCCGACCGTCAGCAGCGCAAGGAGGGCAAGGGCCGTCCGCCCGCCCGCCGACAGGAATGGTCGCACGAGCCTATTGTCTCGAACCGTAGGCCATCGTCCACGGAAAAACGGCCCGCCAGACGCGAACTTGGCAACGTTGACAGGGTTGGGTGGCAGAACGCAAGCGATGTGCTCCGGAGACGGACGTCGAACCAGAAACATAGAGCTCACGTCCCGGCTGCTGCCGATTGGAACCGCACGCAGTTGTCGCATGGAATATGCGGCCAACGCGCACGTGATCTAGCGGTGCGCAAATGCAGAACAATTCCTGTGGGATTCCGTTGATATCATGCGCCAGTAGTGATGGCCTCCAAGCCTGCCTTTCCCGCGTGGTGGAATTGGGAACTTTCGTTCACGCCGCACGCCGAGCTGCGCATGGAACAGCGCGGCGTGACGGAGGTCGGCGTCCGCGCTATGCTGGAGCGAGCGACCGCGTTCGAACCGAGCGTCGTCGAAGGCCGGTTCATGATCCAGAGCGTGAAGAGTAACCGGCGGTGGATCGTGATCGTGGAGCCTGACAACGACGCGTCGCTCTTGGTTGTCGTCACCGCGTACGAGGTCTCCGAATGACTGAGCGATCCCTTCAGGTCACGTACAGAAAAGGCAAGCCGTTTTCTGCGTACCTGCACCTCTTGCATCAGACCGGAGAAAAGAGCGCGAGGACGGTTCCGTCAGCCGACGGTCTGCTCGTGGTCGATTACGGGCACAATGGGAAGGCAATCGGAGTCGAAATCACAGCGCCTTCAGCGGTGCCTTTGGATCGCCTGAACCGCGTCCTCGCGGATCTGGGAGAGACTCCCTTGAGCGAGCACGAATACCTGCCAGTGCAAGCGGCATAGTCATGCCCTCGTTCGGCCGACGCGGATGCCTATCAAGACGACGAACAAGCCGAACGCGGCCAGGAATGGTGCGAACAGTTCGTAAATCCCCTGGCCCATCGCTGTGCCGTCTGTCCAATCCCACATCTCGATCGGGTTCCAGTGCGCAAACACCATCGCGCGCGCTTCGCTAGGTTGCGCTGTGCCGCTAGCGCGAATGAGGAGTTCAACGGTGTCATTGGGCTGACCGGAGAACATGTACGAATTCTGGTGTGCCGTCGACGAGTACCAGAAGGCCACTTGGTTCGTCACCGTAAGCGCCAGCGGCTGACCATTCGACGTCGCTCGAGCTCCGATCGCTTCAGTAGCGGAGAACGCTTCACGATGAGTCGAATTTGGGTCCGTCGCGACGACGAGCAGGAAGACCGGCTTACCTAGGCGCCGCTGGACGCGCTTCCACTGTGGATCGCTGGGAACGACGAACGACATCGAATGTTCGCGCCCGTCGGCTATTTCATCGATCGAAAGGCTCGCAGACGGTTTGAACGCGCGTTGAATGTCGCTGCGCGTGCGCTCGCCGTTCCACCTGACAACCGGCGGCAAACAAAGAACGACAATCGCGATGCCGATCGATCCAATGAACCCACCGATTGCGGACCGTGGGGTTGGCATTGGCGAACTGATTCCGTACTCTTCGACGACTCATCTCGGGCTGAGGTTCAAGCGTTCACCAGCCATCGAAGAGTTTGGCGCACATACGAAGTTCTCTCTGAGATTCGTCCACCGAGGTGCGCGAATCCAAAACTCTGAACTTCGCAATAGTGTCCATCACCCGCTCCGGGTGACGCTCGTCTCGAGGACCGGCGTCTGCCGACAGCCCGGGCGGTTCGATGTCGGCATCAAACCGCATCTGTGACCGACTGAGCGCGTCGGTCAAATCGGCCGACGTGCTCGGCGCGCGAACCCCAACAATTTCAACTTCCAGGTGGCGCTCGACGACTATGTCGGCGCGACGCACTTTGCGGCGCTTACGACCAGCCGCTAGCGTTTGAGCCAGGCTTCCCGAAGACGCAGTTGTTCCGCCGTCGGCGACTGGCTCTCGACCATCCGATAGTTCGCGAGCTCGACGAACCCGACGGCGATTTCCAGCTCCCGTTCCTCGCCGCCGCGCCGGATCCTGAGCCTGACGTTCTGACCCAACTTCTCGTTGAGGAGACGGAAGACGGTTCCAGCGCCCTGACCTTCCAGAGTCTGGCCGTCGACGCTCACGATGAAGTCCTCCTGCTGCAAACGGGCGGTTCGGGCATCGAAACCGGGAGGCACGCCGGTGACCCGGCCCATGGTGTCCAGGTTCACACCGAGAAAGGGAACCTTTCGTGTGGCGCGTTCAACCTGATAACCGGCGTAGCCGAAAATCGTCTCGTAGGGCGGTACGTCGGTGCCGGAGGCGTACCGAGCGAAGAAGCTTTCGTACGAGTTCCTGGTGATGCGGTTGACGACTCGAATCAAATCCTCAGTGCTGAATCCACGGCCGCGCTGGTAGAAGTCCGTGAAGAGCGTCCGCATGACGGCGTCCAGACCCGATACGCCGTTGGTGTCGCGACGAATGGAGAGGTCGAGGAGCGCTGCGATGTTCCGCCCCTGTGAGTAATAGGAAATGCTGAACGAAGGCGGATTGTTGTAGCCGATCCACGTAGACGTGGACGAGTCCGACGCGGATATGTAGCGCCGTGCCTCGTTGCTCTCAACTTCCCCGATCCCCCTCGCGATCTCGCCGACGAAGGTCCGGGCGTCCTTCAGTCCGGCGCGATACCACGTCAGGCTGGTGTAATACGACGTGAAGCCCTCGGACACCCACGGCAGCGGCGTCTCGTTCTCCCTCGCGTAGTCGTAGGGCCACATCTGCACTGGACGGATGCTCTTGCCGTTCCAGACGTGAAAAAACTCATGCGAGGCCTGGCCCACCATGTCGTCGGGCTGCGGCAGCGCGTCGGGGTTCCAGAGGGCGACGAACGAGTTCTGGTGCTCCAGCACGCCGGCAGTCGCTTCGGCGGGTCGGAAG
>WNFX01006327.1_pt1 | contig 11274 bp, 9 predicted proteins | sample 5400111 | NCBI WGS metagenome assembly WNFX01 (sample SAMN13153363, study PRJNA577476) | soil metagenome | isolation source: 40 cm soil or saprolite under grassland replicate 1 | place: USA:California | collected 2016-06-15
TCCTGCAACGAGCCTGCGGAGGTTTCGTCGGGTCGGAGCGCCTCGACGGAGTGACGGACTTCAGTCAGGCAGGCTTTTGCCACCTGTCGTGCCTGCAGCAGTTCCTCGTGCAGACGGGGATCGCCGCGCGCTTCGAGCTGGGTGGCCGTTTCCAACTGGACCGAGAGGAGCGTCAGGGCGTGGCCAAGCGTGTCGTGGATCTCACGGGCGATCCGGTTGCGCTCGCGGATGACCGAAAGTTCCTCCACCTGGGTGCTATACTCCTGCAGTTGCGTGTGGGCCGCTGCGAGCTTGGCGTTGGAGGCATCCTTCGCCGTGTGGGCCAGCGCGAGTTCGCGGATGATCGCCGCGTATCCATAGATGAAGAGAAACACGAGCGGGACTGTCACCTGGCCGCTGACATCCCAGTCCGGGACGATGCGGCGGATCGCGAGGTAGGAACTCAGGCAGAGGACACCTGCCGCGAGCAGACTGAGGGGCCGTGGTTTGATCGTCGTCATCAAGCCAGTCGTGATAAGCGGCAGCTCTGGGAGCCAATAGACGTTCGTACCCGGCAAGGGGATGAATTGGGAGGCGCAGGCCAGGCAGAACAGGGCCAGCACGAAGCCTGGATGTGCGGGGACCTTGAACCGTTGTACTCCGAGATGATAGATCACGAGCCAAGCACCATAGGTCCCCGTGAGCAGAAGCAAGCTGACCAGGGTGAGAGATTGCGTCGTCAAAACACCGGAGAGATAGCCCACACCGGCGAAACCAGAGGTGACCCAAGGGACCCACCGCAGGTACCAGCCTGGTAATGGTGTGGATGGCGTTTGGATGATCTGCACATGCTTGAATTTCATGAGTGTACCCGCCGACTGTGAGAGATGCGCTTCTTTTCCGTAGTATACCTCACTGACCTTCCCGCTCGCCAGTGTCTGTAGTCATGGGTGTGCTCGACAGGACCTATGACGCTGGTCATAGGTCTTCTCGACTGACCTATGACCAGCGTCATAGCGTCCAGGGCCAGAAATAGGCCCGTGCTTCGTGACTGATGGGACTGGTGTCGTCCTGCTCATGCTGACTATACTCAGCACAAGGAAGATGGATCTCTCACCATTGCCTGTCCATCCGGCAAAGCAGTGGCTAGATGGTTGTTTCGCGAAAGGATCTTTTCTCATGGGACTCATGCTGACCGGCGTTTCTCAATCGTCAAAAGTGGTTGCCACGTCCGCTGCTTCATCGCTGCGTGCCGGCATCACCACCCTGTATCGCCGCGCCGACCTCGCTCCCGCCGTGCTGATCATCGCCGGCATCTCGTTCCTGGCACATGTCCTGGTCGGCGACAATTACGGGTACTTCCGCGATGAACTCTATGTAATGGCTATGAGCCAGCATCCTGCCTTTGGCTATGTGGATGTGCCGCCGCTGGTTCCCTGGATCACGCTGATTCCTCGCTTCCTCACCGGCAATGCCTTATGGGCCATCCATGTGATCTCAGCCCTGGTCTGTGCCGGGACGATCATCCTGACCGGACTGATGGCCCGGCTCCTCGGCGGTTCGAGGTGGGCCCAGGGACTCGCTGCCCTGGCGTCGGCGACGGCCCTCATCCTGCTGGGAAACGGCGCAATCTACAGCTATGATGTTTTCGATGTCTTCTGGTGGACACTGGCTGCCACCATCCTCATCGCCCTGCTGCGCGATGAACAGCCCCGGCGCTGGCTCGCGTTCGGCCTGGTGGCTGGCCTGGGATTATTGACGAAGGAGACCATCCTCTTCTGGGGGTTCGCGCTGGTGATCGGATTGGGGCTTTCCCCCCAACGCCGCCTGCTGTTCACCCGCTGGACGCTGTTTGGGGGTCTGATCGCCTTCGCTCTCGTCTCGCCATTCCTGATCTGGAATGCCTTCAATGGCTGGGCAACGTTCCAGTATTGGGCAGGCTATTCCCAAAATCATAGCGCCGGTGGGTCGCCCCTCGCTTTCCTGATCAACCAGATCCTCATCATGAATCCCCTCTCGGTGTTCTTGTGGGTAGCGGGACTGTGGTACTTCTTCTCCGCACGCGGGAGGCGCTATCGGGTCTTCGCGTGGGCGTATCTCATACTCTTAGCTCTCTTCATCGTGATTCAGGGAAAATCCTACTTTCTGGCGCCGGCCTACCCGCCGTTGTTTGCTGGTGGAGCGATGCTCTTCGGTGAATGGCGGGTGCGCTTTCGCAGATGGGTCGCGGTCTATCCCGTGGTGCTGGCCATGATTGGCGTGCTGCTGGCCCCCGCGGCGATGCCGGTGTTGCCGCCCTCCGTGTATGCACATATCTATGGCCCAAGTGGCAACTCCGGATCGCAGCAGGAGTCAGGCGATGTCTATAGCTTGCCGCAAGCCCTGGCGGATCGCTTTGGCTGGGAGGAACAGGTCGCGTTGATTGCGCAGGTGTATCACAGCCTGCCTCCGCAGGAGCAGCGGGTGGCCTGCATCTTTACCTCCAATTATGGCGAGGCCAGTGCACTCGTGCAATTTGGTGGGCGCTATCATCTGCCAGAGCCAATCAGCGGACACAACGCCTTCTATCTCTGGGGACCGCAAGGATGTACTGGCCAGGTCGTGATCACGATCAATATTCCTCCCCAGGACGCTGCACGGGGGTTCAGTTCGGTGACGCTGGCCGCTCGGACTTCCTGCGATGCTTGTGTGGACTTCGAGAATCATGCGCCTATCCTGATCTTGCGGCAGCCGAAGGCGAAGGTCCCATTCGCGGTGCTCTGGGCACAGGCGAAGCATTACGATTGAGGCCGCTCATCGGTTGGGGTCGCGACATGTTTTCCCGCGAAAGCGATAGACACGCTCAGAGACAGAGCGGAGGAGAATGACTCATGAAAAGTCGAACAGACTTTGAGCCAATGAGAGAAAGAGAGCCTTTGCGCGTTATGCCACTGCGAGAATTCGAAGCGACCACACCAAAGCCTCGCGAAGCGAACAAGACACATATGCATGCCGTCGCCAAACGAAAAACACGAGGCAGGACCATCTGGCAATTCGTGCGGTTCGGGCTCGTTGGCTGTGTGAATACCATCATCGACCTGCTGGTGCTCAATGGCCTGCTCTGGCTCTGGCCAGCGCAGGGCACCGCCAGGCTCCTGCTCTTCAATACGCTTGCCTACGCTTGTGGCGCGCTCAATAGCTTCGTCTTCAACCGCTATTGGACGTTTCGGCGCGAAGGTCCGCCCAACGCACGTGAAGGAGCGCGCTTTCTCCTGGTGACCCTGGCCGCGATTGCCTGCAACGATCTCATCCTGTGGTTGATGAGGAACATCTTGCACCCGGTGCATCTCAACCCGACGCTTTGGACAAATGTCTCCAAAGTGGTGGCCATCGGGGGCACGATCCTGGTCTCGTACCTGGGCATGCGCCTATGGGTCTTCGTGCAGTCATCCCACCAGAAGCAGCGCGTACTCAGAGCCTTTTTTCAACGGAGGAGGAAAAGCAGCTTGCCAGAGAGGACTCAAATGCGCACACCCGTCTCTTCGTCTCAGCGAACCAGTATGAGTTCATCGTTCATCGCCCACAGTCTCTCGGTCGTTCTCCCGGCCTATAACGAAGAACAGGTTATTGCCTCGACCGTCGAGCAGGTCACGCGCGAACTGGCGAACCTGACCAGGGACTTTGAGGTGATCGGGGTCAATGATGGCAGCACAGATCGCACCGGGGCTATCCTCTGCGCTCAGCAGAAGCTGGACCGGCGCATCCGTGTACTCACGCACGAACGCAATCAAGACTATGGCGCGACCCTGGCTGATGGCTTTGCCGCTGCCACGAAAGATCTGACATTTTTTATGGATTCTGATGGCCAGTTTGATATACGCGAGCTGAGGCGCTTCCTATCCCTGATAGATGAGTACGATGCTGTGATTGGTTATCGCGTGAAGCGCCAGGATACCTGGATGCGCAAGCTCAATGCCTGGGGCTGGAAGCTCGTTGTCAGGCTAGCCCTGGGAGTGCGCGTGCGCGATATCGACTGTGCGTTCAAGCTCCTGCGCACCGAATTTCTCCAGCGCCATCCGCTTGAAACACGCGGAGCGATGATCAACGCCGAGCTGCTCTACAGGCTCAAAGTCTCCGGCTGCACGCTCAGAGAGGTGGGAGTTCGCCATCTGCCTCGCCAGAGCGGACAAGCTACAGGAGCCAATCTGCGTGTGATCGGGCGCGCCTTCCGGGAGCTTTTTGATTATACGCACAAATGGAGGCACGAGAAATCACCTGACAAGACCGCTTCTGACGATGCCCTATTAAAAGGGAACACAGGTGCACTGATCCACACTGATCAAATACCAGCAGCAATCCTGCCAGATGGTCAATGCAAACGTTAAACTGGTCGTTTGATAAAGACCTTGACAATCTCCTGTTTCTACGTTATGGTGTACCGTACAGTACCGTACTAATGCTAGTACGTTGATGAGGCAGAGGAGAAAGCGTGAAAGAGCCATCCGTGACCCAGACTCGTACAGAGAAGAAACGAGCGCAGATACGAGCTGCCGCCAAACAACTGTTCCTCCGGCATGGGTTTCAAGCCACCAGTACCGATGCGATTGCGGCTGCAGCCTCTACTTCCAAGGAGACGCTTTATCGCTATTACGCTAAAAAAGAGGATCTGTTCGTGGATGTGCTGCATTCACTCACTATCGAGCGCTTTTTCTGGGTGCAGTTGATGGAGCGATCTACGGAGCCCAAGAACACACAAGAGCTTCGCGTGCTCTTGCGGACGACTGCCCAGGGGATAGTAGAGACGATGATGCAACCAGAGTATCTGGCCATCCTTCGTCTCATAGTGGCTGAATTGCCGCGCTTTCCTGAGCTTGGGACCTTGTTTCGCCAAACTGTCCCAGAGCAGGGATTCAACTACTTCCTGACGCTGTTGCGCTCTGGACAGCGCAATGGAGTGGTCCGAGAACACATAGATCCGCCAACAGTAGCACGTATGTTTTTGGGTACTTTACTCACCTACGCCCTTCTGGATGGGCTCATGCAGAATATGCAAGCCCCCCAGATACCTGACCCAGGCGCCATTGATACTTTTGTTGATCATATGATGGATATGATTTCCACCCGGAAGACAGAGTAAGATATGCATCTCCTTCTGTGGAAGAAAGCAAGAAGATGAGTGATTTGTCCCTAACTGCTGCCACACCTGACGTTTTGATCGTTGGAGCGGGGCCTGTTGGCCTGGCGCTGGCCAACGACCTGCGGCGTCGTGGCATCCGCTGCCGCATGATCGATAGCGCGCCGCAGGCCGCCCAGCAGACCAAAGCCCTGGGCATCCAGGCGAAAACGCTGGAATTGCTGGCGAAGATGGGCGTGGCGCGCACCGCCATCAAGCGCGGACTCACGACCTCTCTCTTTAGCATTTATAGTGGTGGCAAGCGCCTCATCAGAATCGACTTTAAAGAGCACCTGCTCAATAGCCCCTATCCCTATGTGTTGCTGCTGCCACAGAATGAGACGGAGCAAGTGCTGACGGAACACTTCCAGAGCCAGGGCGGGGTCATTGAATGGCAGAGGGAGCTCGTCCAGCTCACGCAGGACGAACAGGGGGTGGAGGCCGTGCTGCGCCATCCTGATGGGCAGGTCGAACGCGTCCGGGTGGGCTGGCTGGTCGGCTGTGACGGGGCACACAGTACGGTACGCCATCTGCTCGGACTCAATTTCGCCGGGACGACCTTTGAACAGAGTTTTGCGGTGGGCAATGTGCGCTTGACCTGGGACTTGTCCTACGATGAGATTTTCGCCTTTCTCCATCAGGGCAATTTCATTGGCTACTTCCCTCTGGCTGATGGACGCCACCGCGTCGTGATTGCGTATGAGCCGGGCAAGGTACTCACAGGGGAGGTCACCCTGGAGGAAATTCAGCAGTCCATTGATACCTGCGGTCCTCAGGGAGCGCGTGCGTCTGAGCCGGCGGAACTCACGAGATTTCATGTGAATCAGCGCCGGACCGAACACTATGCGCAAGGGCGGATCTTTCTGGCAGGGGATGCGGCTCACATTCATTCGCCGATTGGGGCCCAGGGGATGAACACTGGCATCCAGGATGCCTTGAATCTGGGCTGGAAGCTCGCGCTCACGGTGAAAGGACAGGCATCTGCACGCCTGCTAGAGAGCTATGAGACGGAACGCGAGCAGGTAGGGGAAGCTTTATTGCGCGGAACCGACCGCACCACCCGCCTAGCCCTGACGCGCAATCCGCTGCTGTTGGCGCTGCGCAATGCGCTGGCCCCTATCTTCTTTTCGGCGCTTCCGGCTTCCGCGCATCGCCTGGCGGAAACCCTCTCTGAGATCAGCATCGCCTATCCTCACAGTCCCATCACCGTCGATCAGCGCGACAAAAAAGGAACCCTGCACGCTGGAGATCGCGCCCCGAACGCTCTGGTACGAACACGTGAGGGAGCAGAACCACAGCCCCTCTTCGAGATCTTCACCAGCGAACGCTCCATCCTGCTCGTATTGACAGCCCAGCAGGAAGCCGCCGCGGTCGAGCGACAATGGGGTGAGATCGTGGCCCTGCTCTCTGGTGGGTATCAGGAGATGATTGAGGCCTACCTGGTGACCGAGAAAGCGACCTCTGGATTGGACCAAGAGACGCGCCAGATCCTGCATGACTTCACCGGTGAACTGCACCAGCGCTATGAAGCCGAGCAAGGAGGATTGGTCCTGATCCGTCCCGATGGCTATATTGGCTTCTGGGGGCCATTTGGCGCGACTGAGACATTGCATGGCTATGTCAAGGCGCTGTTTGTCCCAGGTGGTGAAGCCCAACCATAGCATCAACCTCGCCCATTGCTTTGTGCAGTCAGCGCATCCAAACCGAAGCCGACCGTTTTCAGGTTGAGATACGCTGATCCCTATTTACAACATTCAGCAAATGGTAAATAGGCCGAATGTGTTGCATAGTCTTGAATGCTTTTGGTCATGCTCGTTCTTCCTTCAGAAAATCCCGCACCAATCGGTTAAACGCGGTCGTCTGTTCAAGTTGTGCCCAATGACCACAGTGTCCAAAGACGTGTAACTGTGCATCATCAAGCGCATGAAGGAGTTTTTCACTCACACGTAAGGGAATCACCCGATCCTCGCGTCCGTGAATGAGGAGCGTCGGAGCGTGAACCGCAGCAAGACGGTCTTCATAGGCTGCAAGAGCATCGACTCCTGCTTGCCGTGGAGCAGGGAACATGCTTGAGAATGCCTCCTGCATACCCGCCTCCTCGACCTGATAGAGCAGCATGCACCTGCAAGCGAGATCGAGCAGGTGGTGCGCGAACACAAACTGCATACGACTGAAGCGTATCGCAACAGTTCCCGGTATCAAACACGTCTCGCCCCCCCTGGTGCTAGCAGCACCACGTAGGGGTCCTGCACTCCCCGTAAAGGTCCACGGTCAATGTCTTTCTCTGTGTAGACATCACTTCATACCTTCGAAACGAGTTGTTTTTCTCCTCAAAATATGGTATGCTCTTCCTATTCCTAGCAGAGCAGTCCCCCGTACATGTCGTCACCGTAGCCAACTCACCATCGTATGCACAATCGCGTTTAGACCGAAAAGTGCGATGGGGAATCTGAGCGCCCTGGTGCCGAGGTATGCAACGATGAAGACGCGAATTCGGCTTGCTGTTTCTTGTCGCCCACCGTGGCCGAGAAGTAGGCGTATTCGTCGATGACGACCAGGTACACCCGTTCCCCGGTCTGGCGGGTGATCTTGCGGCGCCCTTCGGCGAGCAGGGTGTCGTAGCGGTCGTTCATGACATCGAACCAAGGAGATTCACCAGTCAAGTACCCCTGCCTGAAGGCGAGGAGCTTGTATCTAGCCATTGCTGGCTGACACCATAGGCTGCTTGACAGCAGCCCTTGAAATGTTTATTGCTGCGTTATAGTCCGCATTCAAGCAGAAACCGCACTGCTTACACAGAAAGGATGCTTGGGATTGACGATTAGCCTTGTCGCAATGCCCACACTGGCTACACGTCTTGCTGGTGTTCCTTGGGTCAACAAACCTGACAGGAACACTAGCCCAAGCTGCTTTGTAGGTGATAAACATGCGAAGTTGGGAGAAAGCCCAGGATTGCCGTTCATAGCGGTTTTCGCGTCGAACCGTTACCCGCTCTCGAATGCCTGTCAGGTCTTCAAGAGCCAGTGCCTTGCGCGATTGAACAGCTTTGTCTACCGGGGTTTTCGCTATTCGATGATTGGTGTCTTGTTGAAAGCGGTGCTCACGTCCACTCATCTTCTTGAGACGGCGTTTCGCAGAACATGTACCGACCTTCTGCAAGATTTGACGGCGGTTATGATAGCGCATCCGAACTTCATGAACCTTGGACCCGGTGAAGGTTTCACCCTCGCTATCGGTTGCCAGGTTGACGATACCCAGGTCAACACCAAGTGTTTCATCAGTCTCTACTTGTTCAGGAGCCTCTTGGCTCTGAGTCATATTCAAGTAGTATGTACCGCGTCTCCATATGAGATCAGCAGCACCGATCTTCCAGGTCTGGTCAACCAGCATATCATACTGACGTTTACCCAAGATCATGCGGCAAATCACACGCCCCTGAATGGTATTGAGGGAGACACGATCAAGACTCAGAAGGCGATAGGTACGGGCATCATAGCGGATAGAGCCACGTGGCCCGAATTGCGGACACGTTTCGCTTTTCTTGCTCTTTGTGGCTTTGATCGACTCAACGGCTTTGGCACGAGCACACACAGCCAGTTGAGCACCCAACGCGAAACGGGTACGAGTCTCACCATAGACACGGTGATGAGCCGTGTTGGTGTTAGTGATATGCTCATACCAGCAAATAGAGGCAATCCACGAAGCCGCTTCGTTAAAACGCTGTTGCGTCTCTCGCAAGGCGGCTTCATGTTCACCGATATCCAACTTAATACTGATAGTTCTTATGAGCATATTGTTCATTAAGAACAGTATAACAGAAAGTAGAACAAAAGTTAAGGAAGGAGAGGCGGCATTCCTCCCACGCCTAAAGGCTGCGGGTATCCTGCCGCACGCATCATGAACACGATTAAGCCGGGGACGAACACGTCCTTCGGTTCACTGAAGCAGATCGATGCCGGCGTCCTGAATGTCGGCTACGCTGAAGCTGGCCCCAGCGATGGTCGGGCGGTCCTTCTTCTGCACGGCTGGCCCTACGACATTCACAGCTATGTCGACGTGGCGCCGAGGCTTTCGCAGGAGGGCTACCGGGTGATCGTCCCGTATCTGCGTGGCTCTGGCACCACGCGCTTTCTTTCAAGTGAAACCTTCCGCAATGGCCAGCAATCGGTCATTGCTCTCGATATCATCGCGTTGATGGATGCTCTCAAGATCGAGAAGGCGATCATCGGCGGTTTTGATTGGGGCGCGCGCACGGCCGACATCATCGCGGCGCTCTGGCCTGAACGCTGCAAGGCGATCGTCTCCGTGAGCGGGTATCTGATCGGCAGCCAGGAAGCCGGCAAGGTGCCGTTGCCACCAAAGGCTGAGCTCGCATGGTGGTACCAATATTATTTTGCCACGGAACGCGGCCGGGCCGGCTACGAGACATACCGGCACGACTTTGCGAAGCTCATTTGGCAGCTCGCTTCACCAAAATGGGACTTCGACGATGCCACCTTCGAGCGCAGCGCAGCGTCCTTCGACAATGCGGATCATGTCAGCATCGTGATCCATAATTATCGCTGGCGGCTCGGACTGGCTGAAGGCGACCCACAATACGACGAGCTGGAAAAGCGGCTCGCCGAAGGTCCGGACATCACCGTGCCCGCTATTACTCTTGAAGGCGATGCCAATGGTGCACCACACCCGGACGCCAGTTCCTATGCCGGGAAATTCTCGGGCAGATATGCGCACCGGATCATCACGGGCGGCGTCGGGCACAATCTGCCTCAAGAAGCTCCGCAGGCCTTTGCCCAGGCTATCGTCGATGTCGACGGTGACTAGACTTCGACATCATGTCGTTTGACGGATACGTTCACGAGATGCGGGACTTCCCCGTCACGACACATCTGTAATGCACCACAACAAAGGAGAACTGTTATGGAAAACCACACCAACGAAACCACACCGACCGCAGTCCGCCCCTTCCGCTTCAACGTGCCGGAAGCGGAACTTACCGAATTGCGCAGGCTCATAAACGCGACAAAGTGGCCTGAGCGGGAAACGGTCGCGGATGCATCGCAAGGCGTGCAGTTGGCGACGATGCAGCAACTCGCGCGCTATTGGGGGACAGAATACGACTGGCGCACGTGCGAGGCGAAGCTGAACGCCCTACCGCAGTTCATGACCGAGATCGATGGGCTCGACATTCATTTCATCCACGTTCGCTCGAAACATGAGAATGCGTTGCCGCTCATTGTCACCCACGGCTGGCCCGGCTCGGTCATCGAGCAGCTGAAGATCATCGATCCGCTTACCAATCCCACGGCCCATGGCGCCAGCGCATCGGACGCCTTCCATCTGGTGATTCCGTCGATGCCGGGCTACGGGTTTTCAGGCAAACCGACCTCGACCGGCTGGGATCCCATCCGCATCGCACGTGCCTGGATAGTGCTGATGAAGCGCCTCGGATACACGCGATATGTGGCGCAAGGCGGCGATTGGGGGAATGCTGTCACGGAGCAGATGGCTCTACAGAAACCTCCGGAATTGCTCGGCATTCACACCAACATGCCTGCTACTGTTCCGGACGACGTTGCAAAGGCGCTCCAAGTCGGCGGCCCGCCGCCGGCCGGCCTCTCACCCGACGAAAAACGCGCGTACGAGGAGCTGGACTTTTTCTATAAGCACGGGTTGGGCTACGCAATCGAGATGGGAAACCGCCCGCAGACGCTCTACGCGATTGCGAATTCACCCGTCGGCCTGGCAGCCTGGATGATTGACCACGACGCGCGCAGTCAAGCGCTCATCGCACGCGCCTTTGACGGACACGCCGGCGGCCTTACGCGAGACGAGATCCTCGACAACATCACGCTCTACTGGTTGACGAACACGGCGATCTCTTCGGCTCGTCTCTATTGGGAAAGTAAGTTAGCCTTCTTCGCCGTCAAGGGCGTCTCCATCCCGGTTGCCCTCAGCATCTTTCCTGACGAGCTCTATGAAGCCCCGCGGACCTGGGCAGAGCGGGCGTATCCCAAACTCATCCATTACAACAAGCTCGACAAAGGCGGCCACTTTGCGGCGTGGGAGCAGCCGCAACTCTTTTCAGAAGAGGTTCGCGCGGGCTTCAGATCCCTGCGCTAATCGGAGAGGGGGACGACGGG
>WNFX01006328.1_pt1 | contig 11274 bp, 9 predicted proteins | sample 5400111 | NCBI WGS metagenome assembly WNFX01 (sample SAMN13153363, study PRJNA577476) | soil metagenome | isolation source: 40 cm soil or saprolite under grassland replicate 1 | place: USA:California | collected 2016-06-15
CCCGAGGTGCGGGCAGCCCTCTCCGATTCCTGCCGTGAGCGCGGGTTCCAGTTTCTCGAAATGGTTAGCCGTGCCTACCATGATTCCCTTTTCATTTCGCGCGTTGCTCCTGCCGGCTTGCTGTTCATTCCCTGCCGCAACGGGTACAGCCATCGTCCCGACGAGTTCGCTTCTCCAGAAGACATCGCGCGCGGAACCTTGATACTCGCCGAATCGCTGGCAAGACTATCCGCCTGACCATCAGCTGTGCACTCCCAGTGGCGGATTCTATTCCGCGCTGAGAAAGGCGTATCGCAATAGGAATACGACCGTGAGCACCCAGATGAGCGGGCTAATCTCGCGCTGCGCACGCGGCGGGCCATCAGGATGGCGATGAAAAGAAGTCCGGCGGCGGCGAGCAACACCTGTGGGTCGGAAGATTTGCCGAGCCCCACGAAAGTGGCGGGATTGGCCACAATGATTTTCGCGTTGTGCAGTCCGATGAACGCGATGAACAGCCCGATGCCCGCCGCGGTCCCATGCTTGAGGCAGTCCGGAATCCCGTTGACGATTTGCTCGCGCATCCTGCTAAGCGTGAGGATCAGAAACGGCAGGCCGGAAAGAAAAACCACTCCCAGCGCCGTCTGCCAAGGCACGCCGCGGCCAAGAACGATCGAATAAGTGAAGTACGCGTTGAGCAACATCCCCGGGGCAAGCGCAATCGGGTAGTTTGCCCACAGGCCCATGATGACCGTGGCGATCGCCGCCGAAACGCAAGTGGCGAAGAGAACGCCATCGACAGGCATGCCGCCTTCCGCGAGAATCTGCGGGTTGACGACCACAACATACGCCATGGTCATGAACGTGGTCAGCCCCGCGAGCAATTCGCGCCGCACCGTGGTCTGGTTTTCCTCAAGGTGAAAGACGCGCTGAAGCAACCTGAATTCTCCGGAATAAAAGGAGCGCCTATAGGCCGGGAGCGTCGTGTGGTCAACGGCAGAACCGCGAGGACGAATATCTATGCACGAATTAGTCTTACGAAACTTGCGTAACGAAAGGACACTTGGTGAACCGGGCAGGACTCGAACCTGCAACCCGCTGTCACCACTCCCGATGCTAAGTTATTGATTCGTCTAGCTTGTTCTCACGTCTTAGTACCTGGTTTTCGATGGTGTTCGGCGCTTAATGTTCCCTTATTGTTCCCCGCTCCAAACGTGTGCCTGAACCACTTGGTCCGAAATTGTTCAGGAGTTGATTATTTGGCGGCGGTTAACATTCTTCCTCGCGTCCCTTCACTGGTCTTGGGGCTATTGGGCAACAAGCGGAGTCAATTCGAACTCAAATCCGCAGACGGATGCGAATGCGCCATGACCGTGCGCACGGGTTTTCGAATCATCCGTTCAATTTGTCTTTGCTTTCTCGAGGCAATCCTGCGCGCGTCGGCTTCGAATCAACGTGCTGCCACTCCCGTGTAATTCTCTTCAGTTCCGTGACCCATTTCCCAAAATTGTGACAGGCCGTCCAACTGCGGCTCAGCCCGACCACTCGAGCGTCTGACAAGCACCCCCATGCGTCGCTCATCTTCCGGAAATACGTGACGTTCCTTTTGTCCAGCGCCTTGCATCGGTGGCGGCTACGCCCATAGGTCTCCATCAGCGGAGAGCATGGGTAAGGATTTTTTTGGTGACCTGTTCTGCATCACAGGAAGTTTCAGTGAGGTGCCGCACCCTCGGGAGCGCTGGGTCTGGCCGTTAACACAGTGTCCAGGGCCGCGAGCAGTTGCCCCGCGTCGGCCCTTGCGGAGGCTTCGGCTCGTCGGAGACGCTCGACCAAGGCGAGTGCGATATAAGGGAGGAGATCGTTCTTGTCCATCGGGTGCGCTGCCTCCGAGTTGTACTCCCCCAGGAATGCGTCGAGGCAGATGCGATACGCCTCTTCATTGTAGCTGGCAAGCGTGAAGCAGAGAAGGTCCGCCGCAAATCCTCCAAGATCAAGCCCCGGGTCGGACCAGCGACACGTCTCGAAGCGATAAAGATAGAAGCGACCGTCAACGCCGTAGTGGATGCAGTCCCAACCGAGTGCGCCGTGGATCGGTGACAGAATTCGCTGGCGATCGAACGCCGCCTGGCTCTCGATCCGCTGAGCCGCGACGTGGAAGCGATTCACTAGGTCAGGTCCGCAGGGCAGAGTTTGAAGGTAGTTCTCCGAGCGCACCACCATCGTCTGCAGTTCCTCTCCAACGAAGTCCAACTCCGCACCGCGCAACCCAACCTGGCTGCAGTGCAGCTTAGCCAGCCCCAAGCCGACCCGTGTTGCGATGCGACGAAGAGTCTTAATCCTGCCATGATGCGTGAAGAACTCGCAGAGATTCATCCAAGGGTCAAAGTCATAGAGGACGAGTCGTGGCTCCCCCGCCAGCAGGGCTACCGGCCGGGGGATGCGCAGTTTGATCGATATCCTTGCATCGTGAAGTTTTGTCGCGGCCTCGAAGTCGGACGCCGCCGCAGCTTCCGTTGGGTGAAGCCTGCCGGTGAGGATACGCGTCTTTGCCGGTCGGCCGTTGCGGCCGGTCAACCGCAACACGTAGCGATTCCCGCAGTCGTCGCCGGCACATCCACGCGCCGGGTAAACCCGGTAAGACTCGATCTTCGCTCCGTCTTTGCAGAACTCCGGCACTTCGGCTGACAGACGCTTCTGAATCCATTCCGCACTCAGAACCTTCGGTAAAGCGTGGCTGTTGAGAGCGCGGTCGTGATTTTGGATCGTGGGCCGGAAGCACAGCAACACAGTGCGGCCGCCGTTTTCGTAGCTGACCATGGAAATCGCACGGTGCAAGTTGCGGAATCCGACCCCATGATTCGCGAAGTAGCTTTCCTGCCCTTGGAAACGCCGAAATGTAAGCGTAACATCGAAGCCCCTGCCCTCGTCGGTGACCGCGATGAGCGCGCCCTTGGCGGTGAGCACGATCTCGACCGAAATCACCTTGGTAGGATCGCATCCGTTGCCGTGCTTGTAGGCGTTGCCGAGAATGTTCCTCAGCGGTAGAAGCAAGTCCCGGATCATTTGCAGCCGGGGCACCGCCGCGAACCGTTCCGAGAGCGCGATCTTAAGGAGCGGAAAAAGCTCGTCCCGTGCACGGCCACAAACGCGCACATGGGCGTCCACACTCCCGGCGCGCACGTCGGTGAGATCACTCAGAGGATCCACAGGCAGATTCGTTGCGTCAATTTCGGCGAGCAACTCGGCTCGGGTGCGGCTCAGGTTAATCATTGGGGGTCGTGCTTTTTTTTGGGCCGGAAGATGCGTGTCGCGCTGTCCAGGACGGCAGTCTCGACGATTCAAGCCCTTTGCGGTCCGGCTCGTCCTGCATCAGCGCGTGGCTCAGGATTTTTGCCACGACTTGTTTGGCGTCGAAATAAGTCTCCGCTAGCTTGCGCGCGGCGCGGCAATGGCGCTCGTAGTCGGCGTTGATCGCGTCGAACGCTTCGGAGGCCTGTCGCGCTGTGGAGAAACGGAACATCCCCTCTCCGTTGGGGAGGAATGAGCTGGGACCAGTATGCTGCACGACGATCGGTTTGCCACTGGCCAGATAGCAAAGTGTGCGGTCGCTGATCCAAGACGTTTGCAGCTTGATATAGGAAGGCTTGGCGCAGCTAAACTCCCCGCGCGAACGTTGAATATAGGCTTGGTACATTTCAGGCGTGCTGGCGACCTCACATGCTTGTCGGATGCGCCAACCACAATTCTCCAAGTTTTTCCGCTCTTCCATGTCGCGCTCCGTACGCAGAACCAGGGCCAACTCCAAGGGCTGACGAGTGAGCTGCGGCAGACCGGCGAACTCCAAGAAAGCCACTCGTTTTGTATTCTCGTAGGTTTCATCGCGGTCCACAACCCAATCGGAGGAGTCCCAGGTAGATACCGTCGTGAAAGCCTGGCAATGCGGGTCGAAGGTATAGGGCCAGTTCTCCAGGCAAACCGGCGGCCGGATCGGAATCCAGCTCGGATTGTCACTCGGATTTTTGCTGCTCCGACGTCCGACACCCTCGGCAATAGTGAAATAGACGTCATGATTGGGCACGCTGAGTTGCCCACGACTGATCCAAAACTGCAGAAGGCCGGGATCGATATCCACCAGCGCCTTGCGGCGAAAGAAGTACAGCAGCGCGGAACTGATCGCATAATGGAAATTCAACAAAAGGTCCGCGTGTCCAAAGATCGCCTCGGCTTCCGCACGTGTCATGTTGAGGTACTCTGCCGGCGCTTCGGACGAAGGCTCTTTGCTCCGCGTGCGGTACAGGATGCATTTCCCCCCCAGGCCATACTGTTGCATGCGTGCCTGGAACGTGGCCAGCGCAGCAGATTCTTGTTCCTCGCGGCCCTTGGTGCGAAAAGCTTCCAGCCAATACACGTCGTGCCCCAGGAGACGTAGACCGAGGACATACTGCAGATAAACCCAGAAGTGTCCACCACCCTGGGCATAATTCGCGACGTCATAAGCTGAAATAACGACAGTGGCCATGACCAGACTCTAAATAAGGCCCAATCGTTTTGCGGATGCGTGAAGGTGTTCGTAACGCGAGAGACTTTTTTCACGGAGGGTCCAATCGGGCCGCTCGCCGAGCCAACGGAAATGCAGGTAGATTCTTGCAGCGTCGAGGGTCCGCCTAAAGCTAGGAGGCGCACCTTCACGCCAGCGCGCGCGTACGTAAGCGCGCTCACATTTCTGCACGACGCTAGCAGGCCAGTGTTTTCCTTCGGTCAACGCAGCCAAGTCGATTTCGCCCGCGGCAATAGCGGCCGATTCCCAGTCCACTATGAACACCCTTTGGTTTTGAACCAGGATGGTCTTGGCGTAGAACTCGCCGTGAATAACGGTCTGTGGTTCGGCCAGCAAAGGCGCAAACCACTCATCGGTCCCGCATAGTATGGTCAGCCAGGGGAAACGCCCGTGCAGCGGGCGCGAGAATTCAAGAGTCCGCTGCGCCCAACCGCGATAATATTCGGCGCCGTAGTGTCTCAAGAACGCCAGCGATGGGTCGTTGATGCGCTTTCCGTGCTCGGCGTGAAATTGTCCGATCCAGCAAGCCGCCTGGCCCAGCGCGCGGGGCTGACGCGCCATGCGCTTCCGGACAATGTCGCTCGCTCGGATGCTTCGATGCACGTACTCGAGGAACAACGAAATGTTGCCGGTGTTCGGGTCAGTGTGCGCCCCAAGGTATTTCGGTCTGAAATCTGCCAGCAGATGAAGCACCCTGCGGTAGACCTCGGTCTCGTAAGGAACGTTGCCGCGGTGCCCGAAACAATCGTGGCTTTGCCCTGCCTGATATTTGATAAATACGCGTCGTCTATGACCATCCGGCAATCGGCAGGTGACAATCTCGTTCGGAAAGGTGCACATGAATGGCGGAAGCGTTCTTCTGAGGATTTTCACCGGACGCCGTTCTTGGCCGTCGCGGCCCAAGGCAGCCGTGAGCCGGAGTGTCAGAGTCATCGGATCAGGCAACAACGAGACCGGGGTTTTCAAGATTTCACGTTCACCATTTCGGTTTCGCACGGCAGCACCGGGGCAAGATTTTCAAAATTTTCAAACCATTGGTCCACTTCGGCCAATGCCTCCCAGGCCCAAGGCGCTCGATCCTGCACCAGCGCAATGGCCGGCCAGATAATGCGATTGGCCAAGCGCGCATACTCAGCGGTCTCAAACAAGAGATTCAACACTCGCGCTGGTGGCAGGCACCAGCCTGCACGTGACGTCTCCTCCCCGTACATGTCCAAAACCCATGACCGCTCCTGAGACGGCAGTCGCAAGAGAAAGGTCGAGAGGTCGTAGCTTGCCGGTCCGACGGAGGCATGGTCCCAGTCGATAAGGCGCACGTGGAGCCCATTGGCGGTAGGGATGACGAAGATGTTGATGTGCCACAGATCGCCATGAAGCAAAGTCTCTGGCCCGCCCCATGCGTCCAGTGCCTGTGCGCGCCGCGGCAATTCTTGTCGCAATTTGGACAGCCGTTGCAGCAGGCTGTCGCGTACCGCAGTTTGCTGGGAAGAAGGTTGACACGCCTCCAGTGCGTAAATAGCGTCGCGCACATTCACATCGTAGAAGTGAATACCCAGGTCGCAACCGTGAAGTCGCACTTCTCCTAATAGCGGGTGCCGGGCGAACTGCATGTGAAGCCGTGCAATCAACTTAATCGCCGCGCTCACGCTATCGGGGTCGAGCGGGTTGGTATCGAGTTCGAACGGACCAAGGTCGTCATAGACATGCCAGACGCAATTACCGCCGGGCTCGGCGGCACACCCCAGCAATGCTGGACCGTTGTCGCTCATGCCCACTGCAGGCAACCAGCGTTGCGCTACCAATTCGCTGCGGCGGGCGATTTCGGGTTTCAGACGCTTGACGATCACTTGACGAGTTTTGCCGTTAATGCCGAAGCGCAGCCGGAAAACGCGCAAGGCGCGAGGCTGCAAAGTCTGCTCCTCGATCAAGCGGCCCTCTGCCTCGCGGCCGCCGAGCAACTCCTGTAGCAGGCCGCGCAGTTCGGTCAAGCCAGGCTGGCCGTGGCTTTCGAGCACTTTGTCCATGCCTTCAATCATGCCCAGATCCGTTGGAAGGCGCTTAGCGCTTCAGTGATAGAGGACTCATAAGATCGCAGCAGGGATATAGCTTTAACAAGCCGTGTGGGAAAGACGAACTCTTGGTCTGCTGTGGCCCAACTCATTTGGTCGACCATGCGGAGGAGGTTGCCGCAGACGGCGACCGCTTGAATATCGCGCAAATCCAAATGAAATTCTTCACGGTTTGAGATTGAGCAGTAGAGGCTGAGGTCTGGGCTGGCCGCGCGATCAATGAGCTGAGCCAGATCGGCGGCCGGCACGCCCCAGCCAGCGAATTCCCAGTCGAACACCAGCAGCACGGGGCCGGTGGCCGCGTCGCGGATGCGCAGATTCTTGTTGACGAAATCGCCGTGCACGAGCGTCCTCGGCATCACGTCACTGATTTCCTCCAAATCGCCCCACAGCGACTCGAGCGCGTCGAGGTGCGCAGCCACATTGCGGAACACCGCGGCATCCTCGGTCGACAGTGCACTACTTCCCAAGTGATGCAATAACATGGCCCGGCAGCCATGCAGCAATCGCAGGTAATGATCGAGTTCGCGGTCCGGGAGGCGGGACTTGAGACCGGCCGACACAGCGGCCAGATGCGTTTCCGCCAGCCAACGGCCTGCAAGCGCGCGATTATGGGGAAGCTGCGGCGAATAACGAACACCGGCAGCATCTTCAAGGAAAAGCCAACAGTATTCCCCCTCCGGCTCTTCCAGCATTCCATAGCAGCGCAGCGCGGGCATCCCGGTGAGCGGCAGCAGTTCTTCGTAAATCGCGTGTTCGATTCGTGCTGTCGCTACGCGGCACCTCTTGGCGATGACTCTAGCGCCATCCTGCCTGACCTCGCTGAGCCGGTAAACTGTGCTATGCCTTCTCCGTTGCAGAAGTTCGAGGCTCCGCGGCTCCCCAGAGTCCGATTGGACTTGAAGCCAAGCCTGGACGGCTGGATGCTCACGCACACCCTCGGTCAAGATTTCGGGCATCGTTCGCTTAGACACAGGCATGGCTTCCTGCGGCCGCTAAGGCAGCCGTTTGCGGCACCTGCTGTCCCCGCGCGGCACGCTCCGCCGCCGCATAGAAATACTGCGCCAGTAACCGCGGCGCGTCCGGAACACCCTTGAAACCGGGAATGCTGCACATGTCCACGACGTATGGCATCCCTTCACTCTCGATCATGTCCACGCCGTAAAGATCGATGCCGAATGCGCGACCACAGCGCAAGGCAAGGTCACGCAGCTCCGGCGAGAGGGGGAAAGGCTCCCCCTGTTTCTCTTCTTCCGTCCGGCGCGGAAAGACCTTCTTCACACCAAAGATCTGGCCGCCGATCGCGTATATCTTCCGATCGCGGCCGTCGTTCGGGACGTATCGCTGGGCGAACAGGGGCTCGCGGCCACAATTCACTTCCGCGAGTTCGGCACGGCTCCGGACGATGCGAACATTGTGACCTCCTGCTCCCTCGTGCGGCTTGATGACGAGCGGCCCCAAGTCCAGCAGCGGAAGCAACTGATCGGGGTGCGACGCAACGTAGGTGTCAGGCGTAGGCACGCCTGCGGCCTGCAGGATTCGGGAGGCAATGACTTTGTCGCGCAACGCCGCAGACACGGGATACGGATTCACAATGACGGCGCCCAGCTCATGGAGCGCGCCCGCCAAGCTGAGCGAAAACCCGCTGCTATGCCGCAATACATAGAGGTCATGCTCGACCCGCACTTTCGATAGGTCAACGACCCGGTCAACGGGGTGGACGACTTCCGCGACCGCCCCGGATTCCCCGACTAGCCGCACAACGGCGGGCATAAAGCTTTTGCTCTTGTGCGAGTAATGCGGGAGCAGGAATCCGATCCGCACTTTCCTCATTGCTTACTCTCCATCACTGCGACCATCTGATTCCCAGCGGTTGACTCAAACGTCAGCAGCTGTCCATTTTCGATCCTCACAACGAGGTCGCACAGTCTCAAAGCACTGAGCCGGTGAGTGATAACGAACGTCGTCCGTCCTTTGGCAAGCCGTTCCGTTGCCTCTAAGATTGCCGCCTCGGTCCTGACATCCACTGCGCTGGTCGGCTCGTCAAGAATCAATATCGGCGCGCCCTTCAGAAATGCGCGGGCAATGGAAATGCGCTGGCGCTCGCCCCCAGAGAGGCGCATGCCGCGCTCACCGACGAGGGTCTGGTAGCCCTCGGGAAGGCTCGAAATGAATTCGTGCGCATTGGCCGCCTTTGCCGCTTCCTGTATTTCATCCAAGCTCGCCTGCGGACGTGCGTAGGCGATGTTCTCTGCAACACTGCTCGAGAAAAGCACGGGCTCCTGCTGGACAAGAGCGAACTGTTTTCGCAAATCGCTCAACCGGTAGTCCCGAAGATCCACATCATCGAGGACAATCTGGCCTTCGGTGGGATCATAAAAGCGCAGCATCAGACTCACGAGAGTCGTTTTGCCCGCGCCCGTTGGCCCCACGATGCCCACTCGCGTTCCTGGATACACCTGAAATGAAACTTGATTCAGGGCTGCCCGGTTCTGCCCATATCTGAATGAAACGTTCCGGAAGGCAATCTTGCCCATGGCGCGCACCAGTGAACGCGGATTGGTTTTCTCTGCGACTTCGGGAAGCTCATCGAGCAAAGCGAAGGCCCGCTCGATGTTAGCCATGTAGGACTGGAGAGCCGCCGAGTTTTTGCCCATGCTTTTTAGGGGTTCGTAAAGCAGGCTCACATACCCCATCATCAGCATGAGATCACCGAGGGTGATGACGCCGGATTGCACCTGCCGGAATCCCACAAACAGTACGGTAGCCGTTCCTACCGCGGAGGTCAGTCCAACCAGGAAGTTGTACTTTCCCTCCGCCAGCGCCAGTTTCAACCGCGCGCGCATGCCTTCGAAGCTTCGCCGGACGAAACGATGCCTCTCGTCTTCCTCTTTTCCAAACGCTTTCACCACGCGCAGTGCACCGAGCACTTCCTGCACGACGCCCATCGCGGATTTTTCCAGCTTCTTCACCTCGCGCGCCCCACGGCGCAGGCGGCGCCGGTAGAATTTTGAAATCAAAAAAAGAATGGGCGAGATCAGCAGGGCAACTAGAGCCAGTTGCCAATCGATTTTCATGGTGACATACAGCATTCCGAGCAGCGTGAAAGCAGAACCAATGAGCGGAATGAAGCGTTCGGCCACGACTGACTGAACCGCGGCCGCGTCGTATTGAACGTTGTACAGCGATTCAGCGGTTCCCTTAACGTCGTGATAAGAAAGCGACAAGCGCTGCATTTGGCCGAAAAGGCCAGAGCGAAACTCCAGGAGGACTTTTTCGCCGGTATACGTCTTCAGCAGTGCCAGGGCTAGCGTCTGAATCTGGGCGAGAATCGTCACGGCAATCAGCAAGCCGACGGCAAAAAGCAACGCGGAGGATGGAGTGAGCCTGAATCCAGCAGGAACGAATGACCGAATCAAATGAGGAAGCGGCTTGGAGCCGAGCCCGCTGTCAAGAGCGATCTTCAACGGCAAAGGGACCAGCAAGGCCAGAGGAGTTGACACCAAGCTGAGAAGGAAAAGGCCAATTAGATGCGTCCAATAAGGCCGTGCCCACCGGAACAATCGAAGGTAAAGGGCGAGGTCACGATTCGAGCTGGGCTGATTAATAGTCATCACGCACGCTCGAAGTCTAGCTTGATGAGTGCGCGATGGATCGCACCCACTGCCACCGCCGCGCTCCTGAACGTTATAGCTCCGAACATGACGCCCAATGGACCGAGCAAGCCGGCTGCGTATATGGAGTGATCCAATAGCGCTCCAAAGCACGCAAGCATTAGGAGAACAGTTGTGCCTGCTCCGGAGATCGAGAACCATGGCCGAGAATGAAGCCGCAGCATGTGCTTGCCTCGTCCGTAGTTCTCCGAGACCATATAGACGCGTAAACCGCCGAACAGGCCGCCACGTATCTCTAAGTCCCAACTGTCGTAATCACCACCTCGGCGCACGACCGCGCCGTCCGACCGCAGCACCGATTCCAATGAAAGAAGCACCTCGGTGCTATCGAGCCATTTCTCACTCCAGAGCTGGAACATCCGCGGCCAGGGGAATGAGAGGGTTGGAAAACGGCGGATTCTCCAGGCCGTGAGGGAATAGACCAGTCGGCTCCACAGGCGAGTTAGAGGCTGCATTAGGTGAAGCAGTCCCGTAAGAACGCGCAGACGAAAGCGAGTAGAGCGGCCTTTCGTCGACGAAGGAAAGCGGATTTTCAACCCCGCGCTTATTGCCGGGACAAGCGACAACACGAAAGCAACTACTGCTACGGGTAAAACGCCCAGCAGACGTTCCCAAAACATGCTCACGGCACAGAGCGCCACCAACACAAGATTCGTGAGCTGCCACTCGTGCGTCAGTGGCAGGGAGTTCAGAAGGTTCGCTGCAGGCTGGTACAGTCGCGCATAACCTGCTGTTCCCCAAGTTCCCTGATAAATCCGCCCGCGAGACAACGAAAGTGAGCGGAATATTCCGTTCACATATATGTGTCCTGCCCACGTCGCGTAGCCACCGGAATTGTACTTTTCCGGCCACTTTCTCTCGAGCATGGCCTCGGCCTTGCCGTAGCCCATCTGTTGTTTCCAATACGCCCGCACGGTCCGGCGATAGTGATGCCAGACCATGGCAGCCGGACTGAACCCGAGTTTCCCGCCTCGCTCCCGCGTTCTCCAACAAA
>WNFX01010321.1_pt1 | contig 11273 bp, 10 predicted proteins | sample 5400111 | NCBI WGS metagenome assembly WNFX01 (sample SAMN13153363, study PRJNA577476) | soil metagenome | isolation source: 40 cm soil or saprolite under grassland replicate 1 | place: USA:California | collected 2016-06-15
TGCTCCACGAACCGGGCCAGATGCCCGTCCAGGCGGCCAGCCAGCCGCTCGGCCAACCCAAGCGTCGCCGTGGGCACCAAGCGCAGCCGATCACCATCAGCGGTCTGGGCGGCCGCAACGGGCGTGTGCGAGTCTTGCATCCGGGGTCCTCCTCCTCGGACTTGGCAGTTCTCGGAGCGTGGCATGTTCACGCTCCGGGGGAGGACCCCACCTCAAATCCCACGAGCCCAGGGACAACCTCCCGCGACGCCCTGCTGTACCTCAACGACAGCGGGAGGATGCTCGGGTTCCCGGTCAACGAGCGGATCACCCAGTACGTCCGCAACGATTCGGAGGCGGCGGAGCAGCACCGCCAGCGGCACAGCCCGTGGCCTGACGACTACGTGCTCTGCGGCGACGTTGTCCTGGCCGGCTCCTTCGCTCAGGCTTCCGATCGTGCCTGGGCGGGGGACGCCTGCGACGTTCCGGAGCGCTTCTACCGGGCGTTTGGCGTCCCACGCTGAGCAGCTGTCCACCACCACCGCCTCGGTGGCCTCAACCCCACTGGCTTCCCGCTTGCAGTGGGGTTGAGGCCACCCCTTGCCCGGAGCTCGTGCATGGCGCCGAGCTCCACATGGTCAGGGCGACCACGCTGACGTGCGGCTGCCGCAAGCGGTCGTGGACACACCGCGGCGGCGCCCGCGACTCCTCGGGTGACAGGGGTCTGGCTGGTTGGAAGTGTGGGCGATGGGGTGGCGAATCGAAAGCGGCGGCGACCCCGTCCCAGGTCGGCAGCCCATGTCCCGAGCACCGCAGGCTGGTGCTGGATTGTCCAGGCCAACCGGTACGATCCGGTCATGCTGGTCCGTCAGGCGTTCCGCTACGAGCTGGCCCCCACCGCCGCGCAGCGCACGGCGCTTTCGAACCACGCCGGCGCGGCCCGATGGGCATGGAACTGGGCCTGTCGGTCCGCCGCAAGGCCTGGCAGCGCCGCCAGCAGCCCCTTGATGCGATGGCGCTGCATCGGCTCCTCAACCGCCTCAAGCGCACCGCCAGGTATGGCTGGCTGTACGAGATCTCCAAGTGCGCCCCGCAGGAAGCCCTGCGGGACCTCGACCGCGCCTACGCCGCGTTCTGGCGCGGCCGCACAGCCGGCCGGCGGGTCGGGTTCCCGAAGTTCAAGAGGAAAGGCCGCTGCCCGGAGCGATTCCGCCTGACGGGCACCATTCGGGTCGAGGGTGGCGCAGTGGTGCTCCCCCGGATCGGCCGGATGGCCACCAAGGAGCCGACCGGGAAGTTCCGCGGGCGGGTCCTGTCGGCCACTTGCCGGCGTGAGGCCGACCGCTGGTACTGCTCGCTGACCGTGGAGGTCGTCCGATCCGACCCCGCTCCGATTACGGGGCCGACGGTCGGCGTTGATCGGGGCATCCGCGTGTTCGCGGCGTGCTCCGATGGCACCGAGATTCACAGTCCCCGGGCGCTGGAGCGGAGCCTCCGGACACTGCGGCGGCGCAGTCGGGCGGTCACTCGCAAGCAGCCTGGGTCGCGGAACCGCGCCAAAGCGGCGCTGACGCTGGCGCGCTGCCACCGCCGCATCCGCAACCAGCGCACGGACGCGCTGCACAAGGCCACCACGATGCTCGCCAAGAGCCACGGCGTGATCGTGGTGGAGGACCTACCTGTGGCTGGGCTGTTGCGCAACCGCCACTTGGCCCGGGCCATCAGCGACCAGGGTTGGGCGGAGTTCCACCGCCAGCTCGCCTACAAAACGACCTGGTACGGGTCAAGGCTGCTGGTCGCACCGCGCTTCTTCCCATCGTCGAAGCGGTGCTCGGGCTGCGGGCTGCTCGCCGCGGACCTGCCGCTTGGCGTGCGCATGTTCGCCTGCCAGGCGTGCGGGCTGATGCTGGACCGAGACGTGAACGCCGCGCGGAACCTGGCACGGCTTGGCGGCCATGGATGCGTCGCCGGGAGTTCCCCGGAGACCTCGAGAAACGCCTGTGGAGCGGGAAGCGCTGGCCCGGCCGGCAACGGCCTGGTGGAACTGCCCGCGGCGAAGCAGGAACGGGCCTGCATCTCGACACGCACAGATGCGTAGACTCCGATGAACGGTACAACGGCTACTTCATCGCGTACGCGGCCGACGGCACCCCGGCAGGCTACCTGGACTACCAGAGCGCCAGTGGCGATGACCAGGTGCTGATCGCGATGGTCGAGGTGCGGCCGGCCCATCGTCGCCAGGGGCTGGCGACGATGCTGCTGGCACGGCTGCGCGAGGAGTTCCCGGGGCGCACGGTCCGCCCTTGCTACCAGACCGCGGACGTTGCCGGGTGGTGGCGGGCGGTCGGCCGACGCCAACCGGGCACGACCGGACCAGACGACAACCCCGCCATCGGCCGGCGGCGGGCGGCGAGCTGCCGCCGGTCCCCGGGTCGCCGCCCGGGCCGTACGGGCACGTAGGAAGCCGGCCGCCATGCTGCCCCGCCAGCGCTGGCCGGGGCTGGACTGCGCCGCTGCCAACCCCGATGGGCGGGCCGGTCGGCGGCGGGCCTGGCGGTCACGCCGCCGGCGCCACGCGTCGACGCTCCCCAGCGCGTGCTGCCGCCTGCATGGGCGGACACACCGCAGCCCGGCCCGCGACTCCTTGGGTGTCCCCCACCCAATCACCATCGAGGAGGCAGCGATGCCCGCCAGCGCCACGGCGCTTCCCGGCAGTTTCGTCCCACCGCCGGCTCAGGCGATCATCGAGCGGTTCGGCCTGGTCGAGCAGGCGGACCCCAACCCCGCTCCCCGGCCCGGGGAGCGCGCCGTGCACACGGCCGCGGCGCGCCTTTGGGTCGGCACCGCCGCTGGCATGGCCGACGGTTACGGCTGGATACAGGCGAGACCGGCCGGTGGTTCGTCTACCTGCGGCTGACCTACCTGGAGCGCTCGGTGTACCTGGCGTTCTACCCCACCTACCGAGCTGCACGGGATGACGCCTGGCAGCCCGAGCACTGACAGGAATTCGGGCGGGGCCAGCCACAGGCCACCCCCCATACCCACGTGGCGTCCGCGGCTGCGCCCCGCCCGACCCACCCCCACGAATGGCTGGCAGGTGGGTCCGCGCGCCTGCACCAGCCGCCCACGGAGGTATCGCGCATGGAGCTTCCTGAGATCCGCGGCCCTGACGACGCTGCCGCGCTCATCCGCCTGATCGGTGTCGACTTCGACCCGGACCGGTCGGCATGGCACTACACCACTCCCGACGGTTGCCCACGGTTCAACGACGCGCAGGCCGCAGCCCTGAACAACGCAATCGCCCGCGCCGGCAGCGTCTGCGAGCAGGCCGGCGTCGACCTCCGCGACGTCGCCCGGCGTGTCATCGACGAGCTGCGGCACGGCCCGTGGCCGTCGCTGGCCGACGTCGAGGTGCTCCTGATGGGCGGACCGGTCGACGGGTTCGCGTGCTACGGGCCGCTCCCCGACAGCGACAGGGACAGCAGCATCAGCGGCGAAGAGACCCACGACCTGCGCCACCAGCCGTGGTGGCGGGTTGGCCTCGACCAGCTCGACCTGCACCCGCGGCAGACGCTGCTGCACCGGGTGGAGGTCGCGATGGCGCTGCTCGGCGACGCCACGAGCGTCGCCACCGCTGACGATCGGCCCTGCCTGGCGGAGGACCTCACCAGGATCTGCTGGCGTCTTCGCGGCCTGCAGCTCGACCTGAACTGACCAGCCGGTATCCGCCGAGTCATGCCCGATGGCAAGGCTCCGCAGGCCGGCTCGACTGGCCGCCCCGCAGCGCGAACCTGTGCCACCGGGCGCCGCCAGGCCCCAGGACCCGTTCCGTCACCCCTTTGGAGGGACTCCTGATGTCCGGTCACCACAATCCGCCCGCCCGCCGCACCATCCTGGACGACGTGCTCAGCGCCCTGGCCTCCGGTGAAGACAGCAGCTGGCGGCTGCAGCGCGCCAACGAGGGCGCGATCGTGCTGCTCGTGCCCCGCACCGGCAGCCGCTACCTGGTGCGCGTCGAGGAACGTCCCCGGGCCCGCTTCGATGCGGATACGGGGACGATCACCTGCCCCCGGTGCGGCGCCACCAGCCACGACGGGGAGATCGAGCACTGGGAAGACGAGGTCGCACGCCGACGGCTGAGCCAGCTCAGCGGTGCCACGGCGCTGTTCGACCCCACCGTCGACCGGTTCGACGACGACGGCACCGACGCTCGCCTTGGCTGCACACGATGCGGCGATGCAGCCGACTTCCCCGACAACCTCCGCCAGGACTGGAGCGACTCATGACCGTCGGCCAGGGCCACGATCCCCGACCAGGCCACGGTCGGCCAAAGAAGACGCCAGATGGGTGGCCGACACCGAGCTGCCGCCGCTGCTGGGCCAATCAGCCAACCCCAAACCATCAGACAAGGAGCCTGACCATGGTCGACGACATCTTCGAGGCGATCCTCCGCGCGCACGGCAGTGACCGTGTCGCCGCCGCGGCCGTGGTCGCCGGCGGCCTCATGCGCGGCGACCCGAGCACGTGCAAGGCCGGCTACAGCCTTGCCAACGCCGTCATCGCCGCTGGGGAGCTGTATGGGCTCACCGCCGAACAGCGCGACGCCGTCCAGCAGCAACTGGAGGCCAGGACGCACTCCCACGAGTGCGCCAGCTGTCACCGTGACGTCGCCTGCCACGGCGACGGGGAGAGCTGCTTCGACGGCGACTGCGACGACTGCCTGGCCGAGTTCGCCCGCCAGACAGCACCGCCGTGTGCACCGTACCGCCGGAGCTGAGGTGGGTTCCTCGTCCCGGCGAACACCGCGATCGTCGCTGGGCGCCGTGCCGTGCCCTGGTCGGCGGCCAGAACGCCACTAGCGACGCCTGGCGGCGCGTCCCTGCTCCATCCCACCCGGCCGCGGCCACACCGTCCTGGGCGGTGGCCGCGGCCGGCAGGACCCGACTTGAGAGAGGCAGACGGTGAGCACCTCCCCCACCCCAACCGGCGTGCTCGTGTATGCCGGCCCGGCCAGTGCCTGGCGTGGCGCCGAGGCGCCGCTGGCGGTCGACTTCCCACCCGACGGGTGGGACCCGGAAGGCCGGGAGAGCATGCTGCGCTGGGCGTGCCAGGCCGGGTTTCCCGGCGCCGACCAGGACCCGTGGTCGCTGCCCGACCGGCTGGCCGCCGCCCACCAGGACGACCCGGCCGGGCTGGCCCATGCGATCAGCGACCTGATCCGCCAGCTCGGCCTAGACGTGGGGCCTGCACGTCGCAGGGGCTGGCGGTGGGGCCCGGAGGGGCTGTGGCATGACGAGTGGCCCCGCATGCTGGCGACCTGGCGCTGGTTCGCCAATCGGCTACTTGCCGAGCTCGGCCAGCGGCGCGTCCAGGCCGAGCTCGACGCGGCCGCCGATGTACGTCGCCGGGCGGCCCTGGCCGCCTACGAGCGGAGCCGTGCGGTCGAGCCGGCGACCGGGTCGGCGCTCAGCCGCGCGGAGCGGCGATTCGTCGTGGACTACTTCCTGCTGGCGACCGGTCGGGTGGCCCAGCGGGTTGCTCTCACACCGACCGAGCGTGCGGTCCGGGAAGCCGTCGGGCAGCGCGGCTACGCAGGGGACGGTTGGGCGTGGGACACGATTCGGCGACGGGCCGTGGGGGTCGACGTCACCGAAACGCCCGACGGGCACGCCGGCGTCATCCCCTGGCGGGAGGCCCTCGACCAGGCGCTCATCACCACCGGTGCTGCCGCGCGGCAGGAGACGCTGTTTTGAAGCCATCGAAACGGTGCGACGCGCATGCCGCTGGTTGCCGGTGCCTGCGATCGCTGTGGTGAGGCCGTGCCCGCGGACCTGCCCTACGACGCGCGCCGTCAGGTCGACGCTGGACATCTGGACCGCGACTGCGGTGGGCAGTGCTGCTTCGTCCGGCCGCCGAGGCCACCGCCGGCCAGCCCGGGCCCGACGGGGTCCGGTCTGGGCCGGCCGGAACGCGGCGGTGCAGCTGCGGCTGGCCATGCCCGAGGCCAAGGCTGGCATCGGCTCACCCCGCCAGGTAGGCGGCGCCCAGCCCACCTTCACCCTGCTGCTGGAGGACGACACGGCCCAGCGGCCAATCAAGGAGGACCGCTGATGCGGGCGCCCGACCCCTTCGTGCACGGCCGCTACCGGGTCTTTTCCCAGCGAGCCGACCGGTCTGGCCAAGCGTTCCTCGTCGACCGGGAAACCATCGCCGGCCGAGACGACCTTGCCGACGGGCTGATCGGGACGATCCGCGTCCGATCCGACCCGGCCGACCATCGTCGGCGGAAGTGGATGGCCACCCTGACCGACGTCTGGACGCCGCCCGATGCCCCCGACGCGCCGCCCGGCGGCCACGTCAACCTCGGCGAGTACTGGCCGACTCCCGAGGCCGCCGCGGCAGCCATCTCCGACGCGGCCGACCGGCGCCGCGCGCCCCACCAGCTGCTCGCCCTGCCCCTCGACACCGACACGCCCTGACGGCCACGCTCCGCCGGGCTGGTGGCGGTTCCAAGGCACGCCCGGCAGGCGCCTGTGGGCTGACCGGGCGCCTGGGTGCACTGGGCGGCTACCGCGGACACGGATCGGCACGTGCCGCGACTCCCTGGATGAGGCCGCTGCCATCAGGTGTCGGCCAGAGCGTGAGGACACCCGAGTCGCGCTCCCCCAGCCTCGTCAGCCCGCCGCGCAGGACGCCTGGCGGGCGCCTGGCCCATCTCGTCGACGGAAGGTGCGCTGTCGTGAGCATCCGTACTGGAGCGGTCGGCTTCTATGTCGCCGGTGGCGGCGATCCGCACACCGATGCGGCGCTCGGGCCGTTTGCGGCCCAGCAGGACGCCCAGGTGTGCGTGGCCGCTACGCAGGCACGTGCGCAGGCGCTAGGTCTGGCCGGTGAGCAGTCCTTGGGGGTCATCGCCGCCACCGCCCGCTATGAGCAGGATCTGCCCGAGGGGTCGCTGAACCCGTACTTTCCTCGTGGCCTGTTGGACCCCCATCGCCTGCCTGCGGAGGTGGTGGAGTACTGGGTTGACGCCGACGACGACGTCGTCCGCTGGGTCGCCTACACGCAGCCCACGCCAACTCTGCTGCTGGGCCGTGGCCAGTTCGAGCTCGGCGGATGCCAGGTCAGCGCCGAGCTCGTCCACCACCAGGTGGCCGGGCAAGATCCCTTGCTGGCCCGAGACGTCGCGGCGTGGATCACCGGCCTGCCTGCTCGAGGCGTGCGCCCTGACGGCACGCTGCGCAGCGTGCCGCTGCGCGCCAACCGCCTCGACGTCGGCACGCTGGTCGTCCAGTCCAGCGGTGACGCCACAGGCATCCGCCCGGTCGTCTACGTACGTCAGCTCCGAGATGCCGACGACCTGTACCTCCTGGTGCAGTTCCGGCTCAGCCTCGACGGCGAGCAGCGCCAGTGTCCCCAACACGAGTTCGTGACCGTGCTGGACGAGGGACCGCCGCCACCGGGCGACATGGAGCCGTCGGGCGTTGCGGGGCCCGCGGCGGCGGAGGGTACCTCCAGCCCGCTCCCAACGCCGGCCGGGCCGGCCCCAAGACAGCAGACCGGCGACCACGGGCGCGCTGCTTCGTCCGGCCAGCTCCCGCTGTTTGCTCCCTGACCCGCAAGCCCACTTCACCCCAAGCCGGAGGCCCCCAAAATGGCTGGCAAGAGGAAGCGCCGCAACTCGATCATCCGTGAGGTCCGACCAGACGAACCGGTGTTCACCCTTCCCGGCAGCTTCCATCCGCAGTGGTCGCCGCCCAACGGCCTGACAGTCCGGGACGACTTCGCCGGGCAGGGCGGCGAGTCCTCCGGCCTGGAGCAGGCAGGGTTCACCGTGCTGCACGCCGCGAACCACAATCCCCTGAGTGTCGGCGTCCACCAAGAAAACCATCAGCAGACCGGGCACACCTGCGGAGACCTCCGCCGCCTGCCAGGCCGCCACTTCCCCCACGCCGACGTCTACTGGGCGTCGCCCGAGTGCAAGAACTACTCGCCGGCCAAGGGCGGCCGCGCGCCGAACGCGCAGCTCGACCTATGGGGGGAGCGGCTGGACGACATCGAGGAGGAGCAAAGCCGACTGCTGATGGAAGAGGTGGTCCGCTACGCCCGCGACGAAGCTGAGCTGCGCGGCAAGCCGTTCAAGTACCTCGCGGTCGAGAACGTGGATGAGGTCAAGAAGTGGGTCCATTTCGACCGGTGGTGCCGGGAGCTGCGGGAACTCGACTATCACCTGGATTTCGTCTCGCTGAACGCCATGTTCGCGCACGGCCGGGACTACCTGGCGCCCGGGCAGAGCCGCAACCGGCTGTACATCATCGGGACCCATCGCAGCCAGCCACGGCCCGATCTGGACATCCGCCCGCCAGCGTGGTGCCCCAACTGCGCTGAGGTGGTCGACGCGGTGCAGGTGTGGCGCCGCTCGCACGGACGGATCGGCAAGTACCGGGAGCAGTACGACTACCGCTGCCCAGCCTGCCGGCAGGTGGTCGAGCCGCTGGCGATGGCGGCGCTGCCCTACCTCAACCTGGACCTGGAGGGTGTGCCCATCGAGGAACGCGCCGACCATGGCTTGAAGCCCTTGGCGGCTGCCACGGAAGCGCGGATCCGGGCCGGCGTGGCCCGCTACATCCTGCCGCTGCTGGTGGAAGGCGCCCTCGACGGTGGCGTGCCCGCCTTGGCGCCGCCGCTGCTGGTCCCGCTGGACGGCCGGGACGGCAAGAACGCCAAGGCGGCCTACCTGCCAAGCAACACCCAGACCCAGCGGGCCGAGACCTACCTCGCCCACCCGATGGTTGATCCCGCCAAGTCGCTTGCGTTCCGGGCCAAACTCCGGGGTGGCGGCGAACGCGGCCGCGCGCATCCGCTCACCACGCCGATCGGCGCGCTGACCGCCTTCGGCAACCACGACCTGCTGGTGCACGCCGGCGTGCTGATCCGCAACAACACCGAGCATGGCAGCCCAGGCCACATGAGCACGCCGGTGCTTGAGCACGCCCGCACGCTCACCGCCCGCAACCCGCACCTGCTGGCCACACCGCCACCGCTGACGCTGCTGATGTCCTACTACGGCAACGGTGGCGCCCAGCCCGCTGATCGGCCAGCGCCGACCCTGACCACGGTCGACCGGCTCGCGCTGGTCCGGATCCAGTGGGAGCACCTGCAGGCGATGCGCGAGGTGATCGGGCGGCACAACTTCGCGCCAGAGGATGTGCCCGAGGAGTTGTACCGCCAGTGCCGGGTGCGCATGGTCGAACCCAACGAGGGCGGCGCGCTGATGGGGTTCGAGTCCGGCCGCCGGATCATGGGCAACCGGCGGGAGCAGATGGCGCTGCACGGGCTGGCGGTCGTGCCAGCCGCCGCGCGCCTGATCGGGGATCGCATCAACTGGGCGCAGCATCCCGAGGTTCGCCCAGCCGACACGCGGCCAACCCCGGCCGCGCTCTCCTCAATCGGCCTGGTGGCCTAGCGGTCGACGCACCCCGAGCGCTGCGGCGCCTGCGCGCCTGCGCCCTGCCGGCGAGACAGCGATCGCCAGCTCGCCGGCAGGGCTCCAGCCGAGCGGCGCCGTGTGCTGGCTGGCTGGCTGGCTGGCCGCTGCGCGAGCAGTCGGCGCTGTCGGCTGGGCTGGCGCCCGCCGAGTCCCAGGCCAGGCGCGGACACAGAGCGGCGCCGCCCGCGACTCCCCGGGTACCAGGCGCATCCGCCAGAGGCAATGGCCCTGCAGCCTGCAAGGAGGCCTCCGTGAAGTTCACCGTCCCCATCCCCAAGCTGGCGACCGCCGTCGCGTGGGTCAGCCGCACGATCTCGACCAGACCGACGCTGCCGACCCTCGGCCCCAATACCTCCTGCCCTCATTGATTCGCGTCCTAGAAGGCTTATTATCGTCCAGTAGATCTCGTTAGCCTATAGCTGCTTTCGTCAACCTGCGGGACGCACGTAGTGACGGGAGGTCCGTGGAGATGGCATCGCGGTTGCCGGCTGATCCGATGATCAGGGCCATGGACAGGCTGTGCGCGGCACGTTCGGCGTCACCACGTCCCAGTGCACCTGACCTTCACCCCGGGCCGCCTGGACGTGGATGGCACCCAGCAGGACGTCGGCCACGGTCACGCCGCCGTCGACGCGAACTACTAGGCCGACCCCACGACGGTCGCGTTCAACCCGGCCTACCTCGCCGACGGCGTCGCCAGCGTCACCAGCTCCCAGGTCGTCATCGAGCTGCTCGACGAGCTCCGGCCGGCGCTGGTCCACGCGCCCGAGCAGGACGGCTACCTGCACCTGCTGATGCCGGTTCGCCTCCCGTAGCGCACCCACAAGGAGCGCCCCCGCGCGGGGCGCCCTTCGCTTTCGGAGCCTGCCATGCCTGCACCGCTCCATCGGCCTTCCGGACCCGACCCGCTTCACCCGCTACACCCGCTTCACCGGGTCACGTGTCCGTGTTCCTGGGTGGGTAACCGCCGCAACCCGACGGCCCGCAACTGTCCCAGATGCGGTGGCCCCGGCGAGAAGATCGAGACGCTCTGGCAGGTCGGCCGAGGTCCGAACCAGAGCATCATCTACCTGCTGCACTTCCACTGGCCGCACGGGCGGGTCGACCCCTGGCATATCCGCCTCGGCGACGGCTCGATCGTTAAGTTCCAGGCTGACCATTACCTCGGGAAGACCCGCAACCTGCCTCAGCGGCTTGAGGCCCATCAGGACGGCCGGGCCGCCAACCTCACCGCGGTCGCGCTCACGCTCGGCGCCGAGTTGCTCCTCACCCGAACCTGGCGAGTTCCCCTCCCATTCGAGGCCCGGCTGAAGGACCGCGGCGACAGCCCGTCCCCGCAGAGCCGTACCGGCCAGCGCCGTGGCGGCTCCCGCAGCTTTCGGCCGTACTGCCCGCTGCCTGAGTGCGGCGGGGAGAAGGCTTGGGGGAACTACCGCGAGACCAAGGTCAAGGCTAACTACCGCGCCCAGCGCCAGGCCATTGAGGCAAAGCGGCAAGCTCGCCGCGAATGGGACGCCCACCGCGTCCAGCTCCAGGCCGACGGCGTCTGGGACGCCGACCGGGCATGGGACGAGGCCTTCCCGCACCTGGCATACGACACCCCCGTCGACCAGGCCACGCACCCCGCCGGCGCCGCTGCTGACCAGGCCACGGGCGCTCCCACAGCCTGCAGGACCAGCCAACACACCTGGCTGGACCCAGCCGACGCCACCAAATGCTGCAACCCGCTGTGGACCAAGAACCTTGTCGTCTACAGCCTCGACGACCGCCCACAACCGGGCGACTGCCCAGTGCGGGATCTTCC
>WNFX01006332.1_pt1 | contig 11271 bp, 13 predicted proteins | sample 5400111 | NCBI WGS metagenome assembly WNFX01 (sample SAMN13153363, study PRJNA577476) | soil metagenome | isolation source: 40 cm soil or saprolite under grassland replicate 1 | place: USA:California | collected 2016-06-15
GCCTGGAGCAAGCGCGCCTCGCAAGGCCTGACCGGCCTCACCCGGCACGCGCTCGAAGGCATCCGCAAGATGCCGTCCCACGGCGGCAATCCGGGTCTCACGGATCTCGAGATCGGGCGCGCGGTCGCGTACATGGTCAATCAGTCGGGCGGCCACTGGGTCGAGCCCGCCACCGCGAAAGACCTCGCCGTCGAGCGCAGCGGCGAGCAGGTCGTCAAATCGCAGTGCGTCAAGTGCCACGAGGGAGGCCTGCGCGGCGCACCGAAGATCGGCGACCGGGAGGCCTGGATCCCGCGCATGAAGCAGGGCTTGGATTCTCTGGTCCGCTCCGCGATCAGAGGACACGGCGGCATGCCTCCCCGCGGCGGCCAGGCCAATCTCACCGATTCCGAGATACAGGCCGCCGTTCTCTATATGTTCAACCCGACCGTCAAACCTGCGGCGGGCGCCGCGAAGGGCGCGGGGACCCCGCCGACAGCGGATCCCAACCACAAGACCGTGGGCGGAATCGATTTCTTTTTGGGGTTCATGCCCGCAGAAAGGTTGCGCACATTTCCGCGGGACTCCGTCGAACGAACGATGCACGGAGGCATTCCCGCCGGACCCGGCTACTACCACGTCAATGTTTCGCTGCTCGACGCAAAAACCCAAGCCCCAATCAACGACGCCAGCGTCGAAATCCTGATCGAGCAGCCCGGCCTGAGCAGCGCCTCGAAAACCTTGGAACCGATGGCGGTCGGCGCGGCAAGCTACGGAAACTACGTGAAGCTGCAGAAAAAAACTTCTTACCTCATCACCGTGCGGGTGCAGGCGCCAGGTTCGACCCGCACCGTCGAAGCGAAATTCGACCAGCGGGTCGAGTAAGCCCGCAGGATGGCGCTTTCTAGAACTTGACCGAAGCGGCGACGTAGCCGATGTTCGCCGTGTAGTTCGGGTTCGCGTTGAGGCCGCTCAGGTGACTCGCGCTCGTGCCGGTGCCGATGGTGTACTGGTAGCCGTCGTACGAGATGTCGCTGAACCTGAATTTCTCGAACGCGTATCCGCCGATGAGATCGATCTGCTTGGTGTAGGCGTAGGTGCCCTTGAGGTTGAGCGACACCTTCGTCGCATTGTCGTAGTTGCCGATGTTGACCGACGGAACGGCCGGGTTGGCCCCGGGCTGGACGGCAAAATCCACGGTGCCCGTGGTCTTCTCCGAGATGAGCGACCCCTTCAGCTTCCAGCGCTCCATCGGCACCCAGTCCGCGCCCACGCCGAACGCGTAGCTCCTGTCCTTGTTGGTCGCGCCCCAGTTGTAGTTGTTGGTGTTCGGCGCGGCGGAGGGATCGAAGGCGTCGGTGGCCGTCAAATTGCTGATGTTCCGGTGGTAGGAGTCGTATTTCACGAACTCGACATCGGCAAAAGCGAAGACGCGGAATTTCTGAATGTCGCCGTAGCCGGCGCTCAAATAGAACTGCTGGCGGTCGTCCTTGGTGCGCCCGAGCACCGTGTCCTTGTACTTGTTCTGCTTGAGAATGCCTTCGAAGCCCAGATCCCACATCTCGGCCGGGGTCGCATCGAGCGAGAGCTTGATCAGTGTCTGGTCGACGTTCGACGCGTCGAAGCGCGCGATGAAGCGGTTCAGGAAATTGACATCGGCCGGGCCGGTGCCCGCATTGGCCTCGAGAAAATGCGAGCGCCGTTGCATGAACTGGTACTTGAATCGCGAGCTCAGGTAATCAAGGGAAGTGTTGCGCCACTCCAGAGACACCCTCTTGTCTTTGGTTTCATCGAAGTCGACCCGATCGCGCTCCAGATCGACGTAGTCGAGACCTGCGATCACCCTGTTGCTCGCATCGAAACGGTATCCGACGTCGGCGCCCAGGTTGTTCTTCTTGTAGCTGAGTATTTCCGTGGTGCACGCTGCGCCGCCGCACAGCAGGTTCGACGTGCCCGCGGGGGTAAAGGTGATCGCGGGCGAGCGGTTGTCCTTTTCGAACCTGTTCCAGTAGATCCGCGAATCGACTTCGCGCGTGGGGTTCGAATGCAGCGCGAGCGAAGCGGTCTTGTGAATGACCTCGCCGTCGAACGTCGGCCGGTCCGGATTGGTGAAGTCATTGGTTGCGTTCGGCGTGGCTCCGGTCGGCATGGTTGCCAGGATCGGGATGCTGTTGGTCGTCCTGCTTTCGGTCACGCGTCCTGATAGGGTAGACCCCACCGGCAGTTGCTTGAGATTACCGTTGAGGCTGATCTTCGTGTACTTGCTGTCGGCGCCGAGGGTCGAGGTGTCCAGCTGATTGCCGAAGAACCCGTTCGACCATTGCAAGGTGTCGTTGTTGTTGGAGAAGTTGCTGTGCATGAAGGCGAGCGACACTTGCGCCGCCTTGGTCGCGTAACCGGCCTCGAGCGTGAGGTTCCGGGTCTTCTGATCCAGGGGATAGGGTTTCTCGTTGAACCCGTTGCCGGGGCTGGTCCCGTTCGCGCCGCCGATCCACTTAAGACCGGAGTCGGTCACTTCGCTGGCATCGACGCGAAAGTACCACGGAGACAGCTTCGAGATCTCGAACATGCCGCCGATGTTCTGCTTCTTCATCCCATAGTCGAAAGTGTTCCACGTACTCGTATTCAGGTTCGGCAGGGTCGCGATCAACGTGGTGCTGCCCACCCCCGAGTACGGCGTGCGCGCGCCATAAGTCCAGTTGTGCACGATGTCGTTTTCGTAGAGCTGGAACTTGTACTGGCCATAGCGGCCGCCCTTCAGGTCCAGGTACTCGTCGCCCCTTCCGAGGTTTTCGCCGTACAGGCTGAAATAATCCTCGCTGCCGCGGCCCTTGATGTCGACGCCGCTCAACGCCCTGCCCGAGATCCCGCCGCCGCCGATGTCGCGGTATTCCTTGAGTTTCGCCGCGTTGGTCTCCCCCGGAGCGAGCAGGCTCGCACCCTGCACGCCGACGGTTACGGAACCGAACACCGTCATGTCCTCATTGCCCTCGGCCCCCAGCGCGCCGGCCGCGGCGAAGAGGTTCGCGACGAGTATGGGAATGAGCTTGGATTTCATCGGGAGCCTCCTAGCGCAGGAAGAACTTGCCGCGCATCGCCGGGGCATTGTTGCCGTGAATGTTCGTATGGCAGTTCAGGCACGCGCGCGCAACCAGGCGCGTGTTGGGCGCCCCGGCCGTCGGGCTGCCGAAGCCTTGATTGCCGCTGTAGTAGGTCCCCGGGTGCCGCGACCAGTCATGGCAGTCCTGGCATAGATTCGGCGCCCGCTCGTTGAGAAGTTTTGCATGCACGGACCCGTGCGAGTTGTGGCAGGTCAGGCAGTTCTCCTCGACCGGAGGGTGTTCGTTCATGAACGGGCCGCGCTTGTCGGTGTGGCAGCCGGTACACAGCTGGTTGACAGACTCCTCCCTGACCATGGCGTGGCTCAACGCCCCGTGCGGATTGTGGCAGCTCGTGCATTTCAGCTTGCCCTCGATGATGGGGTGATGCGAGGTCTTCAGGAGCTGGGAACGGATCTGCTTGTGGCAGGCCGTGCAGGTTTCGTACTGCAGCTGGCGATTCGTCGTGACATAGGGCGTGATCGAAGGATTCTCCTTCTTCAGCTGCGCATCGGCAGCCTGCTCCGGGTTGTGAATGCTGTGGCAGTTGTTGCAGGCGACATCGTTCTTCTTGTGGCGCCCCGATTCCCAGAATGCGAGGTGGCGGTCCCCGCCGTGGCATTCCAGGCACGCGCCGGCGCGTACATCGGCGGGTGTCGCCGAATTCTTCGCGAAGTAGCGGTCGGGTTTTATGCCCGCAGGTTTCTTGGTGTGGGATTCGCTCTCGCCGTGACAGCTCGTGCAGGTCGGCGTGCGCGTGTCGGAGGTCACGCCGTGCCGGGTCCTGCCGATGGACAGGATTTCGGGATTGCTGTGGCAACGCGTGCATTTCGCGTCGCCACGGAGGACGAGATCCCTTTGCGGCGCCTTTTCCGGGTCCTGTGCGATGGCGCCTTGCATCACGCTGCCGATTGCGAGACCCGCGGCCAAGCCTCTCGCCACCGCGGCGAGGATATATTTCCGGCTCTTCATCGTGTGTCCCCTTCAGCTGCAGACCGCAGGCGACGTCCGTGTTTCGCCTCGCGGCCCGACTTGTTTTGCAACGCTTTCTAGCTGACCTGACGATATATCGCTTCGGGCATGCCTTTTTGATCTAGATCAAATGTGATAACGCCGAGCGGTGTTGAAATTGCTAAGTGCATGTTTCCTTTAACCCGCTGCACGAGGGAGAGGACCGGCCATGGTTGACACACCGAAGGACACATTCAGCAGCGGTTCCGAGAGTTCAGCCCAAGTCGGATTCGTTCGCGGACTATGGAGAGCGCTGCGCCGCCCGAGCGCGAAGTTCTCGCTGCTGAGTCTTTTGGGCGGCGGCTTTGTCGCCGGGATCATTTTCTGGGGCGGATTCAATACCGCGATGGAAGCGACAAACACGCTGGGTTTCTGCACGAGCTGCCATGAGATGCGCGACACGGTATATCAGGAGTACCGGCACACCATACACTTCTCCAACCGGACGGGCGTGCGCGCAATCTGCTCCGATTGCCACGTACCCAAAGACTGGGTTCACAAGGTCGTACGAAAGGTCAAGGCGAGCGGGGAGTTGTACGGGAAGATAACCGGCGTCATCGACACGCCCGAGAAGTTCGAAGCCCACCGCGCCGAGCTCGCGAAGAGAGTGTGGACAACCATGCAGGAAACCGATTCACGCGAATGCCGCAACTGCCATAGTTTCGACGGCATGAATCCTGAGAAACAGACACCGGTCGCGGCGAAAATACACGCAGTCGCAAAGAGCAAAGAGAGAACCTGCATCGATTGCCACAAGGGCATCGCTCACAAGCTGCCTAAGGAAAGCTGAGGTCATCCCATCGCGGCGATGTTTAGCACACGACGAAAGGAAACAATCATGCAATCGCACAGGATTTTGTTTTTCTGCCTGACGTTGTTCGGCTTTGCTATACCACGCTTCGCTCTCGCGGCCGACGACGGGGCCAAGACGTTCAAGGACGTATGTTCGTCGTGTCACACGGCGAAATTGAGGCCGCTCAGCAACAAACACCTGACCAAGGAGCAGTGGAAACAAGCGGTCGACAAGATGATCGGTCTCGGCGTCGAAGTACCCAAGGCAAAGATTCCCGACTTGCTGGATTACCTTGTCCGTACCCAGGGACCGGCCGGCGCCCCTGCGGGTGACGGTAAGAAATGACGAACGACATCAGCGGTCCATGTGCACGTCCTGAAGACCGTACGCTGGACTCGGTGCGGCTCACATCCCTAGAATTCTTCCAATCTCAGCGATATATTGGCCCGCCTTTAGGCCGTCGGCGACGACCGTCTCCAGACCGTTCTCGATGGCCTGGCGCATGCCGTGCAATCCTTCCCTCACCCAGTGTGGGCGGCGTATCGGCGAATTGAGAACGTTCTTGAGGGTTTCCACTTCGTCCCTCAGCAGCTGAACGTCGCGGGACCCGCTCTGGACTTTCGCGAGATCCCGTTCCAGCGCGTCGATGAGCTGCGCCACTCTTTCCAGATCGATTTTCTTCGGCCCTTCGTCTCTTGCTTCGTTCCTGACCATTGGCACCTCCGACCCGCTGCGACGCATTCCGGCTTACAGTTTCCAGCCTTCGATCCACAGTATGCCCGCGAATCCGGCGGTAAGGCCTATCCAGATGAATCGGGGCTGACGATGGATCCGCAATCGTTGTTGACTGTGAGTTAGCGCCGCCGGCAAGGGGCAAAATGAAAGGGAGATCGCTTCTCGCCAGATCTAAGCCGGGGCTGTGGCTCGGGGCCTTCGCCGGCTTTTACAGGCCGGGCGCCGAGGAGGTTCGGCTGCTCGACCCGGTCTCGAAGTTTCTGTACTCGGCCCGCAGCGTCATCCTGGTGATCTCGGCGCAGGCCGCGATCATCGCCGGGTTGCTCGCCGTGGCGGACGGGCGGTTTGACGCGTCTCACTTTGCGCTGGTGCTGGTCGGATTCGTCGCTGCGCACATGATCAGCAATCTCAGCAACGACTACTTCGGCTACAAACGCGGACACGACACCCCGGACTCTCCGCGCATGCGCTACACCGTGCATCCGCTCGCGAGCGGGGTGCTGGAGCCCCGGACTCTCATGACCGGTTTGGTGATCCTTGCCGCGATCGGCGCCGCGATCACCGCCTACTTCGTCGTCGAGCGAGGATGGCTCGCCGTTGTCTTCGCCGCGGCCGGAATCGCGATCATGCTGCTCTACGACGCCGCGCCGGTCCCCCTTAAGAGCATCGGCCTCGGTGAGCCTGCGGTGTTCCTCGTGTGGGGGCCGCTCATGGTCGGGGGCGGCTACGCGATGATCACGGGTCACGTCTCGAGCGCGGTTTTCTTCGCGTCGATTCCTTACGGCCTGGGCGTGATGTCCATCCTCACGGGCAAGCACATCGACCAGATGGACTTCGACGCCGGGAGAGGCATCCGCACCCTGCCGGTACTGCTCGGCGAGCGGTCCGCGCGCGCGCTGAACGCCGCGACGATCGTCCTCATCTACGCGATCGCCGCCGTCCTGATCGCGCTCGGGCGGCTCACGCCTTTCGCCGCAATCATCGCGGTCGCGCTGCCGCGCGCCTTGCGCGCCGTGTCGGTGATGAGCCGGCCGCGGCCCGCGTCGCCGCCCACCGGTTACGTCGGCTGGCCGCTCTGGGTTCACCGCGCGTGCCTCGAGCACAACCGGCGCTTCGGCTGGCTGTACATCCTCGGCCTCGCCTCCGGGGCCGTTTGGCCAGCCGTTCGCGTCTGACCCCGCGGGGCTCCGGTCGTCGACTTTCGACCCGGTCTCAGCGGTAAACCACCACCGGAATCTTCGACTGGGCGAGCACTTTTTGAGTGACGCTGCCCATCACCAGCTTCGCGAGCCCGCTGCGCCCGTGGGACGCCATGAAAATGGCATCGCACCTCTTGCTGCGCGCCCCCGCGATGATGCCGTCGTAGGCGGTACGCGGTTTGTCGCACAGCGAATCGAAGCGCACGCGGCCGGCCTTCGCCAGCTTCGCCATCGCCGCGAGAGCTTTCTCGCCGGCTGCCTTGGACTGGCGGTCGAGCTCGGCGATCAGCCTGCCGTCGACCATGACGCCTTCGCTGTAGTAGTAGGCCTGAAGCGGCTCGATCGCGTAATAGCCGACCACTCTGGCCCCGATCTCTCTCGCGAACCGGATGCCGGCCTTCACGGCCTTGTCTGCGATTGTTGAACCGTCGGTGGGGATCAATATGCGTTTGAACATGGCTCGCCTCCGGATGGTCGCTCTCTACTGCGTTTAGATCTGCCTGGACAAGCCGTCCTCAAGGCAAATCGTGTGCAGGGGCGAAAGCGCCATTTTGATATGGATCAACTCCGCCGAGGAGTCACTTCACGAGCAGCACCGGGATGGGCGAGATGTTCACCACCCGGTTTGCGCAGGAACCGAGCAGCAGGTTGGCCGCCGCGCTCATCCCGCGCGTACCGATCATGATGAGATCGCACCGGGCGAGCCTCGCCTCCTTGACGATGGATTCGGCCACTGGCCCCACGAGGATGTGCGCGGAGTACTTGATCCCCGCCGCGTCGAGAAGCTTCCTCGCCTTCGACAGAGCCGCCCTTCCCTCGCGGTCGTAATAGCGCCGGACCTGGCGTGCGCCGACCACGGCCCCCATCCCGCGAATCTTCGGCACCGGCAGATGCACGTTGACCAGCTCGACCGCCGGCTTCTCGCAATACCAGTCGGCGTGCTCTATCAGGCATTTGACGGCTTTGAGCGAGTGCTTGGAGCCGTCCACCGCGAGCAGAATCTTCATCGATGATTTCCTGGGGTTGGGGATCTGTGCTTGACCTAAGGGCGTTTCAGCGAGCGCAGCCGCTTCGCCGCGTCGCGCTTGATTGCGGCCGTGCCGAATTTGAAGCGTGCCGGTGCCGTTTCTTCCTGCGCACGCGGTGCGCTGCTTCTGCGGCGATCGCCCGATGCGGCCTTCCGCCGCGGCGCGCCGCGCCTGAAGGCTGCGGTCACCTCGACGAGCGCGGGTGCAGCGGTGCCGTCCTTGAAGCCTTCGAGCCTGCGATAGAGCTCGGCGGCGGCCAGATGAAAGCCTGCGGGCAGTCCGGCGGCCTCGAAGCTCGCCGCGATCTCCTCCATCTCGCCGATCCAGCGCCAGGCCTTGCGCGCCTGCACGGTGACGGCCTCCGAGCGCTTCGGCAGCTCGGGCTGCGAGCGTTTCCATTCCTCGAGCAGCGCCGCTTCGACCCCTTCGTGTGTCGCGAGCGCGCGGATCGCGGCGAGCAGCGCCGTCGTGCCCTTGGTCCAGGCCGCGTAGCAGGCCTTGAGGGCGGAGGCCGCGCCGGCGGCGCCTTCGAGTGGAATCGCTTCGAGGTTGCTGCCCGCGAACACGACGGCGATGTCCCGGGCACGCCCGCCCGACAGATAGATGCGCGAGCTCACCCCTGGAACCGGCGGGGGACCGATGATGCCGCCATCGACGAACGTCGCTTCAGCGGCTTCGAGCACGCGGCCGATATTGCGCACGGTCGCGGGCGAGATCGCGTTCGCGTCGACATAGATGCCCTTGAAGCCGTGGCCGGCGACCCCGCGGGCAAGCGCGAGCGCGCCGTGCGGCGGACACACGGAGAGCACGATGTCGGCGACGCCGAGCGCGCGCTCGAGCGCGCCGAGATCTTCGAGCCCCGCCGCATTGGCGCGGGAGCGCGTCGCCGCGCTGCGGCCGGCCGACGCCCAGACGACCCGCAGGCCGCGTCCACGGAGGCAGGCGCCGATTGCGGCGCCCATCTCGCCGGGATGAAGCAGCGCGAGTGTTTTCAATGCCATGCCTCTCCCGCGCGGGTCAATGTCCCGGCGTAACGATCTGGATGTGGTGGCGGCTCACGTTGAGAAAGGGAGCGGTCATCACTTTGCGGTCCCCGAGCTCCCAGACTTCGGCCTCGGTCACGGCGATGAAGTCCTTCGCCTCGACCATGTAATCGGTCACCCGCGCGCCGGGCATCAGCTCGATGTAACCCTTGATGCGGTACGTTCCGGTCAGGATGGTTACTTTCGTCTTGTTCGGATCCGCCATGGCCTGGCTCCTCGCTCGATCTGCTCCGCCCCTCTTCGACGATTATTGTAGTGCATGCGCGTCCCGCCGAGACGGGGCGCTATAATCCAGCGCCTGAGACCCGAGCTACGAAGTGAAGACCTATCGCCACAACGTCGCCGTTCACTGGGGCGACACCGATCCCGCACGCATCGTCTTTTATCCGAACTATTTCGAGTGGTTCGACCAGAGCACGCGGCTCTTTTTCGACTCGGTGGGCCTGGATTGGGATTCGCTCGCGAGGAAATACGGCATCATGGGGCTGCCGATCGTCGAGGCCAAGGCGCGCTTCCTCGCGCCCTGCAAGTTCCGCGACGAGATCGTGATCGAGTCCCAGGTCGGCAAGTGGAACGACAAGACCTTCGAGGTCAGCCATGCCGTGCTGAACCGCGGCGTACGCGCAGTGGAAGGCTACGAGATCCGCGTCTGGGCGCACCGTCATCCCGAAGACCCGGAGCGCCTGAAGGCGATGCCGATTCCGGCGGAGATCAAGGCGGCGTTCGAGTAGCGCCCATGCCCAAGCAGATCATCGCCTCGCAGAGCGCCCCCACCACCGGCTTCACCGACAAGGGCACGCCCTCGCCGCTCGCCCAGGCGATCCGCGCGGGCAACCTGCTCTTCGTATCGGGTCAGGGGCCGCTCGATCCGAAAACGCGCGAGGTGGTGAGCGCGGACATCCGCGAGCAGACGAAACAGACGCTAGCCAATCTTCGCAGCGTGCTTGCGGCGGCAGGGTTGGATTTCTCTCACGTGGTCAACATGCGGGTCGTACTGAGGAACACCGGAGACTTTCCGGCGTTCAACGAGACCTTCCGCGACTTCCTTCAGGGCGAGAAAGTCACCCGCACCTGCGTCGGCGCGACGCCCCACAGGAAAGGCGTGAACGTCGAGATCGACTGCGTGGCCTCGTTCGAGTAGTCACTCCGCCTTGATGTTGGCGGCCTTTACCACCGGTCCATAGCGAGCGATCTCGCGCCGGATCCATTCCGCCATCTGCTCCTGAGTATTGCCGAGCGGCTCGACGCCCATGGCGTCGAGCTTCTCGCGGATGTCGGGAAGGCGCACGATGCGCACGACTTCGGCGTTCAGCTTCGCGGCGACATCGCGCGGCGTGCCCGCGGGCGCGAACACGCCGATCCACAGCACCATTTCATAGCCCGGCACTCCCGACTCCGCGATGGTGGGCAGCCCGGACATCGCGGAGGCGCGCTTCGCCGAAGTCACCGCGAGCGCCTTTACCTTCGCGGCCCTGATTTGCGCTACGAGCGGGGGCGTGTCGACGATCGTCATCTGCACGTCGCCGGCGATCACGGCGGTGATCGAGGCGGCGCTTCCCTTGTAGGGAATGTGGCGCAAGTCGGTTCCCGTCATCTGCTTGAACATCTCGCTCGCGACCTGGAAGGCGGTCGAGCCCGCGCTGTAGTTGAGCTTTCCCGGATTCGCTTTTGCGTAGGCGACCAGCTCCTGCACCGAATTCACCGGCACCGACGGATGCACGACGAGCACGAGCGGAAAGGAGCCCACCATGCTGATGGCCACGAAATCCTTGAGCGAATCGTAGGGCAGCTTGGCGTAGAGCACCGGGTTGACCGACATGCCGCCGGTTGCGTTGACGAGCAGCGTGTAGCCGTCCGGCGCGCTCTTCGCGACGAACTCCGCGGCGATGATGGAATTCGCGCCGGGCTTGTTGTCGATGACGACGGGCTGGCCCCAAGTCTCCTGCATCTTGGCTCCGACCATGCGCGCGATGATGTCGTTGCCGCCGCCGGGCGGGAAACCGACGACGATGCGGATGGGCTTTGCGGGATAGGTTTGCGCCCAGGCCGCCGTTATGGCGCAGAAAAGAACGAACGCCGAAGTCGTCGCACGCGCTCTTCTCACTGCACCTCCTGCGGACAATTCGTTGCAGTCATGTGACGGTCCCCGGGAATGGTTTCTTGACTGGACATTATCGCTGTGGAATGATCTTTCAACGGCGTGTGTTTACCAGTACGCGTCGAACATAAAAGGGGCCTGTCGCCGGATGCTTTTCATCCGTCGCCAAGGCAAAAGGGAGGAAGCGTGGTCAGTCGCGCCTGTTGCAGCGCACGAGCGCTGTGTTTCGCTTTTGCCATGCTGCTCGCCGCGTGCGGCGGAGGCGGTGGCGGCGCTCCGGACCCGTC
>WNFX01006333.1_pt1 | contig 11271 bp, 10 predicted proteins | sample 5400111 | NCBI WGS metagenome assembly WNFX01 (sample SAMN13153363, study PRJNA577476) | soil metagenome | isolation source: 40 cm soil or saprolite under grassland replicate 1 | place: USA:California | collected 2016-06-15
CGGTCAATCTTTCTTTTTTATTAGGCTTTAACTTGCATTTGATATAGTACCGCATATTCTATTAGGTAATCCATAACACGATCGCGATAAAGTGATTTAAGTATTGCTAGTTTTATTACGAGTAGCTAACACCCCTTCCCTTTCTAATTCTCATTTTTAGGCTTTGGGCTACTAATCGGTTTAGTCTAATCTTTGTTGCTGTTGTTGTTTTGAAATATAATCCTCTGCATGACTCAATGCTCTTGTTTCAATATTAGATAACTGTATGCCGGTCATCTCCTTAAACTGTAATGCATTTACAACAGCATTTCCGCCATAATGGTTGTTAAAATATACTCTAAGAACCTTTGTTTTATTCCTGATCTGTGATATCTTACTAGCCCATGGTTCTAGTTCTTCTTTGGAATAATGGTAGTCATACCAATAATGACTCTTAGTATTTCTTCCATGAAATCTTACAAATGAATGATCTGATGTTATTATAACATCAGATAAGAATTGCAAATTTTCCTTTGAAGGTGAATCTGTTATTACTGCAGCAATATTATATTGCTTTAACATTTCCCATGGCCCTTCAGTCTTCCATGATGGGTGTCTAAATTCAATAGCATAATCATAATTATTATTTCTATTACCGCTACTATCATACAGCCTTTCAAGAAATCTTTCTATATTTCTGAAATCATTAACTGTGAAACTTGGTGGAAGTTGAAAAAGTATTGCACCTAATTTGTTAGCTGTTTTTAATGGTGATATTTTATCAAGAAATTCTTCAAAATCTGTCATTACACCTTTGTTAACATCTAATCTTTTATCATGTGTAATTGTTTCTGGTACCTTGACTGAGAATTGGAAGTACTCTGGAGTTGCTTTAGCCATTCCAATGAAGGTTCCCTTTGTCATCTTGGAATAAAATTTGTTATAGAAGATAGAATCCATCTCAGCTGTGTTAAAGAATTGAGAATAGTATTGTAGTCTTTTAGTGGATTTGTCAGGATAGAATATTCCAGTCCATCCTCCATTGTCAGGAGTATCAGCATAACTCCATCCAGAGCAGCCTACTAGAAGTTCTCCCATTTTGTAATACTACTCTCTAACATTGCTTTGACGCATTATATTTTTTAATTTGACAGATAGCCAATCAATCATTTTATGTTGTGATAGCAGCAGCGTCATGATTAAAGGTTCACTAGGAAAAGGCTTGCCTTTAGCATTTGCAGCAATAGTGTATTTGTAACAATCGTTTAACATCTTCATGAATAATTCTCTCTCCTCAGAAGAAGATAAACTATCTGCAAAGCCTTTCCATGACTCGATCTCTTTTGTAAGAATATCTTCATCTGGGAAGAGACTCATTATATAGGTTAAGAATACTTCTTTTTTAAAGACTGGATCACTCATCGGAGAGAGGGGTTGTCAGTAGCTATCTATTTCTATGGCGACTCTCCAAATGAGACGGATCTTTGTTGTGTTGATAGTTCATAATGTGCCTATTAGTATCAATTCCACCGAGGAGAGTAATCAGATCAACGAAATTCAAAAACCAGACTGGTTTATGGGTTATGGATTGAGCACTCTAGTAGACGATGCATATTTTGTCATTCTACCTCAGAATAGCACAAAATAATCTTTGAGTTTCAGAGTTATGTCAGGGTATTGATGATAATATCCAAAGGCTTATTGCAGAAAATAAAGAAAGATAATAATAAAAAAATTAAATGAATTGTATTCTTATTCCGGCTATGATCTTACGTGTTTATTTCAGTCGCTCCTTGTTCTTACTCGCTATCGGACTCTTCTGCACCCGCTGTTCCTTTAGCCATCCCACTTCTTCTAGCTATTTCTCTTGCCTTCTCAGCATCTGATGTTCCTTGCTGTCCTGGCTCAACTATTCTCTCTGTCATTTCCCTGTTTACTGCTGTTGGTTCATGTTCTCTTATCTTTGCTGGAGACATTGGTTCCTCTTCATCATATTCTCTAGTTGGATCTTTGTATGTATTAGCTCCAGTTCCAGCTACGCCTTCTTCTTCGTGAGCTTTTCCCCGTACCGTGTCTGACACATTCTCAGTAGTACTTACTACTTTGTCCTTAGCATCTTTGACTTTTTCTTTGAGTTTATCTCCTATGGTCATTATTAACTATATTTTGTTCAACAAAGTATTAATCAATTGTAGATTGGAAAGGCAATTCCTAAAAGTGAAAAATTTCACGTCAATGTTTTTCTAGCCTTATAAGTTGATAAGACTAAAGTTATACTCTTATAGCCGCTATTAGAATACAAAGAATAAATTAATAAGCCGACCCCTAGCTCTAGCTCTTAGAATAGGAAAAAGTATGACAGAGCTAGCAGCAACGACAACAACAAATGTCAGAATCAAAAATTTGCTGAATTTATTAGGACATGCTGCACTCTATCCACCGCAGGAGATGGCTCTTTCTAAAGGCCTCCTAGATGGCAAGAACTTGCTTGTCACGACACCTACAGCTAGCGGCAAGACTTTGATAGCCATATTAGCTGCGCTAAATGCAGTTGAAAAGGGCTTGAAGGTTGTTTATCTTACTCCATTGCGTGCCCTAGCTACAGAAAAATATCACGATTTTCAAATCCTTGAAAATTCGGCAATTATTAGTAGAAAAATCCGGGTTAGGATTGCTAGCAGCGATTATAATTCCACAGAAAAGGATCTGGCAGATGCAGATATTATAGTTTTAACAAATGAAAAAATGGACTCGCTTATACGACATCGAGTCGAATGGATTTCTGATGTCGGACTATTTGTAGCTGATGAGATCCATTTAATAGGCGAACGTGAGCGAGGACCTACTCTTGAAATGATACTCACAAAGATACGCAAAATGTATCCTGAAACACAGATTTTAGGTTTAAGTGCAACAGTAGCAAATTCTGGAGAGATTGCCAACTGGCTAGGATGCGAACTAGTTGAAAGTAATTGGAGGCCAATCAAATTAGTAGAAGGTGTGTATCAATATGGAATAATTCGTATGAATGACGGAAATGAATTCAAAATTGATAGATCCTCTACAGTTTCATCTGCTGTGATCGATACCGCTATTGATTCTCTTAAAAGTAGTGGACAGGCATTAATTTTTGCAGAAACTCGAAAACGTACATCTTCAATTGCTTCGAGAGCAGCTGAAGGTGTCTATAAACATCTTGATAAGAACGCAAGAAAGATGGCCGCCGCTGTATCGTCTCAGATACTAAATGGCGATGATACTGCACTCACAGTAACTCTTTCACAGCTTGTATCAAAGGGCGTAGCGTTCCACCATGCTGGACTAGGACCATCAAGTAGAGAAATTATTGAGCAATCATTCAAAGAAGGTATAATTAAACTGTTAGTTGCTACTCCTACACTAGCTGCAGGGGTTAACCTTCCTGCACGGCGTGTTATCCTAGCTAGTATATTAAGATACGATTCAGACTATGGAGGAAATATTCCTATCAGTATTTTAGAATATAAACAGCTTGGCGGCCGCGCAGGCAGACCAAAATATGACAGCATAGGCGAAGCAGTAATTGTAGCTGAATCAGGAGCCAGTGCAGAAGATCTCTATGACCATTATATTCTAGGTACTCCTGAACCTCTCCGCTCACAATTGGCAAATGAAAGAGCTATAAGAGTTCATCTTCTAAGCACTATCGCAACATTACCTGGAATAAAAATATCTGAAATTTATGATTTATTCGGAAGCACATTATGTGCCAAGCAGTATAGAAAAGAAACTATAACTTTTAAGGTAAATACTGCTTTAAGTTACCTTGAACAAGAGGGTCTTATTAGATCAAAGAATGATAGATGCATTACAACAGAGTTTGGTAGAAGAATATCTCTGCTTTATGTAGACCCAGTGACTGGTGTAGAATTTAGAAAAGCAATAGAATCAATTGAGTTAACAAAACGACAAACTAATAATAATAATAATAAGCATCATCTTACTCATACCTTTGGTTTCCTTCATCTGATAACAAGCTGTGCTGACTTTTATCCCAAACTATCAGTGAGAAAGAAGGATTTTGAGGAGTTAGGTGCTCTGATCCAACAACGAGAGAGCGAATTATTTTATAAGATCCATGAATATGATTGCTCAAGAAGCCTTTGCGCGCTACATGAATGGATGTATGAAACTAGTGATAGAATATTAAGTGAAAAATTAGGAGTCGAACCCGGTGATATGCATAGAATGATAGAGATAGGCAATTGGTTATCTTACTCGTTATTAGAAGTTGCCAAATTACTTAACCGTGAAGATCTGCTTGAAGAATTACAGAGTTTTAGGATGCGTATAAAATACGGTATAAAAGAAGAACTATTACCACTTGTTGTACTTGAGGGAATTGGTAGGGCAAGGGCCAGAGCATTGTATAATGCTGGTCTTACAGATCTAGGAAAAGTTGCAAAGACGCCTGAATCAAAACTATCTGCTATTCCAAAAATTGGTTTGTCCGTGGCAAGGAAATTAAAAGAACAAATAAGGAATACACATTCTATTGCCTAGTAGTATTGCTAGTGATACAAACTTATTATTCAGATTATACAAGTTTATGATTTTTATGAAGCCTTTGCTTTATGATTTGGCATAAATTACTTTTTTCATTTTTATCATTAAACTCATTTAGCCTTAGTTAAGCTCATGAACGCCTTGGAGTAGCTTGATAAAGCTGGATTATTATCTGCAAGTATGGAAATTAGATCTGTCATCCTCTGATGTAATACTAATTAGCCGCCTCACCTATTCATCCAACTAGGGTGTCAGCTCAAGCAGAGCCAATATACCAATCAATGTAGAAAGGCATTATGTTATAGGCTGTCATCGTCTTAGCACAGTAAAATACTGAAGCCCACCTACCTTTTTTCCTTCACCTCATTTATTTCATACCTCTTGCCATTTCATATTCTTTCCTCCCCCTCTGCCAGAAGTGTCTCAAGTTATAATAATAATGATATGGTGAAGAAACCCATTATGAGGAAGAAGCTACTTCTGAAGGAGGAGGTACATCAATCTAATTCATTACAGAATCTGGAGGCCATTGATGGCGATAGTACACTAGATAAAGAATTTGAAAATAATGAGCTAGAACATGAAATTGAATGTCCTCGCTGCTACGGTATTATGACTTTATCATCTTCTGTATTTGGTAATAGAGTTGCCTATTTTTGTAATGAATGCATCAATTCGCTAAATTTATGCTAGAAAAAAATGGGTAGGACAATACCATCTTTTAGATTAGCTTCGGTAGATGAAGAACAAGAATGGAAACAATTTCGTAAACAACTTGATAAATCAGACAGAAAAGTATTTGATAATATGTTTGCTATTTCACATTTATATAATTCAGCCTGTTCTTCTTCTTCTAGATACATACGGATACAACCAATTTTTATGTCTATTATCTTTCATCATTACAAAGAGATTTCCAAACTTTGTGAAGAGCTTCAAAAAGAAAAAGAAAAAGAAGAACAAAAAGAAGAACAAAAATCTTGATTCAGTGGGTCTTACTACTATTGAGAGAAGGCTAGCAGTAGCAGTAATAGTGCGAAGAGACTTGCTCAATTTAATTAGCTAACTAGCAGCAAGCCATGTTTATAATTTAATATTCTATCTTATATTATCTGCTAGTAGTCAAATATATAATCAAACTATCTTTAAATAAGGTTCTTCTCATATTTAGAAGTCAACAATAGCAGTATGCCTAAATGTTCCTCTAATGGTGAGTTTTTTTGGCATTGTCTTATATAAATTCCAAAACTTTCATGATACTTTCCTTTAATGCTTCATAATTCTCTACTTTCTGTCGGTCTGCATCATCCGCTGGAAGATTTTCTAGCAGGGTTCTTTTTCGCTTTTCTATCATACAGTCGATCGAATCCAGAATGTCTCTAAGTTCATTCTTATCGATTTCAATTGTGGCTATTCCAATGACTTTATCGCTTTTGAGCCTTCTAATCATCTCCTTTCTAATGGCAAGTTCATCGTATATATTAGATCTGTATGCGTGTGGGAGCGTCTTTTTCAGAAGATAATGATTCAACTGCACGCCAGGACTACAGACGAATCCGAGTTTCAAAATTCCACAAGGAGCACCGTCACAAGTAGTCAGAGTATGCGACTATAGCTCTGTGTTGGGCCACTAGCATCCCATACTTATAATTGCCCATACAACGCACAATCGCTAGCCAATGGCGTAGTTGCCTCATCTTCAAAAGTATCGTTCACTTGCCCTATCGCATTGGATAAAAATAAACATGGTTGAAAATTTTTATTGTTTTTTGCGCAACTGTTGCCAGATGATTCTGCGATGGAGGTAAGCTCCAAAGTCAGCTAATTATCGCATCAAATAATTTTGATTGCAAGCTATTGCTCAAAGAAGTGGAATTTTGGGAATGGTGCATAAACACACATCATGAGTTTGATTGTTAACATGTCATATTCTGAAATACAAAAGGCTTAAGTAAAAGATGTTACTTGGCTAAAGCTACATGAGAATAAAAGCAATAGTTATCATTGCAGTTTTGTTTGGAACTGTATTTATTATAGGAGGATCTGCACAAACTGGTTTTGCTAATAAAGCATTTGCAGCAGATAAAGCAATATCAACTTCTTCAGCTGATGATGTGAAAATGACAACAACTAATAACAACATTACTTTAGGAAATCCATTCTATATAGAATATGATAAAATTACAAGTCAAAGACCTGTTGTTATTCAGGGAGGATTACATGCCATTGGAGTAACATTCTCAGGTAATGGAACTGTAAAAGGTATGAGCTTTACACAGATTGGAGGCAGAGCCTTGATTATCCCTATATCTAAAGATACTGCAGATATTATTGGAAATGGAGTTATTACGGCGAATGATGGTAATGGAAATTCCACTTTTGGTTTTAGAGAGATAAGCCATGCGAATGCTGCCGATGGAACAATGAGGGGAAGCGGAGCCACTGTATTCAATGCAAATGCAACAGGAAAAATGGCTTTTCTTAGCAATACTGTAGCAATATTCAAAGAAGTTCAAAACAAAGATGGGAGTGCTGTTATCAGAGCCTGGGAGTGGAAGTAAAGAATAGAAATAGAGAATTGTATGCTGTAATGTAAGTCTAACTAATTCTCTTCTTGTCCTTTTTATTTGGCCACAGCAGCCACAGTCATGGTAGTAATAATAATATTAGTAGCGAAGTATTAGCAGTCTTCAATTATCAATCGAGTATATCATATAGTATATAAGTTGATATTTGATACCAGCTAATGATTAATTAATAATCTATTTTTATTTTATTATCTTCTAATTATTTTCATAAGCCATAACTTAATATAATGCATGCCTGGAATTGTAAAAGATCTTGCAACTATTACAGGACACTCCAATTGCTCCAATAAGGAGTGTAAATGAGGATTACTAAATAAGCTGAATTTACCTATATTTGCTCCTAGAATTACAAGATCTGGTTGAGATGCATTAACCGCTGAAAAAATTAATCTAGCCAACTTTTCACTATTATTTTCTGTTTCTTTTGACAGATATACCTCGTTAAATTCAACCCCCACTTGAGTAAGAAATTGCTCACGCTGAATACTTTCTAGTTGAACAGCACCATTTGGATGGTTTTGTTCATTGTTATACTCTCTTTTTTTTATTGATAACACGTGAACCTTGAACTTCCCTGAATGTTCCAGCCAGCTGGTTGCCTTTAAAACTATGTCAGAATGTTCACCGTCAGCATCATATAGGACTACCATATTCTTTTTATTTTCTGCTTTTGTTTCATTATCTATACCTACGGGTTCTTCCTCACGTGATATTGATAACCGCTCTGTGACAGGCAATAAATCGTTAGAGGTAACCTCAAATTGAAGGTCTTCATCAGCACCAGTAGTTCTAATGGCAAGTACATCACATGTAAGCAATGTTTGGAGTTTTTTGTTACTTTTTAATGACTCAAAATCAGTTATGAGAAGGTCAATCCTCTGCTCTTCAACTGTTGCCAATACAGCTTCGCTTGTATCGTGCGAGATTCTAACAAGGTAATGGTTTGGAATGTTCTCTTTGTCCAGCATTTCTTCTAATGACTCAAATGACTTCCTAGCTCTCTCACCATATGCAATACCTGCAGACAGTGGTGTCTGCTGTGGGACTGTGATCACTCTTAATACATTGACTTCACCGTCATTCTCCTTGGCTACTCTTATAGCGTATTTTATTAGTCTATCAGGGTTTTCTGGGGTATAGGGAATCAGAATCCTGAAGTGTTTTCTGGCGAGGTCGCCTTCGCTTGTTACTATAGGGGCATAATGCTCAATTTCCCTTCTGAAGGTATAAAGACGGTAGATCGCAAAGCCGATTCCCACCCATATGATAGTTATAACCCAGCTTAAAGGCTCTGTAACCAACAGATAGATGGCTAAGCCAAGTTTAAGAAATATTCCCACTATTGGAATAACTGGAAACAGAGGTGTCTTGTATCCATATTTTAGCTTGTCACCATATATTCTACGGATAGTGATGACAGCAATGTTTACTTGAACAAATAAAAGCAGAAAGATCACACCAGCCGCAATGGCTATTTGTGCTAAAGGAAGTGCATAAGCCATTACCGCCATAATAACACCTGATACTAGAATTGCAATGTGCGGTGTCTTATTTTTTGGATGTATTGAGCTTAGCTGATGGGGTAGATTGTAATGCCTACCCATTGCAAACGCCACTCTAGCTGAAGAAAATGTAGTTGCGTTAAGAGCTGCCAATGTAGAGATCATACCTCCACCTAGTACGATAAAAGCCCCATAAGGCAAAAACAATTCAGCAGCCTTCATTATACCAAGTTCGCCATTGTTACCAATGAATTTCCATGATGATATGCCAGTCGGAAATATTGCACCGATTGAAACAAAAGCAATAAGGCAATATAAAACGACTACTGCAGTCAACGAGATGAATATTGCCCTTGGAATATTTTTCTTTGGATTCTTTACTTCTTCTCCAGTTTGGACAATTATTTCATAGCCTTCAAATGCAATAAATGTCAAACCCATAGCAGCTACAATTCCAGCAACCCCCATTGGCATAAAATCTGCAAAATTTATTTGCCAATTAGGATGATTATATATGCTCCAAAATCCAGCTCCTATAAGAGTGAAGATAATTGCAAGCTGGATTATTGTGACAATGTCCCCTGTCTTGCCTGTTTCTGACGTTCCCTTGATATTAATATACGTAAATGCTGCTACAGATACTACTGCTATTAATTTATCAAATGGAATAATTCCTAAAAATAACATGTGGTTATTATCAAGAATATTTGTCATCTTTAATAGCCCAATAAGAAATGATGCAAAGCTTACAGCATATAGGCTACCAGCAACTATGTGAGCAAACCACGCCATCCAACCACTAATAAATGCATTTGGTCTGGGTAACCCTTCCCTAACCCATAGATAACCACCACCAGCCTCCGGCATTGCAGAACCTAATTCCGCATATGCCATAGCGGTAAAGAGAGTTATTATTGCATTAATTATAAAGGCTATAATAACTGCGGGGCCTGCAAAACCTATTGCAGTTCCTGTAAGGACAAAGATTGAGCCCCCTATCATTGCGGCTACTCCTACCATAACGATATCCAAGAGGCTCAATGAGCGAACCAAAGTGTGCTTTTGCGGATGATCAGATGATGATGCTTGCGACTCTCTATCGGCATTGTTAGCCAATTAGTATCTGTTTCTTTTTAGCTGGGAGATTAAAACGTTTTGGGAATTACTATATATATAACTCATCATGAATTGCAGGTATCATATATACAGTTTTACGTTTAGTTAGGCGAACAAATATGAATATCTAAGAATCAGCAATTGTCTGTGCTAATTCTCGTAACAGCCAACAGGTACCTTCTTTAATATCTAGGGGTGGTTGTTATACTAATAATAATGAAAATTGCCTTCAAGCCCATATCAACATATATCAAAAATAATGGATTTAATAGTAAATATCAATCCTAATTCCGTTCTAGATATTGGAACGGGTTTTGGAAAGTATGGCTTACTTTGTCGAGAATATTTAGAATTGTGGGATGGAAGACAAAATTATGACAAATTCTTAAGAAGAATAGATGGAGTGGAAGCATTTGAAAGCTACATTACCCCTTTACACAAATTTGTATATGACAACCTGTATACAAGAGACATATCAAAGTTAGCAGATAATCTCGACTTTAGTTATGATCTAGTACTGCTTATTGATGTTCTGGAACACTTTGATAAAGGAGAAGGAAGATCGTTGTTAACGAAAATCTTGGCGAGAAACAAGGGAGTTTTAATTTCTACTCCAAAGTACCCAAGTAATCAAAAAGATGCATTCAATAATATTTATGAAATTCATAGAGCCAGATGGACAAAACAAGAAATATCGCGACTATATAGTAATACTGCGTATGATGATAATGATGATGATACTGATAGTAATAATGGTATCAAGGCTGCATTTTTTCTTAGAGATATGACTCACTTAATCACATACATAGGTAGAAGAGAAAATATAAACAAGCTTAAAAGAAGATTATTATTAAGACAGATTAAGAAAGTTCCAGGGACATCTTACTTTATCCCAAAAGCTGTACGATTCATGAAAAGTGTTGGTCTTTTTACTGTCTTCCTTATTTCATGTTGCCAAGGTGGTCTTTATATCCAAAACTATTTGCTGACGGGTTAATGGTTCTCTGGAGTTTCGCTAGTGTTAGGAATGTTGGTATTTGCTGCCTTGGTTTAATGTTGATATATCATGGAAAATCAAAAACAAGATAACGTAATATCGTTCATATAAATAGCAAATCTTCCTACAGAAATTGCAGAGTGCTTGAAGGATAATTTGCATTTCCAATATATTTACACAACGATTGATACGATGATCGAAAAACTCTCAAAGCTTCTGCTAATAATTACAAATAATGCCAGTCAAGATTATCAATCAAATTACCTAAGGTCGTTTCTAATACTTTCATTAATTCCTTTAATTATCTCGTGTCTAAAATCAGTTATGGTATCATGCAATGCTTCTCTGAAGTTATTGTTGTGTTGGTTCATGTTCTCCTGCGAGCTGCTGCCGCCGGCATCGTTGCTAGCAGGATCGTTCGTAGAAGTAGTAGTAGAGGCAGGTTTCACTTTAAATGATGTACTAGATGTTACATCTTGATATCCAGCGGCAGATGCTTGTACTGTTACCTTATATTTAGTAGATTTGCCATTTTCTCCTATCT
>WNFX01019136.1_pt1 | contig 11270 bp, 9 predicted proteins | sample 5400111 | NCBI WGS metagenome assembly WNFX01 (sample SAMN13153363, study PRJNA577476) | soil metagenome | isolation source: 40 cm soil or saprolite under grassland replicate 1 | place: USA:California | collected 2016-06-15
TCACGAAGCAGGCGGTGTCGCCGCCGGGGCACACCCACAGCCACCACCGGGCCGTCCCCCTCGCGGGAGGCGAACACCTGCCAGGACGTCTCGCCGGCGTGCAGGTGCCAGGAATCCCGCGACCGGGCGATGATGGCCTCCGCCAGCGGGGCCAGCAGCGCCCCGGCGGCCGCGCAGGTCCCGGCCCGCGTCCCCGCCGCCGTCCTCATCCCGGCCCGCCGGCCGCGCCCGCTCCGACGACCGCCCGAACACCAGCCGCTGCAGCACCACCAGCTCCGCATTCACCCGCTCAAGCTCAGCATCGCGCCGCGCCGGCTCCTCCCGCAGCCGCGCGTTCTCCTCCCGCAGATCCTCCGCCAGCCGCACCAGCGCATCCCGCAACGACGCGTCAGCATCCGCCTCGGCAACCACGCCAGCTGCAACCGCCACGCAGCACAGCAAACACCCCCGTAAGCCCCGAATCACGCGCCCCGCACGGCGTGTCGCAGCCCATCCTGCCGTCCGGGCACCTTCCATGATCGCTGATGCGTTTCCGCGGAAACGCATCAGCGATCATGGGGTACGGGCCCGATGGCATGCCTGCCGTGCCCAAGATCCAGCCCGCCCCGCAACCTGCGCGCGGGCGGCGCGCCGGTTACTCCGTCTGCGGCCGGCCTCGGCGTTGGCGGCTATCTGGCCGAGATACCGGGCCTAGGAGCCTGCTGAAAAAGGCTGGGCGCCTGTCTGGGTCTGGCTGGCCAGGGGGGTATCCGGGATGATTTTGTCATGCAGGGTTTCGAGCGGATGGACCGGGAGTTACTGGACGCCGCGGCGGTGGCCGGGCACCTGGTCCCGGCGCGCAGCATGTTCGCGTTCCTGGCCACGCACCGGGCCGAGGTGTTCCCCGATGCCGATTACGCTGACCTGTTCGCCCCGCCGGGGCTGGGCCGGCCGTCGCTGCCGGCCACCCGGATGGCTGCGGTGCTGACTCTGCAGGCCTTGCACGATTATTCGGACCGGGAGACTGCTGAGGCGGTCCGGTTCGATGTCCGGTGGAAGGTGGCGATCGGCGCGCCGCTGGACGATAAGGGGTTCGACCCGTCGTCGCTGGTGTACTGGCGGAACCGGATCGCCCGCTCCGAGTGCCCGCACCGGGTCAGCGACGCGGTCAAGAAAGTGATCCAGGAGACCGGGGTGCTGAAGGGCCGGCGCCGCCGGGCGGTGGACTCCACCATCCTGGCCGATGCGGTCGCCACCCAGGACACTGTCACCCAGCTGGTCTCCGCCATCCGCAAGGTGGCCCGGGAAGTGCCCGGCGCGGCGGAGAAGATCGCGCAGGTGTGTACTGGCCATGACTACAGCAAGCCGGGTAAGCCGGGTATCGACTGGGATGATCCCCAGGCGAAGGGCGCGCTGGTGTCGGCGCTGGTGAACGACGCGAACGCGCTGGTGGAGGCGTTACAGGATGCCAGGCTGGACGAGGATGCGGCCTGCGCGCTGGCGCTGCTGGCCCTGGTCGCCGGGCAGGACGTGGAGCCCGCCGAGGGCAGCGACGGCACCGACGGGCGGTGGCGGATCGCCCGCAAGGTCGCCGAAGACCGGGTGATCTCCACGGTGGACCCCGAGGCCCGGCACACCCGCAAGTCGGGCGAGGCTAGAAGGGACGGCTACCGGGCGCACCTGGCCGCCGACCCAGAGACCGGGATCATCACCGATGAGAAGTTAACCCGGGCTGCCGGGACCGAGAACTCCGACCCGGCGGTGGCGGAGGAGTTCCTGGCCGCCGAGGCCGCCGCGGGCAGGCCCGATGACGGTGCCGCCGCGGGCCGGGATCTGAGCTGGTACGGCGACTCGGCCTACGGCACCGGTGACCTGCGCGGCGCGATCGACGACGCCGGACATCAGGCGGTGATCAAGCCCAAGCCGCTGCAGGCCCCGGTCAAAGGCGGGTTCACCGTCGATGACTTCACCGTCAGCCAGGAGCAGGGTACGGTCACCTGCCCGGCCGGGCACACCGTGCCGCTGAGCCGGACCCGGATCGCCAACTTCGGCGTCCTGTGCCGGGACTGCCCGCTGTGCGAGCAGTGCACCACTTGCAAGACCGGCCGCAAGCTTGTCCTGCACCCCCGCGACGACCTGCTGCGCGCCGCCCGCGCCGGCTGGGCCGCCAGCAGCGGGCTGCGCAAGGACTACTTGGCTCACCGCCCCAACGTGGAACGCGCCATCGCCCAGGTGGCCACCTGGCGGGGACGCCGGATCAAGCTCCGCTACCGCGGCACAACCAGGAACCACGCCTGGCTCAAGCGCCGCACCGCCGCCCTCAACCTGCGCAACCTGATCGGCCAGGGCCTGGCCCGCTGCGACGGCACCTGGGGGCTGGCCACCTGACCAAGCATCCAGGCCCACCCGCGGGCCCATACAGCGGATCCGGGCCGGCGGCTGGCCCCGGCCCCGGGCACGGGAGAGTATGAGAGAGCCTGGAACCCAGCGTAGACGGGCTGACCGCAAGCGCCGCCAGAAGCAGGGACGCGGCTCAAAGCCCAGGAGCTGGCTTTTTCAGCAGGCTCCTAGATGGACTTATGCCAAGGAATGTTGGCGGGTCCGGGCCGGACGGCGCACGGATCATGAGGTCGGGTCGGACGCGGTATCAGTCCCGCTCAGCCCGAACAGCCGGGCCGCGTTCTCCTTCATGATCAGCGGCCGGACCTCGGGCTTGATGCTCAGGTTCTCGAAGTCTTTGATCCATCGCTCTGGCGTCATAACCGGGAAGTCGGTGCCGAACAGCACCTTGTGCCGCAGCAGGCTGCTCGCGTACTGCACAAGCGGGGGGGAGAAGTACTTCGGCGACCAGCCGGACAGGTCGATGTAGACCCGTGGCTTGTGGGTGGCGATTGACAGCGCCTCGTCCTGCCACGGGAACGATGGGTGGGCCATGATGATGTCCATGTCCGGGAAGTCGGCGGCCACGTCGTCGAGGTACAGCGGGTTGGAGTACTTCAGCCGGATCCCGCCGCCGCCGCGGGTCCCCGCGCCGACCCCGGTCTGGCCGGTGTGGAACAGCGCCACCAGGCCGTGCTCGGCGATGACCTCATACAGCGGGTAGGCCATCCGGTCGTTCGGGTAGAAGGCCTGCGTGCCCGGATGGAACTTGAATCCCCGGACGCCGAAGTCGGCGATCAGCCGTCGCGCCTGCGCTACCCCGGCGGTGCCGCGGGCCGGATCGATGCTGGCGAACGGGATCAGCACGTCGGCGTGTTCGGCGGCCAGCTCGGCGACCTCGAAGTTGTCAGGAACCGGCTCGTCGCCGGTCTGCGAGATACTGTCGACGGTGAACGTGACGCACGCCATATTGCGCTGCCGGTAGTAGTCGGCCAGCTCGGGGACCGTGTAGCGGGGCATCGTGCCGATCCGGAAGTACTCGCCCATGTCCTCGCGCCCGCCGGGATCGGGCTGCTGGTCGGCCCGAACCGACCGGTGCACGTGGGTGTGCACGTCGAACGCGGTGAGGCTGCTGACATCAATCGTGGACACGTCGCGTTACCCTTCGGGGTGTAGGTCCTCGGCATACGGTGCGCCCGTCCGCTCGCGAACTGCCGCAGGCGTGATTCCCGGCGCGCACTCGGTCAGCCGCAGCTCGCCGTCGACAACATGGAACACGGCGAGATCGGTGTAGACGCGGGTGACGACCTCGCGCCCGGTCAGCGGGAACGTGCACTGCCCGACGATCTTCGGCTGCCCGGCGCGGTCGACGTGCTCCATCACGACCCAGACCTCACGCGCGCCCGCGACCAGGTCCATGGCGCCACCGACCGCCGGGTTCTTGCCGGGCACGTACCAGTTCGCCAGGTCGCCGCGGGCCGAGACCTGCAGCGCGCCGAGCACCGTCACGTCCAGGTGGCCGCCCCGGACGACGGCGAACGACATCGCGGAGTCGACGATCGCCGCGCCAGTGATCAACGTGACCGGCTGCTTGCCCGCGTCGGTCAGGTCGGGATCCCCCTGGTCCGGGGCGGCCAGCGGGCCGAGGCCCAGCACCCCGTTCTCGGCGTGCAGGATGACCTCGACGTCGGGCGGGATGTACTGCGGGATCAACAGCGGGATGCCGACCCCCAGGTTGACGACATAACCGTCGCGCAGATCCGCGGCCAGCCGCTGCGCGATGCCGTCCCGGCTGCGGCCGCCGATCGCGGCCTGGGCAGGTGCCTGTGTCACGACGAGAACTCCGCGATCGCCGGCTTCCAGGGGGACCGTTCCGACTTCAGCAGCACCTCGTCGACGAACACGCCAGGCAGGTGAATGTCATCCGGGCCCAGTTCGCCGATGCCGACGAGGTGCTCTACCTCCGCAAACGTGTGCCGTCCCGACATCGCCGCCAGCGGATTGAAGTTCCGTGCGGACAGCCGGAAGCGCAGGTTGCCCCTCCGGTCGCCCTGGTACGCCTTCACCAGGGCGAAGTCAGCGACGATGCCATACTCCAGGATGTGCTCGCGGCCGCCGAACTCGCGGTGCTCCCGTTCCGGCATGCGGTCGGCAACCTCGCCGTCGGCCCGGTAGCCGAGCGGGAAGGTGCCGTCGGCGAGCATCGTGCCCGCCCCGGACGGCGTGAAGAAGGCGGGAATGCCCGCGCCGCCCGCCCGCAGCCGCTCCGCGAGCGTGCCCTGCGGGATCAGTTCAAGCTCCACCCGGCCGGCGAAGTACTCGTCATAAAATTCCGGCAAGACCGGGAACGAGGCCGTCAGGCGGCGGATGCGGCGTTCGAGCAGCAGCCGGCCTATGCCGGTGAAGTCGTTGCCGACGTTGTTGACGATCACGTGCAGGTCGCGGCGGTCGAGGTCGCACAGGGCGTCGAGGAGCGTGTCCGGCCGCCCTGAGCTGCCGAATCCACCGACGGCAAGGGTGGCGCCCGAGGGGATCGCGGCGACCGCGACCGCGGTATCGGATCGGAACTTGTCGATCACGCAGAGTCCTTCCAGGAGACGAGCCACCGGGTCCCGGCCGGGCCCGCGACCTAGTGCGGACGTCGCGGAAATTAACACGCCGACCAGCATCGGGGGAACATGCCCTTCCACGTCGCAGAAGCCGTGGCCGCTGCGCTGGATGAACTTATCGTGCGCGCGGCAAAGCTTGTCTTCCGCGAAGTGAAAAGGGGTGTGGCGCGGCCACCCGCGCTGGCTTCATGGTGGACTAGCTGTATTGTCCACGGGCCGGTCTGACGTCCGCACGCAGCCGGTGCGTGCGCTACCCACCGCCCGCAACCGCCGGGAAAAGGGGTTTCACAGATGAGCATGACCACCCGGGCCGCAGTCTGCCGTGCGCCGGGCCAGCCCTGGGAGATCACCGGGCTCGAGCTTGACGAGCCGAAAGCCAACGAGATCAGGATCAAGTTCCACGCGGCCGGGCTGTGCCACTCCGACGACCACATCCAGAAGGGCGATGCGCCGATGCGCATGCCGGTGGTCGGCGGCCACGAGGGCGCGGGAGTGGTCGACCTGCTCGTTCATTCCCGCGTGCGGGTCGTGCCGGTACTGCTCGACGGGCAGGCAGCACCTGTGCGACGCGGGCAAGAACGCGGGCACCGGCATGTTCCCTGACGGCACCTTCCGCTTCCACCAGGATGGCGAGGACCTCGGCGGGCTGTGCGTGCTCGGCACGTTCTCGCAGTACGCCGTGGTATCGGAGTTCTCCGTCATCCCGATACCGAAGGAGATATCGTTCGACGTCGCCGCCCTGGTGGCCTGCGGCGTGCCGACCGGCTGGGGGTCGGCGGTGCGCGCGGGCGGCGTGCGGGCCGGCCAGACCGTGGTGATCTACGGCTCGGGCGGCGTCGGCAGCAACGCGGTGCAGGGCGCCAGCATGGCCGGCGCGAAGAACGTGATCGTGGTCGACCCGGTCGAGTTCAAACGCGACATGGCCAAGGTCTTCGGTGCCACCCACACGTTCGCCACGGCCAAGGAGGCGCACGAGTTCGTCGTCGAGACGACCTGGGGGGAACTGGCCCATCACGCCATCATCACCGTCGGGATCCTGCATGACCAGGTCATCCGCGACGCCATCCAGGTAGTCGGCAAGAGCGGCCAGGTCACGATCACCGCGGTGGGGAATGGCTGGATCGACGAGAACCCCGGCGTGCTGATCGGCTATCAGCGCCGGATACAGGGCTCCATCTACGGCGGCTGCAGCCCGCTGTCCGATGTACCGCTCCTGATCGGCCTCTACCAGTCCGGCGACCTGAAGCTGGACGAGCTGATCACCCGGCGGTACCGGCTCGAGGAAATCAACCAGGGCTATCAGGACATGCTTGACGGCAAAAACATCCGCGGCGTCATCATCCACGAGCACTAGCGGGCCACCGCGACGAGGAGGTCCACATGACCATCACTTCTGCCGAGCCGACGAGCCCGCTGGTCATCGACGACGCTCAGCTGATCGGCGGCCGCTGGGTAGGCGCGTGCGGTGGCCAGACCATCGACGTGCTCAACCCGGCCACCGGCCAGGTGCTCGGCCGGGTGCCCCGCGGCGACCGCGCCGACGTGGACCTGGCCGTGGCCGCGGCGCAGCAGGCCTTTCCCGCCTGGCGCGACACCGACGCGACCGCCCGCGGCGCGCTGCTCAGCCGGTGGGCGGACCTGATCGACGCCCAGGCCGCCGAGATCGGCAGGCTCGAGTGCCTGGAGGTCGGCCACCCGCCCTGGGGCCCGCCGCCGATGGCCCGGATCCTCCGGTTCGTTGCCGGGCAGGCGGACAAGGTGAGCGGCCTGTCGCTGCCGACCTACTCACCGGACGTGATCGGGCTGACCCTGCGCGAGCCGTACGGTGTCGTCGGCAGCGTCATCCCGTGGAATGCGCCCGGGCCGATGTTCGTCAACGACGTCGGGCCCGCCATCGCGGCCGGCAACACGATCGTGATCAAGCCCGCCGAGGACGCCCCGCTGACCCCGCTGGCGCTGGCCAAGCTCGCGCTGGAGGCTGGTATCCCGCCTGGCGTCGTCAACGTGGTCACCGGATACGGCGCGGAGGCGGGCGCGGCGATCCCGGCGCACCGCGGCATCCGCCGGATGAGCTTTACCGGCTCGCCCGCCACGGGCGCGTCGGTCATGGCCGCCTGCGCCCGGAACCTCACCCCCCTGCACCTGGAACTCGGCGGCAAGTCCCCGCAGGTCGTGTTCGCCGACGCGGACCTGGACGTGGCGGTCCCGGCCATGGTGTCCGGCATCACCCTGAACACCGGGCAGATCTGCGCCGCGGGCTCGCGGGTGGTGGTCGACCGTAGCGTGCACGCCGAGCTGGTCGAGCGGCTCGCCGCGCAGATGCAGAAGGTGCGGATCGGCGCGTGGCACGAGCAGGTCCAGATGGGCCCGCTGATCAACGCCAAGCAGCACGCCCGGGTCCTGGACTACATGCGGCTCGGCCGGGCGGAAGGCGCCGAGCTCGTGACCGGCGGCGGCAGTCCGGCCGGGGAGCAGTACGCTCACGGGTTCTTCGTCGAGCCGACCCTGTTCGACCAGGTTGATCTCGGCATGCGCATCGCGCAGGAGGAGATATTCGGCCCGGTGCTGTCCGTCATGCCGGTCGCCGGTGAGGACGAGGCCGTGGCGGTGGCGAACGGCACCGAGTACGGCCTGGTCGCCTCCGTGTGGACCCGCGACGTGGGGCGGGCCGTCCGGATGAGCCGGAAACTCCAGGCCGGGCAGGTCGCGGTCAACGCCGCGCTCGGCGCTGGCGTGATCGGCGGGCCGTTCGGCGGCTACAAGCACAGCGGCTTCGGCCGGACCATGGGCGCCGACGCGGTGCTCGACTACACGCAGGTCAAGACGGTGTCGATGCGCGGCACCGAGAGCGCGGCGGCCCGTGGCTCAGCCTGACAGCAGCGGGGTCCGACTGCGGGCCCAGCTAGCCGCGCTGCCCTAGGACGGGCCAGCTAGGAAGGAACAGGACTCGATGAGGATCACCACCCGCGCCGCCATCGCCCGCGGCCCGCACATCGGCTGGGAGCTGGTGGATCTGCAGCTCGACGACCCGAAGGCGCACGAGGTCCGGGTGCGGCTGCACGCGTCCGGGCTATGCCACTCCGACGACCACATCACCTCGGGTGACGCCCGGGTGCGGTTCCCGATGGTCGGCGGCCACGAGGGCGCCGGGGTCGTCGAGTCGGTCGGGCCGGACGTGCGCCGGGTCAAGCCGGGTGACCGGATCATCTGCTCGTACATCCCGGCCTGCGGCGCCTGCCGGCCGTGCTCGACCGGCCACCAGAACATGTGCGTCAAGGGACTCAACGCCGGCAGCGGCATGTTCCTTGACGGCACCTTCCGGTTCCACCTGGGCGATGAGGATCTCGGCGGGTTCTGCTCGCTTGGCACCTTCTCCCAGTACGCCGTGGTGTCGGAATGGGCCTGCGTGCCGATCGCGGACGATATCCCGTGGGAGGTCGCGTGCCTGGTCGGCTGCGGCGTCCCGACCGGCTGGGGCTCGGCCGTGCACGCGGCCGGGGTCCAGGCCGGGGACACTGTGGTCATCTTCGGCGCCGGCGGGGTCGGCAGCAACGCGGTGCAGGGCGCCAGGTACGCGGGCGCGAAGAACGTGATCGTGGTGGACCCGGTCGAGTTCAAGCGCGACATGGCCAAGCTCTTCGGGGCGACGCACGCCTTCGCCACCGCGCCGGAGGCGCACGACTTCGTGGTCGAGACAACCTGGGGCCAGCTCGCCGATCACGTCATCTGCACGCCGGGGGTCGTCACCGAGGAGATGGTGAACGCGGCGGTGCTGATGACCGGCAAGGGCGGCAAGGTCACGATCACGGCGGTCGGGCACTTCGACGAGCACGCCGTGCATGTGCACGCCGGCCTGCTGATCGGCTACATGCGCCAGATCAGAGGCGCGCTGTTCGGTGACAGCAACCCGCTGTATGACATCCCGATGCTGCTCGGCCTGTACCGGTCCGGCGACCTCAAGCTGGATGAGCTCGTGAGCCGCAAGTACCCGCTCGACCAGGTGAACGAGGGCTACCAGGATATGACCGACGGGAAGAACATCCGCGGCGTCATCGTGCACGAGCACTAGCGGGGATTACCGGGCCGTCCCCTTGCCGCGAGCACGTCGGCAACTGGTCCGGCACCGCCATCCCGGTGATGCGGCTGTAGCTAACGAACAGGAGAGCCGATGACTGACATGGTGCGCGCCGCGGTCCAGACCGGCCCGGGGAAGATCGAAATGCGCGAGTTCCCGCGGCCGCCGGTCGGCCCGGACGACGGCCTGCTCCGGGTGGAGGCCAACGGCATCTGCGGCAGCGACGTCGAGACCTTCCGGGGCCATCTCGGCGGACCCAGGCCGGCTTTCATCCCCGGCCACGAGCCACTCGGAATCATCGACGATATCGGCGAGCGCGCCGCGGAACGGTGGGGTGTCCAGCCGGGCGACCGGGTGGCGGTCGAAGTGATCGTCCCGTGCCGGTCCTGCCAGGACTGCCTGACCGGCCGGTACCAGTTCTGCCGCCACCGCAAGTACGGCCACGGGGTGACCAGCGTCGATACCGAGCCGACGCTGTGGGGCGGGCTGGCCGAGTACATGTACCTGTCGCCCACCTCGGTGCTGCACAAGATGGACAGGAGCCTGCCGGCCGAGCTGGCCGCGATGTACAACTCGCTGGGCGCGGGCGTGCGCTGGGCCTGTCACCTCGGCGAAGTGCGGCTAGGGGACACCGTGCTGGTACTCGGCGCGGGCCAGCGTGGCATCGCCAGCGTCGTCGCCGCGCGCGCCGCCGGGGCCGGGACGATCATCATCACCGGGCTGGCCGCCGACGCGCACAAGCTGGCGGTGGCGCGCGAGTTCGGCGCCGACCACACCATCGTGGTCGACGGCGACGGCGCCGAGAACACCGTGGAGCGGGTCCGGGAGATCACCGACGGCGCGATGGCCGACGTCGTGCTCGAGCTGACGCCACTGGCCGCCGGGCCGGTCTCGGACGCGCTGCTGGCCGCCCGGCAGGGGGGCAGGGTGGTGCTGGCCGGGCTCAAGGGCCAGCGTGAGATACCGGTGCGGACCGACCTGATCATCAACCGCGCGCTCACGATCCGCGGCGCCTTCGGCGTGGACGCCAGGGGCATGGCCGACGCGATCGCGCTGATCGAGTCCCGCCGCTTCCCGCTGGAGAAGATGCATACCCACACGTTCGGCCTGGATGACGCGGCGCTGGCCATCCAGACGCTCGGTGGCGACGTGCCGGGCGAGCACGCGATCCACGTATCCGTCCACCCCGCCCACTAGCTGCCCGGCGCTCGCCCTTCCCGGAGGTTCCCGTGCTCGTCGATGCCCATGCCCACCTGCTGCCACGTGACTACCCGCCCGACGCGCCCGCATGCTTCCCGCAGATGGAGCCGGTCGAGGGGAGCACCGACCGATTCCTGGTCTTCGGCGCCATGCGGTTCCGGGCCAGGGATGTGTTCTTCGAGGTGGAGCGCCGGCTGGAAGCGCAGGACGCAGCAGGCGTCGACGCCGAGGTGCTCACGCCCATGCCGCCGCTGCTGCGCTACGACCTTCCGGCCGCTGACGGCCTGGCACTGGCCAGATACGTCAACGAGGTCACCGCGCAGATGTGCTCCGCCGCGCCGAGCCGGCTGATCGGGCTGGGCATGGTGCCGCTGCAGGATCCGGACGCCGCCACGGCCGAGCTGGCCGCGATCGGTGGCCTCGGGCTCGCTGGCGTAGAGATCGCTTCGAACGTGCTCGGTGTCTCGATCGGCGACGAGCGGTTCCTGCCGTTCTACGCCGAGGCCGCCCGGCTGGGGCTGGCCATCTTCGTGCACGCCATGCCGGCCGCGACCGACCGGCTGCCGCCCAAGGCGATGGGCACCTACGTGGTGGGACTTGAGGGCGCGATGGCGGCCGCGTCCCTCATCACCGGCGGCATCGCCGCGAAGTGCCCGGAGCTGCGGATCGCCTTCAGCCACGCGGCGGGCGGCTTCCCGCTGATGCTGCCGCGCGCGCAGTACTTCTGGGGCGGCAGCTGGAACGAGGAACCGACAGTGCCCGAGCGGGCGATCATGCCGGACGACGGGCCGGCGCCGATCGAGTTCGCCCGCCGCTTCTACTACGACACCCTGGTCTTCGACCGCCGGGCCGTGCGCTTCCTGGTGGACTACCTCGGCCCGGACCGGCTGCTGGTCGGCTCGGACTTCCCGGCCATGCCGCGCGAGGACCCGGCCGGGCGGACGCTTCGCTCGCTTGACCTGCCGCCGGACGTGCTAGAGGACATCACCTGGAACAATGCCTTCCGGTGGCTGGGAGTCAAGCCGGTG
>WNFX01008196.1_pt1 | contig 11269 bp, 9 predicted proteins | sample 5400111 | NCBI WGS metagenome assembly WNFX01 (sample SAMN13153363, study PRJNA577476) | soil metagenome | isolation source: 40 cm soil or saprolite under grassland replicate 1 | place: USA:California | collected 2016-06-15
CACTATCGCGACGATTTTGCGTTCATCACTTGTGAGGGGTGTTGTAAAGATGATGTGTCAAGCATTTCCTGCAATGAATCCACGCTCCACACTTCCAACATTTCACCCACTGAGATTTGCCTTCTTGTGGCAATGTTTCTGAGGAGTGTCTCTCCGATCGTCCGGGCATCGAATCTATACTGCTCTACCGCAAGGCTATTTTCGATTTGCTTTCGACTCGGCGAGGAGGTTCGCACGGAAGATCCTCGCATCACAGATCATAATCGCGAACGAGCGGATCCGGGACACTCTTCCTCCGTCCCGGGTCCAGACCGAGTCTCGAAAAATCACGATAACCGAGAGAGGCCTCGAAGAAGTCAGAACCGGCCGCTATGGAAGGGTCCAGCTGCCCAGCCAGGAAGAAGCCCGCTACTGGCTCCAACAATGGCGTGAAGCCGCTATGCCCAAGGAAGAGGTTGCTGTACGCATGAACTTGGTTCGGAGAAAACCACCAGAGGTGAGAGAATGACAAAGAACAAGACCCGAGAAGGACCACTACCCCCACCAGATAAGGGAGTCAACGACGCGAGACTCGGACTGCCAACACCCACAGTACGGAAACCCGTTGCCTGGATCCAACCAGAACCAACGACATCAGACGTTACACGACCTCAACAACTGAGCCCAGACACAACATGGGCCGAACCTAGTGTCGCCAAGTCCAAGCTGGCAAAAGGGTCCCCAGGACTCTCGACCACTCGGGACCAGACAAAGGAGTAAGACCCGAGAAATGGTCCGGTCCAAGTATGTCTACTGGTGCATCAGCCACCAACAATTCGTCGCTCCTAGAGCTCGAAGAAAACTGCGGGAACGGCTACGATGCAAGATCGTAAAGCTCAACCTCACTCCAATACGACAAGTTGACTTCAACTTGTTCGCAATTTGGCTCAAGTCCGAACGGATGTCCAACAGCCACGCTCTGAAGCGCAATAACTACTAACGAGTACCGCATCAGAGTACCGCTAATCCGATACTTCGATCACGAAGGTCTTGGCCAGAGCTTGACGGCCTGATCCGCAAGCACGTCAGCCCGTTGAATCATAGCTCCTTGATCCCACCTGTCGAGCCTGGCAATGTATTTATTGAGTTCAAGGTTACTGCTAATGTAGGTCTCCTTCTTTTCCAGAAACGACTTATTCGATAACTCCGGGTTGTAGGCAGATAAAGTAAGGTTGCCCAATGTGTGAAGGAAGGTTTGATGAATCTCTTCGTAATTCTGTCCAAGATCCTTCTGCCAATCAGGTGTTAGTGTCTGCGGCATTACATGTTCCACAGTCACGTTATCGAGAATCGCGGGTTCTTTGTGATGGTAACTTTCTTCCAATGAGGACAGAATGTTCCTAATTCCAAAACCGTTGTAAAGGGGTAATGTCCTTAATCCTTGAACGAACTCCTTGTCGTCTGGCCAAGCATAGTTCCTCAAACCTTGAATCAGTGACTCCACGACGCTTTGTTTGTTAATCGACTTCGAGATTGCGGGAAAGTAACGATTCAGGGATCTACCGGAGTAATTCAATACGTTCCTGCGAACAATGTAAGATTCGATATGCGCGAGTGACTTTGCAAAATCCTCGGTTGATATCGCGTCTTCGGAATGTAGCTCGTAGAGCCTCAGCAACAAAGGATAAGCAGTGGTAATGTCCCAAGAACTCAAGCGTTCCAGCCTTTCAGCTAGGCTGGGGTTCGTTTCCTTTCTTGGGTCAAGAAGACGGTCATAGAAGTCAGCATTTGTCGACAACATGTTTACGAGGTGAACGAACTCATCTGACGTTTGCCCTGAGTAACGATCTTTCATCGTTACATAGATATCTCTTGCACGGATTTCGCCGCCCTCCTTCAGGAGGAAATGTCTCAAGAAATTGGTGAGTCCGTCGCCCAATTGAATTTCCATTGGAAGCCATGTGTCATTGTAGACGATTTGTTGCGCCCCATTCAATATGTTCATGAAGATGAAATTTCTGATGAGGTCACCCTGAGTCAAGGGGGTTCCCCTCGCATTAAGAGTCTCAAATATCAGGTAAGGGTTCTCATCTCTAGCAAGGCTAATGCTCACTAGAGCAAGCCTGGACACCACATGGGTCCTAAGCCGCGCCAAGTCGTAAGGTTTACCGTCTTCATCTCCCTTTCGAAGAATGCCCAAGAACCACTTCTTGCACTGTTCGATCCTATGCACGTCACCCAGTCCCCCGCCTCGCATAATTGCGACGAATTTGTCTCTGTCTAGCTCGGTGGGCAGAACCTTGTACCTATCGGCCTCGTTGCCAACAAACTTGTTGCTAAGATACGACTCGTCTATGTCCTGAGCAAGATTTAGGCCACCCGTTGTTTCCTTGGCTATATCCCTAATCGCCGAGAGAAGGACGAGGAGAGTTGTTATCCGCTGCTGTCCATCGATGAGGAGAGATTTCAGCACGCCTGCCGGATTAGTTTCGAGTGGGAGCGTGACAATTGACCCGATGAAGTGTTCTCGCGGGTCCGCCGAGTAGTACAGTCCCATCAAATCTTCCCACAGATCGCTCCATCGTTCCTTTTTCCAAGTGTACGGCCTCTGGAACAAAGGAACTACATACTGCTTCTTTCCCTCTAGGAATTGTTGGAGAGGTGCTCCTGTGACGTTCAACTCCGGTCGATCAGTTCTTATCGAAGGGATCAATTTTAGGCTTTATCGCAACAACTCCCCCCAGTGCGGTTAAGTGATTCAATGGATTTCCTGACGGAGTATCAAACGAGGAAGAAACTAGTCAACCCACAACTTGAGAAATCAGGATGGAATCTCAAGGATGGAACGAAAGTTGTTGAAGAGGTCGATACCAAACAATCCAACTTCAAGGCGAGGGACTACAGAACCGTTGATCAGACGCTAAGAAACGATGAGAGTAGCGCTTATGCAGATTATCTTCTCCTAGATACTGCCGGATCGCCCCTTGCCGTCATTGAAGTGAAGAGAACTATCAGGGACCCAATTGTAGGCCAGAAACAGGCTGAGGACTACGCCGACGACATCAAGAAGCAGACTAGCAAGGACGTTTTCGTCTTTCTATCGAACGGCTACGAGATCTGGTTCTGGAACAGACCAAACGAATCCCCAAGAATGGTCAAAGGCTTCCACAATCTTGAGGCCCTCGAACGCGTAAGGTTCCAGAACTTCTCAAAAAAAGACTTTCATGATGTTCCAATCAAGTCCGAAATTGTGGACCGACCCTATCAAATTGAGGCAGTAAAGCGGGTCCTGGAAGGAATAGACAGGGGTCGCCGAAAGTTCCTCATCGTTCAGGCAACTGGAACTGGCAAGACCAGAGTTGCCATGGCTGTCACTGACGTGTTGCTTAGGGCGAACCGATCCCAGAAGATTCTGTTTCTGACAGACAGGAAAGCGCTGAGAGACCAGGCCTTCAACGATGGATTCAAGGTCTTCTTCCCAAACGAGTCAAAGATCAAGATCTATTCGGGCAACGTGGATAAGAACAAGAGACTCTTCGCCTCAACTATCCAAGCGTTCCAAGAATGTTACCAAGACTTCTCACCAGGCGACTTTGATGTGGTCATCTCCGATGAGGCTCACAGGTCCATCTATAACAAATGGAGGGACGTATTCACCTACTTCGATGCGATTGAGATAGGTCTCACCGCCACTCCTGCGGAACTGGTTGATAAGAACACATACAGATTCTTCGATTGCGAAGATGGTCACCCGACAACTCTTTACACTTATGAACAGGCAGTTGACGACGGTTGGCTCGCACCGTACAAGGTTTACGAAGCAAGGACACACTTCCAAATCGCAGGCGTGAAGCCTGAGGACGTTCCTAGCGAGGTCGCCAAGGAACTACTCAACAAAGGGATTGAGGTTGACGACCTTAATTTCGAAGGGACAGACATAGAGAAGAAAGTCGTGGTGATAGGGACCAACGAGGCAATAGTCAAGGAATTTATGGAGATTGCCCGGACCGATGTCACGGGCACCCTTCCGGCCAAGACGATTTTCTTCGCTGTATCTAAGAAGCATGCAAAGCGTCTCTGGGAAGCGTTCAACAAGCTCTATCCTGAATACAAAGGAGAATTGGCGCGTTTCATCATATCGGAAGACCAAAGAGCGCAGGAGCTGTTGAAGCAGTTCAAGCAGGATAGTATGCCCCGGATAGCCATTTCAGTCGACATGCTCGACACTGGTGTTGATATCCCTGAAGTCTGCAACCTTGCCTTCGTGAAACCCATCTTTTCAAAGATCAAGTTTTGGCAGATGATTGGAAGAGGTACCAGAGCAGACGCAATATGTATTCACAAAGATTGGTTACCCAATGGACAGAAAGACGATTTCCTGATTTTCGACTTCTGGAAGGTTTTCGACTGGTTCGATATGCATCCCGAGGGCATTGAGATAAGACCTGGAGAGGCCGTTCCGGCAAAGATATTTCTGCTTAGACTCAGAGAGCTTGACCACTTCCAGAAGGCCGGCGACGAGGGACGCGTCCAAGCTGTCAAGCAGAGGATCATGCAGGACATAGATGAATTGCCGAGGGATTCGATCGCCATGAAGGACGCAGCTAGAGACCTCGAACAAGTTCATTCATCTGGATTCTGGACAAGAGTTGGTGTGAAGCCGATGCAGTTCCTGCGCACTCGCATAACGCCGTTGATGCGATTCAAAGAAGGCGTTAGCCCAAATGAGGCTTCGTTTGCCTTGAAAGGGGAACAATTGAGCGTAGCTATTCTGGAGAAAAATCAAGCTGAAATCGAGAGACTGAAGAATGACATCGGTGAAGTCATGGACTACCTGCCGTTCACCATAAAGGAAGTCAAGGAGAAAGAGGAACTAATCAACACGCTTCAGAAACCATCTTTTTGGAAAAACGTTAGCTACGATGATGCTCAAGCGCTTCTTAGAGAACTTACCCCTCTGATGAGGTACAAGAGAACCGAGCCACGTCCTATAATTACTCTTGATATCGACGACGTTATTCAGGAAGGTGGCTACATTGAATTCGGGCCGGTTACGGAGCCCAAGTCTATGCTCGCAAAGACCTACCTGGAGAAAGTGGAAAGAAGAATCAAGGAACTAGCCGCGAAACATCCTACTCTTCAGAAGATCAAGAAAGATGAAGTTCTGAACGAGAAAGACCTTGAGGACTTAGAAAAGACGCTTAACAGTCCAGATCTCTACGTCACCGAGGAGACTCTTCGGAAGCTCTACAAGCAGCACAAGGGGACGCTCGTCCAATTCATCAAGAACCTACTTGGGCTCTATGAGTTCCCGGGACCAGAGAAGAGAATCGACGAGGCGTTCAAGACTTTCATGATCGAGAAGAACTATCTCAGCGCAGACCAAGTCAATTTTCTTAGGACCGTAGAGTCGGTTTTCAAGAGAACACGTCGCGTTGAATACAGCGATCTTTTCGAGCCACCATTCACTAATTTCGGGCCCAATGCTCCGGTACCGCTATTGAAGAAGGACGACCTTGATGAGGTGTTGAATATGTGTAAGGGCTTGGAAGCGGAGGTTTTCACTCATGTTGGACCCTGAGCTGAAGTCAAAGATCAACAAATTGTGGGACGCCTTCTGGGCCGGTGGGCTCAGTAACCCCCTCAGTGCAATCGAGCAGATTTCCTATTTGCTTTTCATGAAGAGACTAGACGACCTCGATACGCACCACAAGAGTGCCCCTGCCGCAAGAGGCCAAATGTACAAGTCGCTGTTCGAGGGCCGAGAGGATTGCAGATGGTCCCACTGGAAGCATTTTGCCGCTGATGCGATGTTCAAACACGTCAACGAAGTCGTCTTCCCGTTCATCAAGAACCTTCACAACGGTACGGATGTTCTGTACTCGGGGTACATGAAAGACGCGACCTTCATGATACCAAAGCCTTCGCTATTGCAGGAAGCAGTCTCGATTATCGACGAGATAGAGGTCGGCGAAAAGCCCGACATACAGGGCGACCTCTACGAGCACTTGCTTGGAGAGCTGAAAACGGCGGGAAAAAATGGTCAGTTCAGAACGCCAAGGCATATCATCAGAATGATGGTCGAGCTCGTTGATCCGGACATCGGTCAAAAGATTTGCGACCCAGCATGTGGGACGGGCGGATTTTTGATTGCGGCCTATCAGCACATTCTGAAAAAGTATACGACTGACGACATGGTGAAAGCTGACGAATATGGTACCCCTCACAATCTGATTGGGGACAAGATAGTCAAGAAAGAACACTGGAACCTGCTGTGGAAGGAAACATTCTACGGTTTTGACTTTGAGATAACGATGATTCGCATTGCGCTCATGAACATGATTCTACACGGCATAAGGGAACCTAACATTGTACAGATGGACACGCTCTCCAAAAGGTTCAGCCAGAAGTCTATCTACGATATTGTACTTGCTAATCCTCCCTTTGCTGGCTATGTAGACAAATCCGATATCAACGACACCTTCAAACTTGACACGACAAAGACTGAGTTATTGTTCGTAGAGTTATTCCAAAATCTCCTGACTGTCGGCGGCAAAGCTGCCGTTATTGTCCCCAATGGGGTTCTATTCGGTTCTTCGAACGCGCACACGAGGGCAAGACAACTAGTGCTCGAGAACTGTGACCTTCAAGCGGTCGTCTCACTGCCTGCTGGGACATTCCAGCCATACTCTGGGGTCGGTACAGCTGTTCTTCTCTTCGTGAAAGGTGGCAAAACCGAAAACGTTTGGTTCTACGACATGAAAGCCGACGGCTATAGTCTCGATTTGAAGAGGGGTTTTATTGACGGGAAAGGCGACATCCCTGACATCATTAGGAAGTTTCGAGCCGGGCGGGTCACGTCAGTCCAAAGCGTACTGATACCGTTCAGCGCGATAAAGAAGAATGATTACAATCTTTCAATTTCCAGATACAAGCAGGTCGAACATGAAGCAATCAAATACGAAGACCCTTCAGTTTTGATCGAGAACGTAACAAGGCTAGAGGAAGAGATTGCAAACGAGTTGAAGCAATTGAAAGCGATGATATGAATGTCGAATAGATTGCCTGATGGCTGGGAGATGAGCACGCTTGGGGAAGTGTGCGAAATAAATCCGTCGAGAAAAGAGATCGCTGCGCTTCCTGACGACTTGGATGTTTCGTTTGTTCCCATGGCGGCTGTATCTGAAGATGGACGATTAATAGATGCAAAGACAAGGAAAGTGAGCGAAGTCAAGAAGACTTTTCCTCATTTCAAGGACAGAGATGTATTGATTGCCAAGATTACACCGTGTTTTGAAAACGGAAAACGATGGCTCGCAAACTCTCTGACCAATGGTGTTGGTTTCGGGTCGACTGAATTCCACGTTCTAAGAGCAAAAGGACGAGTTGTACCCGAGTGGGTTTACTACTTCGTTAGTCTTCCGGAGCTGCGTAAGGAAGGGCAGCGAAGGATGACAGGAACCGCTGGACAGAAGAGAGTTCCTGCATCGTTCTTGGAGGAGCATAGCATTCCTGTTCCGCTGCCAGCTGTGCAAGAGAAAATCGTTTTGGCCCTTCGAAGGGCCGAACGATTGAAGGAAACACGGGAACGGGCAAACCAGCTCACAAACAAGATCATCCAGTCTGTCTTTCTGAAGACGTTTGGAGATCCCCTAACGAATCCACGAGACTGGCCAATAAGGACGATCGGCGAGGTCACAGTCTACCATCAACAAGGATTTTACACCAACCAAGAGTATACTTCGACGGGTACGCCGATTCTACGAATTTCTGACATAACCGAGAGTGGCGAAATTCTTTACGAGAATGCACCCCTGCTAGACATTCCGCAAAGGGATGTTGACAAGTTTCAGCCTAAAGTTGGAGACTTGTTGGTAGCGAGAAGTGGAGTCAGTCTGGGGAGATGCGCGATCTTTAGGCGCGAGGATTTTCCATGCGTGTACGGCGCATATTTGATTCGTTTTCGATTTAATTCACACTTGGTATTGCCCGAATACGTACAGGCATTTCTGATGTCCGGAGGTATCCTTTCGGGAGTGCGACGCGATATCAGTCATAAGTCAGCGCAACCTAATATCAATGCCCAGGAAATCAAGCAAATCACAATCCCAATACCTCCCTTGCCACTCCAGGTGAGGTTCTCAGAATGCCTCATCAGCGTCCAGAAAGTGACAAAAACTCAGACGCAGTCGACTCAAGCCATTAAGGTACTCTTTGAGACTGTGATGCACAAAGCCTTCAGTGGAGGACTGGCGGCCTGAATGTTTCTCATTAGACCAAATTGGAAGAAACTGAACAGAACAGTTTGGCTTTCCCTTGAGAAGAGGAGGTCGGCCCCCATAGACATGTATGTAGAGCTCCTTCGCTCTGCTAGAAGAAAACTGGGAATCCAAATGAATGTGGCAACAGATGAAGCCCTCCACGACCCAACTCTTGCCAGAGAACAATTCTTTAGCCTGCCTGGACCGTCGAGTGAGCTGAAATCCATCGAGATGCTCGAGGGTTTCTACGAGGTCTTGAATGAGTTCAACCCCAAGATTGCAGCTGGTTACACCGAGGAACTCAGAGAATTTCTCGAGGAACATAATCTGAGGTATGTCCTTTCAAGTGATTGCAAGATTCAGCTTTCAATTCAAGGCCTACTCGTCTCGCAGCTCATGAAGCTCCGAAATACCCTCTCTAGCAATGCTCACGTAAACCAAAGCTTGGACCAGCTAGAAACTACCATCTCAAAACTCAGGAAGGCAACGCATGAAGAAAGGAATTGTATAGTTGTAGCGACAAATTTGTTGGAAGGAATAGCGTGCAGCAAGACAACCAACAGCGAGAACACATTGGGAAGGGCTATCGATGGATGTGATGTCTTCCCTCATGAGGCTCTAAGGAACTGCGTGAAAGAGTTCTACAAGTTCGCGTCGAATTATCCGAACATTAGACATGCTGGAACACTCGCAAGCAAGATACGCGAACTCAAGAAAGACGATGCTCTCTTGGCTGTCACTTTTGCGCTATCATTTGGAACTTACGTACTTGACAATGACGCTGGCAACGCGATTCTCGACGGCGAGCTGTAGTCAGTTTTTGATTACGCTGAGAAATCCAGCTTGCATTCCGAAGAATCTCAGGGCAATTCGCGTCTGGAGTCCGCGCTCTTCAGGGACAACTCTGCAATAGATAGGAAGGGGTCTTGCCGGTGCAGAGTCCTAGCTGCATGAAACCAATAAATCTCGCAGAATTCGAGGCATACATTAACAGCCTGAAACAAATCAATCGCCCGGTCGGGATCGAGACAAGATCATTGTCTACACAGACTGCCAACTATTCAAGGTCAACTGAAAAATAGACGGAACAACGGTTCTGAGTGCTCCCGTTGTACGAGAGAGCCACGGCTCTCATTAACTCTAGATTCTTATTGTCTTCCTAGGATGTTCAGGATTTCCTCGTATAGTTGGTCTCTTTTCGTGTCCGAATAGGAGTCGTACAACAATTCTAGGATTCTGTATCCTTTCTTTCGTAGTAGCGTTCGTGTTTCTTCGTCTTTTGTCATCTGGCTTGTTTTGAGGTGGACCCGGCCGTCGACAAATACGATCAATGGTCTAGGTTCTATAGGGAAGTAGAAGTCGGCCGTGGTTACGGGAATCTCGACTTGTGTTTGATACCGTATTTCGTTGTCTTGTAGTTTGATTGCGAGTTCTTGTTCCATTCGTGAGGGGTTGGCGTGTACCATGGAGGCTGCAAGACTCGCACGCGAAAACTGGTCTGTGCTTGAAGGAGTCCTCAGCCTCCTCCTGACCGTCGAGTTGATCCCTCAATCCTCAATCGATGCCGCCTTGACAAGAGTCTTGTGGAGACTGAGCTATGAGGTGAAGGTGTCCTGCAGAGGAAGACTTACATGTATCCTGCATGTAATTTTAGATGGATACTGAATGGAGCGCAAGGTTGCCCAGACGGAGCTTGAGCCAAGCGAGTATCAGACGCTTGCGAAGATGGCTGAAAAGAAGGGATTGACCATTAAAGAGGCTTTGAGGCAGGCTGCGCGATTATGGGTCCACGAAGAATCTGGAATAGATCCCAACGATCCCATTTTCGACATCGCTTTGGGCAGGCGAAAGGCGAAGGACTGGGGCAAGGGGACAGAAAACGCGTCCAAAGAAGTAGACGAGACACTGTACAAGTGAGCCCTAGCTGAGGCTCTTCATCGATACTGGACCGCTCTCGGCGTTTTACAACAAGCGCGACAGAGACCACCCATCCGCGGTCGAGACCTTCCGGAAAATCGCGAAACGAGACACAGCGTACGGAAGCCTCTACACCTCAGACTACGTCATGGACGAGGCCGTCACACTCTTGAGGGCCAGAACACGAAACCACAAGCTCTCAGTACAACTCGGAACAGACATCCTCACATCGAAAACAATAATCCTCCTCAAAACAGACGATGAAGCCCTGATGGGGTCCTGGGGTCTCTACAAGCAGAGATCGGACGTGGCCCTGAGCTTCACCGATTCCACAATTGCATTCTTAGCAAAGAAACATTTCATCTCTGACATTTTCTCCTACGACGCGCATTTCGGAGCCCTCGGCTTTCATGTCCTCAACAGGCTATGACAATGGATAGCAAGCCAAGTTCTACTGGGCCACTCCGGGAGCTCTGGCAGAGCCTTCCTAGGAAGCTGCAGTATCAGACGTTCAACCGTATCCTCGACTATCTGGAAAGCTCCAACTAGATCTTCGGCAAAAGAGAAATTCTCGTAGCCGGTCTGAAGGCTTACAAACGAGGGTTGGATCCTTTCTGTTGCGATTGTCCGTTGGCGTCGACACGGCATCCTCGTAGAGAGACTACAACCGCGGCCAGCAGTTTCGATTCTACGTCTCCAAAGCTCCCGAGATCAACATGCGCTACCCTGGCAAACATGTCGCTTTGATCGGCGACCGGATCGTCGCGTCCGGCAAGAGCCCTCTCGAAGTCTATAAGCGAGCCAAGAAGTCTCACCCACAGAGCAGACCCCTCCTAGCCTATGTTCCCAAACGTGACACTCTGGACCTTTCCCAGTAATCCGAGACTGCGAAGACTGCTTGGAGAAAGTGTCCGGGTCCGATAGAAAGATCGCTCATTTCAATCGTTTTCGGAAGCTGGGTACGGTTATGCCGATGATTCTATCGCCTTTGTAGTGCAGTATTATGTCATTGTTGAGTATGGTACTGTCAGACGCGGCCTTCGGCGGGCCGAAGCTGATGTAGAGCACGTCAGCCTCCTCATCGTAGTCCACGTCCAGCTCCTCAACCTTGG
>WNFX01019953.1_pt1 | contig 11269 bp, 10 predicted proteins | sample 5400111 | NCBI WGS metagenome assembly WNFX01 (sample SAMN13153363, study PRJNA577476) | soil metagenome | isolation source: 40 cm soil or saprolite under grassland replicate 1 | place: USA:California | collected 2016-06-15
CGCCAATACTATAACAAATAAGAAGAAAGAAATCGGACATCACAAGGAAAAAAATAATGGGCTATTCCCCGGTATATGGATCTTTGATTTTTTTTGCCGTGTATCTTATATGTGAAAATCTTACTTCACATTTATCACCCGTTGGTGATTGCGCTAAAAATCCTGCTTTAAAACCTTTGGTGGTTTCAAATTGAAGGTGCCTGACCAGGAACCATTTCATACCATTCAAAGAATAGTAAAGCGTGATCACATTGTCGGCCTTTGCAACTTTGTAAAAAACTTTATTTGTCTTTATCTCGACAGAATTACAGTCGTCGGATATGTTTTTTGTTACCACGCTGACAACTCTTCTTGCGCCGGTGTAATCTTTTTCAAAGCAGAATTTGATCCAGTTTAAACTGTCCTGTTTTATCACAATTGCCCCACCGTCCCATTTGCTCGCGAAAGAATGTTCGATGGCTGCAGTAAGTATAAAATCATCATCGGCTTTAAATAAAAGTTTGGGGGCATTGTCGGTGTTGTAGGTCACATTCGGGTCTCTGAACATATCAGTTTTTTGCCCGGCTACAATCACTACTTCATTATCATTAGCATAAAATTTTTCGGGAGAATTTTCCAAAAATAAGTGATGAGGAATCGCGTTTATTCTTATTGAATCATTTTTTTGAGCAACCAGTTTATAGTTAAATAACAATAATCCCAGTATTATTGCTGTAATTTGTTTCATTTTTTATAATTTCTGATATAAGTTTCTCAACCTTTCTCTCGTCATTATTTTTTCCCAATCTCTTCCCAGCGCATTTTCCCAAAGTGGCTTCATCCCGAGCGATATATTGATCATTGTGTCAAATTGTTCATCACTCAATCCTTTTGTAATATTTTGCGGGATGTCAATTTTATTTTTCTCCACCATCCATTTGAATTCTTTCACCCCTTCAGGATAAAATTGTTCTAATTTGTCAAACACAATGCAATTACCAATACCATGTTTTGTGCCCAGCAAATAACTTAATCCATAACTCACCGCATGTGCCACACCGACCTGGCTATAAGCAATGCTCATGCCTCCTGCATACGAAGCCATCATTAACTTATCATCGCTTTCATTATCCCATTCTTTATTTTCTACAAAGACTTTTCTACAAAGCTGCAATGCCTTTTCTCCGTAGCTTTTACTGAATTCATTCAAATAAGTTCCATTTAAACTTTCAATGCAATGGATATAACAATCCATGCCGGTGTAAAAACGCTGATTGACCGGAGCATTTTCTGTCAGCTCAGGATCAAGGAGAATCTGGTCAAAAGGAGTGAAGTCGGAATTCATTCCCAGTTTTTTGGTTGGACCGGTAAGGACACAGGTACGGCTTACTTCTGCACCGGTGCCACTAAGGGTCGGGATGCCCGCTTTATAAACTCCCGGAAATTTTACAAGATCCCAACCCTGGTAGTCAGCAGAAGAGCCGGGATTATTCATCATTAATGAAATCGCTTTTGCCAGGTCCATGGTTGATCCACCACCAATACCAATGATGCCGCTGATATTTCCAAACTCTTCTTTCAATTGCTGGGAAAGTTTATCTACTTGTGACGTCTTCGGTTCTAAACTAACATCAGCATAAATTATTTTATCGTGTCCCCGCAACGGAATTCGATTGATCAGCGGCCTGTTTATAAAAAAATGATCAATCAGAAAGATCATTGGCTTATCATAGCTGCGATGCGGTTCAATGATCTCATCCAGCTGGTTAAAACTTCCACGTCCATACACCACAAAGCCCACCATTTTAAAATTTCTGAATTTCATGCAACGCATTTATAAATGCTGCGAAGGTAAGTAATTGAAAAAATTGTAACTTAAAGAAGGATTGTGTTATGAGACCGGGAATTTTTTATATTTTTTTCTTATTGCTTTCTGCCAGCGCCGGATTCCTGCGTGCACAAAAGGTTTTATATTCTCCTTTTATCGGTAACGAATCTGCAACCCGTTTTGAAGTGATTGGGAAAGCGGGGAATTACTACTGGGTTCAAAAAAGCCGAAAAAAATTCAGATATAAGAAACCAGCAGAACCCTGGATGGATGATAAAGCGCTTCGGTTTGAAATATATGATGCCAGAATGAACCTGGTGAAAACAATTCCTTCGTTAATGTCCGGAGATCTCATCAAAGAATATCTGGTTCCCGGGGATGAAAATTTTGATCAGTTGGTCCTGCGACGGGCCAATGATAAAATAATTTTGTTATTGAGCCGCTACACACCTGATGGAAATATAACCCGGAACCAGGATACGCTTGGCGAATTTCCGGGTCGGATGAAGTGCGGAGATTTTTTATTGGTCCGTTCGCAGGATAAAAATAAAATACTGCTGCTGGGTTTTGAGACTGTTCCTGAATCACCGCCAAGGCTTCACTCGATTTTGTATGATAAAAACTGGGATTCGATTCATAAAACCGAATATTCCAATATCAATATTAGCAAGCCTCTTGTCCAATATGAACTTATTGAATATCCATTGGAAGATTATAGCAGTACATCTGTTAAACTTGGAAATAATGGGGAATGGCTGATGATCGTGTCGTCCGGAACCAATCATAATTATTTATTAGTTCATTTCAGCGCCACAAATGATGATTTTACATATAAGGAAATAAAGCTGCCTTCCGGTATGATGGTAGAAGATGCAGGGCTATACCTGGATAATGAAAAACAGGAAGGCTTTGCCGGAATATTATCAAGAGCTAAAGCCCCCGCTATGAAAAATGTAAGAATAGCACATTATTCACTGGTTGATTTCCGGGTTGACTTTGACACTTCTTTTTTTTTAAATACCCTTGCAGGTAAAAAAATAAAAAATGAAAATATTTTTGAAGAATATTTCATGACGGTGCCGGGAAAGGGTTTTATGTTTTTAAAGGAATATGGAAGAACGATGTCCTCTGATCTTTACACTGATGTCAATAACAATCAACAACCCGAAGAGGTAAGCAATATTGGAGATAATAAGGATCCTGGCCCTGTTAACAAAAACGAATATACCCGGTATGATAATCTCGCAGGAACCCGAAGTAGTTTTGAAAGAGGGGATCTGACCTTATATTATTTTCCTTCAAAACGCGACGACAGTTGCTGGAGCGGTATTATTAATAAAGAACAGGTAACAGAATTGGGAACATCCTATGGCATTGAATATTGGAAGATAAAGAACACGCTTGTTTTTCAAAAAGCCAGGCAGATTGCCGAAGACGAATTAGCCATTCCATATGAAAGAAATGCCAGGAATGGTTTTGCTATTATTCATTTGTAAAAAAAGAACCCTTATTCCTTTATTAATTTTTTCTCCAGTTCCTCCAGAGATACTCCTTTTGTTTCCGGAACTTTTGTTAATACCCAAATAAGCTGCAACACCATCATAAAGGCAAAAAATGCAAAGATGGGCCATGGGTTTTCTTTAAGTATTCCATGGTCCTTATCTAAGAAAACGGGAGTTATCAACGTGATAATTGCTGCAAAGACCCAATGGGTACTGGCACCAAATGATTGTCCTAATGCCCGCACTTTGTTCGGAAAGATTTCTGCAATAAAAACCCAGATCACGGCTCCCTGGCCAATGGCATGTGATGCAATAAACATCAGCAAAAATGTCATTAGAAATGCAGCACTTACTTGCGCTTTAAAGGCAAAGGCAACCATGGCCAGGCTGATGATATATCCTAATGAACCAATGATCAATAAAGTTTTTCTTCCCAGCCTGTCGATAAGATATAATCCAACAAAAGTGAAAATCAGATTGGTTCCTCCGATAGCAATTGAATTACCTAATGATTCTCTTGCACCTAATCCAATGCGTGAAAGAATTTCAGGAGCATAATATAAAATGAAATTGATACCTGATAGTTGATTGAAAAAGGCGACAAAAAATGCCAGCCACAAAACCTTCTTGTACTTGCTACTAAATAATTTTTCAGTAATTCCGGTTTTTTCTATGGCGGCATTTGCCGTAATGATTTTATTTATCTCTTCTTCAGGCTTATCCACTCCAATTTGAATAAGAACTTTTTTTGCTTCAGTTAAATTATTTTTTATGGATATTAACCATCGCGGGCTTTCCGGCACGCTCAACACCATTATTGTGTAAATAATAGAAGGAGCAGATAATACGCCGAGCATCCATCTCCAGTCACTGGGGCCGCCTATCCCCTGTAATAAATAATTTGAAACAAAAGCAACCAATATTCCAAATACAATATTGAATTGGTACATGGCCGTCAGCCTTCCCCGGGCGGCAGTAGTAGAAATTTCTGAAATATAAGTGGGCGCTACTACTGAGGAAACTCCAATACCACGCCCACCTATAAAACGAAAGAAAGAAAAAACATAAGGGTTAGGAGCGAGGGCCGTTCCCAATGCTGATGCTGCGAATAAAATACCTATCCAAAATAAAGTTTTTTTTCTTCCAAATTTTTCGGCAGGAATTCCACCGAATATGGCTCCTAAAACTGTTCCCCATAAAGCCATGGACATAATGAATACACCATGAAACAAAGGCGAAGTGTGCCATAAATTTTTTATCGGTTCATTAGCCCCGGAAATAACAACGGTGTCAAATCCAAAAATAAAACCGGCAAGTGCCGCTACGATGGAGTAACGGAAAAGATTATTCTTCTTCATAAGCAAACAGGAATTGGTAAGGGAAGATATGAATACTAAACAATATTCGTGAGAGGATTTATAACAGCTTCGCTGCTTTTTTCAAATCTTCCGGCGTATCAATTTCTATTCCTATGTAATCGACTACTACCATTCTAAGTGGAACGCCATGTTCAAGATAACGAAGGCATTCAATTTTTTCAGCAGTCTCCAAAGGAGTTATGGGCCAGTTGGTAAAATCAATCAATGCTTTTTTTCTGAAAGCATACACTCCAATATGTTCGTAGTAGGTGGTTGGAGTGTCCTTATCTCTTGGGTATGGAATTATACTGCGGCTAAAAAAAAGTGAATTCATGTTCTGATCCACCACTACTTTTACAAAATTGGGATCATTGATTTCTTTTTCATCTTTTAGCGCCTGCATTAATGAAGCTACCTGCACGGAAGGATCATCAAACTGCCTTAATAATTTTTCAAGCGGCTCTTTTTTTATAAAAGGAGTATCACCCTGAACATTTACAACGATATCAACATTCATAGCTTCAGCAGCTTCTGCAATTCGATCGCTTCCACTTTCATGGTCCTTCTTACTCATGACAGCCTTGCCAGCATGAGATGTGATTTCATCAAATATGGTTTTGCTATCTGTCACTACGATTACTTCATCAAATAATTTTGTTGCTAAGGTTGCCTCATAGGTTTGACGAATGACAGTTTTATCACCAAGCATTTGCATCAGCTTTCCATTAAATCGCGTAGCCGCAAATCTTGCAGGTATCATTGCAACTTTTCTCATGCTGTAAAAATAATAGAATTAAACTCAGGGAAAGATGGGCCCTTGCCGAATAGCGATAAGAACGTATACGAGTTCCGATGATAAATGTCGGAATGGCGACTGCAAACGTCGGCATGCGACGCAACAAAGATTAAATAGAATTACAGCAGCTGACTACATAATTAATTGTCCAAACGACCAAAGGGCTTTTTCATAAGTGTGAAAAAATCCTCGTCCTTTTCATTGGGATAATATCGGTCAAGACCATAACGGATATTTTTTGACTCAAGTTGTTTGTATGTGCCAAACAACCGATCCCAAATTGAAAGAATGGCTCCGTAATTACTGTCCGTATAAGGTTGTTGCCAATGATGATGAACCTTATGCATATTGGGTGAAACGAAAATATAACTGAGTGAAGCATCAATCCATCGTGGCAGGCTGATATTGGCATGCGTAAAAGCAGCAGAAAGAACAAGCAGAGTTTGAAAGATCATAACAGCATACATAGGAGAACCGCTGATAAAAATGCCCAGGAAGAAAAAGATACCACGCATCAGGCTCTCAACAGGATGATGTCGAAGACCGGTCGTGACATCTACATTATTATCTGCATGATGAACTAAATGAAATCTCCATAATGCATATACTTTATGCTGAACAATATGTACCAGCCAGCCGCCACAAAAATCAAGTACCAGAAAAGAAATAATTACAGTGCCCAACAGGTTAGCATTTGCCCAATATACAAGGCCAAATTGATTTTGTTTACACCAGTCACTAAGAATGACAATCAGGATGGCAAGAAAAGTATGAATGATGAGATGAATGACAGTAAAACTAAAATTGACCGCGGCATGACGTGTTTTCCCTTTTTTATAATTCATGGGAAGTAACGGGATGGCACCCTCAATGATCCAAAAAAGAAGAAGTCCACCAACCAGGAAAGCCATTCTTTCAAAAGGGTGGTGTTCAAGAGTTGAGAAGTATTCAATAGTACGCTTCCACATGACTATAAATTCGCTTTACAAGTTACAAAGAACCCCGATTAAAAATAAAAGCACAGGGCGAACAGAAAAAAATTAGTAATTATTTAAGGTGTTCGGTTGTTTTCAGTTTCCTTTATTATTTCAAGGGCCCTTTCCGCCTGTGTTTCTGCCACCATTATCTTAATACCACCGATAGCATTCGATAAAAAAGGATCGATGGTTACGGAATTTTCGTTCAGTAAATGACAATTAATAAATTCATCTCTCAGGCGGCCAAGCATTAAATAAGCTTCTATATAATTATCATATGAACGAACCTCGACAAAATTCATAGGACCCACGATTTGCATGATTATAATTGATTATTGGGAAATTAGGTTAATACGGCTGAAATAAAAAAGGAAAACAACTCCAATTTGAAGTTTATTTCTCCATCATCCACAAAAATTCCAACCAATTCCTGGTTCTTTAACCAGGAAATTAATAAATGCCGGTTTGTAGAAGGGATTGATGGGGCGGCGGGACAAACGCTGCAATAAAGGGTTGATTTCCTCTAAGTCCAAAAAAATCCTGTAAATCGTCGTTCTTTCTATTGATTCAACATCAAAGGCATCACCAGCATCAACAGATCTTCGCCATCTTCCTGCTCTGTCGGTTTGAGAATACCTGCCTTTGTCGGAGTGGATAATTCAATTTTTACCTCATCACTATCTGCAGCATTCAGCATTTCAATTAAAAATCGGGCATTAAATGCAATCGTAAGATCTTCGCCATCATACCGGCATTTCATTCGTTCATCGCCTTCAAAAGAAAAATCAATATCCTGGGCTTTTAATTCCAGCTCACTTCCGGCAATCATCAGGGCCACCTGGTTAGTGCTTTTATTGCTGAACACGTTCACCCGTCTCAAGGCTCCCTGGAAATCATTTTTATTTACTGTAAGTTTATAGGGATTATCAGTTGGTATTACAACCTTATAATCCGGAAATCTTGCATCGATCAGCCGACAGCTCATTTGCGTGGTTCCATGTTTTACAAAAAAATGATTGCTATTATAGCTTAAGGTTATTTCATCGTCATTATCGGGAAGTGCAGCTTTTAACAGATTTAAAGGTTTGCGGGGAACAATGAAAGAATCATTTTTAGGTGCGGAAGAATCCGTCCTTTTATAACGAACCAACCGATGAGCATCTGTGGCTACAAACTGAATTCCTTTTTTATCCAGTTCAAAAAAAACACCCGTCATGGCAGGTCTCAAATCATCGTTACTTACAGCAAACAAGGTCTTATTAATAGCTGTTACTAATGCAGATGAAGTCATTGTAAAGGAAGTCGTATCGTCCGGTGATGGTTCTTTCGGAAAATTATCAGGATTTTCTCCCATCACTTTATACTTTCCGTTGTCACTTGTAATTTCAATTCCGAAATTTTTATCGATATTAAAAGCGAGAGGTTGATCAGCAATATTTTTCAAAGACTCGACCAGGATTTTTGCCGGGATGCAAATCTTGCCACTATCTTTTGCTTCAATATCCAGTTGAACACGCATAACCGTTTCCAGATCGGTGGCTACAACAGTCAGTTTGTTTTTTTCTACCTCGAGCAAAAAGTCTTCCAAAATTGGCAGTACCGTATTGGCATTAATTACGCCGGAAATGTGTTGCAGTTGTTTCAGTAAAGCCGAAGACGATACAATAAACTTCATCTTACAAAAAGGTTTGTGGCGAAACTACTGCTTTTAGAATTATAAACAATTTCTTATAGGCTGCTGTGAATTTTTTTGGTATCAAGCTGTGGATAGTTGGTGGCTCGCACCGAAAGTGATACTACATGTTCGATTTACAGGTACCCACTTCAAATCTTTATTGAACTTTTGTTGCCTGCCGCCAGTGGAGGTGTTATTCACTCCGGCGTTCGGTAATTCTAACCAGCGCCCATAGATTCTAAAATACTTTCGTTTCTTACGATTATCCCTGGCTGTCGGCAGACAGGTATTCACTATTCTTTGCTAACTTGCTTAATTGTCAAAAATTAAAGATTAGCATGCTGGAAAAACTTTTTGGCAGGAACAAAAAGAAAACAGAAACCGGACCCACAATCTCCTTTGGTCGTTATTCTGATAATAATAAACCTGTTGAAAAAGTAAACCGTTGGACAGATGCTGATAATCTTTTCAAAGAAAAAAAATATACCCAAAGCTTTGATGCTTTTTTTGAATACCTGCGTGATGATTCTGTTGACAATGTGGTACACGAACGCAATGAAAGTAATGGTCGATTTCAGTTTTACCAGGGCTCAAAAATTATTTGAGACTGCTAATCCAAATAAATTATATTATGGCTTAAAAGAACTATCAACAAAAGGAGATAAGCAAGATGATCTGCTGGTGCAGGATTTTACTGCTCTTCAGACAATAGACACGGAGCACATCATTGAAATTCCAAAAGAAGAAAAAGAAATCAAATATCAGTGGTTACAAAAATGGATCCATGAAACGATTTCGTATATTAAACCACTTGATGCTGATAAATTCTCTGGCGGAATTGCTTATTTGTTGTTAGCGCTGGCTTATCGTATTGATTATTTAATTGTACCTGAAGGAAACATTTTGCACGATCTTGAAAAAATAGTAGAGCTCTATTTCAAAAAAGATGAACGGCAAACGACTGAGAAGAACAGGGACATGGTCAGTGGCTTTGAGAAATTAAAAAATCGGACAAAAGAAGAAGTATTTGCTGCTTTATATCGCTCCAAACATACATTCGCCATTGTCATGCCGCAGAACTATAAAACCATTGCCGATTCAATCTATAACACGAACCAAAATATAAAGTGGTATCGCGATAATAACTATCCCTCCATAGCTTCACAAATTGCTGAATATGGCATTGCATACTGTCAGTATTCTTATAGCTTGCCCCGGGCAGTAACAGAATTTTTTCACTTGTTTATGATGATAAACCATAGCGAATATTTTAAGGCACTGGGCCTCAATGCCAGCTATTATAATCCTGAAACAAAAGAATTTGACACGGATATGATATTGGATCGGATAAGACAAATAGTAAATACCTGGAAATCAAAATATCCAAATTTGAAATTGAGAATGGAGAACCTCAAATACGATAGCCTGGTAAGCTTTAATGTTTCTTATACTAATGAGATAGAATTTTTCAATTTAGATACGAACCGTTGATTACACATACCAGGAACTAATCGATCATAGGTGTTTAATCATTGAATTTAAGAAAACCTCTCTTTCTTTTTTGAATGAAATTGAATTACCTATTTTTTACGATGATACTGAAGTTGGAAAAAGAAGAGTAGATTTTTTAATTGTAGGTAAAGTTATAGTTGAAATTAAAGCCCTGTCGGAGTTAACAGGTGCTCATCTGGCGCAGGCTTTAAATTAGCTCGGTAATGAATCTTGAAATAGGGCTGCTTATAAATTTTGATTCAACAAGCCTCGAAATAAAAAGGTTGATCAATAGTAAGTACAAACCGCCATTTAGATCACGTCAATCAATGTAATCAAAGTCATGGACGTACAACAGATCATAGAAAGTTTTCAGCCTGCCATTATTCAAATTGCAACACAAATGGCTACTGGCACCGGCTTTTATGTAAAGGAATTTGATCTGATTGTTACAAATGAGCACGTAGTTGGAGATAATGCTGAAGTAACTATTGCCGGCAAATTATTTCAAAAAGCTCTTTCGCGGGTTTGGTACACTGATCGAAAACATGACCTTGCATTTTTAGAAACCCCTAAGGAAATAATTCTTCCCGAGGTAAAATTGGGAAGTTATGAAATGATGAAGGATGGAGACCCGGTTTTAGCCATCGGGCATCCATACGGTTTAAACTATACTGCCACTCAAGGTGTGATTTCAAAGGTGGACCGCATCCGTGATGGATTAAAATTTATACAGATCGATGCAGCTATAAATCCAGGTAACAGTGGCGGGCCATTAGTGAATGATGATGGTGAAGTAATAGGAGTAAATTCATTCATCATTCGTGGAGGAGATAATCTTGGTTTTGCTCTCCCGGTAAATTATTTACGAGAAGCGCTGCAATTATATCTTCCTAACAAAGGACAACCATCTACACGCTGCTACAGTTGTAATTATCTGGTAACACCCGCGAACATTGATTCACAGAAATATTGTCCCAGCTGCGGCACTGAGGTAAAACTGCCGATGTTGCCGGAAAAAGAAACCGAGCCTGTTGGAGTTGCAAAAACAGTAGAAGAAATTTTAAAAGAATTAGGAAAGGACGTGAAACTGGCTCGTGAAGGCCAGCATAGCTGGAGTGTTAAAGAAGGTTCTGCTAAGATCAAAATCAGCTATAATCCTGAAAATTATTTTATTGCCGGTGATGCTTATCTCTGCCAGCTTCCGGCGGATGCAACGAAGATTAAACCACTATACCAGTATTTGCTGCAGGAAAACTACCATATAAATGGTCTTGTGTTAAGCTGCGTAAAACAAAATATTGTTCTTTCTTCTATTGTCTATGACCATGATATGACCAAAGAGAGTGGCACCGAAACCTTTCAATACCTTTTTAAAAAAGCCGATGAGTATGATGAATACTTAAAAAGAGAGTTCGGCTGTATAGGTCGTTTGGAAGAATAATCGGCAAAATCAATATTGGATATTATATTTGTTTTCCCACAAGCTGCATAATTGCTTATGTTTAATTTGATCCTGTTTGGTCCGCCTGGAAGCGGAAAAGGTACGCAATCAGAAAAGCTGGTTGAAAAATACAGGTTTATTCATTTATCAACCGGTAATTTGCTCCGCGAAGAAATTTCTAATCGAACTCCATTGGGCCTGGAGGCAAAAAGTTTTATG
>WNFX01014774.1_pt1 | contig 11260 bp, 12 predicted proteins | sample 5400111 | NCBI WGS metagenome assembly WNFX01 (sample SAMN13153363, study PRJNA577476) | soil metagenome | isolation source: 40 cm soil or saprolite under grassland replicate 1 | place: USA:California | collected 2016-06-15
GAAGAGTAATCAGCACTCGCATTCCTGCGGCGGCACAACGGTCGACAAACCAGCGCGGCGGAGCGTGATAAACCCGCACCACATTCAGCCCGATCTCGCGCATCAGCCGAAGATCGACATCCACCTGCTCCGGTCGCCCGAGATAATCTCCATTCGCGTCGGGCTTGAATGGCCCGTAGGTAACGCCTTTAACGAAAAACTTTTTGTCGCCCTCGAAGAGAAATTTCGCGACCGGGCGAACCCGCGAGTTTGCGCTCACAGCGGCAACTCCCTAGTCCATGAGTTTCGCGGACGCAAAAGCTTTTGGTAGGGATGGCCCGCCGCGCCGTCCGCGGCTCGCCCTATCAATCGCCACTCTCGCGCAAGCTTTCCCGCATGATTTCAGTTGTTCGCTCAATATCCTCCGACGTGTGCGCTGTCGAAATGAATCCGGCTTCAAATTGCGAGGGTGCGAAATAAACGCCGCGCTTCAGGCAAGCCTGAAAAACCTTTGCGAACATTTTCAAATCGCTCCGCCGCGCGCTGGCAAGATCGACAATTGGGCCACGGGCGAAAAACAAACAGAACATCGATCCAATCCGGTGAAATGTCGCTTCAACTTTGGACGTTTGCAGCGTGTCGCGCATGCCACGCTCGAATTGGGCGCCGAGTTGTTCGAGCAGCTTCCAACCGTTGATTCGTTCCAATTCGCGCAATTGCGCCAGACCCGCGGCCAATGCCAGCGGATTGCCCGAGAGTGTGCCGGCCTGATAAACCGGTCCGTCCGGAGAGAGTTGATCCATGATTTCCGCGCGTCCGCCAAACGCACCAACCGGTAATCCACCGCCGATCACTTTGCCGAGTGCGCTCAAATCGGGTTTGATCTTATAGATGTCCTGAGCGCCCCCGCGGGCAACGCGGAATCCGGTCATCACTTCATCGAAGATCAGGAGCGCACCGTTCCGAGTGCATTCTTCCCGCAAGATCGACAAGAAGTCCGCGCTCGGAAAATAAAGTCCGGCGTTGGCCGGAATCGGCTCGAGGATCACGGTCGCGATTTCATCTTTGTTTTCACGAAACGCTTTTCGGACAAGATCGACATCGTTGAACGGCAGCGAAATTGTTAGATCGACAAAGTTTTGCGGAACGCCAGCGCTATCCGGCCGGCCATGGGTGAGCGCGCCGCTTCCCGACCGCACCAGGAGCGCGTCCACATGTCCGTGGTAACAACCGTCGAACTTGATGATTTTGTCGCGGCCGGTAAAACCGCGCGCGAGACGTATGCACGACATCGTCGCTTCGGTGCCGCTGTTTACCATTCGCACCTTCTCGATCGAAGGGACCCATTGGCAGATTAAATCCGCCATTTCCACTTCAAGCGGGTTTGGAATTCCGAAACTCAGACCGCGGGTCGCGGCTTCACGCACGGCTTCGACCACTACTTTTGGCGCGTGCCCAAGAATGGCCGGGCCCCAGCTACCGACGTAATCGATGTACTCGTTTCCATCGACATCCCAAATCTTCGAGCCGGCCGCGCTTGCGACAAAAAACGGTTCGCCGCCGACGTTGCGCAACGCGCGCACCGGCGAATTCACTCCGCCGGGAATGCGCCTTTGGGCGGCGCGAAATAATTCGGACGAACGAGAAATCACGCGATGACGGTAATCGTTAAATTCGTTTTTACGATTCGCGATCCGCCGCGCGCGTTGACAGCACCGACGCGCATCCGATATTTCGAGTTCCGCGATTCGGCGGGGTAGCCAAGTGGTAAGGTCGCGGTCTGCAAAACCGCTATTCGCGGGTTCGATTCCCGCCCCCGCCTTAAGATCGTGCTCGGCTGTGTTGGATAAGCGCTTTGCTTTATAGGGCTCGGTTCGATTGATTGACTCGACCTTCCCAGTTCTCGGCCGACGGCCGCGGCTTCGCTTCGTCTATGTCGCTCGTCTCCCGCCAACACAAGTGCCGTTCGCGGCTTAATGGTTCCCGAGCTGAAACCTGAGTTTTAGATTGCCAGAGAGAAGACGGCACCGCACCGTCCGACCGCGAAAATGGCGGACGGTTTCACGCCTCGGGTCACGAGTCTACTTAGGAGGTTTGGAGGCAACCTGCCGGATCGCGTCATCACCGATCACGATAAAACGACCGTGATACGGTGGCATCGGCTTCGCCGGAAAGGGCGAGCGGATGATCGCGAACGCTTGCGACGAAATCGCAAAACCCAGCAGGACGCCGAGAGCGAAGCGTTTCATATTTCCATTTTTATGTGCATCATTCGTGCCATAGAAATTGTTAATTCTCTCGCAGATCACATACTCAGATCGCACCGATCCCGAGCCAGAAGGTAAAAACAGACACGACGCCTGCGATAGGGCCAAGAACAAAGGCGGCACGCAGTGTGTTTAATTCACTAATCGGCGCGGACATTAAGGGGCAAGAGGCAACTTGTCCAACTATTTGTGTAAGAGATCGCCGCCCCACTTTCGGATTTCAGATTTCGAATTAGCTTCCAGCGCCATGCCACAATTCGCCTACCGAGCACGAGACGCGCAGGGCGGCCTGGTTGAAGGCGTGTTGGATTGCTTGGACCGCTCGATCGCCATTCGTCAGATCGAGGAACAGCGCTGCGTCCCCATCCGAATCGAACTGGTCGAGGGAGCAGCGAAAACGGCGACGCCGCAAAGATCGACAACCCCGAAAGGATCGGGGCTTGCGAAGCCTTTTGGAGTCACGCCAGCGACGCAGAGCTTGAAAATTCCACATAGCCAGTTGCTCGTCTTTACCGAGCAGCTCGCCCATTTACTGCAAGCGGGAATGACGCTCGATGAGGGATTGTCCATCTTGGAAAAGCGTCTCAAGCAACCGCGGGTGCAGGAGTTGACGCGAAGGCTGCACCAAGCGTTGATCGAAGGCCGGAGTTTTTCGCAGGCCCTGCGCGATTTCCCCCGAATCTTTCCACCGCTTTACGTGAACCTGGTGGCGGCGGGCGAAGCGAGCGGCGCGCTGCCGGAGATTTTGCTACGCGTGGTGAAACATTTGACGCAGGCAAAGAATTTGCGCGACAGCGTGCAACAAGCGCTGATCTATCCAGCCGCGCTCGCCTTGGCAGGTCTGATTTTGATCACGGTGTTTATCACGTTTTTAGTGCCGCAGCTCACTCAATTCTTATCTCAGACCGGCGGGGCGCTTCCCTTGCCAACCCGCATTTTGCTGAAGGTGCATCGGATGATCACGGTCTACTGGTGGGTTGGCGTGCTCCTCGCAATTGGCGCGAGTGTGGGATTTCGCGCCTTTGTCCGCAGCGACGAAGGCCGTTTCCTTTGGGACAGGTTTCGGCTTGCCATTCCCGGTTATGGCCGCGTCGCCCGCCAGCGCTACTATGCGCAGTTTTCGCGCACGCTCGGCACGCTCATGGAAAATGGAATTCCCCTGCTCCGTTCCCTCGATCTGGTGACTGAAATCGCGGGCAATCGATTTCTTGAATCAAAGCTGGTCGAAGCGAAGCGCGCGGTGGTCGATGGCGCCACATTATCGGCGGCATTGAGTGGGCAGCATTTGTTTCCGGATTTGTTCACCGACATGATGGCGGTGGGCGAACAAACGGGGCGCTTCGCGGAGACGATGCAAACAATCGCCGACGTTTATGAGCGTGAGCTCGATCGGGCGGTAAACATCATTTCCGCGCTGATTCCAATTGTTATCATCGTGCTGATCGCGATCGTCGTCGCCCTGATTGTTTTCAGCATTCTCTCGGCCGTTTTCGAGATGACACATAGCTTGCAGTTGCGTTCGCACTAAGATAATCTGGGCGGTCAAATGGCTTCCCGCGTCGTCGCGTGCGCGCTGCTGATCGCAGCAACCTTTCGCCTTTCCGCGCAGGAAGCTCTCAATGACGCCCTCCTGCCGTCGAATGACAGCAGTCTCACAAGTCCCGGCAGTGGTGAGGCGATCGTCGAAATTCCCACTTCCCAAGACCAGCCAACGATTGAAATTTCCGCTGACCAAGGCAGTCAGACGCTCGAGCTGCAATCGAAATCAAAAGAGACCCGCCCGGAAAGTGCTTGGCTCGATTTGCGCCAGAATACGACTGCGAGCTCGACTACGCAGAGTGCGCCGAGCTGGGTCGAGGCGGTGGCCATCACATCTGCGCCTGGAGAAAACAGCGGCGCCACACCGAAGACGAGCTTTCGCATTCGTGTGACACATCCGCCCGGAGATTATCAGGTTCTTTTTTTCCGCCTTTTTTTCCAAGACACAGCCGCCGCACGACCGGAATTGATCGCGTGGGATGAATCCGGCACGGCAGTCTTGCGCTCGGGTGCGCTTGGTGCGGGAATCGATCTGCCCGGTTCCGATTCGGTCATGATTCCGATGACCGGAATTTCCTGCATCGACATTGACGTTCCGGGTGACGGAAAAACTGTGCGCGGAGCGTATCTCGATTGGATGACGAGCAGCGAGGTGGTGCATCCGTTGAATGCAGAACATCGAGACATCATTCCGGAGCCGTTTTCGGTCATCCCGCCGTTGCGTCCATCAACCCAGGACACCGAACAATTCGGAACCGTCACAGCCACGCTCGCGGCCGACATCATTCGCATCGGTTCCGAGATTCAGGACGGCGCGCGCTTTCAATTTGGAATCGAATCACAGCCTCTACTTGCCGTGCTCACGTTCGAGGTGGCAAATCCACGGATCGATTCACCTCCGGAAATTTATTTGAATGGCCAGGACATCGGGCCAGTCTCGCTCGCCTTGCCGGAGCTGGCCGACCCAGGTTATCGCGGCGAAATGGAGCCGATTGTCCGGCAAATGCACTTCCAGTACACCGGGTGGTTGCGTGCGCAAAAAATCGTCCCTGTTACCAGCCTGCAGACAGGAAGCAACGATCTGATCGTGCGCAATGGCGCCGGCAGCAGCGCTTCCGCCATTCGGGCCACCCAAATCCAGTTGAAGTACCTTTGGGAAAAATCGGATTACGTCCTGCAGCCCGCCCATTAGTTTAAGCGGCAACGAAAGGCCGCTGCGTAGTGTCGAATAGAAAATTAAACTTTTGACCGAGGAAGAATCGCTGCGATTAGAAGTTCACTCGCTACGGGTACCGGGACAATGAGAAACAAACAGCAAGGCTTTACCTTACTCGAGATCATGCTCGTGGTGACAATCATTGCGCTGTTGCTCGGCGCCGCCATTTATAAACTGGGCGGCAATGTGGAATATTCACGCCATGTTCGAGTCGCCGCTGACGTTCAAGGCATCGGCACACAACTCAAGCTCTATCAAAGCATGAACGGGTTTTTTCCAACCAGCGACCAGGGTTTGCAGGCGCTCGTAGTCCAGCCGGATACCGATCCCAAGCCGACGCGCTGGTATCAGCTTTACTCCCAACTGCCGAAAGATCCGTGGCAAAATAATTATGTCTACCTCTGCCCAGGAATAAAAAATCCGAACGGCTACGATCTTTACTCTGCCGGGCCGGATCGCAAACCAGACACAGGTGACGACGACTGGGGCGACTAGGCACAGGCGCGCAGCAAGATCGACAATCGGGCCGGCGGAAGCCGAGCGACATCGACGTAAACCTAAAAAGGTTGATGCGAGTCAACCAATCACTGCTGCGTTGACGGCGGGGGGACCGGCGGGATCAGCGGTCGCGCCGGATTTCGCTGAATCACCCCGCGCACATGAGGCGAACGAGTTGGCATGTTGGGGATGGAGCCTGGTCTTACCGGCGCCGGCGCCTCGGCTCCGGGCTGCGGAACGAAACCAGGCGCTGCATTTGCAGCGGGCTGCGTCAAAAGCGCTTCATTAAAGCTAAGGGTGGCGAATTTTCCGTCTTTGTTGATTGTCACCTTGGTCGCGCCCACCCGTTCTGACCATTCGATGCTGGCGATGCTATAGCCATCGACCGGCTCCCTCGTGTTAAGGTACTTTTTGAAGTTCCTGTCTGAAGTGGAAGCGATGGTCACCATGTCGCCTTCCGGCGAACGCGCAGCATTCGCCACGTAGAGGTCTTTGGCAAAATTCGGCGCGCTAGCCTGCGGCGCGACCGCCGTCGCAACCGCAAAGGGCGAGCGAGTCAGCATTCCTGAATAACGATCAAAGTTGAATCGCTTCGGAACATCGTCAGCCCGCTGGGTTGAGACCAAGCAAAGCAAAGCAAAGATCGACATGAACATCTTAGAGCGTCTCATCATCATCCTTTCTTGCGCTGTGCCGGTGCAAACCAGCGGGCGATCTTAAACTTCCCGCGCATCATTGTGCGGTCGCTGCTATCGATCATGAGATTGACGCTCTCAAAGACGACAAACGACTCCGGTTGTTGGACGTCGTAAAGAAAATGGACCAACTGCGGCCACGGGCTCTTTGTTTCAATGGAAGCGAAAACAGTCTGATGATTCGGGGTCGTCTCGCCCGAGCCAATGGCTGGATTCTCAATCAGGATGTTGTATTTGCCTGCGATCTCCTTCAACTGATCGAGCAAGGTGGACGCTTCCGCCGCATTTTTCAGCACTGGTTGGCGTTGAGTGAGCCATTGATCGCGCTTCGTCCAGAGATCGCGTTCCTTTATATAAACAGCCTGTTCGGCGCGGGCGGCCTGCCGCGTGGCCAGTTCCGCGCGCGCCCGACCTAGGGCGCCGAAAAGCCAGTTCCAAATGATAAGGTTGAGCAGCACGATAAGCGCGCCGGCGACAATCAATGAGAGAATGCGCTCCCGCTGATTCATCCGCCGATACCAAGCCAAGATCATCGCGGTTTTCCCTCCAGACGAAACTGGGCGTGGTTGTTCGGCAAAATGCGCGGCGCGCTCATCTCGAACTGAAAGACTTGCAGCTCGGGATTCTTCTTAATTTTGTCGATGAATTGATAGGCCAGCGCTGCGGGCGGCCCGAACGAACGCGGTCTGCGGTGCGTCGCGCGCGACGCCGCGATCGAGACGCCCAATTTCAAAACGAATGGAGCCCAAAGAAGCGAAAGCGAGCAAAAGAAGTCCGGCATAAACACCCCCAGCCCAGAGAAGTCTCCGGCGCCACTCTTCTCTTCTCGCGAGTTGCGACCGGCGTTGCCGCCAGCTTTCCGGTAAAAGATTGAGTTTCACCGAAGCCGGCGGCGTCTCGACGCTGACGAGTTCGGTTGGACTGGCAAAAATTCCCTGCACGGTTTCGCGCAGGTCATAACAAGTCTCATCCAGCAACACATTTGGAAACGACGCGCTGATTCCCTGTAATTCAGCGCTCAACGCTAACTGCGGCAATTCCATCTTCAGTTGTTCCGGCGCCACGCCGTCGAGTGTTCGAGTAAGGCTGACTTTGCCGTTCTCAGTCACTGCGGAGACCAGTGTTTCGCCTTCGGGATAAATGAAGAGGGCATTGCCTTGTGGCGCGTGAGTTTTCGCGCGTTGCGCGGCGTAAACTGTAACCTGCCGCGGGATGTAGCCACCTTCCAGCAGCGGCGCGGCGATTTCCGCCAGCCGCTCGTTCCTGATCGCCACGACGGAAATAACGCTTTCGGTTTCATTTTGTTCGATTAATTCGAAGTCGGTCGTCACTTCATCCGGCGAAAAAGGAAGCGCCTTCTCGATCTGAATCCGGACCATCTCCGGAAACTCCGTTGGATCGACAGTGGGCAGCCGAAATCGCTGCGCGAGCACAGCCGAAATCGGCAGCCCCAGCACCAGGTCATCCTGCGCCGTCAGCAGCGGCACGGCTTCATCCAAAGTTTGAATCAGGCGCACATTCCAGGAACCGTTACGCTCGCCTGAGCGCAAAAAATTCCAGCCATGCGCGGTCGGGATGATAAAAACCGGTGTCGATGTGGCCTCGATATCAAAGCTCCTTCCAGGTAATCAATTGCGGAACATTAACATTGTTGGCCCTGCGAATCACCATCTGAACGATGCGCATCGCTTCACCCGATTTTCCGACGCTTACAATCCGAAGCACTGGGTCCTTGAATCCGACCAGGCCGGCCAGTTGCTGAAACTGTTGCGGTGAAAACCCGAGCGCCGCCCGGACGTCCTCCAGATTTTTGAATGGAGCGTCATCGGCAGTTCCGTCGATCCCATCGCGGCCGCGCCGCAGCACCAAAAAGCGGTCGACCAGGTCCTCCGTCATTCCAGGAAGCGCAAGCAGCACATCGCGCGAAGCCCAGGCAAGATCGATCGGACCAGTGCTGTTGAGAGTAAAATCTTCCTCCCAGCCCGGAGTCGAAGTGAATTTCTCCCATCCCTTGATTTTCCTAAGCGTCTCCACGCGGACCAGCGGCGCGTTTGCCGGCCGATAGTCTTCGCTCGCCTCCGCTCCATTCAATCGCACAAGATCGTCGGGATCCACCCAGTCGAGTAAACAATCGATCATCCGGTTGCGTTCGTTTAGATCAATACCTTTGTTCTCGAGATGTTTGCGCAAAATTCCGATGCGGGCCGGGTCTTCGCCCGCCAGCACCCAGTTCAAATTCAGCCGGCCGCCTTCACCAGTGATGCGGACGTTGTAGTTTTCCCGATCGTTGATTTGCCGGCGCAAATTGGGCGAGTCTGCCTTGATGTTCGGATGCAAGGCGACCTCCGCGCCCGAGCATGCCATCGCTTCCGCTTCTAGAACGCGGTTCGCATTTCCGGACAACGTAAGACGCGAATCGATGTCGAGTGCCCATGAAATCACCATCGCGCTCAGCAAAAAAAGTGCCCAAAGCGCCAGCATAAGCGCCGCGCCTCCGCTCTCCGTCCTCTGTCCTCTGCCTGCCGCGCCGTAGCCTTGGCGAAGGCGGGACCTCTGACCTCTGATTAAGATCGACATCATTAAAACGGTGTTCGCCCCAGAGGAATAATCACCTCCCAAGGCGTTGCGGCATCGCGTCGTCCCACCACGATCTTCACCAGCCGCGGCAAAAGCAGGGTGTCCGTCCATCGCCCCAGCCAAACATTCAAGCGCGGATCGAAGTATTGGATTTGAAGGCTGCCCACGTCCTCGATCAACGGCACCCAGGTCTCGTGTTCGTGCGTGATAGAGGAGTCGTCCTTGGGTTTGCGCAAAAAACCCAGATCGAGCCGGTCGCTCTTTTTGTTTTCTGGTTGCAATCGCAGCCACACTGTAAATTCGCCCGGCGCATAACGCGTGAGCAATCCAGGCCCGGCGCTGCAAGTCCATTTGATCTCATCGCGAGGCCGATCGTTTAATTTATACGGCTCGCCCGTCATCGCAGCATCCCCCGGCGGCAAGCTTTGCCATTGCGCCATCAACAGCTCGCCCAAACTCTCATAGCGCGCATCGGCCGCCGTCATTTCCGATGAGATTCGCATTGCCGTCAGATTCGATTGCACGAATCGATAAATCGCTACCGACATCATCGCCAGAATCCCCACCGCCAGCGTGATCTCGAGCAGCGTGAAGCCGAGGCCGCCTTTTGCTTTTCGCGAAAAGACCCGATCCGTAATCCGCGATCCGCAATCCGCAATTTCGTGATTACCCCGGTCGGTAAACATAGAACTCGATCTGCCTCGACTGCGACACACCGCCGCGCGCCCATTGCGCGGTCAGGATAACCAGATTGATTCCGCCGAGCTGCCCGCCGTCCGCTTCGGTCAACCCGGCCGGCGCGCTTTTCTGGATCAGCTTCAGCAAGCCATAGCCGGTGTCGATCTTGAATTCCTTGGCGCCGTCGGGAAATCCCGGCGTGGCCTGAATTTCCGCCATCCGATTGGACAAAATCTGACGCACGCGGTCCTCTTCCGCACTGAGTGTGCTTGCATTCAAACAATTCTCCACCGCGCGACCAAGTGCGAGCACTCCAATCGCAAAAATCGCGACCCCGATGAGCACTTCGTAGAGCGCGAAGGCCGTTCTCAGATTTCGGATTTGATCGTTATCTCGCCGCATAACTTGTCAGTTCAGCGCGCACGCTCAGCGCCGAATAACGCGCGCTCCACGACCCATCGCTTCCGCTAAATTCGACGACCGCCGGCTCGCACGTTCCGGACGGCCAAAAAATCCATTCCGCCGGCGGACTTTTTGTTAGGGCCGCTGGCAAACTAAGTTTCAAGACATCTCCGCGAGCCAACTGAAATTCCGAGAGAACTTTCGCTTCCTCATCTTTTGCAAAAACTTCCGGACGCAGCACGACCTCTTTTTCGCGCCAAACAATGAGGTAAGCGCGACGTTCGGCGACGCTTCGCTCCTGCGCCTGACGCACAAGATTGTTGAAGCTGTCGAGCGAACGCCGCAACCGCTTGTCCGCGAGCACGCCATTCAAGCTTGGCACCGCCAGGAGCAACAGCAGCATCAAAATGAAAACCGCGATCACGATCTCGATCAACGTGAACGCGTGGAAACGTCGCATCGCCAAGATTACGCCCTGCCTGTCAAATCACAACACAGCCGGCTTCACCCTGTAGCGGCGGTCTGGGACCGTCGCACGCCCCCGCAAAAAAATAAAAAAATCCGAAAACTTCGATTACCCAACTCCGTAGAAGCTGGTGTGACAGAGAATTTCTCGAAGGCAAAGGCAGGTCATCGCCATCGTTCGGCACGTTGTCGATCTTGGCCGCTCTCCCGCGCCAGCCGCCGTCTCATCCGGCGGAGGAAGAGGATAATTCCCGCTTTCTTGCCAAACAAAAACTAAACCGCCATCATCATGAAAATACAGAGACGTAATAAAAACCTTGGAGAACTAATGAGAACATTTCTTGCTCGCGCTGCGCTTGTCGCAGGCTTGGTATCCATAATCTCGAATGTCGCGCCCGCCCAAACTGGGAATGGTCTTCGCCCGGCGATGATCACGAGCGGTGGGGATTCGGTCGCCGCCCATCTTCACTATCCGCCGAAGGCGAAGGCAGCGAAGGCGCAGGCTGCGATCCCTTTTTATTGCGAAGTGGGAGCAGATGGCAAGCCGGCACATCTTCAGTTATACGGCACGACGGATAAGGTGGAATTTAGAAGAGCCCTTCTCGAAGCGCTGACAAAAGGTCGTTTCGAACCGGCGATGTCAGGTGGCAAAACCGTTCCCGTGATCTTGGGAGGAACTGCGCTCTTCATGTTTAATGGGAATGAACCAATAATAGCGATCGCGCTTTCGACAGCTGACAAAGAAAAAACCGCCGCCCTTGGCAATTATATTCAGCCGCAGATGCTCGCCAGCAGCGCCCAATTCCGTCGCAAGATTTGGAACGCACGTTTTGATACGGACATTCACTTGCGAAAGGGTGTGCATCCCGGGGCAGTGGCGCTGGCACAAGTCGACGGGCAAGGGAATCTTCTGAGCACAAAGATCGACGCAGAATCGCCGCCCG
>WNFX01011430.1_pt1 | contig 11258 bp, 13 predicted proteins | sample 5400111 | NCBI WGS metagenome assembly WNFX01 (sample SAMN13153363, study PRJNA577476) | soil metagenome | isolation source: 40 cm soil or saprolite under grassland replicate 1 | place: USA:California | collected 2016-06-15
CTAGCCCCAAAGTGCAGCACATGATGATTGAGCACGGTCTTGATCTCGATCATGGGTGGACGTGCAAAGAAGAGGTATACGGTGCACATATCAACGAAGCTATGAGGCAGAGTCGCTCTCAGGCAGTCAGACACCACAAGGGGCACATTTCGGTACAGAAACTTGACGAGCACCAGGCCATCATCTTTGTCAACGGGCGTAAATATTGGACGGGGAAGATCACCAGCGCACACCATGTGCTAGAAGAGTTGGATGTTGAAACCTGGGATGGCTGGTATCCGCTGCAACACGATCTTTTAGAAGTCAATGAGAGCGGGTATCGCTATCGGAGAGAACTGATATGAACAAATACACCTTTCCGCTCTACGATGAACGCGATCGCCGGGCAGGAACGCTCTCTGTTGAAGCACGTAACCATAGAGAAGCTGACAGTAAAGCAGACCAGTGGTTGTTAAAGCACCCTGGATACAGCATCAGCCAGGACTACACTGTCACCCCTCTCAAGCGGAATGCAAGACGGGTGAATGTGCATCTGTAAAGGAGAATACTCATGCGCCTCTTCAGGAGAAGAAGATCACGCGATACACGACCAGCACGGCCAAAGAGTACGCATCCTAATAGCTATGGTGTGTATGAGAATCCAACCGCCTATCACTCTAGCGATGGCAGACCGCGCCTGCGGGTCTGTTCCTGGTGCCAGCGATCTACGTCACAGACCAGTACCGTCTGTTCTTACTGTGGGCACAGCGAGCATGAAGGGCAACCACAGCGAGGGCAGCGACCTTTTACTGTTTCCGACTACAGTTTCAAGGGTGATAGACCACGCAAGCGCATCTGTTCCTGGTGTCAGGATCTCACGTCCTCGACGAGCACACGTTGCTCTCTTTGCGGTTGGGATGAATATGTAAGGCGACATGTGTATGAGTGGACGATGGATCAGTAGCATCTATGGAGTCGGCACAGGTCTGCTAAGTTGTCCAGACGCCGCAGACCTGGCCCTAGTGACGGGAGTCACAAAATGTATTATAACCCACCACGACGACTCAAGCGACGACCTGATAGACCTCTTCGCTCTCGTCGGCGACCAGCATCTAGGGGTCGCATTGTCCGCAATGGCAAGATCTATCCCATCAGGCGGAGACGCAAGGCAAAGAGCTACACGCCTCACGTCGTCATCCTCCTGATCATTCTGGCAATCATTGGCTACTTTGCCTTCAAGAATGTCTTGCCTGCTCTCCTCCCTGGTCCAGTTGCAGGCTGTCCCAAACTAGACAAACCCTATGTGCAGGATGCCTGTCGGGACGCGCGCGACGCTGGCATTGATCCGGCTCGCTTCGTACGACAGATCAATATGGAGAGCGGATTCAATCCAGGTGAGGTCTCACCAGCCGGTGCAGTTGGGATCGCTCAATTCCTGCCATCAACCGCTGCTGGCATGGGTATCAATCCCTGGAGTCCGGATGAGGCGCTCAAGGGAGCCGCTCAGTACATGGCACGTCTGCAAGCTCAGTACGACGGTGATTATGCCAAGGCACTGGCGGCCTACAATGCAGGCACAGGAGCGGTACAAAGCGCGGTAACCCGTTGTGGTCTGGCCTGGCGGGAGTGCCTACCAGCAGAGACTGTCAACTATATCAATGTGATCATGTAAGGGAGGAATTGATGATACTCATACTCAGGGCGATTGGACATACTCTACTCATTTTCCTGGTAGCCATTTTCATGACCATCGCCGTAGTCGCCGTTACTCAGAACGGGTCGTTGGGAGTGCTGGCATTCTGGGGGTTCATCTTCCTGGGCATTCTGAGCTTCCTGATTGATGAGCAGAACAAGAGGTATCGCTAATGGCAGCAATCGTAGAGCAATCAAACGAGAATGCATTCTGGCAACAGTGGTTAGCGCATCACCCATCCGCAAACGCAACGTATGAAGCATCGCGGTTCATCGGGCGTCAAATCGGGCGGCTCTTCGACTTTGTGTTCAATGGGCATATCCTGGTCTCGTTCGTACGCTGGCTGGTGCGTGTCACTGGCTATACCGCTGAGTCTGCTTTGATGCTTGCGGTTCTCTGGATCACGATCACCAGTGTAGCACCGATGTTTGTTACCCTGTTCATGGATCAAATCACGATGGCAAAGTCCATCTCCTTTACCGTGATCGTGCTCGCTATCATCCCGGAGTTGATTTTGATTAACGCGCTCACCAACGTGATAGAACATTGGTTGCGGGTGATCCAGGGAAACTACCAGAGTAGAACAGCGCGGGTCTTCTCCTGGATATGGGCCATCGCCTTTACCATTCCGACCTGCCTGTTTTTGTATCTCACCTCAGTCACCATACACAATGTTCAAGCCACTGGCAACTTTGTACAGGCCACGACCAGCATGATTGACCTGCGTTGCTATGCAGGTTGGGCCTATGCCGTCCTTGAAACACTGTACGCGACCACAAGGGTTGGCAAGCGCATGATGGAAGGTGTAGCTGCACAGGTACAAGTCGTCAATCCGATAGCGCAACCAGTACTACAACCGGCTATTGAGATCGACTATCAAGAGGTAGCGCGTCATTTGACGCCAGTGGTCAGTGACCAAGTAGCACAACTACGTACTGAACTGTCCACACAGTGGACGACAGAAACGCAACACTTGCGCTCACAATTGGAAGATATTGGTTCATTGATGTTGACACAATTTGCCGCAAAAAGTGAACCTGAGAATGAAACAGACGATGAACCTGCTACTGAGAATATTGTGGATATGCAGTCCTATCGTCAGGTTCAAGAAGACGAAACCGAGGACGAACCTGATGACGAAACAGAAATGGCCCCTGCACCTCGTATCACAGTGAAACTCGCGCCTGAAAGAAAGCGGGCAAAGTCTTCAGCAAAACGTGAACCTGCAAAGAGCAGTGGAACGGCTCAGGAGAAAGCGTTACGCATCCTCAAAAAGTATCCAGACATCAACGCGGCAGAGCTGGCGAAAAAGGCACAAATCACGCCTCAGTATGCTAGTCGGATTTTAAAGAAGCTGAGCGTATAGGGAGGGAGTTGAAATGTCTACAGTGTATCCGTTCAAAAAGGAAGTGAAAAACCCATGAGAAAACGCAAAACGCAGACCACAGCACCCGCGCAACCCGCAACGCCTCCGCAACTTCTGAGCATTCCAGAGGTTGCAAAAACTCTCTGTATTGGGCGCACAAAGGTGTACGGGTTGATCAAAGAGAATGGACTACCAACTGTGAAGGTAGGCAGCATGATGCGCGTGTCAGTCGTCGATCTGCAAAAGTGGGTGGAAGAGCATACACAACGAGCCTCGTAGCAGCGGGAACCCGCCTCTGCCATCCTGAGAAAGCTTTCCTGAGCAAGAAGGCTTTCTCTTTTTGTGCTTGTGTTTGTAAGAAAGGAAGAGATGAGCATGGGTCTTGATACCTCCTTCAACATCCTGAAAAATGCCCTGCAACGCGAACGTGAAGCAGGCAGAGTCAACAGTCTGGACGATCTGACTCAGAGTCGGTTTCGCCGCGAGACGATAGGCCATTACTGGCAGAAGATACAGACCGAACTCGCCGCAGTAGACCAACAGATCAGGGATCTCCCGTCCCTACCACCGGAGGATCAAATAGCATGGGCGCAAGCCGTTCTTGCTCTGCGAGATGTGGCCTTCATGGAACTGGATACCACCGGGCTCGGTGAGCAGGATGAAGTTATCCGCTTTACCCTGGTCGAGAGCAATCTCAAGACCATTGATGACTTCTTGATCAAACCTACAACAACTCATGTAAGTGAGGGGGCCAGTCACGTCAACGGCATCACGCCAGAGCAGGTAGAACAGGAGGGCTTACCCATTGCGCAGGCATGGGAGCGTATCCAGGCCGCGATTGTGGGGCGCTACATCGTTAGCTATAGTCAGGGATGGGATATCCAACAATTGAAAAAGATGGCAGATCGTCATAAGCTTTCGCCAGTGTTGGTGATTGGTGATGATCTCCAGCGTCATTGCACGCAATACTACCGCCGGGAATACAATCTCACCCTTGCAGGCATTTGTGAGCGGGTAGGGCATCCGCTACCAGCACGTCCCAACCAAACCAGCGTAGAGAGAGCTAAAGGGCAAGTTCATGTGATGAGAGCCATTGCCAATGCCGTGACGGATCTGCGATCTACAAAAACCAGTGAAGCTGGTGCAGAGGATACCGCGGTCATTGATACCAGTGATGACGAACTTGACGATTTAGACTCTCATCCATTTTAGCGCCATTAAGCCATTACAATCCAAAGCCATTGAGGAAGCTCTGATGGGATGCGAAAGCATTGCGTGAGGGCTCCCTTCAACCTCTGGGATCATTCTATGGCGAGAAGCCTCCCTCCAATGTCGTTGACCAGTTCCCCACAAGTAGCAAAGCGGATCTGTACTCATTACACCCGTATGCCAGTCCATCGTAGCGCGTTTCTGTAGCCTTTGCTGTGCCGACAGAAGGGAACGCCAATGGGAAACGAAAAAGCTCTGCAAGTCTTCAGGTACAAGGAAAACGAAATCAGGACGGTGGTTATTGAAGGAGAGATCTGGTTTGTTGCTGCCGACGCGTGCAGAGTCTTGGAGCACTCTGATGTGAGTAAGGCAGTGCATCGTCTGGACGAAGATGAAAAGGGTACGAATAGTGTTCGTACCCCTGGTGGGAATCAATCTATGCTCTGTATCAATGAGCCTGGTCTCTACACATTAATTCTCACCAGTCGCAAGCCAGAGGCAAAAGCATTTAAACGGTGGGTGACCCATGAAGTCCTGCCCTCCATTCGCAAGACGGGCAATTACTCTATTCAACACAGTACGTCTCAAGAATCCGCCCCTACCCTCTCCGATGCTCTCCGGCAGCGCGCATTTCTCAATGAGGGCCGTGTCCCCTTTGCTCTCTTTTCCACTCAGGGTGAGTTGACCAGGGAACTGCACTACTTAGAGGCATTCCTCAATGAAACGTTGGACAACAAGGCGAGCTTAGAGGATTCAGTGGGAAAGTGTTTTTCTCCCTATGCCCGCAACGTCCTTCATCTTCCAGACGCAGAACGGCGCAAATATCGCCATCGCTTACCAAGTGGGCGCATCGTAGAGGCATGGGCCTATCCCATTGGGTACCTCCCCGATTTCAGGCGATGGCTCTACGAGGTCTACTTCCCTGTCAAGTACCCTGCCTATCGGCGCTATCGCCTCAGGCGTATCGGTGCTGCTCAAGCGATCCAGGGCTCTGCCTCAAGGAAGCGGATCGCACCCAGGAGCGCAGAACAACTGCCGTTATTCTAAAGCGTTGCGGAGTTACATCTGTGAGAAAGTCCGTCTGTGTGGCGTGCTCTCTTTTTATTCGACAGACCAGGAGGATCTATGAGCAAATCCCTGAGCAAATCCTGTACGGTGTGTATGACCTTTGCACGCCAATCGTATGCAAAAGCCGCGTGTGAGTACCTCAGACGCCAGGGCTTCTACTGCCTGCCGATAGAGAAAGTAGACACGGGTTACACCTTGGGCTTTCTGGGCTTTACCAACGGCTCACCTGTGTTACCAGCCGCGTTGCAGCACGCGTTAGAGGAATTCTACGCAACCGAGATAGAAGTGTACCCACTCAATGCGCGCTTGGACTACCAGAACTATTGTCACACCTTGTATTACAACGACTATGAGCAGATGGATAATACTCTCGGGTACCTGATCGAGGAATGCATTGACGAGCGTGCAATGGCATTTGATGACCACGAAAACAGTGCGTATGCGTGGAAAATCGTGTTCTGTACCAGAGAGGAGATCTCACAAGAACGCAAGGATCTCATCAGTGCTGCTCTACAACCTGTTGCATGGGTCTGGAATGAGCCTGTGAGAGGGGATGTCTCCCCCACAAGCATCTTCAAGTGAAGAGTGCCCCTTGCATCGTTGCACCCTCTTGCGATTTGAAAGGGATACCCATCATGATACAAACACCTTCGACTGCCAGTAGTCACCCTCAACCGGAGCGCAACGTTTCGAGAAAGGTGTATCCGGTAGGCTACAGCATGCCCGGTTCTCTTCAGTATATCGAGCAGCTCATGATACAACCTCAGATGCTACTCATTGATACCCGTTTTAGTCCAAAGAGTTGGAGTGTTGACTGGCGGAAAGAGTCACTGCGCGAGAAATACGGTAATCGGTATCGGCTTGCAGGTGCGTATCTGGGCAATCTCAATTTCCAGGGAGGCCCCATTGAGCTTGCTGATCCCGAGGAAGGAATACGCGGGTTGCGCAGATACCTCGAAGAAGGCTACGACCTCATTTTGCTGTGTCAATGTCCTCAGTATCACACATGCCATAGGAAAGTGATTGTGGATCTGCTTTTACAACAGATCTCCGTCGAGGTGATTCATCCTGGACCCGCCGCAGCGGGAGCGGAAACGATTATGGCCCTCTCGATCCAACAACCCTATGCCCACTGGCTCTCCCATCCAGGGATGTTCCTGAGTGCCGGGATACGACCAAAGACGATCGAGAACAGGGACTGGTCAACGAAGTATCGAGGCCCACTGCTTCTGCATGCCAGCGCAACCTTCGATCATGATGCCATTGACTCTTGGATTGGTCGGTGCCCTGAACTAGAGCAGGTGATTCCTCTGGACGAGAAAGCCTACACCACACGCGCAATTGTAGGTCTCGCTGATCTGGTAGATGTTGTCCATCAGAGTAACGATCCCTGGTTCGTTGGTCCCTATGGCTTTGTCCTAGGGAATGCACGTCCACTGGAGCCAATTCCCTATCGAGGACAGTTGAAATTGTTTCCTGTACCAGCTTCTCTGCTTGGTGCATAGGCCCTTAGAGAGCATCCATCTGTTTTTTGTAATTGAAAGACGGCTCATGCGCACTAGCGCTCCCTGCAAGCTCCTGAGCAGAAGAAGCAGTTACCGCCAGGGAGAATGGCAGAGGTCTGTGCATCGTTGTAGCTTCTCATAATGCAAAGGGATACCTATAGTGACACCAATCGCTTCTCTTGCCAGCGTTCTCCCTCTCACGAGAGCTCTGGGGCCAAGTGCTGTAGTGTTGGTGCGCCAGTTGAACCAACTGGCTCTCGAACTGTTGTAGGACCAGACGCTGAGCCTGCCAGACGCTGAGCGCCTGCCCGTTGCGCCTGGCCTCACTTACAACGGTGAGAAAGCGCTGGCGATAGAGAGAGAGGTGGCCGATCTGCGCCTGGATGGGCGGCATGATCTGAAAGGAGAACTGCTCACTCGCGAAATACTCCTGCTCGGGGAGGGCGAAGCTGATGAGATTGGTAGCATCCTCTAGCACAGCCAGATCGGGTTCTTGCAGTGGAAAAGGGCTGAACGCGGTCAGGCTGCCAGCGCAACGTCCGAAGCGTTTGATGGGAGAGGCAACCAGACACTGAGCATGGTGCCAGTTCACAAACAGTTGCCTCTCCTGGGGAGCGATAGTGTTGGGGACGAGGGCGACGTGCCCGCTCATCACGGCAAAGGCTGAGAGGGATTGGGCACCAAAGAACAATGGAGAGGATGGAACCTCCTCAACACGCGAGACGATGCCCTGGTCCGGGCGTAGAGAGAGACTCTGCACGGGTTCGTCGGCGGCAGGAGGGGTACACTGCAAGACGAAAAGCGAAAGGCCCTGCTGCTGTGGATCGAGGTGCAGCAGCGTCTGCCGCAACACCGTCAGGCAGATGGAACGAAACCGATCCTCGGGTGCGCCTTCGGCGAGCGCATGGAGCACCTCCTGATAGACTGGCAGGGGCAGCCCTTCGTCCAAGAGAGTATCCGATGCTGATGGATTGGAGAACACAGTAACCGTCATACGCCAACGCGCCTTTTCTTTAAGAACTATCGACAGACTACTCTTGTATACAACTGCTCTTGTATACAAATCTACGCGGTTGGTGATGAGAACGCATCGTCAATACACTTGATTTTTCCTCATGCGGTGTGAAAACACCGTAGTGTTCACTGGTCCTGTTGCAGGGAGCAACAAGAGGCCGTACTCTCCAAAACAATCATGTAGGGCTACACCACCCAGGATGAAAGATCCCTTGAAGCATTTTACCGAACTCGGTAAAGTGCTCACCCTGCATCGTTGAGTTATCCACAAGATATCCACATCAGTCCATGGTGTTGATGTCCTCGAAGTGGCCACCGCGTCCCGCCCAGGTTGGGGATCATTGGCTATTCGGGAAAATGTGAACTTTTCACACGAAAGATATAGGTGATAGCATGAAAGCACTGGTTGTCAATTGTTCTTCAACTTCTAGCCACATCTGTTATAACCTTGGAGCGCGCAAGCTCACGGACTGGCTGAAAACGCAAGACTATCAGGTAGCCTACTATGATGGCGACCCAGGAATGTGGGAACTGGACGCCGATCTGGTGTGTCTTTCCGTGATTTTTAGCTGGCATGCGCCACGGGCACGAGAGATCGCATTGCGAATGAAAGATCGTGCTCTTGTCTGGTGTGGTGGTCCTGGTATGTTCGCGCTGGCCTCCTGGTGGCGCAACGAAACCGGATTAGAGGTGGTTCGCGGAGTAGACGAGCGGTTTGAGAAGCAGCGAGGAATCTATGAGATGACCTTTGCCTCGCGAGGATGCCCGGTCAATTGCTCGTTTTGTATTGTCCCTCGAATTGAAGGCGTCACGTTCACCTACGATCCTGATTTTATCCCGGCATCGAAGTTATGTGATAACAATCTCTCTGCCTTACCAGCTCACTATCAGGAACACATCATAGAGCGGTATCAGGCGTTTGGTGTGCAGCTTGAAGATGCCAATTCAGGGTTTGAGCCGCGCTACTTTACCGAAGAAACCTATCAGCGATGGAAACCGCTGATGAGGACGGCAAAAGCGTGGCGATTTGCTTTCGACGAGCTGCTCGGAGAGCGAGGGCGACAGGAGATGGAGGGAGTCGAACGGATGATGCACATTTTACGTCAGGTTTCCCCATCCCGCAAGCGGGTCTATTGCCTTGTCGGAAATGAACCTGTTGAAGTGTGCTACGAGCGTGCACAAAAGATTATCGAATGGGGAGGTGAACCGCATTGTCAGTTTGTGCTTCCGCTCAATTGGCTCGGCGATCCTGGGAAGGTCAAGCTTCGCTACGACTGGACGAGCTACCAACAAGGACAAGACTTTTGTCGCTACTACAATACCTGGGGCTGGCGTACCTATCCCATTTGGGATTACAAGCCTCGGGTCCATGAACCGCGCCCCTTTTCCTGCTTAGAGCCAAAGCCACTGATGGAGGTGGTCTCATGAAAGCGCACAATATCAACTTGTGGGGCGAGGAGCGCTCCATACTTCAACAAGCCATGGATCTCACGATTGACTCCCTGAAGAAGCGTGCCTACCCATACAAGCACTGGGTAGTTGCCTTCAGTGGGGGGAAAGACTCTACGACCGTCGCAACGTTCGTGATGCATCTTATGGAAACAGGCCAGATCCAACCGCCTGAACGGTTCACGGTGGTCTTTGCTGATACCGGGATGGAAGCACCTCCCTTGCTCTTTGCGGCCCTGGAAACCCTCAAGACGCTGGCCAAACGTGGTGTACAAACACAGGTTGCCCGTCCGGCCCTGGACGAACGATTTTTTGTGTATATGCTCGGTCGAGGAGTACCACCGCCCAAGAACGGGTTTCGCTGGTGTACCCGGTTGCTCAAGGTCAAACCAATGGACCTGGCGCTTGCAGCAGTGCCCAACGCCACTGATGAGAAGATGCTCCTGTTCACAGGAGTACGCCAGGGAGAAAGCGCAGCTCGCGATAGCCGTCTCACCACGGCCTGCTCAAAGGATGGTGCAGAGTGTGGACAAGGCTACTTTCAACAGAACCCGCCGGATGCCGTTGACGATACGTTGGCTCCAATCATGCACTGGCGTGTGTGCCACGTTTGGGACTGGTTAACCTTCTTTGCCCCCCAATACGGCTTTAGCACGTCCGTTGTGGCGGAAATCTACGGCGGCGATGAGGCGCAAGAGACCAATGCGCGTACTGGCTGTGTTGGGTGTAACCTGGTCAGTGAGGATAAGATGATGGCCCGTATTCTCTCACTCCCTCAGTGGTCCTACCTTGCCCCGCTACAGCGCTTACGTCTTCTGTATGCAGAGCTGCTCAGGCCTCACTCTCGACTACGTAAAGATGGGAACCAGCGCCGAAAAGATGGTTCTCTCACGAAAAAACATCATCCCATTGGACCGCTCATCATGGATGCACGCCGTTATGGGCTTGCTCAGGTGAAAGCTATTCAAGATGAAATCAATCGAGATGCGGTTCGGTTAGGGCGTCCAACAGTCTCTCTGATTAGTTCAGAGGAAGAGAACCGCATTCTTGAACTGATTGAAGCAAACACATGGCCGGAGGGATGGACAGGCGAGGGCGCAGGTAGTGACAAAGGATTTGTCTGTTTTGCAAAATCAGTTATTAGTGGAACGCCCCTGGGAGAGAGTATGACCAACTTTTTTAAGAGACAGCAGTTTGCAGCACAGATTAGAACGAAACGCGGCTCCCGCTCACTGCGCAGTGTCGCTGGTGAGATCAAAGAGGTCAGTGCTTCTACGCTGTCACGTATCGAGAATGGCAAAATGCCAGATATGGAAACGTTCCTTCTGGTTTGTGATTGGTTAGAAGCATCGCCCGACGATTTCTTCCTGGATGCACCAACGCCACAAGAACCGGAAAGAAGCGCCCTGGAACAGATTTTCCTGCTGTTGCGTATGGATACCACCTTTGATGCAGAGGTCGTTGAGGCCCTTGTGGTTCTTCTGCGACGGCTCATCGGAGGATAGAGGGAGGGTAATAAGATGCTAACAGTTACCGTAGCAGATAAGAGCGACCTGAAATGGGCACAAGAGCAGGTGCTACAGCATCACTACCTGCATACGCCTGTTGATACCCGCTGTAGTCCAGTAGCCATGCTGGTAAAACTCTTTGATTGTTCTGTGGGATGCCTGATCTTTGGTCGCCCGGAGGCAACACGGGTAAACGGCTGGTATGGTTCAGTCGAGGACGTACGGACGGGAAAATGCAGACTGACCAGGTGGGAGGTGCTTAACCTTGCGCGGGTCTGGCTTGACCCCTCGCTACAGCATGAGGGGAAATGGTATCACCCACAAGGGTTAATCGGCCCGAGCGTGCTTCCTGGTTTCTATGACAGAAACCACCGCTGGCATTCTTCCGTAGCCAGTTACGTCATTCATCGGGCAGTAGACCAGATCGTGTTTCACTATCTGGTCTCTAGACCTCCAATTTGGATGGA
>WNFX01013951.1_pt1 | contig 11255 bp, 11 predicted proteins | sample 5400111 | NCBI WGS metagenome assembly WNFX01 (sample SAMN13153363, study PRJNA577476) | soil metagenome | isolation source: 40 cm soil or saprolite under grassland replicate 1 | place: USA:California | collected 2016-06-15
TTCGCCCCAACTGAAACATAAGTTCGCCAGCCTATAAGCTCACTTACAGCAAACGGGCTGTATCTCCACTGAGGCGCATCCTCGCCCAAGTAGCGAAAGAGCTTGACAAATGACAACTACCACCGATGCTTCACATTAGCCTCGGAATAATGATAAGATAGAGAGGAACGCACAAAAGATGATCAAAAAGAGGGTTTAAACTATGTCAATCATCCCTGTACGCACAATCACCGTTCATATTGGTGAACCTCATCCTCTTAGTAATACAACTTTAATGCGTGCAAAGAAGTTTCTACATGTTGCAGCGCAATTATTTTTAGAATCTGGGTTTGAAATTCAGATGCTAGGTGTTTCAACACGGCCTCTATTTCTTGATCATGGTCATGCTCGAGAGTCTGAAATCACTAGCTATGCGAATACTCTGCAGATGCGTTGTGAAGATCACGGAATAAAACATCTTTCCCTAGGACCTATTCTTGCAGATAATCCAAGAATACCTGTTGAACGTGTGAACTTACTTCCGGAAATACTAGCTCCTAATTCAGCACTCTATGTCAGTGTTCAAATTGCTTCCAACACGTATGGTATAAGCATCGAAGGAGTCAAATCTGTTGCTAGGGTTATTAATGAGATAGGTAAAATTGCTTCCACTGGTAATGTGCGCTTGGCAGTAGTAGCGAATTGTCCCTCTCGGAGTCCATTTATTCATGTAACATATCAATTAGATGGAGAGTGGGGATTTTCTATAGGACTACAAAGTGCCTCTGTGGTGAAAGACACTTTAGACAAAGTTGCTGATATTTCAAAGTCGGACAGTGATAAGATGCAAATTGCTAGCGAATATCTTATTGCAGCTTTCAATCGAGAGGGCCGCATTATTTCAAATCTGGCTTTACGATTAGCTCGAGAGTATAATGTTCCTTTTGACGGCTTAGATCTTTCTCCTATGCCAAATGGTACTGAAAGTATCGCTAAAGCTGTGGAAGCAGTAGGTATCGCTTTCTTCGGTGACCCTGGTACTGTTACAGTATTAAGTACTATTACAACGGCCCTTAAGAAAACAAGCTTAAAAACCTGTGGATTCAATAGCATATTTTTACCTGTTCATGAAGATGAGCTTATCGCTAGTCGTGTTGCTAGTGGTCAAATTGACGTTTCACATTTGATGCTTTATTCAAGTGTGTGCGATGGCGCACTAGACGCTATTCCCATTGCAATGGATACGCCTGACGCTCGTATAGAGGCAATATTACTAGATAGTGCTACGGTTGCGACTGTCTTTTCGAAACCGATAGTGATTAGACTACTGCCTATTTCTGATCAAGGAACGAGAGTGATAGCGACTTTTGATTTATTAAGATCAGCTAAAGTTCCTATCATGATGATATGAATAAGTTCCCACTCTCCTCAATTGGGAAAGCAAACCTGAACTTGATCCACTAGAGCACGCCCCTAATCTTGGTTCTGGCACACTTGGCTCTCATGCAGCATCAAGAACAACTGTAACTGAGCAGTCGAACAAGCAGATGGATGCAAGCCAGGTATGTGGTTGCCTCAAGGTGTTTTGCAAGAGCTTCAATCACGTTGACTCTCTCCTGTAGGAGAGTTGATGCAGCATATCGTTACACAACAATCGGCATGGTATCGTCCTGATATAGCGATGCATCGTCTGCGGAAAGTCGTAAAAGGTGAGGGTCTTCTCTTCCTCCTCGGCCAGGCTCCTCACTGCCTCTGGATAGAGTTTGCCGTACTTGGCTTTGAAGGCGGCCAGTTGCGTCAAGGCGCCCTGCTTGTCGGGCTGAGCCCAGATGCCCACCAGTTCTGTTTCGACTTCATGGCGCACTCGCCTGGGCACAGCATTCAGGACGTTACGCTGTTTGTGCACCAGACAGCGCTGGCGCGGGGTCGCTGAAAACAGCTCCTGTATTGCCGCCAGGAGTCCGTCATGGCCATCGGTGACGATGAGATCTATCTGGGTTGCTCCGCGCGTTCGGATGTCTTTGAGCACACTGAGCCACCCGTCTTTGCTCTCCTCGGCACAAGCTCGCAGGGCCAACACCTCTTTGTTTCCTGCCAGATCCACGCCCATTGCGGTCAAGATGATCGTTGAATCGGCTTTGTCTCCATGGCGAATGCTGAAATGCACTCCATCCAGGTAAAGAATACGCCAATGCTCTTGCAGCCGGCGCTCGCGCCAAGCGGTGAATTGCTGTTCGAGATCCCGGTTGAGCCGACTGATGGCGCTGGCACTGGGGGCCACTCCCATCAAGGTCTGGGCGACTTCTCCGACTTTGTGCGTACTCGTCCCAGCCACAAACATCTCGGTGAGTCCTTGCGCAACCTGCGGCTCATAGCGGCGGTAGCGCTCGAAGACCTGTGTGTGGAACTGGCCCTCGCGATCGCGGGGAACCTGCAACTCCTCAATTCGGCCCGTCGTGGTGACCAGGTCGCGGGTGTAGAATCCGTTGCGATAGCCTTTGCGCTTGGGACTGCACTCCCCCCAGCCGACTCCGATCAGTGCGTCCAGTTCCTCGCGCATTACCCCCTCCAAGACGACGCGAATGGCACCGCGGGCCAGTTCGCGCAAATGCTGGTGGAATGCTTGTTGATCAGGCAGGGGTGGAACTGTCCGCTCCTGCGTTGAGCCAGGGGGATTGGGTGTGGTATCCTTCTTCTGACGATGAACAGGCATAGCGTCCTCCTTTGCTGGTTGAACGAAGAACGTCATAAGGACGTTCTATGCCTGTAGTATTTATCACATGAGTCTCGTTTCATAACTTGTCGTTACACAACTTTCGAGATGGCATCCAAGACCTCCCGTTCGCCTGTTTCCGCAATCCCTACGACGGCCAGAATCGGCATCTTGCATCCTTCATCGCCGTAGATCACCTTGAAGTACGTCCCATCAGCAAAGGCAGAGGCGTAACGCGCTGCCAGTGGGCGCGTCTTCCACTGGGCGTACTCGCTCTCTACCGGGTGGAACACAGGTGAAACGGTCGACGCGCTGGGCTTGCTGCCTGTTAAGGCTTCTACCACTTCGCCCACCTTCGCCATACTCACTCCCCCGACAAACATCTCCCCAATGGCCTGATCCAGATTGTCCCTGCGGCGATGATACCGCTCGAATACCTGCGTTTGATACCCCCTCTCCTCGTGCGCGGCACTGGCAAATCGTCAGTGTCACCAACGGTTGTCCCCAGACTGCTCGCATAATGCCCATTGCGATAATCTTGTCTCTGCTCACTGCGTTCGTATCGGACTGCGCCAATGAAGGCATCCACCTCTGCTTCTAACACACTCACCAATGCGGTTCGCACCGCCTGTTGCAATTTCTCTCGCAGCATCGCTTCAAAGGTCTCTTGACTTTCGTTCCTCTCTTGCGTATCGTTCTTTTTGTGTGTCATGGGTATCCTGCTGGTTTTTTAGCTGACAACTACGTGCCAGTCTAGGATACCAGACCTTCTTTTTACACACAATCCAGTATACTACCCGCGAGCTCATCAACCAACAACGATGGAAACCCTCATCCTTTATTAATCTATCTGGGCCTTCTGCAATTTGCCACTGTAGTCGGTGTAGACCACCTTCCACTCGGTAAAAACATCAAGCCCTGCAATACCTGCTTCGCGATGCCCATTGCCCGTGCCACGGTTGCCACCAAAGGGAAATTGACGATTGATATCCTGAGTATAGATGGCACTCGACAAACCGAATTTGCTATCGTTGTTGACGGCGATGGCCTCTTCAAATGATCCCACCTCGATAAGCGAAAGCGTCGGTCCAAAGATCTCCTCCTGAGCCAGGCGCATCTCTGGACGCACATCGGTAAAGAGCGTGGGACGATAAAAGTGTCCTTTTGCCAGCTCACCCTCGTCGGCGATAGACCCACCGGTAACGAGCGTCGCCCCTTCGGCCTTGCCAATCTCGGTATAGCTATGGATTTTTTCAAGCTGCGCTGCATTGATCACCGGACCAACATCGACCGTTTCATCCAATCCATTCCCCAGGCGCAATTGTTCAATCCGTGGCAGCAGCCTCTTCAGCAACTCTTTGCGCACTGCACTATGCACGATAACACGACTGCAGGCAGTACAGCGCTGTCCCGTTGTCCCGTAGGCGCTCCACAAAATCCCCTCAACCGCAAGGTCGATATCGGCATCATCCATCACGATCACGGCATTTTTGCCGCCCATCTCCAGTGAGACACGTTTGAGCGATTTCGCCGCCTCAATGGCAACGTGCCGCCCCGATTCGGTGGAGCCGGTGAAAGAGACAACCGCGACATTGGGATGTTGCAGCAACGCCTCACCAACCGTACCACCCGGACCGAAGACGATGTTCACGACCCCTTCCGGTAAACCTGCCTCATACAGGATTTCGACCAATCGCAGTGCGCTCAAAGGCGTATCACTGGCAGGTTTAATTACCACCGTGTTCCCGGCGACAAGCGCGGGAAACATCTTCCACGTGGGAATAGCGATAGGAAAGTTCCACGGCGTTATACAGGCCACAACGCCAATCGGGTCACGCATGGCAAACCCCGACTTGTTCGGCAGTTCGACAGGAACGCTATATCCAAAAAGCCTGCGTCCCTCTCCGCCCATATAGTAGGCCATATCGATGCCTTCCTGCACATCACCTCGTGTCTCTTTGAGGACTTTGCCCATCTCCTGCGTCATCGTACGCGCCAGCTCCTCTTTATGCTGTGTTAGAAGCTCCCCAACCCGGAAAAGAATCTCTCCGCGTTTAGGGGCTGGTACCAGCCGCCATGTATCAAAAGCAGAACGAGCGGCAGCAACGGCGGCATCCGCCTCAACCTTTCCAGAGAGAGGAAAGTGGCCTATTAGCTCTCCGGTGGCTGGATTGTTATTGGGGAATGTCTGGCCGCTCTGCGCGCTCTGCCATTTCCCCCCGATATGATTTTGAAATACTCTGGCTGTGGTGGTCATGGGGTAATCTCCTGTAGATTGTTTCGAAAAATCAAAAAAACACGTTATCAGTATACCTCATGTAATGTACCAATAACGTGCTTTTTAGAAAATGTTAGAGAATGCTCTTGTTGAGGGTTGCCAGAAACTCCATGTTATTGCTTGTCTTGGACATATGCTGTAACAACGCCTCCATCGCCTCCAGGCCACGCTGGTCGGCTAGCGTAGAGAACATACGGCGCATAACAACGACAGCACGCAGAGTCTTATCGTCGAGGAGCAGTTCTTCGCGGCGGGTGCTGGAGAGAGAGATGTCAATGGCGGGGAAGACACGGCGTTCCGCAAGCTTGCGGTTCAGTACCAGTTCCATATTACCAGTACCTTTAAACTCTTCGTAAATTACGTCATCCATACGGCTACCTGTATCTACAAGGGCAGTGGCGATAATCGTCAGGCTGCCGCCCTCTTCGATTTTACGAGCCGCTCCAAAGAAGCGCTTCGGTGGGAACAACGCGCTCGGATCAAGACCGCCAGAGAGTGTACGTCCGCTTGGCTGCACTGCCAGGTTATAGGCACGGCTCAAGCGCGTAATACTATCCAGCAGGACCACTACGTCACGTCCACCTTCCACCAAACGTTTGGCCCGTTCCAGAACCATCTCAGCAACACGCGTATGCGCCTCAGTTGGCTCATCAAATGTTGAACTGATGACTTCGGCACGCACCGAACGTTTCATATCGGTGACCTCTTCTGGCCGTTCGCCGATCAAGGCAATCATCAGATGTGCATCATTATAGTTTTCAGTAATCGAGTTAGCGATAGATTTGAGCAGCATGGTTTTACCAGCCTTTGGCGGGGAGACGATCAAACCACGCTGACCACGCCCAATGGGGGCAACCAGGTTGATAATGCGACCGGAGATATTTGAGGGGCCTGTTTCCAGGTTAAACATCTCACGGGGGAAAATCGGGGTTAAGACATCAAAATGGGGACGACGCTTAGCAATTTCAGGATCTACACCGTTAATGGCTTCAACACGTAAAAGACCATAGTACTTTTCATTATCCTTAGGAGGACGAACCTGGCCAGAGACCATATCGCCAGTGCGTAAGCCAAAGCGGCGAATTTGCGACTGGGATACGTACACGTCCATATTCCCTGGAAGGAAGCGTTCTTGCCTGAGGAACCCGAAGCCATCCTCCACAATTTCCAGCACTCCAGCGCTAAAGATATTTCCCTGCTGTTCGGTGTTGGCTTGAAGAAGTCGGAAAACGAGGTCTTGTTTTTTGAGGGCGGTGTAACCTGAGAGTTCGAGGTCGCGAGCGATGTCGCGAAGCTCAGTGATAGTTTTTGTTTCTAGCTCAGCGATATTCACGTTGTGTTGGGCGAAGCAAATCCGTTGGGAGTAACACGCCCATTCTCCTTTCTGCGATGAACCTTGGCAGGTATGGTGGGAAAAATTACTTCTGTTACATATACGGGACTAGTTTCTTTTAGGGAAATACCTTAAATACTTGTGGTGACAACGATGCTAAGTTCATGGGAAATGCAAGAGGTGTCGGCCAAAGTGTCTTTGACAGTGTACATACTACAACACACACAGGAACCAGTATAGCGGGACTATTTGATGGGTGCAGCACATACCTCTGAAGCTAGCTCTAATATATCACAGGCACAAATAGATGTCAAGGAATTTTCCCCGTTTTTAGAAATCTGCCATCCTCTAATGTAAATGTCAGCGATATTGATAATCGACTCATCAAGTTACATGATGCTTAGTAAAGCGAAAAACCAATGAAATATGTCAAATGACCCATGTTTTCATGTCCAAATTCCGCTATGCTTGGGCGTATAAAGAATAGATACATAGGAAGGAGTTGTTAATCATGCATACACAATGTCTTACAGCCAACGCAAAGCTCGAAGCAAATGCCGTCTATCCAGGCACAACCATGACTGAGGACCTCATTGCCGATACCTTCATGATAAAGGATTGGTTTGCAACTACCCCTATGCTTCCAGCGATACCTACGTACCAGGCACCTGACGAGGAAGAATTGCACACTTCATTCGAGCATGCCATAAGTGGTCGTCTTATTGCTGTAAACAGACGGCTGAATCTCGTCAGTGGCCCTCTCACTACGTCAGAGCAAGTACACTTACAAATCACGAAGCCATTACAACAAACATACGTTGCAGCCAACGCGACCAATCATAAGCCAACTCCCCGCTCTACAGACCACGCAAATACAAAGTGGCTGGAAACTACCTGGCAGCGTACTGTCCTGCTCGCCAGTATGGCCTTGATATTCCTCCTCGCTGGCTTTGATATTATGGGCCTCCTCGTCTTACATGCACATTAAAGGCCTTTACACTTGACCGAACCACCAATTTACCGTAATCTATAACAGAGACCAGGAAACGTAACGCAACAAGATAACTCGAAGGGAGAGCAGGTGCAACAGCAACCCAGAAGGACGCAATTTTCTTCACGCTACGGAGGAGGCATCCCCAATGTAACCTCCGCGGTAGGCGTGGAAGAAACAGTCGGTCGCTTACGCGCCAGGCGCAGTTCCCTCTTCACACAGACTGTCATCTGGGTAACAGGGCTGATCTGCCTGGCACTGCTCCTTAGCTCACTGGCCCAGGCATGGTCCAATAGCCAGTTGATGCAACGCGTTACAAGCGCACAGCAACAGTATCAACAGATTCTGGACAAGCACGACTATCTTACAAAACTCGCGAATTATTACAAAGACCCGTTTGTAATCGAGAGCGAAGCTCGCCAGCAACTAGGTTATGTCCGGCCGGGAGAGTACCCTGTAATAATCATAAGCTCGACCAGCCAGCAGCAGCCAATCGCTGTACATCACCAACGACCTCCTGTCCAGCAAGGCTTCTGGCAGGAATGGTGGAACGCCTTCTTTGGAAACTAAGTGGAAAGCTCTGCAACAGCCCTAAAAAAAAGTCCTGATCAGCTTGACAACAATTGTATATAGATGTATAACATTAAAGTAACATTGTAAATGCAATGAGGTAAAAACGTGGAACCACACTACCCCTGTACAGAACCAATCCTCGTGTATACTCTGCTCCAGTTTTGGCTGGAGCTTCTTGGATTGGGACTCGTCAGGCGTTTCGTCGTTTGAATAGATTTATCTTTTAACGGAACGCACCTGAAAAGCGTTCCGTTTTTTTATTACAAAACCAATGAACTCATTTTTATTGTTCGTATGAAGGAGTACATGTATGCGTCCATTAATCGGCATTCCTTGTCAGGCAGACTACCGTGAAGGGTCTGGCCGTCCCATCTATTGCAATAATCGCTCCTACGTCCATGCTATCGAACACGCGGGTGGTGTTCCCGTTCTCATTCCAATGGTTAACGACCTTGGAACGCTTCATACTCTCCTTGAACGCCTGGATGGTATATTATTCTCCGGCGGAACCGACATTCAACCCGTACACTATGGTGAAGACCCCCATCCCTTGCTTGGTAATGTAGACCAGCAGCTCGACGAGCTAGAATTAACAATGGCGCGCTGGGCATTAACAGAAAATAGACCCACCCTTGGCGTCTGTCGTGGGATGCAGCTTGTCAATGTTGCCCTCGGTGGTACCCTCTACCAGGACGTGGATGCCCTGGCCTCACCGACTATCAAGCACAGTACACGTGAATTGCCACGCAACACACTCATACATAGCATACACATCGAAGAGGGCAGCAAAATGGAAGAAATCTTCGGTACGCGCGAAATCCTGGTCAATAGCCTTCATCACCAGGCAGTAAAAGAACCTGGCCGCGGTGTACGTATCAGCGGTCGCGCCGAAGATGGCATCGCCGAGCTACTTGAAGTCCCAGAAAAACATTTTGTCGCCGCCGCCCAGGGTCACCCAGAAGAAATCTATATGCTCGAACCCGTCTGGGCCAACCTCTTCAGCGCCTTTGTTGAGTCTTGCAGCACCCGCAATGCTTCAACACTTGTCATGAGTAACCTACAGGTAGCCTTCGGCGCCTGAGCAACATACCAGGACATGAGGTGTGGGGAAAGATCCCACACCTCATTAAGGAGATCAAGAACGTCGTCACAGTCGTTGCCAAGACGCACCATTATTGGACAGAGCACTGCCTTGCACCTGGCTAAAGTATCCTTCAATGGCACGAGGCACAGTAGGCAGATCACTTCTGCTCAGAACGCTCTTCGTGAGAAAGCCGCTGCTGCAGGTGTAACTGACCAATTTCTTCAAATTCGGCTTCCATATCCCTGCGCACAAAAAGTTCTGCCTCCTGGCGCGAAATTCCCTTTTGTCGTACGCAGGCGATGATCCGATTGACATATGAGTGGCTGATCTCCGCGCGCTGCCACTTTAAATTGGGCATCGGCCGCAGGTTTAAGAGCGAGAAAGGGTGAAATTCATGCTCGCGGAAGGCCAGCGACAACAGTTGCGCATACTCAATCACCGCTTGACAGGTCATTGGGCGAGTAAAAAAGCGGGGTTGTGTGCTCGAAATAATCAAAACACCTGCGACACGTCCCGCGCGCTTCACCGGATAAGCACAGGCGCTGCGCTCAAATTCGTCAATCTCGACCTGTGAACGTTCACTTTCGCTGAAATTGTCCCACGTCTGTAGACGATCAAGCATAGCCGTATTTCCCGCCAGCGTGGTACTCCCCAGGTATGTATGATTCTCTAGAGCAAAGGTCCAGGGATAATTTCCTCGCATCGTTACTTCAACCAGCGAGTGCACACCATCCTCACGAGCAGGCATCAATTTCGCATAGGTAATCGCTAGCCCCCTGCGTTCAGCGTCAAGGTGAAGCAGTACATGTTCAAATATTGCCTGGGTAATCTGCCACTGACGGGCGTCATCATCAATAACCGTCGTAAACAATTCTACGACGCGACGATAAATATCCTCATGAACTCCGGTCAAATCAGTGCGCTCTTGATATCCGTTTTCAGCTACAACAGGGTGTTCCGGCTTCTCCTGAGTAGGCACAAAAACTTTCTTCTGCTTCTTTGGGCGCCCCCGCCTTCTTGGCTGCCCAGATGAGTCATCCCCAGGACCCATATTACATTCCCTTCTTCAGCGCAAAAATACATCATGATACAAGATACAGTGTTTTTGATTATTAGCCGAATGGCCTATGAGTAGTATACCACAAAACGTACACAATGTTTTACATAACCATTCCAAAAGGATGCAGGGGGGACGATTGCCCCGGTAAGCTATCTTTTCTATCTCACTTCAGCCAGATGTATCTTCTCATATATCACAATGTAAATCACAAAAGTACTACAATGTTAAACATATATTGCCTTTTCAAATTATCATCTGTTATACTTTCATCACTAATTTAAACATCCTGGTGTTTCAAATAATCTAATGAGACGGGGGAAAGGTTATGGCAACTAACAATACCGTTCACGTAAATGAGTGTGGTCTGCCACTCAACGCCATTGAATGGCTAGAAACGCACCACATCAGCAAAATCGTTGAGCGGAGGCAAATGATACGCGATCTCCAACTGAAAACAGGGAGTTTCATAGTTGATGCAGGCTGCGGACCTGGTCTATGGACACCACTCCTGGCAGAAACTATCGGACCACGTGGCCGCATCATCGATTTAACCAATGGGGGGCGCCTCGTCATCAAAGATATAGATTTCGGTACACTGCGCTTTCACAATATTGATCCTAGCTTGCAGGCGCGAGTCTTCCAGGCTCGTGAACATTGGGAACAGTTGCGTCTAGACGAGGGTTACACCTTTGAGGATAGCTGGGTTGGCTCAAAGCTCGCAGGCTACCTCCGTGCAGCTGGATACGAAAATATCCAGGAGAAGAGCTACCGCATATTACGAAAATACCCACTATCCAGGGAGTATCGCTGCTATCTACAAGGCATAGCCGAGTGGTTCGTCAGTGAGGGAGCACCGCTGCTTGCGAGCGAGGATCTGACCAATTGGCTACAGTGTTTTCTATACGAGACTCAGAATGTCCTGGACCAGGAGTCATTCGCCAGCGAAGAGACCGAGTTTATTGTAACCGGGGTCTGGAATAAGCGTCCTGCCACAAATATTCGCTATTTTCATAGGCGTGCCATCGTATAATCCTGAACACGATCTCCCCTTTTATCTACACAAAAACACAAAATAAAACGGCCTTCCAGGCCGTTTTATTTTGTGTTTTTACTCCTCGACTCGACGTTCTACGGTGTGTTATTCAACTGCTCAGCAATCATCGCAATAGCAATATCACCCACTAATGATTGCAATTGGCCATGAAGTTGACCCATATTCTCCATGCGAGCCGTGATGAATGCAT